>Ga0185299_10005704_pt1 | contig 13776 bp, 14 predicted proteins | sample PaiPotPPA55metaG_FD_128002 | JGI IMG/M metagenome (GOLD analysis project Ga0185299, IMG submission 128002) | Iron sulfur acid spring bacterial and archeal communities from Banff, Canada, to study Microbial Dark Matter (Phase II) - Paint Pots PPA... ...
CAGCTTCCCGCCGGGTTGTACGGTCCGCTTATCGTACTCGAACCGGGGACACCCTTCGATCCTTCGCACGACTGCGTCTTCATGCTCAGCCGAGGCGGCCCCGGTCCGATTGAGGGGCCGATGCTTTTGAACGGCAGCACGGCACCGCCAACTCTGCACTGGCAAATCGGCCACCGGTACCGTCTGCGACTGATTAATATTATCGCCTTCGATGGTGGTACTTTTTCATTACAGGGCACGGAAGGAGAGATCCAGTGGCGCGCTATTGCGAAGGATGGAGCCGATCTGCCACCGGAGCAAGCGGTGATGCAGGAATCGCGCCTACTCATATTGCCTGGAGAAATCTACGACTTTGAATACCAGCCGACCGTGGCCGGCATTCTCCAGCTCGAAGTCTCAAACGGAATCCTGAAGACAAAGGTTACGCAGCAAGTCCAGGTACAATAGGTCACCAGGCCGGCTCTTTGCGCAAGTATGCTCACCTTCATTATTCCGGCCCATAACGAGCAGCTACTGATTGGTCGTACGATCAGCGCCCTCCGTACTGCAGCCAGTGCGATGAACGAGGGGGCTGGTCCACCCATGCGCTAGCAGAACCGCGCCAAAACACCACAAAGCCGGGCTGGTTGGCCCGGCTTTCTTTGCGTGGAACTGGTTCGGTCGATCTTGTTTCGATCGGCTAATCCAGAATGTCAAATTTCAGTTGTCAGTGGACAGGAAAATGGCACTTAGAACTCACCACCATTCACTAGCCACCTGGTCCAATCTCATCTCTGATCTCAGTTTGCGCCGCGGAGTCACCGACCCGCGTCGCAACTTACATCACCATCGCGAGGTTCTCCAGTTCGTGCTGTAGGACGGGCAAGGCGCAACCCGCCATCTCGACCCGGCCAGCCGCATCCAGAGCAGCTTTGGGCGAAACCCCATAGCCGCGACCCATGAGGAAAACCTGCAACAATTCGGCGGCCTCATAAGAATCGATCATGCCGCCCTGCAGCAGATCGCTGCGCAATGCGGCCAGCTCGGTTGCTGTGAATCTGTCTTTGTCGTTGTTGATTCTTTCGATCATTCCCTTTTCAAACCCTGTATTCTCAAACATGGCCGTCATCACCTCCGACTCCGACCTTCGAACTTCCTGTTGCTAATTAGACTCACTGGCAGCTGTGCAAGTTGCATGCAATTCAGCTGCCGTATCCGCCTTCCAGTTTCATATACGGAAAACGGCCTCGGTTAGATTCATAAACCCCTGTGAATATTGGAAGTTGCGGGCAACCCTGTTCGGCCTCCGTGCTTTTCCCAGGCACCGTCGGTAATCATTTTGAGCGATGAAGTGACACAACGTGTCGTTTCCGGACAAACACCGGTTACAAGCGCTCGCGGGGAACTCTGCCGGGGGTCGTCAAGATTTGTGAAAAGCAGCCGACAGAGGGTGAGCAGGCGGGGTGGCGTCTGGGCAGCCGAACTCGGCTAGCCCTCAATCGTTGCCTCATCCACCAGCATAATGGGGATGTCGTCCTTTACCGCATAGACGCGATGGCACTGTCTGCACTTGAGGCTCTCGGGATTTTCCCGATAGTCGAGGGGGTGCTTGCACGCGGGACAAACCAGAATTTCCAGCAAATCCTTGGCAATCATGGCAAGAATTGTACGACATTCCCCAAATGGAATTCACCCCGGGGGGCGGCTGGGTGGGGAGTCCACAGGGATTGAGACACTACCGGCGGCTGGAGGCGATTTCCAGGGGTCCGGCTTCCAGGTGCCGATTTAGAGCCGCGGCGGCCGATTTAAGGTTGGCGTTGAAAAACTGACACTTCCTTCGACACGTCGAAGCCTGCCCTGGGCGACGTCACATCCAAAGCTCTTCCCCTTGTGAAAGCGCACTCCTCGGCGCTCGACGGCCTCGCCAGTGTAAGATTTCTAGCCGGAGAGCGTATGCCCGCCAGAGTCCTCGACGGCACCAAGATCGCGAATGACATCCGCGCCGAAGTGGCAGCGGAAGTGAAGACTATGGTTACCGCCGGTGTACAGAACAAAGTACAGAACCAAGCGCGGCCCGGCTTGGCCGTCGTTCTGGCCGGCCACAACCCGGCGTCGGAAATTTACGTCCGAGGGAAAGTGAAAGCCTGCCATGAAGTCGGCATCTTCAGCGAGCAGCACACCCCGCCGGAAACCGCGACTACCGCCGAACTCCTCGCCCTGGTCGAAGACCTTAACCGGCGCGATGAGATCGACGGAATCCTGGTGCAACTGCCGCTGCCTCCGCAAGTTGACGCGAAGAAGGTGTTAATGGCGGTCGACCCCGTTAAAGATGTCGACGGATTCCATCCCCTCAACGTCGGCTTTCTCTCGACGCAGCGCCCTGGCTTGGTTCCATGCACGCCGGCGGGAGTCATGGAAATTCTCAGGCGCAGTCAGATCTCGATTGCCGGCCAGGAGGCCGTGGTTGTAGGACGCAGCGATATCGTCGGCAAGCCTGTCGCCATGTTGCTGCTCAACGCCAATGCCACGGTCACCGTCTGCCATTCAAAGACCCGTGACCTGGCCGCAGTTTGCCGCCGTGCCGATATTCTCGTAGCCGCAATCGGCCGCGCCGGAATGATCACGCGCGATTTCGTGAAATCCGGGGCCACGGTGATCGACGTCGGCATGAACAAGGTCACTGATCCCGCGGAATTCCAGCGGCTGTTCGCAGGCAGGTTGTCGCATGCCAACCGTGCAGAAGCCTTTCGAACCAAGGGATCGACGCTGGTCGGCGATGTTCATCTGGAAGTGGCTGATGTCGCCGGAGCGTTGACGCCGGTTCCCGGGGGCGTCGGTCCGCTCACGATCGCCATGCTGATGTACAACACAGTGAAGGCGGCCAAGATGCGGCGGGGCGCATGCTGAAAGTTGGTCTAACGGGCGGCATCGCTTCTGGTAAATCGGTGGTGGGCGAGATATTGGTCGCGCTGGGAGCGCATCTGGTTCAGGCTGACCGCATCGCGCACCAACTCATGCGGCCAGGGGAATCGGTCTACAACGAAGTAGTGAGGCATTTCGGCCGCGCCATCCTCAATCCAGACGGCAGCGTGAATCGGGCGAAGCTGGCGGAACTTGCTTTCGGGTCCGAACCCGCTCTCCCACAAGTCAAGCCGTCGGCAGACTCTTCCGCAGTCTCTTCTCCAATCCCGCCCCGCATCGAGGAATTGAACCGAATCGTGCATCCGGCGGTGATTCGCAGCCAGGAACAATGGATGGAGGAAACGGGACGACAGGATCCTCACGCCATCGCCATCGTCGAGGCAGCGCTCATTCTCGAGGCGGGAGCGGCAAAGCGCTTCGACCGATTGATCGTGGTTACCTGCAACGACGAGCAGCGAATCACCCGCTTCGCCGCGCGCCAGAAGCTAGCCCTCGATGACGCCCGCAAAGATATCGAGCGGCGCATGGCAGCGCAATTGCCTGAAGCTGAAAAAATCAAAGCCGCAGATTACGTCGTGGACAATTCCGGATCGATCGCTGATACCCGAGAGCAAGTGCGGGAAGTATGGCAAAAACTCAGTCTCGAGGTTTAACTTAGCGCATGCGCCTATTGACGCGAGAGTCCAAGGCAGTGGCCACGCCGCCCGCTCTACGCAAACCTGCACGTCGTGCCTTCCACTGGAACATTATTGAGAATCGAACGTAGAATTGAATGAAGGCCTTTTTCTCACGTTGGTTTACAAGATAGGTTACGGTTCGAAAGTATGCACTTATGAGACTCATACGTACTGCACTGTTGGCGCTGATGATTGCTGGAGGGTTTTTTTACTTCACTACCTGGCGTTCGAATGCGAGGCTGGCCGGTTCGAATCCGGTGAACTGGTTGACGCAACCTGTGCATGTCGACATCACGGAAGCCTCCGGCGGCGAAGGGCTCGACAGCGAAGAGCAGAATAATATCAACGTCTATCGCAAGAATATTCCGTCGGTGGTAAACGTCACATCGCGTGCCATGTCATTCGACTTCTTTTATGGAATGGTGCCGCAGGAGGGCCAGGGCTCGGGCTTCGTGATCGACAAGGACGGGCACATCCTTACCAATTATCACGTCGTGGCCGACGCGCGCCAGGTGGAAGTGACGTTGCACAATCGCAAGAAGTATAAAGCTACGGTTGTGGGAACCGATCCGCCGCACGATCTGGCTGTGATCCAGATTAAGGCTCCCGACCTGGTTCCGGCGGTGCTGGGAGATTCGCACAACTTGCAGGTGGGGCAGAAGGTCTACGCCATCGGCAATCCGTTTGGGCTGGCGGGAACGATGACGCGCGGCATTGTCAGCTCGATTCGACCCGTTCGCGAGCCCAATGGGGCGACCATTGATGAAGCGATCCAAACCGATGCCGCGATCAATCCCGGCAATTCCGGCGGGCCGCTGATGAACTGGCATGGCGAAGTCATCGGGATCAACACCATGATTCTCTCGAGCGTGGGGCAGAATGCGGGCATCGGCTTTGCGATTCCCATCAATACTGCGAAGGCCGTGCTCAACGATTTGATGACGCTCGGCCGGGTGCGCCGCCCCGCACTGGGCGTGCGTACCATTCCCATTAGCGCCGAGCTGGCCGCTGAAATGGGATTGGCGGCCGACTACGGATTGCTGATTGTGCAAGTGACTCCTGGCGGGTCTGCCGATCAGGCTGGGCTGCACGGCGGCACGGAACGCGCTTACCTGGGCAATATCCCGATCATGCTGGGCGGCGATCTGATCGTGGCCATCGACGGCGAGAAAGTTGAAGACGAACAGGATCTATCCCAGATGATGAACAACCATCGTGCCGGCGATACAGTGAAGGTGACGATCTACCGCGGCAAGAAGAGGGTGGACGTCAATGTGGCTCTGGGCGAAGCCAGGGAACAAGTGTAGAGGCTGTCAGCTGGCAGCTATCCCTTGCTTGTCCGCTGGCGCGGAACAAAATCTGTTCAGATTGATCGAATGCGGTATTCTGTCCCTCCTGCCTATGACTGCTGTTCGCTAAGTCCGCAAATGCGAGTGCGGGCGAGGATAGGCCGAAGTATGCGCGTTTCGCTTGCGCTGATTGTTGTCTCAGCGGTCTCAATCCAAGTTGCGTAAATCCAGAAAGGATTTCTGCAATGGACTTTGACTGCCACCCAGACCCAAATCGCCTTGTAAAATGGATCGGGGCGAGGGCAATCCGATCCAGATGCGAAACGCAATGAACGTAGATACAATCCGCGAGTTTTGCTTGAGCTTTCCCCAGGCTACCGAGAAGCTGCAGTGGGGCGACGAGCTATGTTTCAAAGTAGGTGACAAGATTTTTGTCATGCTCGGGCTGGACAATCCGCGGATTTGCTTCAAGTGCTCGCCGGAAACCTTTGCCGAACTGATAGAGCGCGAGGACATTCGTCCGGCGCCGTACGTTGGGCGCTACCGGTGGGTGATGCTGGACCGGCTGGATGCAATCGATTGGAACGAGTTAGGTGAGCTGATCCGGCAGTCGTATGAAATGGTGGCAGCGAAGGCGCCGAAGCGGGTACTGGAAAACATGAAAGATCAAGAAAGAGCCAAGAACGAGCGTCGGAAACAACGCCCGAAGAAAGAACTTGCCAGGCATCGATCTGCACGCAAGAACGCTTAAGGCTCAGAAGCAGGCCGGTGAGTGTCCCCTACATCCTTCGTGATTTGACTCAGCTTGCCAGCGTCGGCTAGCCTCAAGAGTCCGCCATTCGTGGACGCTCTCGACCTACATGCGATTCCGGCACAAATCATTGATTTTGCTGCTGATGGCGGCTTTGGCAGTCGTCGGTGTGCCGGCCGCAAGTGCCTCCACGGAGCCGGTGCACGCGCAGCATGGAATCGTCGTCAGCGTTCACGAGCTTGCTTCGCGGGCCGGGGTCGAGATCATGCAGGCCGGTGGCAACGCGGTAGATGCCGCGGTGGCTACGGGATTCGCGCTGGCGGTGGTGCATCCGCCGGCGGGAAATCTGGGCGGCGGCGGATTCATGCTGATCCGCATGGCGGGCGGCGATGCCCATTTCCTCGATTACCGCGAGAAGGCTCCGGCGGCGGCGAAGCCTGAAATGTATCTGGACACGCAGGGCAACGTGATCGAGGGCGCGAGCGAAATCGGATACAAGGCGATCGGCGTGCCAGGGTCGGTTGCCGGCATGGTTTATGCCGAGCAGAAATACGGAAAGCTCACGTTGAAGCAAGTGATGGCTCCGGCGATTCGATTGGCACGGGATGGTTATGCACTGAGCTGGGGCGAAGCTCGCGATTTTCAGCGTGATAAACATCTGAGCGAGTTTCCCGAGTCACGGCGAATCTTTCAACGCGACGGGAACTACTATCGGCCGGGGGAGATTTTCCGCCAGCCTGATCTGGCACGGACGCTGGAGCGGATTGCCGCGAAGCCCGACGATTTCTATCACGGAGCCCTGGCGCGGGATCTGGCAGCAGCCATGCAGAAGGGCGGCGGACTGATTACTGCAGACGATCTGGCTCACTATGAAGTGAAAGAACGCGAGCCGGTTCGGGGGACATACCGCGGATATGAAATCATCAGCGCACCGCCGCCGTCTTCGGGCGGCACGGTTCTGATTGAATCTCTGAATATTTTAGAGGGATATGACCTCGCCAAGCTGGGAAACCGGTCGTCGGAGTCGATCCACTTCACGACAGAGGCGTTTCGGCGGGCGTTTTTTGATCGTGCGGAGTTCATGGGAGATCCGGATTTTGCGAAGATTCCCATCGCACAACTCATCGATAAAAAATATGGCGACGCATGGCGTGCTTCAATTGATGCGGAACATGCCAGCACAAGCAAAGGGTTGAAGCGCCCGGCGATTTTCAGTGAACTTGAGCAATACGCCGCCACCCATCCCCAGCCACAGGCGAATCACGAGTCGCCGCACACCACGCATTATTCCGTGGTGGATGCGGAGGGAAACGCCGTCGCGGTCACAACCACCATCAACGACTGGTTCGGATCCCGGGTCACAGCGGAGGGCTTGGGGTTCTTGCTGAATGACGAGATGGATGATTTTTCCGCCAAGCCGGGAGTGCCGAATGCCGATGGATTGATTCAAGGCGCGGCCAACGCCATTGGGCCGGACAAGCGTCCGCTGTCGTCGATGACGCCGACTATCGTCGTGCATGACGGGAAGACGTTCTTAGTCCTGGGTTCGCCCGGCAGTTCGAAGATCATTACGACCGTGGCAAATGTTCTGATGGGCGTGATTGACTACGGAATGAATATCCAGGAAGCTGTGGATGCTCCGCGGTTTCACAATCAATGGCTGCCGGACGTTTTGAACGTGGAGCGATGGTTTTCGCCCGATACCGTGCAAGCGCTCGAAAAGATGGGATACCACGTGGAGATCGGGCTGCACGCAGGCGCAGATGTATATCCACGCTGGAGCGATGCTGAATGCATTGCCGTTAACCCGAAGACGGGCGAGCGGTTGGGCGCCAGCGATTACAGGAATAACGGGCGGGCAGTGGGTTACTAAGACTCGGGTTACCAGAACTGGGGTACTAGAACAGAGTGACGATTGTCGATCTTTGAATGCGGGATAAGATCAGGTTTAGATGAGCAGTGCGGACTTTCGATTGACGTCTGGCAGTCAACAATCGGCAATCTTCGATTCGGCAATCTTCGATAAGGACCGGGCATGCTGAAAGCGGTATCAACCTACTTGTACGTGAAAGAACGGCTGCATCCCGGCATTCTGGATGGCTTGGTGCGCAACCGGGTGCAGGCGATCGAGATTTTCGCGGCACGGCAGCACCTCGACTATGCCAACCGGAAATCTCACTTGAAGGAGATTGCCGAGTGGTTTCGCGGCAGCGAAGTTCCGTTGCATTCCGTGCACTCGCCACTCTATGCCGATTACGAGTGGGGCCGGACCGGCTCGCCGCCCATAAACCTGGCGGCCACCGATCGGGCGGGGCTGGTCGAGGCGATGGACGAAGTGAAGCGGTCTCTTGAAATCGCCGAGCAGATTCCATTCCGCTTCCTGGTACAGCATCTGGGACTGCCGAATGAGAGCTTCAGCGAGAAGAAGTTTGAATCGGCCATGACCTCCATCGAGCATTTGCGAGCTTTTGCCAAGCCGCTGGGGGTGCGTATTTTGCTGGAGAACATTCCGAATGAACTCTCCACGCCGGAGAAACTGATGGAGATGATCCAATCGGCACATTTTGAGGACGTGGGGATTTGCTTCGATTTCGGACACGCACACATGATGGGTTCGGTTAGCGAGGCCTTCGAGATTGTGCGAAAACAAGTCTGCTCGACGCACATCCATGACAACAACAAAGACCGCGACTCGCACCTGTGGCCCGGAGAGGGGACGATCGATTGGAAGCAAGCAATGGAACTGTTGCGCTCTGCGCCCCAGATGCCGGCTTTGATGCTGGAGCTTGAGGGCGATGAGAAGCTAAATCCTCTGGAAAAGCTTGGCGCGACGTTCGAGAAGCTGGAAACGGCCTAGAAGAGGATTTAATCGCCGAGATCGCTGAGAGCGCCGAGGAGAAACGAGAACGACTCAGAGAAATAACGTTTTCTCGGCGGGCGCGGCGGTAAATGGATCTCTTGGATTATGTCTTCACCAGTAACCACGATTGCAGAAATCGGAAGGCACGAAGGGCAGTCGGTTACTCTGCGCGGCTGGCTTTATAACCTGCGCGCGAGCGGCAAGCTGCTGTTTCCGCAGTTTCGCGACGGCTCGGGCGTGATTCAGGGCGTGGTACCGAAGAATGCGGTGACGCCGGAAGTGTTTGAGGCGGTTAAAACGTTGACGCAGGAGTCGAGCGTGGTCGTCGAAGGCAAAGTTCGCGCCGATAAACGCGCGCCGGGCGGCTACGAACTAGACGTAGCAAACGTGCGAGTGGTGCAGCGGGTGCCGGAGTCCGATCCTTACCCCATCACGCCGAAAGAACATGGCACCGAGTTCTTAATGGAACACCGGCATCTGTGGGTGCGGTCGCAACGGCAGGCATCGATCCTGCGGGTACGGGCGGAGATTGTTAAGGCGGTTCGCGACTTTTTCGATGAGCGTGGATTCACGCTTACCGATCCTCCGATTCTTACCCCGGCAGCTTGTGAGGGCACAAGCACGCTGTTTCCGGTCGATTATTTCGAGGAGCAGGCATACCTTACGCAGTCCGGCCAGCTTTACATTGAAGCCACCGCCATGGCGCTGGGCAAGGTGTATTCGTTCGGTCCAACATTTCGCGCAGAAAAATCTAAGACCCGGCGGCATCTCACCGAGTTCTGGATGGTGGAGCCAGAAATTGCTTACGCCGAACTCGATGACCTGATGGATTTGGCTGAAGGATTGATCAGCTTCGTGGTAAAGCGCTGTCTGGAGCGGCGGCGCGCGGACCTGCAGGCTATCGGACGTGACCTTTCCAAGCTCGAAAAGATTGAGCCGCCTTTTCCTCGGATCAGCTACGACGATGCGGTGAAGAATCTCCAGGAGGGTCACGCCAAGGGCGCACTGGAGGCGGAATTCGAGTGGGGCGGCGATCTCGGTTCGCCCGACGAAACCTATCTTTCGGCGCAATTTGACAAGCCCGTGATGGTCCATCGATACCCGGCGAAGGTCAAGGCCTTCTACATGGAGCCCGATCCACAGCGTCCCGAGCTGGCCTTGTGTGTGGATGTTCTGGCGCCGGAAGGGTACGGCGAAATTATTGGCGGGTCGCAGCGTATGGCGTCGCATGAATTGCTGGTGCAGCGCATTCACGAACACGGATTGCCGGAAGAGGCGTTCAAGTGGTATCTGGACCTGCGCAAATTCGGCAGCGTGCCGCATGGCGGCTTCGGTATGGGGATTGAGCGCGCGGTGGCGTGGATTTGCGGGCTCGAGCATGTGCGGGAGACGATTCCCTTCCCGAGGATGCTGAACCGGCTATATCCCTAAAAAAGCTTTTTCCACCGCCGAGGGCGCCGAGAATGGAAGAGAAGGACAGACTCGATTCGATTACGCGGCGGATCATCGGAGCGGCGATTGAACTACACCGACGGCTGGGGCCGGGACGATTAGAGTCAGCGTACGAAACCTGTTTGGCATTCGAACTTCGTCAAATGGGCCTCAAGATTGAGCAGCAGAAGGCTTTGCCTGTGGTGTATCGGGACGTAAAGCTTGATTGCGGGTATCGCCTCGACTTGGTGGTGGAAGATTCGGTGTTGGTCCAGATCAAAGCGATAGAGCAACGGGCCCCGATACATGACGCGCAATTGCTTTCCTACCTTCGCCTCTCTGAGAAGCGCGTTAGCTTACTCATCAACTTCCATGTACGCGTGCTGAAGAATGGTCTAAGAAGAATTGTGAATGAGTTTCCCGACTCGGCGGCCTCGGCGGTGAATTAAAGAGTTAAGAACTGAGACAGATAACGTCCAAATCCTATGACGACGACCATAAGCACGACCAACATTGTTCCCAAGAAGATTCGCGTGATCGGCGTCCCGCTCGACCTGGGGCAATCTCGCCGCGGCGTCGACATGGGACCTTCGGCGGTTCGAGTGGCGGGGCTCGAAGCGCGGCTGGAAGCGCTGGGGCATGAAGTGGAAGATGGCGGCAATGTTGCCGTTGCCATCCCCGAGCAGAAAAAGGAAGGCGACACTCACGCAAAATATTTGAAAGAAATCACCGTTACATGCACCAAACATGCTGAGCTCGTAATCAAGACGCTGGAGGCAGGGAAAATTCCCCTATCGCTGGGCGGAGATCACTCGATGGCAGCAGGCACGGCAGCGGGAGTGGCCGAGTTCTATCGTCGCCAGAACCAGCGCGTCGGGCTCATTTGGATCGACGCGCACACCGATATCAACACACCCGAGTCGTCGCCGAGTGGCAACGTACATGGCATGCCGCTGGCCGCAATCATGGGACTGGGTCCCGCGGAGCTGCAGAACATCTTTGATTTTTCTCCAAAAGTGAAGCCGGAAAACTGTGTGCTGGTCGGAGTGCGCGACATCGATGCGGTTGAGAAGGAAAACGTGCGGCGCGCCGGCATAGGTGTTTTCACCATGCGCGACATCGACGAGCGCGGCATGCGTACGGTGATGGAAGAGGCTCTGCGGTTGGCCGGACGCGGAACCGCCGGCTATCACATTTCGCTCGACATGGACTGGATTGATCCCGAGGACGCTCCGGGCGTGGGCACTCCGGTGCGCGGCGGCGCTACCTATCGCGAAGCTCATCTGGCGATGGAGATCATTGCCGATCATGGACGGATGCTGAGTTTCGAGATCGTCGAAGTGAATCCCGTTATCGACGAACACAACCGGACGGCAGACTTGGCGGTTGAATTGGCGCTTTCGGCGTTTGGAAAAAAGATTCTGTGATAGCCACACCCGTGCCGATCAACACGGCTGCCACACCTTCATGATTGCGGCACGGCTGGGAGTCGTCGGTCTGGCCCTGGCCTGGCGCTAAACTGTTCGGTGCATTCCCTGCTAACGTTCGTGGCGCATAGACCCTGGCCGTTGCCATCGGATCCTTGGGTGATGAAGCAGACTTGGCACGATTTGCTCTTCGCCCATTGGCCCCTGCCGCAGGCTGCTGTGCGGCCTCTGGTTCCCCCACAACTGAAGCTCGACACGTTTGACGGCCAATGCTGGGTAGGAGTGGTGCCGTTTCACATGAGTGAAATCCAGCGCCGCGAACTCCCGCCACTGCCGGGGCTCTCACGCTTTCCTGAGCTGAATGTGCGTACTTATGTGACTTATGGCGGAACACCGGGCGTGTATTTTTTCAGCCTCGACGCCGCCAACCTTCCGGCGGTGTGGGCTGCCCGCACGTTCTTCCACCTGCCGTATTTTCACGCCGCCATAAAAGTTGAGAACCGCGAAGAGAGAATTCACTACTCGTCTCGCCGCTATGCAGGTCGTGCGGAGTTCCGCGGATCCTATCGTCCGACCAGCCAAGTCCAACTCGCCAGCCCAGGGACGATCGACCACTGGTTCACCGAACGCTACTGCCTCTACACAACTCACCGGAAGCAAGTCTATCGCGGTGAGATTCACCATCAGCAATGGCCGCTGCAGGCAGCAGAGGCTGAAATCGGGAACAACAGCGTGGCTGCAGCCGCTGGGATTTCCCCGCCTGTCACCCAGCCGATATTGCACTTCGCCCGCAAGCTCGAGGTTTTGATCTGGCCCCTACGGCCAGCCGAACCAGAGGAGCGGCAGGTATAATTCCACGTCCGTCGTAAAGACGTCCTTATCGTAATCATCACAATCATAGAATCGGACAAAGAAGACTCGAACGAAAGAACTCGCATTAGAATTCCCGGAGAATCTCATGTCCCTCGCAGGACGGGTGGCGTTCGTCACAGGCGCGTCGCAAGGCATCGGACGAGCCTGCGCCGTGAAGCTCGCGACCGCGGGCTCGACGGTCGCGGTCGCCGCACGCACTCAGGAAAAGCTGGACCAGCTTGTGACCGAAATCACCACTTCCGGTGGCAAAGCCGCGGCGTTCGCTCTCGACGTCACCGATGACGAACAGGTCAAGTCCGCGGTCAAGGCAGCCATCGCCCAGTTCGGCAAAATCGACATCCTGGTCAACAATGCCGGCATCACTCGCGACCAGCTTGTGATGCGCATGAAGCGCGCCGATTGGGACACCGTGCTCGAAACCAATCTCACTTCGGCGTATCTCTGCATCCAGCAGGTGACCAGTTCCATGCTCAAGCAGCGCTGGGGGCGCATCATCAACATCACCAGCGTCTTTGGACAGATGGGCCAGGCGGGGCAGGCCAACTACGCCGCGTCGAAGGCCGGTCTGATCGGACTGACCATGGCCATCGCCCGAGAGCTTGGATCGCGCAACATTACCTGCAACGCCATCGCTCCCGGTTTCATCGAAACCGCCATGACGGAAGCTCTGGGGGAGGAATTCAAGCAAAGTGCCGCCAAACAGATTCCGCTCGGCCGCGTGGGATCGCCTGCCGATGTAGCCAGCGCCGTGGCTTTTCTCGCGTCGGACGAGGCATCCTACATTACCGGCCACGTGCTGAATGTGAACGGCGGAATGCTGATGGGGTAGGAGATCACGAATTCCACCCCCGAGAACGCAGAGCCAAATGAAAGCTGATTCGCACAGACCAGTGGAATCCAAAGAAACCTCGCCGTTCTCTGCGACCTCGGCGGTGAAAGGCTTTGCGATCTTTCAATCAGAGTCGCCCGCGCATATTGCGCACGCCCGTGAACTATTCCTGGAATACGCCGAATCCCTTGGCTTCAGCCTCTGCTTCCAAGGCTTCGACAAGGAGCTCGCCGGGCTGCCCGGCGATTATGCTCCGCCAGATGGACGCTTGTTGCTCGCAGAATGTGAGGGTCAAGTTGCGGGCTGCATTGCGTTGCACAGGTTAGGGTCCCAAGTCTGCGAAATGAAGCGGCTATATTTGCGCCCCGCGTTTCGCGGCAAAGGCCTGGGTCGCGCGCTGGCCGAGCGAATTATTACGGAGGCGCGGCAGGTTGGTTACCAGCGCATGCGGCTTGACACCGTCGAACCGGTGATGAAGGATGCGGTTGCACTGTATCGCAAGCTTGGGTTCAACGAGATTGCGCCTTACTGCACAAACCCGATGGCAGGCGCAAAGTATATGGAGTTGGAATTGTGACTGCGTACCCTCCGCCCAGTCACTTCTTGACCTGAGTCGGAGTAGGGATCACGATTACTCATGACCCCCTCCACGGATCCGGACGAGCGGGTTTCCCGCATCCGGCTCTTGCCTTAGGTAATAACGCCCATGCGGCGCAAAGGATAGGGATGACAGACAGC
>Ga0185299_10005707_pt1 | contig 13764 bp, 12 predicted proteins | sample PaiPotPPA55metaG_FD_128002 | JGI IMG/M metagenome (GOLD analysis project Ga0185299, IMG submission 128002) | Iron sulfur acid spring bacterial and archeal communities from Banff, Canada, to study Microbial Dark Matter (Phase II) - Paint Pots PPA... ...
CCAGGAACTCGATGATAGCGAGTTTCACCATCCGCGCGACCGAACTGTCTTGTTGGTCCGCTAACGTAGTAAGCCGCTCATGATCGCCGGGTTCCAAGCGGGAATGGATTGGGACGGGAGGCGGCTTATCGGCCTGCGAATCATGCCAGATTTTGATTCATTTTGATTCGTTGATCAACCATATATGCGACCTTGACCCGGGTGCCACCCTAAATGTTGTGGACCGCGAGTATCGCAGAATTGATTGTCCGGCCCGTTCTGTCCCCACGACCGAAACGGATGGCTCCGACCTACACCCGGCGCGGCAAATCCGGCTTGAACGGGTACAGTTGGGGCGGCACTTTGAGCCGAACGCCGAGCAAGGTGGGGTGGAGGGGTTGAATGGCGAGAGGGAGGCCCGGGGGCGGCAGCAAAGCGCGCGCTCCCCCGGAAACTGAAATCGCGACCGCAACGGCATTGGCAACCGAACGGCAACGGGCCAGCCAAGGCTTACCGCCACAAGGGCGAGAAACGACGCAACATTCCGCCAGCGGCAATTGCCGCAGAAGGGAAGGTGCCCGCCGCGCCAAGCTGAATTACAGCTACAGCCCGCGACTCGATCCTAATCTCCGCTTCGATGCCACCGGCGCGCCCGACAAGTTGCCGGACATCCTCGAAAAGGCGAAGCGCGAGCCCTTGACCGAAGCCGAGACAGGTCTTCTGGCCGAGGCGCTTCGGCGGCAAGAGCCGTGGCTCGAATGGGCCGGGAAGCGCGAGGCGAACGGCTTTGTTGTCGATCCAGTGGCACTCCACATTCACAGCACGCAAGCCATCCTCAAAATCGCAGCGCGAAAGGACGTGACGCGCGACCTCTTCGCCGACCCACAACTCGACTACCACCAGGCGGTGCTGCAAGTGATGGCATCCCTTGCCCAGCGCGAAGACCTCGCCGGCAAGATGCAGATGATCTACATCGATCCACCTTATGGCATAAAGTTTTCTTCGAACTTTCAGCCGCAACTCGGACAAAGCAAGGTGAAGGATCGCGAGCAGGACCTTACCCGCGAACCGGAGATGGTTAAAGCTTATCGCGATACTTGGACACTCGGAATTCACTCTTACCTCGGTTATCTTCGTGATCGGCTAGCGATGGCGAAGGAACTCCTTGCCGACTCGGGCAGCATATTCGTCCAGATCAGCAACGAAAATCTGCATCGAGTTCGGTGCCTATTGGACGAAGTCTTCACCAGAAAATTTCATCGCCCAGATCACATTTCGCACAACGTCGAGTTTCGGTGGAGATTTCATTCCAGCTAGTGCGAATTATTTGCTCTGGTATGCGCGCGAGAGGCAAAATGCAAAGTTCCATTCCGTTTTCCGAACTCGTAGCTTTGAAGATGACGTGGGCGGACGATTCTCGCGCGCATTGTTGGCGAACGGAATTAAGCACGTTCTGACTTCGGAAGAGCGGAAGGACATTGTGCTGCTGGCGAAAGATGCGCGCATATACCGCCACGACAACATGACATCACAAAGTGGGGGCGAGCGTTCCAGCTTCCCGATCGAATTCCAAGGAGGGCCAGCTTCCAGGACCGGATCTTCGCCGCGATTGACGAAGCCGGTGGCAATCTCAAGTCCTCCCAGGCACAGCCAACATGCCGCCGGCGGTGACTTAGTCTCGCGCCGCCAGAATCACCTTCCACGTGTTGGACACCTACGGACAACAATTAAGTCTCAACTACCCATCGAGCTAACGACGACGCACGCCCCATCTGCGGGACGGCAATTGCCGCATGCCTTGTCCAACTCGCCTTGGGCTATAAGGCCGCCGTTGACGGCGGTAAACGTTGACGCCTGCTGCGTCAGTTGTAATTGGTAGAAGGCAGCGCACGTCGGCCAATGGAGTGCCGTCCAAGTTCAACGCGCGTGACTCAAAAGGCCCCACAAATTATCTGATCTAGACCTGAGCCTTCTTGCGCAGCTTCCGATATTAACTAGCTTGGCGCGATGGTAGTCGAATCACTCATTGAATATGCGCTCCGCATTCGCGAACTGCGCCGAGCGGGGCCGAGCAATCTCGAACAGGCTCTTGCTCCAGCGTTTCAGCGCCTTCTCGAATCCTTGCTCCCTCAAATTTCCGCAAACGAGCTTGTCGTCGTTCCCGAGTTCGCCACGCCGGGCGTGGGAAGACCCGACATCGCTCTTAAACGCGCCGGTCAGCCTGCCCGCGCCTTTGTCGAACTCAAGGCCCCAACCAAACCAGGCAATCCAGCCCGTTACCGCGACCCCCATGACAAGCGGCAATTTGTAAGATTCCAATCCTTGCCCGTCTGGGCTATTTCGAATTTCTCGAGCCTGCGCGTTTTTCAACGCGATGATCCGATTGCATCGATTGAAATTGTCCCGGAAGCCGCGCTCGATCCGGAAACAACCGACGCCAAAGCGGAGCGATTGATCCGCAATGGCGATCTGGCGGGCTTGATAAGGGCGTTGACGCCTCTCGCGCTTGCCGATCCGCCACCAGCCGATAACGCCAAAGAATTGGCCGCCAATCTGGCCCATGCGGCGCGGCTCGTGCGGAGCATCGTCGAGGACCGGCTTGTCAAACTGACCGAGGCAGGGGAAACTAACGCGCCCCTGCAAGACGTCCGCCATACATTCCGCGAAGTGCTCTACGCCCATCCCCAGGCCGCGGGCTACAACGTCAGACGGTTCGATCCGCTTTTCGCGGCGGCCTTCGCCCAGACGCTCGCCTTCGGACTGCTACTGGTGCGCGAAGCCACGGACCGGGCGGCCGACCGCGAAGCGTGGCAGAACATGCCGCCGGAACACGCGCTGATGCGCACAACGCTGCGCGTGCTTAGCTGTTCTGTCTCGATAGGTTGTTCACGGGGAGAAACTGAGGTTTGTGGAGTTTGCGAAGCGCCACAAGCTCAGGAGACCCACCCGTGAACATTCACAAGAATGCCAGGACGACGCCGAACATGCGAGTCCTGATTGTCGCAAGGCTCCGAGCGGGCGAAACGCCGCGCTCCATAGCCGGCGCCGTAGGTGTTTCGCCCGCGTCGCGCCGGTGCCAGCCGCAGCGACGGCTCTCATGCCGATCGATCGGCGACTCCTGGCGCGGTGGCGATGTGGTGGCGACTTGTCGCTTAACAAGCAACGGAAAATCAGGGGTTCCTTAGTTAACATATTGATTTTCTTGGTGGAGCCAGGCGGAATCGAACCGCCGACCTCTTCAATGCCATTGAAGCGCTCTCCCAACTGAGCTATGACCCCGGCCTATCCGAAATTGGGCGCTTTCCCGCAAAGTCCGCTTGGGTCGGGACTTTTGCCATCGGCGGGCCCGCTAGGAGCAGAATGCGCGGCGGCTGTATAGCCTCTACCGCCGCGCTTCACAAGCTAAACATCAGCGTTCTTCCTCGTCCCCGATCTCGCCATCGATGAGATCGCCGACGTCGTCGGCATCCTCTTCCTCTTCCTCGAGGAACGTATCGTCGACGGCTTCGATCTCGGTATCGTCGTCCGCCACGGCCGCAACCTTGTCCTCACCGGCATCGGCTTCCTCGAGTGGAACCAGCACGGTTCCCGCGCTGGCCGGCGGGTCCTCGTCCTCGGGCACCGCCGCGTGATGGGCCACGCGCGACAGCGGCGCGGCATGAAAAATCGTCCCGCATTTCGGGCATGTGATGGGCGATTTGTTCAGATCGAAGAAACGCGCGCCGCAGTTCTGGCATTGATGCTTATTACCGAGTTCGGGTTTGGCCACGGAACCTACCTCTGCATGGGGCGGAAGCCTGCCGGTGCCGGGGCCGCCGCGACGAAACTTTGGGGTGCGGTTAGTGATGCAAGGCCCGGCTGTCAATGCAAATCGAACCACGGCGGCGGTTTGATGACAGGCTGGCCCCTATGTTACCAGCGATGCGAAAGCGCGTTGCCTTCACGCTTATCCACCCGGGAGGCTTCGATGGAGACACGAGCGGCCGCGCTCGCCACGCGTTCCGGAGGGCCATTGCGCGGCCGGGTGAAGCCCCCGGGCGACAAGTCGATTTCGCACCGGGCCCTGATTCTCGGCCTCCTCTGCGTCGGCGAAACCGAAATCGAGGGCCTGCTCGAAGGCGGCGACGTTCTCCACACCGCCGCCGCCTGCGCCGCGCTCGGCGCAAAGGTGGACCGGCGCGGCGAAGGCCGCTGGAGCGTCCGGGGCTGCGGGATCGGCTCGCTCCTAGCGCCCCGCGCGCCCCTCGATTTCGGCAATTCGGGAACCGGGATGCGTTTGATGATGGGCGTCGCCAGCGGCCATGCGATTACCGCCACATTCGTGGGCGATGCCTCCTTGCGAAAGCGGCCGATGCAGCGGATTCTCGATCCACTTTGCGCGATGGGAGCCGAGGTCTTGGCGCAATCGCCGGGGGGGCGCTGCCCGATCCTGCTAAAAGGCGCGAGCGAGCCCGTTCCGATCACATTTCATCCCCCTGTTGCCTCGGCGCAGATCAAATCGGCGGTGCTCCTTGCCGGTCTCAATTCTCCCGGCCGGACGACCGTCATCGAGGCCGAAGCCACCCGCGACCACACCGAAAAAATGCTAAAGTATTTTGGCGCCTCCATCGAGACCGAACCTTTCACGAAACAGGGCCAAAAAATAACGCTCGAGGGCCGCCCGGACTTGCACCCGGCGCGGGTGATCGTGCCCTCCGATCCTTCCTCCGCCGCTTTTCCTCTTGTCGCCGCGACGATCGTGCCGCGTTCCGACATCGTCATCGAGGGAATGATGATGAACCCCTTCCGCACCGGCCTTCTCACGACCTTGCGCGAAATGGGCGCCGACATCGAGGTCCTCGACCGCCGCGCCGAGGGCGGCGAGGAGATCGCGGATTTGCGGGTGCGCGCGGCGGCGCTCAGGGGCGTCGATGTGCCCGCTCCCCGCGCGCCTTCGATGATCGACGAATATCCTATTCTCGCGGTTGCCGCCGCGTATGCCTCGGGCGAGACGCGGATGCGCGGGCTTGCCGAGTTGCGGGTCAAGGAATCCGACCGGCTCCGCGCGGTGGCCGATGGCTTGCGCCAAGCAGGGGTTGCGTATCAAATTATTGGCGACGATCTGATCGTCGAGGGCCGCGCCGGCGATGTCGCGGGAGGCGGCGCGGTGGCAACCCATTTCGATCATCGCGTTGCGATGAGTTTTCTTTGCCTTGGCCTCGCCTCGCGCAGGCCGATGGGGATCGACGATTCACGCATGATCGCGACGAGCTTTCCGGGGTTTCAGGCGCTCATGGAACAGTTGGGGGCGCGGTTCCAATGATCATCGCCATCGACGGACCGGCCGCTTCCGGCAAGGGCACGCTCGCGCGCAATCTCGCGCGGCATTTTGGCCTGCCGTATCTCGACACCGGGCTGCTTTACCGGGCGACGGCGCGGACCCTTATGAGCGAGGGTCGCGATCTTTCCTGCAAGGAGGCCGCGATTGCCGCCGCGCGCGGCCTGGCGCTCACCGGTTTCGACGAAAATTCGCTGCGTGGCCGCGAGATGGCGGAAGCGGCGTCGATTGTCGCCGCTATCCCCGAAGTCCGCGCGGCCCTCGCCGAACTCCAGCGCGATTTCGCGCGCAGGCCCGGCGGCGCCGTCCTCGACGGCCGCGACATCGGCACCGTGATCTGTCCTGACGCGTGCCCAAAAATATTCGTCACGGCCACCGTTGAGGTCCGTGCGACGCGCCGGGCTCTGGAGCTGAGAAGCCAAGACGAAAAGGCCGATTACGCCGTCGTGCTCGCCGACATCGTCAGGCGCGACGAGCGCGACAAAAACCGCGCCGCGGCGCCCTTGATGGCGGCTAAGGACGCCACCGTGCTCGATACGACGACGCTCGACGCCGAGGCGGCGTTCAAGGCCGCGCTCGCGATCGTGATGGGCTGCACCGCCCGGAGCGCTGCGAGCGTTGCCGGGCGCGGGTAGGCGCGGTCTCCCGTCCCTCATCGCATGGGCAAACCCCTAAAAGTTGCCGTGGATGCCGAAACCAGACCCCATGGGGAGCCGCTCGATCAGATGACAATCGGCAGTCCAACCGGTTAACATGGCATCCGAATGCTGGCCAATGGGCGCACCGTGGCGGCCAAGGTTTTCATCAGCTATCGTCGTGACGACAGCGCGGGCCAAGCCGGCCGCATTCAAGATCGGCTGGAGCGCGAGTTTGGCCGCGATCTCCTGTTCATGGACGTCGACGCCATCCCCCTTGGGATGAATTTCGTCAAGATCTTGCACGAGGAGGTCGCCAAGTGCGGCGTGCTGCTTGCGGTGATTGGACCCAACTGGCTCGATGTGCGCGACGAGGACGGAAACCGTCGTCTCGATAACCCGAACGATTTCGTGCGCCTTGAGATCGCGGCGGCCCTTCAACGCGACATCCCCGTGATCCCCATCTTACTCGACGGCGCAAAGGTTCCAAAGGCCGCTCAACTGCCCAAGGATCTCGAAGAGCTTGCGCTGCGCAACGGGCTCGATGTCCGTCATGCCTCGTTCCACTACGACATGGACAGACTGATCCGGGGGCTCAAAGGGCAATTGGTTCAAGCCGCTCCGCCGCACGTGTCACCATTGCGGCCGGAAGACCACCCTAAAATAGAGGAGGCCGAAGCCCGGCTTCTTCAGGCGGCGGAAGAACGGCGCCTCGGGCAAGAGGCCGAGGCGCGGCGGCGCCAGCAGGAAGAGGAGCGCCGGCGGCAAGAAGAAGAACAGAGCCTTCTCCAGGCTGCGAAAGAACGCCGCCGTCGACAAGAAGAGCCGCCCCCGCAGCGGGAGGAAGAACGTCCGCCCCCTCCATCCTTCCTTGCGGCCTTTCCACCGGGGCCGCTGCTGCGCACACTGACCGGGCACGCCAATTCCGTCTGGTCCGTCGCGTTTTCGCCGGACGGGCGGACGCTCGCCTCGGGGAGCTTGGACAACATCATTAAACTCTGGGTCTCTGCGAGCGGTGAGCTGCTGCGCACGCTGACCGGCGGTACCGATAAAGTGTTTTCCGTCGCGTTTTCGCCGGACGGGCGGACGCTCGCCTCGGGGAGCTGGTACAACACCATCAAGCTCTGGGACTCTGCGAGCGGCCAGCTATTGCGCGCGCTGACCGGCCATACCAAGCCAGTGCTTTCCGTCGCGTTTTCGCCGGTCGGGCGGACGCTCGCCTCGGGGGGCACGGACAACACCATCAGGCTCTGGGACGTATCGGACGTGAACGAAGCGAGCAAGTAACCCCGGCCACCCAGTGCTGCCCCGCACCTAAGACCAAATCTCGTTGTTCGTGACTCTCACTGTCATGCCCGGCCTTGAGCCGGGCATCCAATCTCGGAGAGCAGATGTTTGGATGGCCGGGTCAAGCCCGGCCATGACAGGGCCGATGCGTCATTCACTTCGAGAGCTGGTTCACACCCGCCCGATGCGGGCGACGCCGTCCTTGGCAAGCTGGCTGCTCGGATCGAAGGCGAGCGCGCGCTGGTAGGATTCGATCGCCTTCGCGCGATTGCCGGATTTTTCGTAGGCGAGTCCGAGACCGGCCCAAGCTTCGGCATTTTTGTTATCGACATTGAGTGCGGCATTAAAATCCTCGATCGCCTTGTCGCTCTTGCCGATGGCGAGCAGACTTTGCGCGCGCGCCTGGTAGGGGGCTCCGGCGAAAGGATCGCGATCGATCGCGTTGTCGAAATCGGTGATCGCCTGCTCGTGCAGGCCTTCGCGCTGATAGATCAAACCCCGGGCGTGAAAGGCCTGGGCATTTTCGGGATTGAGCTTGATCGCCTGGTCGAGATCGGCCCGCGCCTCGTCGAGCTTGCCCTGAACGCGCAGAAGATTGGCGCGGCCGAGATAGGCCGGCGCGTGGTTGGGATCGGCCGCCACGGCGCCGTTGAAATCGGCCAGCGCCGCGTCGTCGCGGTTCATCTGACGATAGGCGAGCGCCCGATTGGTCAGGGAGGCCGCATTGCCCGGAACGAGCCTGATCGATTGGCCGAAATCGGCGATTGCCTCTTGAAACTTGCCGATCCTCGCGTAAGCCACGCCGCGCGTGTTGTAGGCTTCGGCGCTCGTTGGGTTGCGCTGAATGACGTCGGTCAGGGACGCAAGGTTGGCCTCGGCCTCCTGCGGCGATTGATGCGCCACTTCGGCGACGCCGGTTCCCTGTTTGCCCATGATGTTCGTCGCCGTTTCGCATCCGGCGAGAGGAAGGCAAGCAGCCAGTAGTAACGCGCAAGCGCCCGTTCGCCGCCGGCGGGCCAGCTTCGCACGTTGGACCGGGGCCGCGAAAACCTTTATCTGGTCATCCTTGTCCAATGCGCCCGCCATAAACTGGCCAAGCGCCGGGGCATGGTCCCAAAAGCAGGCACCGGTTTCGCGGATCATGCCATCGCGCGCCTCCCAGCTCAACGAGCCCCCACCATTGGCTTGGGCTTCATCGGCAGGAGCCCTTCGCGCTGCAGTTTCTTGCGGGCCAGCTTGCGGGCCCTGCGCACCGCCTCCGCCTTCTCGCGGGCGCGCTTTTCCGAGGGCTTTTCATAATGGCCGCGCAGTTTCATCTCGCGAAAAATGCCCTCCCGCTGCATCTTTTTCTTGAGCGCCTTGAGGGCCTGATCAACGTTATTGTCGCGAACGAGAACTTGCACGCAGGAATCCTTGGGTGAGGCGCCAGCCATCGCGTGATGGGACAAACCTAATTGGGAACGTAAAGACACAACCATCCCGGCGCTGCGAAGCACCCGAACGGCGAAGTCATGTCGATAACAGACCCCGCGCAATCTGTCCAGGGAAGGGATAGCCGTCCTAATGGTCCCGGCCGGGTACAATGCGGGTCACATGGCCCATCTTGCGGCCCGGCCGCGCGTCCGCCTTGCCGTAAAGATGCAGGCTGGCGCCGGGCTCGCCGAGGATTTTTGCCCAGGCGAGAACATCTTCGCCGATCAAATTATCCATTTCGACATGCCCGCCGGCTTGCGCGCCGTGGCGGCTGGCGGCACCGAGCGGCCAGCCGGCGATCGCCCGGATATGCTGCTCGAACTGAGAGGTGGCGGCGCCGTCGAGCGTCCAGTGACCGGAATTATGAACGCGCGGGGCGATTTCATTGACGAGAAGCTCGAGCGGCCCATCGTCACCGACTTGCCCGCCGCCCGCCACGAACATTTCGACCGTGACGACGCCACAATAAACGAGGGCCTCGGCAATTACCCGTGTGAGCCGGATCGCCTCGGCCGCTAGTTCGGGCGGCAGCCGCGCGGGAACGCGAGTAGACTTAAGAATATAATTCTCATGGATATTCTCGCAGACGTCGTAGGCGGCGAATTCGCCGGTTGGGCCGCGCGCGGCGACCACCGAGATCTCCTTGGAAAAGGGTACGACGGCTTCGAGGATCGCGGGCGCGCCGCCGAGCGTGCGAAACGTCACCGCGAGATCCGCGCCTTCGCGAACCAAAACTTGGCCCTTGCCGTCATAGCCGAACCGGCGCGTCTTGAGGATCGACGGGCGGCCGATTTGGGCGATGGCGCGGGCGAGCGCGCCGGCATCGTCCACCCGCATATAGGGCGCCGCCTTGACTCCCGCCGCCGCCAAAAATTCCTTCTCGGCGAGGCGGTCCTGGCACACCGCCAGCGCCTCCGGGCCTGGCCGCACAATGCTTGAATCGGCGAGAATCGCAGCGGCGCGGGAGGGGATATTCTCGAATTCATAAGTGACAAGCTCGACCTTGCCGGCAAACTCCGCCAAAGTCAGCTCGTCCTCATAGGGAGCGATCGTTCGCGCGCTTGCCACGTCGAATGCCGGGCTCTCCGGGTCTTGCGCATAAACATGGGTCTTGAGCCCGAGTTTCGCCGCCGCGAGAGCGAGCATGCGCCCCAATTGCCCGCCGCCGAGAATCCCGAGCGTCGCGCCGGGGACAAGTTCGAATGACACGGCTCAGTCCTCCCGCGAGGGGCGTTCGGCCACCGCCCCGGTTTGCGCGGCGCGCCAGGCAGAAAGCCGCGTTTCGATCGCCGGATCGGCCAAGGCGAGGATCGCGGCAGCAAGAAGCGCCGCGTTGATCGCGCCGGGCTTGCCGATCGCCAAGGTGCCGACCGGGACGCCCGCCGGCATCTGCACGATCGAGAATAAGGAATCCTGCCCGCCAAGCGCCGTAGTTTCGATGGGAACCCCAAGAACGGGAAGCGCGGTCAGCGCGGCGGTCATGCCCGGCAGGTGGGCGGCGCCCCCCGCCCCCGCGATAATCACTTTGAAACCTGCGGCCTTGGCGCCTTTCGCGAACGCCACGAGCCGCTCGGGCGTCCGGTGCGCCGAGACGATCCGGGCCGCAAAGCCGATCTTGAGGGCGTCGAGGAGGGCGGCTGCGTGGCGCATCGTCTCCCAATCCGATTCGCTGCCCAGGATAATGGCGACGGGCGTTTCTGCAACGGACAAATGACGGCTCAAACCTTCGAAGCGGCGACGTTTTCGGCATAAACGAAGGGGGCGCCCGGCGCAAGGTGCGCGAAATGCGGGGTTTTCCGGCGACGGCCATCCCACGGCTAGAGGAGCCGGTGCCGCGACCGGATTTTGCAAGGGGTGAGTCGCCGTGGATCGAAGGCGATTAACGAAGGTCGATCGTCTCTTCGACCACATGGTTGAGCGGCGCGTTCTCGGCCGTAAGCGTCATCCGCAGCCTGAGTTCCGTGCCTTCGACCTTGCCTTCGCGGACGACGCGCTCGATCTCCCGTTGCGAGGTGATGCCGACCACCTTGAGGAATTTGCGCAGAGCGATATTGAAGCGATCCTCGTCCATTGCGATCCTCCAAAAACAGGTAAGGGCAGGGTTGGCGTCGTGGTGTCTCAGTCCAAGAATATGCGCCACGGTACTCCCGAGGATTCGAAACGCAAAGGGCCGAAACAACATCACGGGTTCAATTCACGACAGTCCGATCGCGCGATGGATGGGGTCGTCCTTACGTCTGAGATCTGATCCACTCAATAAATTCGCCGATGTCGTGCGCCCAAACGAGATAAAGGCCAGCCCTCTGCCCGCAACGCTACGACAACTGCGCCAACAACTTCCTCAGTGCCGTTTGTTGTCGCTCATCTCTACTTCGGGTTAAATTGAGTCAGGACCCTAAAAATCAAGGTACAATGTCGGTATCGTGTGTCGGCTTATGTCGCGGGTGCGCTACTCCTAATCAGCGGGTCCACGGTTCGAGCCCGAGTGCGCCCACGATTAAAGCCTTAAATTTAAGTCTCTTAAAACTGTCTTGAAAAACGCGCGGATGGGACTCCGTCCACGGTCCACCATTTTGTTGAGCGTTGCTCGCGATTTTTACCGCACCGCGCGACTGGCATCTTCAGGTGAACGCCATGCGTCCCCGTCGCCCGAAAAGCAGGCTTCGCCTGCTCCTCGGGATGAGGGGGCAGCTTTTGAAACGCGCCCCGAGACTCGCTTTAACCCTCCTGCACCGTCAGCCTCAGCCAATCCTCCTCGCTCATCGTTTCAATGCCAAGTTCGGCCGCCTTCGCCAGTTTTGAACCGGCGCCAGGCCCGGCCACGACGAGATCGGTTTTTTTGGAGACGGAGGCCGCAACCTTCGCGCCGAGCCGCTCTGCCATCACCTTTGCCTCATCGCGGGTCATCCGTTCGAGCGATCCCGTAAAGACCACGGTCTTGCCCGCGACCCGGCTTGTCGAAGCGATGGCCTCCATCGGCAGCGGCGTCACATGCGCGAGCAGGGCATCGAGAACGTCCTCATTGTGCTTTTCGGCGAAAAAATCGGCAATCGCTTCCGCCACGACTTCGCCGAACCCTTCGATATTATTAATTTCCGCGCGGGCCTCGGACCCTTCGGTTGCAACACGCCCGGTGCTGCGCAGCGCCTCGAAGGAACCGAAATAGCGGGCGAGACGCCGGGCGTTGGTTTCGCCGACATGCCTGATGCCGAGCGCGAAAATGAAGCGATTGAGCGGGATCGTGCGGCGTTCCTCAATCGCCCGAAACAGGTTTTGTACCGAAGTTTCGCCAAAACCTTCGCGGTCCTTCAGTTTTTGCAAACTGCGTGCGTCCCGCGCTTTGAGCGCGAAAATATCGGCGGGCGTCTTGATCAAACCGTCGCGGAAAAATTGCTCGATCTGCTTTTCGCCAAGACCCTCAATATCAAACGCATTGCGAGAGACGAAATGTTTCAAGCGTTCCACCGCCTGTGCCGCGCAGACAAGGCCGCCGGTGCAGCGGCGCACGACATCGGCCGTGCCGGTTTTTGGATCGATCTCGCGGACCGCCGCCGAGCCGCAGATTGGGCATGTGCTGGGAAACACATAAGGCTTCGAGTTTTTTGGCCGCTTGTCTAGGATAGGTCCGAGAACCTGCGGAATAACGTCGCCTGCACGCTGGACCGTCACGGTATCGCCGATGCGAATATCCTTTCGGGCGATTTCGTCCTCGTTATGCAGCGTCGCATTGGAAACGACGACGCCGCCGACGGTTACCGGATCGAGACGCGCGGTTGGCGTCAAGGCGCCGGTGCGCCCAACCCGGATATCGATGGCGCGCAACACGGTTGTCGCCTTTTCGGCGGGGAATTTATGCGCGACAGCCCAGCGCGGCGAGCGCGACACAAAGCCCAGGCGGTTTTGCAGCGCGAGGCTATCGACCTTATAGACCACGCCGTCGATGTCGTAGCCGAGCCGCGCGCGCATCTGCTCAATCCGCCGGTAATGCGCGATGAGCTCGTCCGCCGAATGGCAGAGCACTATGAGCGGATTGACGGGAAGCCCGCAATCCTTGAACGCCGCGATCATGCCCATTTGCGTCGAGGCGGGCAAGGTACTCACCTCGCCCCAGGCGTAGGCGAAGAAATGCAGAGGCCGCCCGGCGGTGATGGCGGGGTCAAGCTGGCGCAGCGAGCCCGCCGCCGCATTGCGCGGATTGGCAAAGAGCGTCTTACCACCTTGCGCCCGCCGCGCGTTCAAAGCGGCGAAATCCAGGTGAGTCATATAGACTTCGCCACGCACTTCAAGAATTTCCGGCGCAGCGCCAGCGAGCGCCTTTGGAATTTCGCCGACGGTGCACACATTGGCGGTAACGTCCTCGCCCTCGAAGCCGTCGCCGCGCGTGGCCGCTTCCACGAGCTCACCTTTGACGTAGCGCAGCGAGCAGGAGAGTCCGTCGATCTTTGGTTCCGCCGTGACGGCGAGCGGCGCTTCGGGGCCAAACCCGAGGAACCGCCGCACGCGCGTCACAAAATCCGCCACCTCCACGTCACGGAACACATTGCCGAGCGAAAGCATCGCAACGCGATGGCGCACTTTCGCGAATTTCTCCGACGGCGCGGCGCCCACCTTTTTGGTGAGCGAATCCGGCGTTGCGAATTCCGGAAAGGCGGCCTCGATCGCTTCATAGCGCCGCCGCAGCGCGTCGTAATCGGCATCCGAGACCGTTGGCGCATCATCGGCGTAATAGCGCCGGTCATGCGCGCCGATTTCTTCCCCAAGGCGGGCATGTTCGCGGCGTGCTTGTGCTTCGCTAAGGCTCTCGATAGGGGCTGGCGTCTTCATCCCGCCAACATTAGCATGAGCGTCAAGCTTCCATAAGTTCCCTCACGTGGTCACGAATGCAGCCAAGGGGTAATTGTTTAAATCGCTGAGATGGTCCAATTGAATGTCGGCCGGAGGACAGTCGGCCAGAATTTGCGGGTCCCGCGCGTAGTGGCCTTGTCTCAGAAAAACGGTGGTGACGCGCTCGCCCCAAATCTTCTTGACCGCGTCGAGGATGCGCAGCTTATCGTCGATCATTACGTACCGCTT
>Ga0185299_10005709_pt1 | contig 13760 bp, 14 predicted proteins | sample PaiPotPPA55metaG_FD_128002 | JGI IMG/M metagenome (GOLD analysis project Ga0185299, IMG submission 128002) | Iron sulfur acid spring bacterial and archeal communities from Banff, Canada, to study Microbial Dark Matter (Phase II) - Paint Pots PPA... ...
CAATCCACCATAGCACAATCCCTTACGTCGGGCGAAGAAGGCTGACCTGCCGCAGCAGCAAAAAAACGTGAATCAGCTGGAATATTTTCCGTTGCGCCGCGGTCTTGACGTAGGAAGGGCGGCGGAAGTGTTCTAAGTGCGCCTTCAAATGGGAGGAGCGGCAATGGGGAATTTCATCAAGGACAATCTCAACAACGACGGCGTCGACCGCCGCGGCTTTCTGAAGTGCATGGCCTGGGCGGGCACCGGCACGCTGTGCGTCCTTCAAGGCGGGGTATTGAAGTCGTTTGCAATGAGCGACATCGCCGCAATGACCAAGCAGGATAAGGCAGCCATGAAGGGCGAACTCAGCTTCGTGCAAATCAGCGACAGCCACATCGGCTTCGATAAGGCTGCCAATCCTGACGTCACCGCCACGCTGCGCGAAGCCATCGCAAAGATCAACGCCCTGCCGCAGGCGCCCGAATTCGTTCTGCACACCGGCGATCTGACCCACCTCTCGAAGGCCTCCGAGTTCGACACACTGGACCAAACGCTGAAAGCCATGCGCACCGACAAGATATTTTATGTGCCTGGCGAACATGACGTCCTCAACGACAACGGTCAGCAATACCGGGAGCGTTTCGGCAAGGGCTCGAAGGGCGACGGATGGTACAGTTTCGACCAAAAGGGCGTGCATTTCATCGGCCTCGTAAACGTGATGAACCTGAAGGCCGGTGGTCTCGGAACGCTCGGCCACGATCAACTCGAGTGGATTGAGGACGACGTAAAGCACTTGAAACCGAGCACTCCCATCGTCGTCTTCGCGCATATTCCTCTTTGGGCCGCCTACCCCGAGTGGGGCTGGGGCACCGACGACAGCGCGCAGGCGCTCGCATATCTCAAGAAATTCGGGTCAGTTTCGGTGCTCAATGGGCACATCCACCAAGTGATGCAGAAGGTCGAAGGTAACGTAACGTTTCACACCGCCATGTCCACTGCGTTTCCGCAGCCCCAGCCGGGAACTGCGCCGTCGCCCGGCCCGATGAAAGTTCCGGCCGAGAAGTTGCGGTCTTTGCTGGGCGTCACGAACGTGGATTTTCTCCGCGGAAAGCGCACGCTTGCGATCGTCGATTCGCCGCTCGATGGCGCCAGTACAACATCGAGCTATCATTTGAGCCGTCCGGAGTCCGAGTCCGAATCGTCTCTGTACGGTGGCTAGAAGCACTGTCCAAATTAAAAGGGAGAAAAAGTCATGATGAAAGGAATTCTGTCTCGAACTGTATTGTCCGCCGCGCTCCTGGGAACGCTAGGCTGGGCCGCGGAGATCCACGCTAAAAACGTCACACCGGCGGCGGACGAGAAACCGTCTGCAATTGAAATCAAAATCGATAACTTCAGTTTCATGCCGCAGGACACGACGGTGGCGGCGGGCACAACGATCACCTGGGTCAACCGGGACGACGTACCGCACACGGTCGTGAGTACGAACGGCAAATTCAAGTCCAAGGCGCTCGATACCGACGACAAATTTGCGTTCACTTTCAGCGAACCGGGAACCTACGAGTACTTTTGCTCGGTTCATCCGAAGATGACCGCGAAAGTCATCGTCAAGTAACCTAGTAAGCCGGCCCTGATCGATGCAAGGCTTCCTCGGAACGCAAGCGGGTTTCGCGACAGACTTGAACCTCGTGATCCAGCTGGCCATGGGACTTGCCTTGGTTGCAGGTATGTTCTTAGCACGCGCAAAGCGGTACAAAGCTCACGGTATCTGCCAAGCGTCCGTGCTCGTTCTCAATCTGGCCATGATCGCGTTGGTTATGTGGCCGTCGTACTCCACTCTCGTCATGACGAGGATTCCGGCCCGACTTTCCAGGCAGTCCGTGGCAATACCGGCAATACATGGACTTCTGGGAGTCGTTGCAGAAGTGCTGGGGCTATACATCGTGCTTGCTGCCGGTACGAGTGTTCTTCCGAGTTCCTGGCGCTTCACGCGATGGAAACTCTGGATGCGGATTGAGATGGCGCTGTGGGGCACTGTCCTGCTGACAGGCCTGGGAACCTACGTCGTTTGGTACATGCGGCCACGACATTGACAATCATCCATCAGACGCTCTTCAGCCGGGGATTCCATCGACCGATCTTCGCTGGAATAAAAATAGATGGAATCCGGTCTGTATACTTGAGAGTCTAACCACGCATGCCAGACAACATGCGCGGAGCTGAAGAACCCGGACGGTTTGAGCAGGTTGTGTTGCCGCATCTCGATGCGGCCTACAACCTTGCCCGCTGGCTCGTCCGTAACACTCACGATGCCGAAGACATCGTGCAGGAAGCCTATTTGCGCGCCTTCCGGTTCTTCGCTGGGTTTCAGGGTGGCGACGCGCGCGCCTGGCTGCTCAAGATTGTGCGCAATACGAGCTATTCTTATCTTGAGAAACACCGCCCCACGGACTTAGCGGAGGAGTTCGACGAGGCGATTCACTCAACGGATACCGACCGTCCGGATGCGGAAGCGGTGCTTGTCCGGAGCGTGGAAAGCCAGATGCTTCGCGATGCGCTGGAACAATTGCCCGTCAACTTTCGCGAAGTAATCGTATATCGCGAACTCGAAGGGCTCTCTTATAAGGAGATCGCTCAGGTGATGGAAGTTCCGATCGGCACCGTGATGTCCAGTCTCGCGCGTGCCCGAGTGCGGCTCCGCGAATGTTTGCTCCGTGCGCGCGGGAAGGAGGGTTTGCGTGGCTTGCGATGATAATGTGCGTCTGCTTCATGGCTATCTCGACGGCGAACTCGATCTCGTGACCAGTCTTGAGATCGAAGAGCATCTGAAAACCTGTGCCGATTGCACCCAGGAGCTTCGCGGCCAGCAAACTCTGAGCAAAGCATTTCGTTCGTCGTTCCTATACGAGCGCGCGCCCAAATCTCTCGAAACGTCAATTCGTGCTTCTCTTTCAGCGGAGGCAAAGAAGGTCAGCGGAAGCGGAAGCCGAAGCCTTTTGGCGTTCTCTCCGGCTCGTCGCGCGCTCGTGAATTGGCTTGGAGTCGCGGCCGCAATTGTTTTCGCAGTTCTGCTCACGTGGAGGGTCTTGCCCACGTTGAGTGAGCGCTCGGAATCCAACTTGATCACCCAGGAAGTCATCGCCAGCCACATTCGCTCGCTCCAACCGAATCATCTCACCGACGTCGAGTCGAATGACCAGCACAACGTGAAACCGTGGTTTAACGGAAAACTCGATTTCTCGCCACCGGTTCGCGATCTTTCCGCCGAGGGATTCCCTCTAATAGGCGGTCGTATGGACTACGTCGGTCGTCGCAACGTTGCCGCGCTCGTCTATCAACGCCGTAAGCACGTCATCAATGTTTTCGTGTGGCCCGACGCGCCCGGCACCGTCGAGTCTTCGCGGGAAAGATCCATCCAGGGCTATAACATGATTATCTCCGGGCACAACGGCATGTATTTCTGCGCGGTCTCGGATCTCAACACCGCCGAGCTTCGCCAGTTCAGTCAGCTTCTAGGTGAGTAGAGGTCTTCGCCTTCACTTTTGCGTTTCGCTGGTTTCCGCTCGACGCCCGCTCGCAACATTTGCGTGCTAGCATTCAGCGCGTCCGATGTTCCCTCGCGCAACCAACACAATAAATTCCCCGAATCCAGGATTGCGCGATCCGCGGCGCCGGAAGGGACGCCCTGCGCTCTTGCTGTCGTTCGCCGCAGCCGTCGCGCTGTTACTCGCAGTCGTGGCGATTCAGCGCCTGCGGTACGAATTGCTTAGCTATTCGACGTTGGTTCATTTCGTCACCCCGCTGGCGTCAGGTCCGCTCCTCCGCTGGGAATCGAATGATGTCGCGACGGAGGAAGTTGCCATTCCAACTCCGGCCGGACCCGTGCCAGCATGCTTGTATCTGCCGCTTGGCGTGAACCACCCACCCGGAATCGTAATCACGCCAGGCATCCACCATCTGGGTATCACCGATCCTCGTTTTGTAAACCTGTCGCAAGCCGTAGCGGCAAGCGGTTTCGCCGTCTTGGCTCCGGTATTGAGCGCGCTCGCCGACTACCACGTGGACTCCTCATCCATCGCCACAATCAGCGAGTCCGCGAATTGGCTCGAACAGCGCCTGGGCAGAGGTTCCGTTACCGTGATTGCATTGAGCTTCTCCGGCGGCCTCGCGCTCCTCGCCGCTCAAGACCCCCAGTTTGCTCCTCATATTCGCGCCCTCGTAGTTTTTGGTGGTTACGATGACCTCGCGCGCGTCTCGCGTTTCCTCGCGACCAACGAGGCGGAGCTTCCAGACGGCCGTCTGATCCCCATGAAAGCTCACGACTACGGATCCGCCGTTTACGTGTACGCGCACCTTCCCCAATTTTTCGTTCCGGCCGACCGGCGCGCGGCGCACGAAGCGCTTCGTTATTGGCTCTGGGAGCAGCCGGAAGATGCGCGCCCATGGGTTACCCAGCTGAGTCCGGAGGGGCGCGGCACGATGGATGCGCTGATGGCGCGTCGAATTGATTTGTTGCGTCCGCAACTGCTAAATGCAATCCGCGCCGACGCGCAGGAACTCGCGGCGATTTCTCCGCAAGGTAAGCTCGCACATCTGCGCGTCCCCGTTTACATCGTGCACGGAGCCGCCGACAGCGTCATTCCGTACACCGAGAGCCTGTGGCTGGAAAGGGAAGTGCCGAAAAAAATGTTGCGCGGCTTTCTGATCACGCCCGCATTCGGGCACGTTGATCCGCGAGGCGCTTCGGGCTGGTACGAAAAGCTGCGGTTGATTCACTTCCTGGCCGAAGTGTTGCGCAATTCCAGCTAGACGGCGAGTCAGTCAGTTAGTCGTAATATTCGGCGCCAAGATGAGTGATCAATTCCTCGCCCATCATCCAGCGCAGCGTGTTCTTCAATTTCATCAACTGAATAAATAAGTCGTGTTCCGGGTAAAGTTCCGGCGCGCACATGGGCGACTTGAAATAAAAACTCAGCCATTCCTGAATCCCGCGCATGCCCGCACGCTTCGCAAGATCGAAAAACAACGCAAGGTCCAGCACGATCGGCGCTGCCAGGATGGAGTCGCGGCATAGGAAATCCACCTTGATCTGCATCGGGTATCCAAGCCATCCAAAAATGTCGATGTTGTCCCAGCCCTCTTTGTTGTCGCCGCGCGGCGGGTAGTAGTTGATCCGCACTTTGTGGTGAATCTTCCCGTAAAGCTCGGGATATAATTTCGGCTGCAAGATATATTCAAGCGCTCCGAGCTTCGATTCTTCCTTCGTTTTGAACGATCCCGGGTCATCCAGCACTTCGCCGTCGCGATTGCCAAGAATGTTCGTCGAGAACCAGCCGTTCAACCCCAGCATCCGCGCCTTGAATCCCGGCGATAGAATCGTCTTCATCAGCGTTTGTCCCGTCTTGAAATCCTTGCCGCCGATAGGGACTTCCTTTTGCTTCGCAAACGCTTCCAGGGCGGGAATATCCACCGTCAGGTTCGGCGCGCCGTTCGCGAACGGCACTTCTTCGCTGATCGCCGCGTACGCGTACAACATCGACGGCGCAATCGCGGGATGATTCGCCTTCATCCCTTTTTCAAACGATGCCATGTCCTTGTGAACCTCTTCGGCTTTCAAGAACACTTCCGTCGACCCGCACCACACCATCACCAGCCGGTCGGCCTTCGATTTCTTCTTGAACTCGCGAATATCGTCGCGTATCTGCTCGGCCAACTCGAACTTTGTCTTGCCCGTCTTGATGTGCGTACCGTGGAGGTTCTTCACGTAATTTTGGTCGAACGCCGCTTTCATGGGCTTAATCGACTTCAGAAACTTGGCCGCTTTCTCCAGGTCCTTTCCCTCCAGCACGCCCGCCTTCGACGCCGCCTGATAAGCGTCGTCCGGAAAAACGTCCCAGCCGCCAAACACGATGTCGTCAAGCCCCGCGAGTGGCACGAATTCCTTGATTTTTGGCGTGCGATTCTCGGTTCGCTTTCCGAGGCGAACCGTTCCCATCTGCGTCAGCGAACCAACCGGAACTGCTTGTCCGCGCCGCACCAAATCCACCCCCGCCATCACAGTCGTGCTAACAGCCCCCATTCCGGGCGTCAGCACTCCCAACTTTCCTTTTGGCGGAGCAATGCTTACGGGCCTGCGCATTCAGTCTCTCCCTGTTCTAGATTGAAGAAGTTGCCGCTTCATCGCAGCGCTGAAAAAATTCAAACACGAAACGCGCTCTCATGGCGGAACATTGGCCGTGTGAAGAAAAAACATGATGCTGCATCCCGACTCGTTTTGCAAATTCATTCGAGTGCAGACAATCAGTCAATCATTGGATTGCTTATAACTGAAACCGCTTGCCAGGTAATCTCGTCAATCAGGCATGCGGACACGGTACCCCAGGAGTTATGCGCGATCGGCAAACGCCAACGAGCGTTTCGTCTGTCATCCGACGAGCACACGCTGGGCGATTTTCCTCGCAATGGCTTCTTTGCTGGCGCTGAGCGCGTGCACCTCTGTAAAGGTCAAGCTGGGTATGAGGGTTTACCTGGCAAAGCTTCCCGTCGCCTCCATGCAAGCCAGCTTGCCTAAAGGCCCGGCAATCGCTCCAGGAGAGAAGTCGCCCCTTGTTGTGACATTCACACAGCCGGACGGCAAGGCGCTGGTGACGGAAGGACAAGGCAAGGGAAAGGTTCTGTGGAAGGATTTGGCGGTGGCGCCTACTCTCGTTACCGCTGACCAGAAGGGCAATGTAACCCTTCCCAAAGATCCTCGAATCAGCGACGGCAAGACCGCGCACGTCACCATCACGGTGCCCAGCCATCCCGACCTTCGCGCCGAACTCGATATTCCCGTCACATACGACTACACCTTCAGCGCAAACTTCTCCGGGAGCGCCGGCTCCAGCGGAATGAACGGCTTGGATGGGATGGCCGGCTCGTCCGGCAGCATGGGTTCCACCGATCCGAATAATCCGTCCCCGGGCGGAAATGGCGGCAACGGGACCGACGGTTCAAACGGTGGAGATGGAGGAAATGGCGGAGACGCGCCGCCTGTGCAAGTGCGAATCGCGTTCAGACCCGGAGCTCACCCCCTTCTTCAAATGAGTGTATCGGCAGCGGGAAAACAGCGGCTGTACTTGGTGGATCCGCAGGGCGGGTCGCTAACGGTTAAGGCTGACGGAGGTCCGGGCGGATCGGGAGGAAGGGGTGGACGTGGGGGCGCAGGAGGCTCCGGCGGAATAGGAAGTCCCAATGGCAGCAGCGGAAACGCCGGCTCCGATGGACGAAACGGTTTCGATGGCTCGCCAGGGCGGGGCGGCAGCATCACCGTGACGTACGACCCACAATCCAAGCCATTCTTGGTTGCGATCCACCTCTCCAATAGGGGCGGCCCTCCGCCGGTATTCAAGGAAGAACCCGTAGCTCCTCTGTGGTGAGCGTCGGCGATGAACATCCTCGCTCGCCTCAACCATCAAATTCCGATGCCGCGTTTGCAATCCACAGGAACTGGTGCGACTATCGGGCGACACTCGCTTGTCTCGAACGCCTCTATGCCATATCACTTCGAGTTTGACTCCATCAGCCGGATTCTGCGTTGCCGGTTCGTAGGGCGGATTACCGACGAGGATCTCAAAGGCTATTACCGGCTCATTGAGCGATACGACGCGCAGATCGCTCCGCATGGCGGTATTCTGGATATGTCGGGCGTCACTGCGTTCGACGTTTCTCCCCAAACCATTCGCGAACTTGCGAGCCTGCCGCCGGCAATGGCGGACGCGTCTCGCCCGCGTTGCATCGTCGCGACGTCTCCTGAAATTTTCGGTATGGCGCGGATGTTTGAGCTCCACGGAGAGAATACGCGACCACATCTGCACGTGGTTCGCACGCAAAACGAGGCATTGGCAATCCTGGCCGTCCGCGAGCCCAAATTCGAGCCGATAGAATTGAAATAGAGTCAGCTGAAATCAGAGGTGCGCGTGAATCTCGATAGGCGTTTAAACCTTATCGATGTGTTTGAAGCGGGATTAGTTCAATCGCTGTTCCGACTGCGCGCCGTAGTCGGAAAACACCGCAGGTTATTCTCCGCCTGCCCGTTCCGGAGTGCGCTAATCTCTCCGCCGCTTGGTCGGCTTTAGTCCCAACGAAGCGATCCCTTCCGAGATGCAAAGAAACCCGATTAGCGCCAAAACCCCGATCATTACCACCGTCACCATGTATTCTGCTCCTTCGACTACTATGGCGATGGTGCATGCATAGTTCCAATCAGGCGCTCCCTGTAAGTCCAATAATTAGAGTGCGGGAACCCGGATTGGCTCTCTCGAAGCGTCACTTTCGGAGGGCGATGTCTATAGCTGAATACACTCAAGGGGAAAGCCTTTGCTCTCGGACAGACCCAGTACCAGAAGCCAACGGGCACGACAGCCGACCGCAAAACTACCCCCGCTGAGTCGCCGCTACAACTTCTCCAGATGAATCGATCCATCACCCGAAGAAATACTCAACGATCCTCCGCCCCCATTAATCTTTCCGTGAATGGACGAATGGCTGAGCGAACCCGCAACGCTGATCGGAATGTCGAGTGTAATGTGCCCGTCGCCGGTATGCGCGTCCAGATTCGCGCTGAAGTCGCTCGGCAAACGAAGGTTGATGCGCCCGTCCCCGGAATGCAGCGTCCAACTGCTCGCGATCTTCGACCCGCTAGCAGCTTCGGCTTCGATGCTGCCGTCGCCTGTCTTCAAATTTAGCGTGTCAAACCGCCCTCGAACATTAATCCGCCCATCGCCCGTAATCACATCGAGCGAACCATCCAGATTCGTTCCTTGAATGTGTCCATCGCCGGAATGCATGCGCACCGCACCATGAACGCCATCCGCAGTCACGTTACCGTCGCCCGTATCGATTCGGACACGGCCCGCCAGCGGTTGCATGGCAACGTTCCCGTCGCCCGTGTGTACGTCCACGTCAAGCTCGCGGGGCACTCGCACGTCAACCCGCACGCCCCCGTGGCGCCCTCCAAAAATGTGGAAGCCCATATGCGGCAGCCGGACGGTAATCTCGACTCGGTCGCCACTCTGGTTCTCCTCAATTCTCACGTCGCTCGACCCAATCCTGTAGCCGCCCGTCGTCGTCACGTGCGCATCAATTTGTTTCTGATCGGAGGAAATAATGTTCACATCGCCGTCATCGGTGGTGACGTGCAGGTCGGCGCGCTTGCTGATCGGGTAGGTCTTCGACCAATCATCCGCTCGCGCGGGCCCCGCGGTTGCCAAGCCGCCCATCGTCGCCATCGCCAGCATCCCGCTCAACCATATCCTTCGGGTCATTCGCGTTTCCTCCCACTCTGAAGAAATATACGAGAGTGGCCACTGAAAAGTTCAATCGCCCCACTGAGGTTACGCCGACTTCTTCTTCGCGGCCTTGGTCTGCGCCGCATTTGACTTCGGACGGAGCGCGGCCAGGAATTCGCTCAGCGGCAGTGTATTGATCACGTCCTTCTTTTCGATCCACCCGCGCCGGGCCGTCGTGACGCCGTACTTCATGAATTTCAGATTGCTCGTCGTGTGTGAATCCGTCGAAATCACTACCTTCACGCCGCGCGCTTTGGCCATTCGCAAGTGAACGTCCTTCAAATCCAGCCGGTCCGGATATGCGTTGCATTCCATCGCCACGCCGCGTGTTTTGGCCGCGTCCAGAATGTTCTCCATGTCGTATTCGAACGCCTCGCGCCGCAGCAGAAGACGTCCGGTAGGATGTGCAATGATCTGCGCGTACGGATTCTCGATAGCCGCGAGCAGCCGCTCCGTCATCTCCACGCGGTCGAGGTTCATGTACGAGTGCACTGACGCCACCACCACGTCGAGTTGCGCCAGAACTTCATCGTCCAGATCGAGTTTTCCCAACTTCAAGATATCCACTTCAATCCCCGCAAGCAGACGAATGCCTGGTACACGCTCCTGCGCCGCCCGTATCTTTTTGATCTGCTCGAGCGTTCGTTTCTCGTCCATCCCGTTAGCTACTGTTACAGCCTTCGAGTGGTCGGTTAGCGCGATGTACTGGTAGCCGAGTTTCTTCGCCGCTTCCCCCATTTCTTCGATCGTGTTCCTGCCATCCGACGCCGTCGTATGCATCTGCAAGTCGCCCCGAATGTCTTCCAGCCGCACGAGCGTCGGCAGCTTGCCGTCTTCGGCCGCCTCGATCTCTCCGGTGTTCTCGCGCAACTCCGGTTCGATATATGCAAGCTTCAGCTTTGCGTAAATATCCTCTTCCGTTTTGCCGGCTACCGCGCGGCCGCCCTTCAGCGTGGTCATTGCGTACTCGTTCAGTGTCCAACCCATGTCGTTCGCGCGTCCGCGGAGCTTTACGTTGTGTTCCTTCGACCCCGTAAAATAAAGCATTGCTGCTCCGAAACTGTCTTTCTCGAGAAGCCGGACGTCCACCTGCAGTCCGCTCGCCAGCACTACGCTCACTTTATTCTCGCCATGTGCCAGCGTCTGCTGTATCCCCGCATACTTCAAAATATGCTCCGCGACCGCGTCGATATTCCTCTGCTTGTCTTGCCCGGGCCTCATCGTGACAATCAGGTCCAGATCGCCCACGGTTTCTTTTCCCCGCCGTAGCGACCCGGCCGGCGTTACCGCTTCTACCGCCGTTCCAGCTTCCACGATGTAGGCGCAGAGCTTCTGCGCTGCGTCTTCGGTCGCGTTCAAAAGAAACCGTCCCGACATCCGCTTGAAAGCATCTGCCGCCTTCAGGATGTTTTCTTCGCTCTTTTCGCCGAACCCCGGCAGGTCACGCAATTTCCCGTCTGCCGCCAGCTTCGCAACTTCCGCCACCGTCGCCACCTTGAACGTGCTCCATAAGAACGCTACCTTCTTCGGCCCTAGTGACTGCAACTCGAGTAATTCCAGGATCGTCGCCGGATACTTCTTCAGCAGTTTCTTCCGCAAACTGTAATCGCCGGTTTTCAGCACTTCGCGAATGTGTTCCGCCATGCCTTCGCCCACACCTGGCAATTCGCGAAGCTTCTCATCGTCTTTCGCGATGTCTTCGATCCGATCGGGAATGCTCGCGATAAGCTCCGCCACCTTTTCGTAGCTTCGATAGCGCCCGATAATTGCGCCGTCCACTTCAAGCAGTCGCGCCGTCTCGTGCAATATCTTTGCAACTTCTCTGTTTTCCATCAAAGCTCCGTATCAGAATCCAGTCACAAAATAATCCGCCGTCGCTACTCGATAAGTGTCCTGCGCTCAATCAACAGTGCCACCATACGGGTCCGTAGGGTCCCGTACGACAATCCGCCCGCAAATTTTTAATCGACAGAGGGTGCCGATTAGAAATCGACTTAACCACTTCAGGTTCTATAAACATAGCAATTTCTAACCGTCGCTGAATCGCGGTTTCCGCATTCCAACTCACTTGCGTGCCACGAACCTCGAATAATACAGAATTCCAGCCACGGATTTCGCATCCCGTATCTTTCCAGCCCGAATCCAGCGCTCCGCGTCGTGCAGGGTAAGCTTGCGCGCCGTGATCTGCTCGTCCTCTTCAGGAGCCGCGGCTCCCTCCGTCAGCCCCTCTGCAAGAAATATCACCATGGTCTCGTTCACGAACCCTGGGGTAGGGAACACTTCAATAAGTTTCTTGATTTTGCGCGCGGTGTACCCCGTTTCCTCATGAAGCTCTCGCCGTGCGCCCTGTACGAAATTCTCTCCCGGATCTTTTCTCCCCGCGACAAGTTCCCACAAATAATCTCGCGCGGCGTAACGATATTGCCGGACCATCAAGATTCGCCCGTCAGAGAAAACCGGTAGCACCACGACCGACCCTGAGTGCGTCACAACATCGCGCGTCGCTTCGATCCCCCCTGGTTCCCGCACGCGATCCCGCCGCACGCTAAAAACAGGTCCGTCATACATCACTTTGCTGCTGAGAACTTTTGCCCGCCCTGCTGTTTTCGCCACACCGCCTCCTGAGCAATGTTTCCCGATCTTTCTCCGGGCTCTGGTCTCCGTGGGAATGGATCGCCGTACCTCCGCGATTCTACCGCACGCCGCGTCAAAAATTACCCGCCCTCTGCATCGTTCTCGCGCCTTTGCTTTATACTGACTCGCGGCAACCATATGCCAATTAACACCGTTATTGTCGACGACGAACGGCCCGCGCGCGACGAGCTGGCCTATCTGCTGAAAGCCATTCCCGAGATCAACCTCGTCGCGCAAGGCAAAAATGGCCTCGAGGCCCTCGCGCTCATAAAAGAGCACGATCCCGATCTCGTGTTCCTCGACGTGCAAATGCCGGGCCTGGACGGATTCGGCGTGATCAAAAAGCTAGTCGAGCGCAAGTTGCGAGTCCCGCAGATCGTCTTCGCTACGGCTTTCGACAACTACGCCATCCAGGCGTTCGAAGTAAATGCGGTGGACTACGTGCTGAAGCCCGTCGACAAGGCTCGCATCGCAAAGGCCGTCTCGCGGGCAAAAAAAATGATCGAAGCGAACACCTCTCCAGTCGAGCGCCTGGAGAATCTGGTCGGCCAACTCGGCGCCGCCGGCACGCCCGGGGCGAAAAGTTCGCAGCCCGTTAAGCTGCTCCTCAAATCGCAGGCGCGCATGTTTCTGATCGACGCCGAGGATATTATTTACGCCTCGATCCAAGACGGCGCGATCACGCTCTTCGCGCGAGATGCCGAAGGCGTGTCGAATTATCGCACCATCGAGGAATTGCAGGAGTCGCTCGACTCCGACGTGTTCTGGCGCGCGCATCGTTCCTATCTCGTCAACATCAACCACATCAAGGAAGTCGTCCCGTGGTTCAAGTCAAGCTACATACTCAAGATGAACGACAAACGCCAGAGCGAAATTCCAGTCGCGCGCGCGCAGACCAAGCGCCTCCGCGAAATTATAAAACTGTAGCCCGCACGGTCCGGCCTTCGATCCACTCCTCGGACCGACTCATTCGTGGTCAGGCTTGGCCGAGTTGATTTGCCTCACGTTATAGGTATAACATCCATACGAAATGGCCGTATCACGCGACGAAAGATGGAGTTCCTGGCTGCTCTTGACGCTTACCCTGCCGAAGCGACGGGCGAGCCAGCGAGTGGAAGTGTGGCGCAAACTGCAACGCTATGGCGCTGTGCCACTCGGGAATTCCGGCTATCTACTTCCGAACAGCCCGGTGAATCAGGAGCGATTTGAATGGTTGGCAACGGCGATTCGCAAATATGCGGGCGAGGCGTCGGTCGTCAGAGTGCAATCTATCGACAATCTATCAACTCCTCAATTGGTGGCGCGCTTTGCGGAGGCTCGTGCGCGCGAATACCAGGAATTGATTGGGGACCTCGAGAAGATTTCCTCTATCCCCGCAGCGAAGCGGTCATCCAGCCGGGTGAGTCGCATTCGGGTCCGATTCCGCGAAATCGCGGAAGTCGATTTTTTCCATAGTCCGCTCAAAAAGCGCGTTGAGGATCTGCTCAATCGGGCCGACGAGTCTCCCACTCCGTATGGGGAGGCAAAAAGAATCATCCCGGGGGAGTATGCCGGCAGAGTTTGGGTCACGCGGCCACGGCCCGGGATCGACCGTTCCGCTTCGGCATGGTTGATTCGGCGGTTCATCGACAAAAAGGCACGCTTCACTTTTGCTCCGGAGGAACATGTCCCCCGCGGGGCGGTGCCCTTTGACATGTTTCACGGCGGGTTCGGGCACCGCGGCGAGGATTGCACGTTCGAGACCTTGCGAAAGGTATTTCGAATCCGCGACAAGAAGGTGGATGTGATCGGGCAAATGATTCATGACGCGGACCT
>Ga0185299_10005710_pt1 | contig 13757 bp, 12 predicted proteins | sample PaiPotPPA55metaG_FD_128002 | JGI IMG/M metagenome (GOLD analysis project Ga0185299, IMG submission 128002) | Iron sulfur acid spring bacterial and archeal communities from Banff, Canada, to study Microbial Dark Matter (Phase II) - Paint Pots PPA... ...
GACGGGCCCAACCGCAGTAGTGATCGCGGTAAAGCCCGACCATGTGCCGATGGCCTGGCCACGACTCTTTTCGTCGAAAGACGTGCTGATGATCGCAAGACTTCCGGGCACCAGGAATGCGGCTCCCACGCCTTGAATGCTTCTCGCAATAATCAGCTGATTAATGTTCGAAGCAAGGCCGCAACCCGCGGATGCAACGGCGAAGATGCCTACGCCCACTACGAAAATCATGCGGCGGCCAAATAGGTCGCCCAGGGATCCTCCGACGAGAATCAAGGCGCCAAGGAACAGACCGTAAGACTCGACTACCCATTGCACATCCACCACGGTTGCATGAAAACTAGACTGCATGGCGGGCAGAGCAACATTGACGACTGTGCTGTCGATGAATGCCATGCTGGAACCGAGAATGGTGGCAATGAGTATCCATGGTTTGGCTATTTCTGCGCATGGGACTTCAGCACCGCCTGATCGTAATACCGCTTCATCGCAAGGCGATCTCATGGAGACTATGGATGCAATTCGCGACGGTTAGATCCAAGTCGGAACCCGACACCGATCTTTTGCATCCACTGGTGTAGTATCCAGCAAGTTCGCGTCATAAGTTCGCGCTGTCATCCTAAGCGACGCGAAGGATCTATGTACTTTGCTCGCAGCACCGACGCATTACGCGTCGCGTCGAACAAACGTGCCGCATATTTCCTGGGCACCACAGTAGAAAGTCCGGGAAGAACGGCTTAAGATGTCTGATCTTGTTGCGGAGACAAGCAAAGGGGGCTGGTCCAAGAACGACTAAGTCTTCACTAGGGGAGAGATTACGATGGCGACGAACGTAAGCCCAACGCAAAACGTAACCAACCAACCAACCGCGGCAAACGGGTTGGCAATAGTTCGGGTCACGATCGGCGCAATGTTAGTGTGGGTCTTTTTCGAAAATCTGGGAAAGGGCCTCTACAGTCCGGGGGGCTATGCGGGCCTGATCAATTACTACATCGCGCACGATCACGCGCCAGCGATATGGAAGTCGGTCATGGCACTGGCGGCGAGTCACTCCGCAATGGCGGCTCCTATGCAGGCCGTGACTGAGATCTCTCTCGGCATCGCGCTCGTCATTGGTCTGTTGACGCGCCCGGCCGCCTTTGTAGCATTTCTGTACTTAGGTAGCCTTTGGGTATCGGAGTGGGGAACAGCCTGGATTTGGGAGTTGCTGGTTCCGGTGCTGGCATCGCTCGGGGTCGCTATCGGCAGCGCCGGACGGCGATGGGGCGTCGACGCATGGCTAACGCAGCGCTGGCCGTCGGCTCCGCGGTGGCTAATTTAATCCAACGCTCTGTGCGAGTTTCCGTCATCATCCCAACTCACAATGAAGCGCAGTCCATCGGCCGCGTCTTAGCGGATCTGCCGGCCAACATAGTCACTGAGGTTTTGGTCGTAGATAGCAATTCGACCGACGGGACCCCCGAGATCGCCGCGAAGATGGGAGCCCGCGTTCTGCACGAACCTCGCCGCGGATACGGCCGCGCCTGTTTGACTGGACTGGCCGCTGCAAATTCGCCTGACGTGGTTGTGTTTCTTGACGGTGATTACAGCGATCGACCAGATGAGCTGCCGCTTCTCTTGGCTCCAATCATCGAAGGGCGTGCCGACATCACGCTCGGTTCTCGCCTGCATGGGCAGCATTCTGTAGGGGCACTGCCATGGCATCAGACGTTCGGCAATCGTCTCGCCGCCAGCCTGATCAGGCTTCTGTATGAAGTGAAAATCAGCGACCTCGGACCATTCCGCGCTGCGCGCGCGGATGTTCTTCGCCGGCTCGAACTCCAAGAGAACACATACGGCTGGGCGGTTGAAATAATTCTAAAAGGAACGCTCGCGGGATTTCGCATCGTTGAGGTGCCGGTGAGTTATTATCCGCGCATCGGAAAATCAAAGATCAGCGGCACGCTGAAGGGCACGATCGGCGCCGGTTGGTTCATTCTCAGCCTGATCGTGCGCTATTATTTCCGGCAGCGAAGAGCTGGGACCTCGTCGATCCTGTAATGTCCTTCGACGGCTTATTTCGAAGACTGCACATATTCTGGTGCAGGATTTCTCTCAAAAAAATCGCTCATTTCCGCCCAAAATCTAGAAAACAAAGAATCGGACTTTTTCTTGCCTTGTAGATCTATGGTTCTTAAGGTAGTTACAGGCAAAGTATTCTAAACGTTGGGGTTAGCGTGTCTGTCAGGTGGTTGCGCGTACGCTCTCGGGACAACGCAAAGTGCCGGACGAAGGTTTTACCTTCGTCTTGTCGGCCGGAGTTAGCAGATGAATTATATAGTGAACACAATGGCCGAAAGCGCCATTGTCGGGTTGTCAAAGAACGCGGTTATCTTATAGATAACCTGTGTTGCTATATAATATCTCGACCGAGAGGATCAACTCAAGGGGAAAGTGGATGGGCCCTGAACGGTTCCCGAACTGGGAAACGTAAAGACCCCAGGTCAATTTGCATTGACGGTATAGTGTACGGATGACTCCAATCCAATTCCTTATTCAGATCGTGTCGATATTCTCCGCAGCATTCCTCGGAGCGTTTCTGACACGTCGGACGGAACGGTTTCGGCTTGAGTCGGCCGCGTGTCGCCTATCGTATATTATTGCCCCAACAATCTATGAAATCTTCGAGCGAGACGGCAGTGCCTTCTTCGGGTAGTGACCGTGTGCTGGTAATCATGGCGAAAGCACCGAGGCCGGGCGCGGTCAAGACCCGCCTCGCTCCCAGCCTTTCTCCTGAGGCTGTCACTGCTTTTTATTGCTGTCTTCTGGACGACACGCTGGCTCTGGTGCGGTCATTGGAAGTGGCCGGTGTGGAAGTTGCGATCATGTGCCCGGAGTCGGACGTACACGAACTGTCGCGACTGGCGGGCAACCAAGCGCGCGTCGTTGCGCAGAAAGGCGAAGGACTCGCGGCGGGCCTCGATTCGGTATTTGCACACTTTGCGGAAGGTCATCGAACGAACGCACTTCGAACGAATGCACACGGACGACGCGTCATTGCCTTCAATAGCGACAGCCCACACCTGCCGCGTTCTGTTCTCGAGGACGCATTCGAAACGCTGGCCGCGCATGACGTAGTCGTTGGACCAACGCACGACGGAGGCTACTATCTCGTCGGAGCAAAGGCTTCTCATCCTACGCTTTTCGCAGGCGACGGAATGGGCACCAGCAGCGCGCTGGAGAGACTCCTGTCGCGCGCCCGAGCGCTTGAGCTGTCCGTAGGTTTCGCGGATCCTTTTTACGATATTGATGTAGCCGACGACCTGACTCGCCTGGCAGAGGAGTTGCGGCTGGCGCCGGCAAGAGCGCCACGCACGGCAGCGTGGCTTAAGAAGTGGGATTCAACCGCTCATTGACCCGGAGGGTCGGCCAAGTCTCGGTAGCGAATGCACTCGGAGGTCGAGCGGATGCCTCAAAGAGATCGGTTCAGCTGGGATATTTCGTTGTGCGCCGCGGTAGCCGCAGTTCTTGTCATGTTGCTGTTATTTGTCTACGCTTCTGACCCCGTTCTGGATTACCTCTTCCTCCTCGTACCAACAGTATGCGTAGCAATTCTCGGACTGCTCTTGGTGATTGTATTTAACAAACGAAGGTTGAGAACCCTTTCCATGCTCCTGGCAGCTGTCATGTTTCTCTTTGTGGCGGGTGCAATGCTCAAGACGCAGGAGGTAGTTCGCCCTTCGCTCAGATGGCGGCTTTGGTCGCGGCGAATAAAAGCCCAAGTTCTCGCGCAACCGACCACGCGGGACGAAGGGTTGAAGCACATCGAATGGGACGGCTGGGGAGGTGCGCCCGTTGGTGATTGGACGGCCTATGTTGTTTACGATCCAACTGATTCCCTCTCGGTCTCAGCCAACGATGGCCGATGGGTAAGCTACAAAAGGCTTAAAGGCATACCTTGCGAAGTTGACTCTGTGCGTCGTTTAGAGCCCCATTGGTACTCTGTCGTGTTGGGAATGAACCAGTGGTGGGATCGCTGTGGAACATCATAGTTGGCGAAAAACTGTGAAGATCACCCCCGCGCGGAGAGTGTACATTCTCGGTGCCACGTTGTGCGTGGCGCTGACGATCTGCTCATGCAACTTCGGCGATCGGGGTGGGCCATCCTTCATGACCTCGCTAGCATTCGCGAGCATCGTGTATCTCTTGGCGATTCGTGTGTTTTTCGCTACGCCAACATTTTCCCGACGCGTTGTCGTCGTTGGGATGGTCCTGGCAGCTGTATGGCACATTGCATTTCTTCGGGTGGCCGCGGGCGCCGATGATGACATTCATCGATACGTTTGGGATGGCCGCCTCCAGAGGCTCGGCTACAACCCCTATCTTGTCGTTCCCAACGACCCTACGCTTGCCGCGTTGCACACGCCGGAGACTCGGACGCTGAACAATGCGTATCTGCCGAGCCCGTATCCAGCGGGTGCCGAGCTTTTCTTCCGCGCAGTAACCGCGATTCATGAGTCTGTCTTTACTTTGAAAGTAGCATTCGTAGTTTGCGATTTTGCGATTGTTTTCGTTTTGCTCGATATACTGCGTCGCAGTGGGCAAGGAGCACACTGGGTTCTTGCTTATGCCTGGAATCCGCTGCTGGCCGTCGAAGTGGCGGGCAGCGGTCATATCGACATTGTCGGCGTGCTGTTGCTCACGGTATCAGTCGCCGCGCTTTTACGGCGATGGCGAACGGTTGCAGCCGTGGCATTTGGGCTCGCGGTTGCCGTGAAATTTCTTCCGATTGTCTTGCTGCCACTCTACTGGAAGCGTGTTCGCATTCGTGATGCCGCGCTGGCAGCGATCATAGTTGGACTTTTGTATGTGCCTTTTTCCGATCACGGGCGGATTTTAACTGGCTCGCTCGGCACTTACGTACACAGCTTCCGCTTTAACGCTCCCGTGTTTGCGATGCTCGAGCGAGTGGCGACTCCGGAGCTGATAGCAGGCTTCGCAGTGCTCGTGGGCTTTTTAACCGCCATCTGGATGAGAGCAAAATCCACGGCCTTGTCTTCAGGCGCTTTCGCCTGGCCCATGGCGGCATCGCTTTTATTCGCGCCGGTCGTATATCCGTGGTACCTGCTCTGGATGCTGCCGTTCGCGCGGTCGGCGTCGACGCTGCCAATCATCATCTGGACAGTCAGCATCATTCCGACTTACTATGTTTGGCATTTGCGCACGCTCGGTCGCCTTTGGTTGCTTCCCGAGTGGACTATGTGGCTCGAATACGGAGTGGTGGCATTTGCCGGCGCAATCGTTCTCTGGCGCCGAACAATTCGTCGGGCAGCACAAAGTCCGTCCGACTGAGTGTATTGAGCCTTGATATCGAGCGAGCTACCACGAATGGGTGACTGCGCGCCGAGCCTTTCGGGGTAGAAAAAAAACACCGTATCTTGGGATGTGTTCGGTTGCGCAATCAATCACAGTGTTCAGGATTGGACTCGACGGTAGAAGTTTGTCGTATGGAGAATCGATGCCGTCATTATTTTGCCGCGGTCTGCACCGCTCGACGCGTGTATCCCAAAGTCTTTGCCGGTCATCCAAGATAGCATTCGTTCAATTCACCGAGGAGCGAACTTTATGAAAAATGCCCGCAGTTTAACCGTGATGAGTCTTCTGGTTTTCGTAATGCTGGCCCTTACTTCAACCTCCCGTGCGCAGACGCGCGCGCCCATTCTCGACCAGATCGCTAAGACTTATGGCGTCGATTCGTTCACTCAGGTCGATGCGATCCGCTACACCTGGAACGGAGAGATCACCGGACTCTTCAAAGCTTCCCGCAAGTGGGAGTGGGAGCCGAAGACCGGCAAAGTTTCCTATGAAGGCAAAGACAAGGATGGTAAACCGGTTCAGGTTACGTACATGCGCTCCGACCTCAGCGACGACACCAAGAAGCAAACCGATGCCGGTTTTACCAACGACAATTATTGGCTGCTGTTCCCGTTGCATGCGTACTGGGATACAAGCGCCACGGTAACCGATGAAGGTATGAAGAAACTGCCGGTAGGGGCCGGGGCAGCGAGATTGGTCTCAGTAAAGTACGGATCGGAACTCGGCGGCTACACGCCCGGGGACACCTGGAACCTGTACGTCGGTAAAGACAACCGCGTCGAATACCTTGTGTTCCAGCACGGCGGGGACAAAAAGCCAAGCCTGGTGAAGGCGACCTGGACGGGCTACAAAAAAGCGGGACCTCTGTTGATTTCAACCGAGCATCGCGGCATCGCCGACGGCAAGCCCCTGCATATATTCATGACGGATGTGGCGGTGAAGCTGACAGGGTCGGACAAGTGGATTGACGCGAAATAGATAACGAACTGGGTTGATTCGGACAGTTGATGTCATTGTGCCGTTGCAGCATCACCTGGCAATCACGACTGTCGTGCAGGAGCTGCGTAATTTTGGCAGATCGCGGGCAGCCGCCATGCGGATCTGCAGTCTTGGGCGTTCACCGCGAATGATTGGACAATAGTAGTCAGGCTGCAGCAGTGCGCCTTGCAGGCGTCGTCGTCCGGCACAGCCGCCGTGGCATGACTCGCGGAACTCACACGGCTGGCACGCTTCGGGAAGCGTGCGCGCTCGTTCGAATGGCGCGGAGTCCAGAATGTCTGGCCCCATGGAGATCAAATCCAACAGTGGCTCCCCGGGTCCGGGCCAATAGACGCAGGGCTGCGTCGTGCCTCGCGGCGTAACTCGTACTGTGCTGACGCCACATCCACCTGCGAGCGGCGGGAGTCCCGCCATCGCTCGCACCAGTGGCTCTCCGATAGCGATGACGTCGGTCTCGGCAAAAAGACTCCGAAACCCCTCCCAATACTCTTTGTAGGAGAGCGCGTACACGTCGGATCGCACCGCCTGATACACATTCACTCGCAGCGGGGCTTCGAATTGTTTGGCTACTCGCGCGACTTCCGCGAGGCGTAAGTAGTTTGACTTCATCATTACGGCAATGATCGTTACTGGCACGCCCAGTCGCACACAACGTTCGGCCTGTTGATGGATGAGTTCCCAATTGCCATTTCCGCGCTGGGCATCCTGCTCGGCTTGCGTGGGGTAATCAAGAGAAAACTCGATATCGTGAAAGGCACGTAATTCGTCGTCCTCTAGAACTGCAACGCTGTGTCCGTTGGACGTGATGGTGAGCTTGATCGGCTGAGTTCGCAGGTAGGCCAGTATTGCTCTGAAATTCGGATGCATGCCGTTCTCACCTGTGCCCAGGTTCACCGAGCGAATGGGCAGTCGTTCCATGACGGACTTCACTTGCTCCAGTGAGAGGCGATCGGTTCGGGTTGGATCACGATAGCAGAAGGCGCAGGCGAGATTGCACTCGTTGGTGAGTCCGAGCCCGAGCGAAATCTTTGTATTAGGTAGCGACGAGGCGGATGAAGATTTGTCGGCGACATTATTCATTGCACGATTCTCCATCGATCATCAAGGCAACCGCGGGTGTGGTGCATCAAACATGATAGTGGTGCTCAAATAAAGATTCGTATCGGGGCATGCCTTCAGGCATGCCGTTTCAGTGCGAAGCTTGAACCGGCTTCAGCCGCTGGCCCGAAGGCAAGCCTCAGCGGCTTAAGCCGCTTGTCGCTAAACTGTTTATAGCATCGCTGAAGCGATGCCCTGATACGAATCTTTTTTGAACTGTCTTTTTTAAACTGTCTTTTTTAAACTGTCTTTTTCAAACTCGCCTTTTTTTTAAACTGCACCATTACTCAACTGCGCAAAGCATTGTGTGTAACGCGCGACTGCGGCGTATTCTGATCGGCTCCCGAGTTTGCGCTCCAGTTCAAAAATTCGATCGTACTCGGCACTGCGGGAAACCTGTGGCGGTAAATAATCCGCAAGGACGCGTACACCACGCTCAGCAGTCGGCGCGAGCGATGCCGCTTTCAGCATGGCCCGCAGGCTGTCTGATGTAAAAAGCCGTACCCTGCCTCCGTACAAAGACTCCTGTCCCCATTCAGCGGTTAAGTTATTTTCCGCAGCCGCCAAATCACCCGCTTGGATAGCAGCCTTGAATACTTCGCCGGCGTGGTTCCGCACAAGGACTGACAGTATCGCTGATGAATCCCGCAAGGCGCGAGCCACGCCGCACAACACAGCAATAGGGTCGTCGAGATATTCCAGTACGTTGTGGCACAGAATTACATCGAACGATTGCATAGAGAATAAGTTTGCCAGGTCGGCCGCGGCGCCGTGTTTCAGCGCGACCATCTCCGTAACCCCGGCTTCCCGCGCTGCGCGGTTCGCGATTTCCAACATCTCCGCCGACGAATCCAGCAGCGTAACATGCATGCCAAGCCGCGCCAGGCGAAGGGCGGTCGCTCCGGTGCCGCACCCGACATCTAGCGCACGCAACGAGCCGCCGACTTGAAGCGGAATAAACTCCTGCAGGTTGGCGAATGCCAGGTCGGAGCGCAACCGGCCCTCGGGCGTCTCGAGGTAAGCGGCATATTTGTCTGCATCGCGCTCGAAGTGTTCGCGATCGGCCTTAGCTGGAAACTTCATGCGACCCTCAGGCGAAGCCGTTCCCCAATCCAGTCACTAGCAAGAACGAGGGCGTAGATCAAAATAATAAGTGTACTCAGGCGATTGTAGAAGCCGAGCTGCACATTGTTATAGATCGCCTGTCCCAGGCCGCCACCGCCGACCAGCCCCAGAATGGTAGAAGCTCGCAGATTCATCTCCCAGCGCAAGACCGTGTAGCTGCTCAGCAGGGGGCGGGCTTGCGGCCACATTGCCCAGAGCAACAATTGAATGGGACGGGCACCCAGCGAACGTAACGCTTCCACCGGGCGAACCGGCACTTCTTCCAAGGTTTCTGCGTACAGTTTGCCCAGCACGCCGGTGGTGTGCAGCGCCAGCGCAATCGTTCCGGCGAACGGGCCGATGCCCACAGCCAGAATGCAGATGAGAACCCAAACCAGTTCAGGGATCGAACGTAGAATATTGAGCACCAGCCGTGTGCTCCAAAAGAGAAGCCAACGCAGGAGTCGATCCACAACCCGAATCCTCCCGGGGGAATCATTGCGCAGAAAGATGAGAGTGGACGTCGCTGGCACGGCCAACACGACCGCCAGCGCCATACCAATCAGCGTGCCCATCAAAGAGATTGCGATTGTCTGCAGGAGGGCTGTTCCGAGGCTGTCTATGAAAGACCAGCTCAAATCCAGCGGCAACATCCGAAGAAGAAAGCCTGCAAGATGGGACGCAATTCCAGCCTGATTTAACACCGCTGGCGTGAAACCTGCCAGCGTAAAGCTGACCACAATCAGAGGCATCACTAGCACCCACGCGACTATCCCCCGAGAGTTTCGAAGAAAGGAATTTAGAGCTGAGGACTCGTCCCCGATGTTCACCTCGCGTGCACGGCTGACGGAGCGAGCACGCAAGTAGCGGCTGGCCGTGTCAGTGATCGTGAGAAGCATTATGAAAACGAGCAGAAGAGTTAGCACTTGACCGTACTCGAACATTCGCATGGACAAGCTGATTTCGTATCCGATGCCACCTGCGCCCACAAACCCCAGCACCGCCGCGGCGCGCACGCAACATTCAAACGAATAGAGTGTGTAGGCCACCAGATGGCGCAGGGCTTGCGGCCAGACTCCGCGTAGAAAAATCTGCATTCGCGTGGCGCCGGTAGATTGCAGCGCCTCCAGCGGTTGCGGATCTACATGTTCGAAGACGTCGGCATAAACACGGCCAAGCACACCGCTGTAGGCCACAGTCAAGGCAAGCGTGCCGGCAAGAGTTCCGAGTCCTACTGCTGCGACGAACAATAACGCCCAGACCAGGTCAGGCACAGCGCGCAGAAAACCCAGTAGAGCTCGCGCCAGCCGGCTTCCTACAGCGCCTACCCGAAAGCCGAAACCGTCAGCTTCGCCGCTCACCAAGACGCCGCGATTCCAGAGAGTGGTGGTGGCAAGGATTCCCAAAGGCAGTGCCATGGTGATGGAAAGCAAAGTGCCCGCAACTGCAGTGGCCAACGTTTGCGCTACGGCGCGCAACACCGTGAGGAGAAAATCGGAAGACAGATCGGGCGGAAAGAGCTCGGTCAGAAAGTTCCAGACTGCAGCGGCCGTCGCCGGCCGGAATAAAACACCCGGTCGCACCTCTGCAAAGCGCCAGGACAAAGCCAGCAGCACAATCGCCACAAGAACGTAAACGACACGGCGGGACGTCACCGCTGAGTGCTGGTGCGCTGAAATACTATCGAGCGCAACCGAGTTTGTACTGGAAGTGGTCGCCATCGCGTTCGCCAGTTGGCTTGCTGTCACGGGTGTACAGAGCACTCAAGAGGTCTCCCTGTACCTCGGAAGAAGGCGCATCAAACGAAAGGCCGCCCTCGCGGAGCCCAACTACGCGCGGAAAGTGTCGCAGCGCCAAGTCCACTCGGTGGACCGCCATGATCAACGTCTTGCGACCATCACGCGCAAGTCCAGCCAGCAGCGAGGTTATGGCCTCTGCCAACTCTGGATCAAGCGATGCTGTCGGCTCGTCAGCCAGGATAACGTCTGGTGCTTGCATGAGCACACGCGCAGCCGCCAGCCGCTGTTGTTGTCCGCCAGACAGTTCATCAGCGCGGGATGCACGCTTGTCCGTGAGACCTACCAGTTCCAAGGCGTGCATCGCGAGCTCCGAGTCAGTCTTCGTGGGCTGAAAAACACTGCGCAGTGTGCTCAGAAGAGACATTCGTCCCAGCGCGCCGCAAAGCGTATTCTCCAGTGCTGTCAATGAAGGAACCAAGTTGTGCTGTTGATAAATCATACCCACTCGCCGGCGCATGGCTCTTAATCCGCGGCCGGACAGGGAAACGGTATCGTGCCCATCAAAAAACACCGAGCCAGCAGTCGGCCGTAAGGTTCCATTCAGCAGTCGAAATAACGTCGTCTTACCTGCGCCGGACTGACCAAGCAGAGCGATCTGCTCGCCCGGATATACCTGCAGCGTGACGCCCCTGACCGCCTGCACCTGCCTCCGGCGCTGCACGAACAACTTGGTCACGCTATTGAGCGAATAGATCATTTCAGAAGCCCCTCGTCGCGGGCCGCCTGCCGCAGCTTGTCGTAGCTCGAGTCATCAGCGCGCACGTACTTGGTCGCGTTAAGAAGGTCGAGGAGAACCTTCTGCTCCGGTTTGGATGCATCGAGCTTCAGCAAAGCATCAGCAAAACTGTCACTCAGCTTCGCATCAAGGCCTTTGCGTGCGGCCCAGACATAATCGAAGAAGGCGGGCGTGGTGTAAAAGACCTTCACTTGCTCTGCCGTGATCTTTCCCGACTTCATCATGTTGCCAAACACCAGTTCATCCATAGCACCCGCATCAACCTTCGCGTTGGCGACCGCTAGCGCAGTGGCGTCATGCCCGCCGGTATAAAGAGCTTTGGCGATTACGCCTTGATCGACATTGGCCGCGCGCATGTAATAGGCCGGCATGAGATGCCCGGAGGTCGAGTTCACGTCGCCGAATGCGAAGGAGTGCCCCTTCAGATCGCTCAGCGAGCTGATGCCTGATCTGGGTTGAGTGATGAAGACGCTGTGAAAGTTCTGATCGCGCTCACGTTGGACCAGGGGACGCACACCGGCGCGCCGTGAAGCTTGTACAAAGGTAAAACCCCCCAGATAGGCGATGTCGACGCGATCGTTAGCGATGGCTTCGACCACCGCCGCGTAGTTTGTGGGGACCACCATTTCGATTGGAGAGCCAGTCTCTTTGAGGTATTTCACCAAAGGAGGCTGGCTCTCACGCGCGATCTTTCCGGGATCGGTCGTTGGAATCATGGCGAGCCGAAGCGCGATCTCCGGCGCACCGCCCCGCTTGCAGCCGACCGCTACAAGCAGCAGGACAAGAGCGAACCCAAACGCCTTCCTCAGCATCGTCAGCCTCCAAGGTTCTGCTTTAGAAGCCACAGCTCTAGCGTTGGGAAGCGTGGCTATCGCTGCGTCTGAGCAGGATAGCATCTACGCGTAGAACTGTGCGGTTGTGGATCAAGCGTAATCGGTGGGCCAATTCCAATGCTGGTTGAAACTCTGACGCTTTACTCTGCACCTGTGCTGCTGGCCAGCTTACCGCAGCATTCGGGCCGCGCTGGCAAACTCGATCGGTCCCATCCGCCGCCGAGAGCTTGAATGAGCAGCACTGTGCTCGCCATACGACGTCCTAAAATGTTGACCGCCGTTACTTCGTCGGCGAGAGCTGCGTTCTGAGCAGTAATGACCTCGAGATAACTTGTGACCCCACCTTTGTATCGAGTGACAGAAAGGTCAAGGGATCGCTGAGCTGCCGTCACGGCCTCATCCTGAACCTTCGCCTCATTTTCCAAGATTCTGACCGCGGCCAAATTGTCTTCGACCTGTTGAAATCCATTCAGGACGGTCTGTCGGTAGTTGGCGACTTGGGAGTCGTAGGCGGCACGCGCCTGGTCGTTGAGGGCGCGCCGTCTTCCCACATCGAAAACCGTTCCCACGGCTGATAGTCCAATCGACCACAGTCCGCTCGGCCCATTGATGAGCGTTGAAATGGCGGAGCTTTCGAATCCTCCTGTGGCGCCGAGGTTGATTAATGGGTAGTAAGCCGCTTTCGCAACCCCGATCTGCGCATTAGCCGATGCTACCAGCCTCTCCTCGGCTGCGATGTCCGGGCGCCTTTCGAGCAATTCCGAGGGCAGTCCGATAGGAATATGTGGGGGTGGCGCGGTGAGCGGCAATGGAGGAAGGCTAAACTCCGCCGGCGGCTTGCCAACCAGAATGGCGACGGCGTGCTCGTACTGTGCACGCGCTACACCCACATCAATGGCTTGTGCTTGTGTGGTTTGAAGTATGGTCTTGGCCTGCTCCACTTCGACTTCCGACGCAACGCCTCCCTGAAAACGACTTTCAGTCAAGTCTAGAGCCTGCTGGTATTGCTTTACTGTTGTGCTTAGAAGTTGTTCCTCGGCATCCAGGCTGCGGGCCTGAAAATAATCCACCGCCAGATCCGCGTGCATGCTGAGGTTCACGGTCGCCAGGTCTGCCGCACTAGCCTGCGCTTGCTCTCGATAGGACTCTACATTTTTTCGAATTCGTCCCCAGACATCGGCTTGATAGGAAACGTCGAACGGCAACACAAAGTCGTTGTACGTAGTTCCGCGCAACGTTAAGTTCGTGGGAGCGTTGGCGGAGATGCGAGCCCGAGTCGCTTGGGGCCCGGCCGTCACGGTGGGATAGTAATCGGCGCGATAGTAGCGCAGGACCGCTCGCGCTTGCTGGAACTGCGCTTGTGCGGCCTTTAAATTCTGATTCGATACGTTGACCTGCTCTTCCAGCGCATTGAGTTGCGGATCCTGAAATATCGTCCACCATGTGCCGCCAAGATTCTGATCATTAGGCTGGGCGGGCTTCCAGTCCCCTATCTCTTTATAAGCAGGAGGAGCCTGAATTGCCGGCGGGTGATACTTCGGACCGACCACACATCCAGTCAACTGTAAGGCTGCGATTGCCAGTAGCGCGGCCGCTTTCCATGAGCTCCTGAAAATTTGTTTTCGAGGCAGCTTCACTTGGTATCTCCCGGCAATGTTGCCTGCACAATTTGCACTTCCTGACCGGAAAGAATTGAGTCCGGCGGATTGATGATGACCTGATCGTCCGACTTGAGACCAGCGACAATTTCTATCTCATTCCCGAAATCGTGACCGGGAGTGACGGACGTCAGCACGGCTTTCCCGTCTTTGACAATTCCTACTCGTAACCCTT
>Ga0185299_10005715_pt1 | contig 13753 bp, 19 predicted proteins | sample PaiPotPPA55metaG_FD_128002 | JGI IMG/M metagenome (GOLD analysis project Ga0185299, IMG submission 128002) | Iron sulfur acid spring bacterial and archeal communities from Banff, Canada, to study Microbial Dark Matter (Phase II) - Paint Pots PPA... ...
CGTGAGTGTCAACGCCGACATCCATGGAAAGGGAAGTAGGTGTGTCAGGGAGGTTCCCATGAGAATGTCCGTACAGGTGCCACGCTCCATGATGGGAGCGATTCCAGACCCGCATGGCGTAGTGACAGATCACGACGGGTTGGCCATGTATGGAGATTTCCGCAAGGTTGCTGAGCCAAGAGAACTCCTCGGTCAGCTTGCGAATTTGTTTGTCATGATTACCCGGCACCGCAAAGATCTTCTTGCAGCGAATCTGCTTGCGGTGCTCCAGAGCCTTCGCCTTGCTCCCGATGCAGAAATCCCCAAGGAAATAGAGGATGTCATTGGCCTTAACGGAGGTGTTGAGACGGTCGAGGATCGTTTGATCCATTTCCTCGACGCTTCGAAATGGTCGATTACAGTAGCGGATTATGTTGCTATGCCCAAAATGAAAATCCGCGGTGAACCATATGTTCGGCATGTCTCTTGTGAACTCCGTGGAGAGCTAGCCCCGTTTTCAATGATGCTTTGTGTTCCGCTGCGGAACGACTTGCTGCGCAGGAGCTTCCGGCATTGGCATCTGTTGGGACTGAGCGGCACTTGACGCTTCAGGCGTTCCTTGTCGCACGTTGGCAAACCACGTACCCAACGCGAATCCCAGTGCTAGAGCAGCAGTGGCAACGACAGGTAGCCAAATGGCCCAGACCTGCCTTTCCAGCCTAACAAGGAAATCGTCCATCTGCTGCGCCCTAGTGGTCATGCTCCGCAGGAGCGAGTCATTGGCGCTTCTGACCTTTTCGATCACTCCGATATCAGGGTGAGCTACTTCTCGTAGCACGTTCACAAGTTGCTCTTGAACGGAGTTCATTTCAGAACAGGACCGGTCAAGCGCTTTGGCCGTATCCGGCAGACCGGACTGCTGGAAGCACTGTCGCAGGCTCTCGCCCAGAAGCTTCGCTATGCGTGGCGGGTCCAAACCTGTTTCCAATTCCTTCGGCAATTGCGCAATGCGTGACTCAAGCCGTGACGTGTATGCTGTCATTCGCTTCTCGACTTCACCAGCCTTAGATAGAGCATTTTCTAGAATCTTCTGCAAAGACTTCCGTTCTACCGCGATCGCCGCTGGCGTTTCTCTCGTGAGAAGCGCAAGGATACCCATCGCTTCCAATACGCGGAGCACCTCGTCGTTTGGGCTGAGGGTGCGAGTGTGCGCGATGACCCTGTAGTATTCCGCCTGTCGTTCAGCGGGCACCAGTCCTGCCAGTTCATCGAACAGGCTTTGGTTCTCGGACTCAGCGCCCGCCAGATTTAGGAGTTCCTGATCGGCGCTCATGGGAGGAACATCTCCTTTGCCCGGTCGAACTCGGAGAAGAGCCGCCGCCGGTAACTTTCGGCACGCATCACAATCGAGGCACGCTTCAGTTCGTTGATCGCATTCTGTCTTGTTGCAACCTGGCCAAGGCGGATACCGTGTTGCCGCGCGGGGTTCTCAAGTTCTGCTAAGCGAAATTCCATCCGAATCACGATTGGCGACAGCGCTTCGCGGAAACGAATGGCTTGCTCAGCCGAATCCCAATAGCTGAAGTCTGACTGGGGACTTGTGGCGTTTTGGACGACAACATACTGGGCCCGCTCTTGCAGTCGGTTTGCCCATGCGAGGACACTCTCAACGCTTGCCGGGTCTGGCGTGACAACACCCACAGCAGTGAAGCGTGCGCCGGTGGCCGCGATATCCTCATACATCGCGTCGAACCAATCACTCGCTACCTGCCCCGAACCGGCTCCCATGTCGGCGAGGATAATCGCCGCGCCTGATTCGAGATGATCTACGAACGCGTCGAGACCGGCTGGCGTGTGAATATTCACCTTGGCCACCGATCCGTTGAAGAAGTGCTTCAACGACCCACGAACTTTGTTCTCGGTATCAAGATCGAGCAATGTAAACGCGATCTCGTGTGCTTCGAACCATTCCGCCAGGGCAACGATCAATCCTGTTTTGCCCACTCCGCCCTTACCGCCCATGGTGAAGACAACGCGTTTATTTATCTTTTCGGTGTTCATCGCGATCCTCCTTGATTGACGAGCTTTAGTGGTGCGCTCTCTTCGAAGTGAAAGTGTTTGGGTTTTGCCTTCGGCTCGATTGGCTTAGCTTTGAGCCCTGCAATTCGGGAGGCAACGTCGGCGGGACTCATACGAGTGTTCACGGACGATTCCGGTCCGAGTGGTGGGAGTTCGTACTGCACCTGCTTTCGGTGTCTGGCGCGAACCTTGATGAAGGAATGAATCGTGCTGACTGCCACGTCGAGGCCGACGCGCTCGTGAAGAATGCGAACGATATCGCGATACGTGCAACCTTTGCGCCGCAATTGGCGAATCAGTTCGCGGTGAGTTTCGAGTTTGGAGCGAGGTGATTTCTGCGGGATCGAATCCAGCAGGGAAACAAGAGTCGGGTCCATGATTTTCAGGCTCCTTGGCACCTGGCCATCACAGTCCGTTAACAGTCCGATAACCCGTCTCCACAGTCCGATAAGTGCCCTAGAGGGCTATCCGTACCGTTTAATTTCAATCAGTTACGAACTCTAGGACGACTTTCACGGCGGTAACACGGGTTCAAATCCCGTCGGGGACGCCAAATCCACTCAGTGAGTTATCGGGATTTCCCCAGAAACTCGCGGTACAACGACGGTACAACTTGGTTTTGGCCTGATCATGCCGACCACCTTGCTCTGTGCCGCTCGCTTCTGCGGACTCAAAGCCTGCGTGTAGGTGTCGAGCGTCATCTTGGCCGTTGAATGCCGCAACAGCTCCTGTACAACTTTCACATCCTCCCCATTGCTTTTGAGCAACGTCGAAAACGTGTGGCGAAAAGTATGCCACGACATCTTCTTCTTGATCCCCAGCTTTCGGGTGGCGGGTTGGATGTAGTCGCGCATAACGGTGCTCAGCCAGACTGGCTGTTTCCCACGCTTGGATCCAGCGCGGTTGGCATCTGTGGCCCACACATAATCTGACGGCTTCTTGTATGGGGTCACTTCGTACCAAGCCAACAGGTCATGAGCCACATCCTCATCGATCGGCATCAGCTTTCTTGATGCTTCTGTTTTGACAGGGCCCACGTGCTGATCAACCAGCGACCGGGTCACGCTCACATGGAGGTTCTTGAAGTCGAAGTCCTCCCATTTGAGCCCAGCCAGTTCGCCCCGGCGTAGCCCAGAGGGCATGTCTAGGAACACCATAGCTCTCTCCCGAATTCCAAGTGCTGCAATGAGCAATTGCATTTCTTGGACTTCGAGAATCTCTGGTGTTCGTTCGCGCTTTGCCGAGACTCGAACACCAGAACCTTTGACGGGACCAGTGATCGGATTGCGGTCTGCGAACTCCCACCGGATTGCGTGATTAAAAACACTGCTCATCGCATCGCGGATCTTTTCTCTTGTACCGCCTGCGAGAGGTTTGGGTTTGCCAAACTTGCTCGTGACAAGCGTCTTCAGCCATTGTTCAACCGCAACGGTCTTGATGGCTCGGAGTTCCAGTTTGCCCCAGTGAGGGAGGACCCACCGGTTCAAAACTTGCGTCTTCCGATTGCGGGTCGAATATGCTTTGCCTTCCCGGCCTCCATCAGCAAGTTCATGGAGCTTGTAATGCTCCACGGCCGCTGTCATCGTGATCGAAGTCAGCTCTGTCGGGCCATCAGTGTTGATGTTTAGCCGCAGTCCAGCGAGCAAATCCTGCAGCCTCTTACTGTTTTCGGGATAATCCCTTACCGGTCCAATGGTTTTCTTGCGCTCGCGTGAAATGCCGTCCGCGCCTTTGTGGAGCCAGCGAAACTGCCATCTTTCCGCCCCATCTTTAACTCGTTTCGTGGCGGTTCCGCCTTTTCCACTTGGCTGTACCGGGTTGCCGTGAACACCGTACTGATGAAGTTGCGTCGTAGATCCCCAACAGTTCTTTCGCTCGATGAGCCTCTATCGAGGGACTCGCCATCTCTCAAGCGCGAGGTCAGGAAAGATGATCTGAACCTCTGTGGGGCGATTGATCGCATTGCATTGCGCCGCGCCGTCGAAGAACTGCCCGGAGGATGCCGGCAGATCTTCGATCTGCACGAGGTGGAGGGATACGCGCATCGCGAGATCGCGGAACTGCTGCACTGCTCCATTGGGAACTCAAAATCACAACTCCATAAAGCGAAGATGAAGATGCGCGAACTTTTATTTCCGCAGAGGACAATCCTGCGATGATCCAAAGGACAACAACAGCGCGGTAGGTGTCGCGAAATTCCGGAACGATCCGTTTGTTCAACTTCGTCCAACACGCAAACGAACAGACAAAGCTTTACGCAGCGAAGCCAAGACTTCGCGAACTTTCTGTTGAAGTGGATCACGGCTCCGGGAGCCAAACCTGATTCGACTACTCGACTGAGCAATGCCCCCCAGCTTCAGAGCCAGGCCCGAATCGGCAGCAGTGAGCAAAACCGACCAGCAAACACTCATAATCTTCACCATAATTGTTTTAGATCCAACACATTTTAGGACAAGGAGGGACTATGTTCGGTTACGGTTTGGCGGGAACGATTGTCGTAGTTCTATTGATTGTTTTTGTCGTGCGCAGTCTATGAACCCAAAACTCCGGGCGCGTGCGAAACGCGCCCAATATTAGCTCATAGTTCACTTTTCTCGCATGCTTTCGCGCATCGCAAAACTCTTGGTTCTTTCACTAATCCTTGTCGTCATTCCAGCGCTCGCGCAAGCTCAAGAAAGCAGTGAGGGACAAGATCAGCAAAGCCAACAGCAGCAGAGCACGAATGAACAAACGGTCAAACCGCCCCCTTCACCGCTGTTCCCGAAACATCACCGCGGAATGTATAAAAATCCGCTAGGCCTTCCGATAATTGACGCCACTCCTCAGTCTCCGCCACTGGAAATCGATGATCCAAGCGTTCCCGATAAAGGTGAATACGAGATTAATCTCACGACGCACGCCGATTTCTCAAAAGAACTCCGGACAGTTGATTTTTTGTTCGTGGATGCCAATTATGGAATTGTACCCAAGATCTTTGGTCATGAGCTTCCTACCCAGGTTAAAGTTGAATTCCCGCTGGCGGGCGCGAAGAAACCTGACGACCCCATGAGAGTTGGCATCGGCACTGCCAAGTTCGGCCTCAAGGTCAACTCCTTTAACAATCAACACAAGGGTGTGTATATTTCGCTCTACCCGCAAATCGAGTTTACCGTTCCAGGCACAGAAGCCGTCGAGAAAGGCCTAGCCAACCCGGGGCAAACGTTGATCCTCCCTCTGCTGGTGCAGAAAGACTTCAAGCACATCACAGTTGTCGCTAATGGCGCCGTTAACAAACCCATTCATGATCCTAAACGCGAGACAACGGGCGCTCTGGATTTCGGTTTCGGTCGCGCCCTCACTCGACACATGGCGGCCATGGCGGAAGTTCGCTTCATTTCAACATTTGATCTGAAGCGCGACCGTCTGCTTGTTGTCAACTTCGGCCTGATGCGCCGTTTTCGAGACAATGTGGTCCTGTACGCGAACGTTGGACGAAGCATTTTCTCCGACGGGGTCTTCGGGCACACCTATGTTGGTGTTGGGGTGAAGTTTCAGATCACACCAAGAGAATAGGGCCCAACAAGCCCAAATGATTCTTAGTTGCTTATCTATAGGGGAACGGAGATTTTGTTCTCGTTGCATTCATAGTCAGGCGGCTTTGAGGCCGACGGCATGGACGAGATCATCTAGGGCGTTGGTGACCTTCTGGTAGAGTCGGTCGAGTTGCGAGAGACGCTGTTGCTGGAGTTGGTTGTCTGCGGGAAAAGGCCGGAGCAGGCCAGCGGTGAGTGGGGCATAGATCCTTTCAAACAATTTCAGAAAAACCAAGCAGATGCGATAGCTGTTGGGTACATTCTTGGGTTGTGCCATCTCGCCGCCTAGAAGATCGCATCCGAGAACTGTGCGCCAAAGCTGTCGCAGCGCAGGATGGCGAGCTGCTCCAGGTCCTTTTAGACCTAAAAGCCAACCTCCACGAGCACACCGAGCGACTCAGAAAATTGGCTGCTAGGAAACTTGCAGCCTAGCAACACAACATTGCGTTGAAAAAAAAGGTCCCCAGATCGTCTCCCCCTTCCCAGGAAAGAGACCATAGGGACCACCGTCTAACTGGCGTCGAAAGTGTAATACTGCACTGACTTTGGGGCAAGAGATATTTCCCGTCCTTATTCGTGCGACCCCGCCGCTGTCGCGTGCAGCGGAGAAACGAGGTGTGGTGTTTTCTGGTTCAACACTAGATTCATCTCGGTTGCGAGTTCCGTCAATTTCGCAGGATCTTGTTCCTGGGAGGTCAGGGTTGCTAACTCTTTCCATCGCTCGAAGTTTTTCGACACATAATCCTCATTTCTAAACCAAGGTCAAAAATATTCATAAACAATAAGCTCGGAGCTAGTTCTGTTTTTGTTCTGAGGAGTCAGGGCCTAGGAAGAATGCCTGACGCTCTTTGGGCGTCATCTCTCGGCCAAACACTTGTCGGGTCTAGTCGGCGAAGACGCTATTTTTGTCGCAACCAGCACCTCCAACAAGTGGCGGTGTTGCGAACGTTTCCCGCGATGGTGATGAGTGCTTCTGAGACGAGGGGATGTTGCGCCGCCAGAGAGTCAACACGGTCACTAACGTTGTGGAGTTGCTGAACTTCGTGGAGGATCGCAACCGAAGGCATAGGCAGGGACACCGCTTCCTGAAAACCCGAAAGAGAAAACTTCAGGTGGGCCGACTTAAAACCTGGGAAGAGGGTTCGGGGGTCCAGAGTCGAACCCTCTAAATGCCGCAAATAGGATCAAGTAGAAGGGGTCACGCGTTCATCCTGTGATCAGGCTAGCCGCGCCAACGAGAGTATCCCCAACCCCCGCCACCGAGCAAGAACACCACCAACAGAACAATCAATAGGGTCTCCATGTTGTACCTCGCTTTTAGGAGGAAGCTGGACTGACCTTTATAGCGGTCGTCTCACCTCTTCACTAGCTTGCATCGTAGAAGCGGCGAAGACGGATGTCTGGTCACATTAGACCACTTTGAGCCGCTCGGTTTTGTACGGCGTTCGCTGTCAACCCCTGCGCCGCCGCATTTATACCAATATTTGTCAGACTTGTGCAGTTTAGACCAGCCGGACCATTCTTTCGAAGCCTATGCTGTATCTATCGGGAGACGAACAGTTGTCGCGGAGGGCATCCCTCTGACGCTCTTCGAAGGAACAATCAAAAATGACTCACAGCAATAAATCGATACCCAAACTGCGCAAAGCTCCGCAACCGCCCCTGTCGCACCTCGGGGCGACGGCTGACTCCGGCCGTGCCAAAAGGCCAGCGCTCGCAGAGCCGTCTGCCTCGGGCGAGGAACTAAATCCCGGAGATCGCGTCGAGGGTTTGGGTAGCTTTGGAATACCGACTGGGGAGTTGGGCACAGTTGAACAGACGAACGAAGAGGATGCAGTCGTCAAGTGGGATGATGACGGCCGTAAGAGACTTCACCAGCCGTCGCTCAAGAAGATTTGAGCGGCTGATCACTCTCGTTTGCATCTGTTATTTGGACCACCTGGAGAAACGAAATGTCCGCTTCAGACCTTACCAACGATTGTGGAGCGGTGGCGTAGCCGCCCAGGGCAGCCCGAGGCCCCAAGTTTGGGGAAAGGCCAAAATCCGAAAGACAGGAGAACGTCATGAAACCAAGCACCCAAGACCGGACCGCAGGCAAGCTCCACGAAGTGAAGGGGAAGATCAAGGAGGAGATCGGAAAAGCGACGAACGACCCCAATCTGGAGGTCTCAGGGAAAGCGGAGAAAAAGGATGGCAAAGTTCAGAAATGGATCGGCCGGGCCGAAAAGGCAGTCGGCGAATAAGGATGTATCAACAACGAGCTCGCGAAATTCGAAGGAGAATAGCATGTCACCAACCGTACTCGAAAAAACCGCTGAACAGATCGCCCAATCAGCTCACCAGGCTTCTCGCGCAACCCGCGCGGTCGGCGATGCAATTGACGATGGCGTAGGAGTAGCGCGGCGCGCCGCAAAACAGGGCGGCGATGCTGCCGAAGAATTCTTGAATGACACAACTCAGCGTATCCAGCGACACCCTGTCCTAACTGTTGCGACCACGTTTGCTGTAGGCGTTGCCGCCGGTACATTGCTTGGATTGATGATGAAACGAAGGTAGATCGGCAAATTGATCCGGGCGTGAGAGGTTTGGCATTGTAGTGGACGCAACCCGTGAGAATACCGATTGCACTCCACGTAATGCCGACTGCCATCGACCGCCTGCAGATCCAGAGTCGTAGTACGTTCATCAACCCATCCCCGACTTTTTCCTTCAGGTGACACCGGCGGCTGAATTCTTGGCATTGGCAAAAGAGGGGGACTCACGAATGCAGCGGCCGCTGAGCTGAACGATTCAATGTTCCACTATATGTGATGAAGATGCGGTTGGGCATTAGAGACCAAGGCGGACCGGTCCGTTTACTTGGCGATGACGGCCTGCTCACGATTGTCCCTGAATGGCGCACTCCGGTTTACTCGTCGTTCGCCCGCAATCGGCGGCGATTTTCTGACCTTTGTCTTAGTGGGGGCGGGCCCAACCGGCGTAGAACGTCTCACCGTGTTTTTGCAATGGATCTGGTCAGACAGGGGAAGACTTGAACAGTACGTTCAACCGGCGGGTATTGAGTGAAATCTGAACCGACTCAAGCGGTGCTACGCCGTGGCAAGAACTCGCGGTACAAGAACGGTACAAGTTAGGCTCGTTGCTTCGCCTTCTCAATCGTTCCTTACAGGGCAATGCAGTGCGACCGCTGCCTTGTAATTACTACGTGATCCAATAGATCCGCGCCCTTTCACGGCGCAAACGCGGGTTCAAATCCCGCCGGGGACGCCAAATCAATGGCTTAGTAGAGAAATGTCTACTCTCTATTTAACTAGACGGTCCGAAGTCTCTGGCAGAGCTGAAAAGGCTGGCGGCGGCGGTTCAACTCCGTCCCTGGCCACCGTCATTCTAAAGAACTTAGCGGAATCCGGCCTTGCCCTCCCAGCCCGCTCTCAGTCCGCTATTTTTCGGCGAGATCCGGTTCGGTTCCTGGCTACGATGATGGTGAAGGACTTAAACTCGAATTGCCCCTCGCTCAGTCCGCTTTCAGTCCGCTTCTGTCTGCGGCGTGGCTGAAAATGGAAATCAGCATTGCGTCAACGTCATCTGCAACCATGGGATCCTCGCTCACACTGCGGGTATAACACTGCAGGGTCACCGGTCAACTTTTTAGCACGAAGATGGCTTACGATGTTGCTCTCAGAATAGTATGAGCGCGAAGTCGAGATCAGAAAGGAAATTCCAACGCTATGACAAAGCAAGTGGGAGCTTGTTGTAGCTCGCCAGCAGCGATCTGCTACTGGTTCATCGTCTCGCTGATAGCGTGGGGAGTGCTGAGCCTCATAGGAATCTATTGGCGTCTTCTCCATGCGCCGTCAACGGCTGCGTGCTTTTTCGCCATGGCCATTGGCTGCCTCGCCAACTGGCATAGAAATCGCTCTTTTCACTGTGCTATCACTGGCCCACTATTTCTTATCGGTGGCGTTATGTTTCTGCTTTCAGGCGTGCGCATGATCCACGTCGACACGCGTTGGGTCTGGCCAGCCCTTCTCATCGGCATCGGCGTCGCGTTTCTGCTGGAATGGCTGTATGGGAAGCGTCCCGCGCCCTAACTGTTGAAAATCGCCATGTTCGCTGTTGCTTGCTAGTATTCCAACGAGAACGAGCGGCGGTGCCCCCAGCCGAGGGCTCTGCCAAGGAGCCGGTATTTGCTATGAAGAAAAATGTCTGGAGAGCGGTGATCGAGGTAGGATTTATCATCTTCCTCTTTTATTCCAACCTCTTGATGGGAGAATTTGAGCGCTCAGGCATCGGGCAGAAGAGAGGTGTGGCTTGGGCAATCGGAGATGTTTTTACTGCTGCCAATTTTGCAATTGCAATGGTTGCCGCGCTCATCGGTTATAGCCTTTTTGAATTTCTTCGAAAGAGATTCTAGCAGCTTGCGGAAAAACTCTGTTCGCGACGTTGGAGCAAAGGCGACTTGCGTCCTCTTGGTCACGAAACCCCTAGATTCCCATTGGCTGACTCCCTGCACAGCGGCGCACCTGATGCCGTCGGCATCTCCTTTTCCGTTCAAAGGCAAATCCAGTGAGTTATGCTTTTGGTGGGACATTCCCAAGAGATGAGTGAAGGCGTCCAGACGACGAGCCGGAGTTGGTGGAGAACCTCGCTGTTGGACCGCGTAGCTGAATTGCGGCAACATGAGGATCAGGTCATTCTGGTCTTGGCGCTGGTGATCGGCGCATTGACTGGCTTGGCGGTCGTCGCGTTCATCCTACTGACAGAACGAATGGGGATGCGGCTGTATCCGGTGGGTGGCGCTCCGTGGCGGCGTCTGCTGTTCCCGGTCGTGGGCTCGCTCGGCATCGGTTACCTGCTGTATCGCTATTTTCCCAACGCACGCGGCAGCGGTGTGCCGCAGACGAAGGCTGCGCTGTATGCACGCGAAGGCCGCATCAGCTGCGCACCGTACTGGGCAAGTTTTTCTGCACGTCGGCAACGCTTGCCAGCGGAATCCCGCTGGGGCGCGAAGGGCCTTCGGTTCAAGTGGGTGCGGGCATTGCTTCGGTGCTTGGGCGCCTCCTCGGATTGCGCCCCGAGCAAGTAAAGAAACTGATTCCGGTGGGAGCGGCGGCGGCCATTGCAGCCGCGTTTAATACGCCTCTGGCAGCGGTGCTGTTTGCGCTCGAAGAGATCGTGGGCGATCTTAACGCACCGGTGATGGGCGCGGTGGTGCTGGCTTCGGCGACTGCTTGGGTGGTCCTGCGCGTTTTGCTTGGCAACAATCCCTCTTCAAGGTTCCGCAATATCAACTGGTCCATCCGCTGGAGTTTGCGGTCTATGCGGTGCTCGGCGTGGCTGGCGGTGTGGTTTCGGTGGCCTTCACAAAGCTCTTGCTGGGCATGCGGGCGCGCTTCCTGCGGTTCCCGCAGAACAGGGTCTGGTTCCAACCAGTCGCGGGCGGATTGCTGGTCGGTCTGATGGGCTGGTTTGTGCCGCAGGTTCTCGGCGTAGGTTATGGGTTTGTCGGCGACGCGTTGAACGGAAGGATGGCGTTCAACCTGATGGTGCTGCTGGTGGTATTGAAACTTATCGCCGTTACCACCAGCTATGCTTCGGGCAACGCGGGCGGTATTTTTGGGCCATCTTTGTTTATTGGCGCGATGCTGGGAGGTACGGTGGGGACCGTGGCGCATCATTTGTTCCCCGCTTACACGGCGACGCCGGGGGCTTACGCACTGGTTGGGATGGGGGCGGTGTTCGCGGGGGTTGTGCGCGCTCCCATGACATCGGTGCTGATGATCTTCGAGATGACGCAGGACTATGCCGTGATCGTCCCGCTGATGATTGCGAATCTGGTGAGTCTTTTCATTGCTTCACGGTTGCAGCATGAGCCCATCTACGAAGCGCTGGCCGTGCAGGATGGCATACACTTGCCCACGGCGAAGACGCGCCAACGATCTGGTCAGCGTCGGGTAGTAGGAATCATGCAGATTGCGAGCCAGTTGCTGCCGGCCGAGATCACGGTTCGGGAGGCGCTGGAGGAGGTTCGATCCAGTGAATTCCGAGCGTGGCTGGTGATGGATCGACGAGGTGTCATTGGTGTTGTCAACTTTGCGAGGCTGGAGCGAGAGCTGGCGGAAGGCGCGGATAAGAAGGTCGGCGAACTGGTGGATGCGCAGGCTTTTCCGCATGTCCACCCGGATCAGGGGCTGGATTTGGCCCTCGAACGCATGGGGGCGAACCAGATCGAAATCCTGCCAGTGGTGAACCGTGCGGATGTGCACAAGTTGGAAGGCATCCTGACCCTGCGCGATGTCTTGGATGCATACGGTGTTAGCGCACGTGATCGGGCTTGAGCTTACAGGCCTTCGAAGCCGAGGCTCACCGGGCGGGACACCAGCGGATGCAGCCCGAACCCTTCCCGAATCACAAAATCACTGAGACTGGAGAGAATCTAAGTCGCGGAGTCCATTTTTCCGCCGCCTGCTAGACTAGGTAAACGTAGCTCTAATCCTTGGCTGCAAAAGAAACAGCAATAGTGCACCGGCGATGATGACGCCAGTTCCGCCGCGCAGCCAGTCGCCTCTGACGCAGTTAACGACATCCCCTAGAACCTGTGTCGAGATGATTATGACCGCTAGTCTCCATCCCCAAAGGCGGCGGCGGAACCACCCGATTCCTGCCGTGATGAGAGTCGCGGCGAGCGCCAGGAAGAAAATCACAACAATACCGCCCAGAGGCGCGAGCTGGTTGTACGCAGTCGGATTGAGAGCCCAGAGACGATCAAGAGGCGTGCCTCGCCGGAGCAAAGTAGTTGCGGCGAAAGTCGCCATCACGGCGCCGAAGAACAAGAAAACCCCGATCGCAGTAAATCCTCGCGGTTTAGGCTCGATAGCGTCCCGCATCTGCTGAATATAAGCTAACGCAGCAACCATGATCAGACTGTTGGCGAAAGACTCGTCTGCCGCCGCCAGCTGGACATGTTAACTGCGCTGACGAACACCGGTGTACGAACGTTCGACCCGCGGACGGGTTGCGGTCCACGACGCCCTCCACAGGAAGATTCTCCCACGAAAGTATCGTCAATGTGCTAGCGGGAAAATGTTCGCGCTACTTTGGGCCGTACCCAGAAGGCAGGGGGAATCAAGGGCGAGATTCAGGCTACAAAACAACAACACCTGCAATCGTAAGTAGCGCTTGCCGGAAAATCCCTCCGCCACGATATTCCCGTCGCTCTGCCTGCGGCCCGTTATCCGAACACTTTCAACTCTCGGCCGATAAGTCACTTCCCTTGAAACACGAATACTTCCTCTTCGGCGACCAGGAAGATCGGTGCGCCGCCGGAAGAAATTGCCACTGCATTCGCGAGCGTCTGTTTGCCGCCGTCCGATGCGGCGCAAGCTTGCAGAGCCTCCATGGAGGGGAAATGGATCTCTGCAATGCGATGGAAGGGTGGTGTCCCTTGTGGGGAACCGACTATTTTGCTCGCCACAATTTTTGTCTTGCCGCCAAGCTTCGCGACTGCCATGGGCACATGGTCCCGGTTGTAAACTGTTTCGAAAGCTTCGATGTCGTCTGGGCGCGGATAAATCACCACTAACTTTACTGTCATTTCGTTCTCCTTAAGAAGTTATGGAGACCACACCAGAAAATTGCCAATTCATTTTGTGTATCAATGACCTCTCAGCGTGCCACCGATACCAATCAGGAACTGCGGAATATTCCGGTTAAGGTACAGTATGAAAAGACCCGCCATATCGAAACGCGAGATGGCGGGCCACTCTATTGTTAGCCAGCCGACTCTCAATCGAGGCGCTGAACGATCGGGCAGTTGATGGCGAAGCCAGCACTTTGAAATTTTCCACCATTTGGCCCAGTGATCAGGCCGTCTTGCACGAAGGTGAGAATCTGGAACTCTTCACGTACCTGTCCCCTGAACCCTTGGTCGATCGCATCTTGGGTCCATTCGAACAACTGTGCATCCCAGTACGGGCTGTAATCGAGCGCGATGGTTGGGATTCCGCCCAGGACGTTGTTCGGTCTGAAGCCGTCAGCCAAATCGGCCGAAAGCCCTTGCCGCAGTGGATTGTTGCAAGAGCCCGACTCGGGTCCGTTGGTGCTGATGAAAATACGCTCGACAG
>Ga0185299_10005716_pt1 | contig 13747 bp, 13 predicted proteins | sample PaiPotPPA55metaG_FD_128002 | JGI IMG/M metagenome (GOLD analysis project Ga0185299, IMG submission 128002) | Iron sulfur acid spring bacterial and archeal communities from Banff, Canada, to study Microbial Dark Matter (Phase II) - Paint Pots PPA... ...
CGTCGTCGATCAGGCAGGACACGCCCGGGACATTCGTGTGGCTCGCTCGGTGGGTTTAGGGCTGGACGAGAAGGCGATGGAGGCGGTCAAGAAATGGAAGTTTGAGCCGGGGGTGAAGGATGGCCATCCGGTCGCGGTCGGGGTGAATGTCGAGGTGAACTTCAGGTTGTATTGATCGAACTCGCCGCGAGTAGCGATGGCATGTACGGCACGGATTAGGGTTCGCGTGTCCCGGAGGGACACCCGACAATAGCCCACCGCTTCAGCGGTGGGGAGAGGACGAGAGCGCAACGTGCCGTGGGCACGATTGAAACACCGACGATCAGTAGCAAACCAAGCGTCCTTACGGGACGCGGGTCATCCTCGCCCCAAAACCCAGCGTTGAAACGCCGGGCTACTATCGGTCGTCCCTCCGGGACTCAAAACCTCGTGCGGACTTAAGAAGATCCCTGGAGGATTCTAGACGCGGTCGGAATCCAACTCACAGGGTCTATCGGAAGCTGGCGCTCTTAAGCGTCTGCCGAAAGTCCTGTCCTTCCATTTTGACAATTCTGCACATTTCGTGCAGCCGGGAGCGCATGCGGTCTCCGATTCGATCGCCGAGAGTCTCACTGCGGGCGGCGCGTTGGGCGCGGGCGAATTCGGAACTTCCATTCGAGTCTCGCGCGGCGTCGTCCGGATAGTTCGTCGTGATAATCGTGGTGCGGTTGTCGTTGTAGCGGCTGTTCAGGATCAGGCTGACCGTGTCCCAAACCCATTCTGTTGGCTTCACGGCTCCCAGTTCATCGAGCACCAATACCTCTGCCTCAAACACTGGACGAAGCACTTCTAGTTCGGTCGCTTTCACGGAATCGTTATAGGAATTCTGGATTTGCTTCAGCAGCTCACGATAGTCATAGAAGAGGCACGGAATCCCCTTGCTGACGACCAACTCCTTGATGATTCCAACTGCAAGATGAGTCTTCCCGGTGCCGATGCTGCCGATCAGGAGCAGGCCCGTATTGTCGAGAGGATACTCTTCAACAAACTTGCAGGCCGCCAGGCGCGCGGCCGCCAGGTTGCGGTGGGGACCGTCGAATTCAAAGTTGGATAGTTCACAATGTTCGTAGCGCTTAGGGATTCTGGCGGCGGAGAGCAGGGTCTCTCCCCGGAGCTTCAATCGGCACTCGCAGCGGGCTACGCGGTGCTCGGCTCCAGCAGACTTCCATCCACTTCCAGCACACACGGGGCAAACTTCAGCGGCAGTCTTCATAAATTCTTCTACTTCCAATTTGCACTGCCGAGCGGATTCGCGCAAGTGATCACGACGGCTGCGCTGTGTACATCCTGTGAAGGGAGAGACCTGCTTGTGGAGAACCCGGGGGAAACTCTTTTTTACGGCAGAGACACAGAGTCGTAGAAGAACGCACTAAGCTCTTCGTATTATTCGATCGGTGGCCATCGGAACTCCTTCTCTGCAATCAACTTTCTCTGTGCCTCGGCGTCTCTGTTGTAAATCGCGTTTTGACTTCCAGTGACAGTCGCGCCGTCCCGGCTGAAGGGGTGCCGAATCCGGCATCTGGCGCGGATTTCCACAGTTGACAATCGCGAAACGCGGGAGCTAAATAGCTGGCGTTGGGTTTCCCGTTCGGCGAGGGTGAATCCCCCAAGCAGGCAATCGCCGAAACAAGACGAGACCCGCCAGGAGCTATTGATGAACAAAGCAGATCTGATTGATCGCATCGCTGCCGGCGCCGGCATCAGTAAGACTCAGGCCGCCAGCGCCATTGACACTAGCGTAGAGAGCATTACCAGCGCACTGAAAAAAGGAGATCGCGTCGCCCTGATCGGGTTTGGGACGTTCTCCATTTCGCAACGGAAGGCGCGCAACGGACGTAATCCGCAGACCGGGGCTACGATTAAGATTCCTGCTCGCCGGGTAGCGAAGTTTTCGGCCGGCGCAGAGCTGCGCAAGGCCGTAAACCGCGGCAAGTAAAGTAATAGGTTCGAGTCAGAAATTCAAGGAATGGCAGGGGGTCGGCCCTGCCATTTTTTGTTTGAGCGTGGCAGTTTTAGGCGAAGGATCCTGGGCAGGTGGGGACAGCCGTCCCCGGCTGTCCGTCGAGCGCAGCTCGGCTTGCTTTTGATCTCTTCTTGCAGCAACAACTGAAAACAGGACCGAGGCCTGCGCCCCGCGGAACAGCCGGGGACGGCTGTCCCCCACGCCCGTTTGCTGAATCCTTCGCCTATCCTTTAGAATCAAATGATTCGCAATGAATCTGGAGATCCTATGAAGGCAGCCATTCATCCTGCATACAACGAAATCCGAGTGCAATGCGCGTGCGGCAACGCGTTCACGACCCGCTCGACCCACCGGGGAGACATCCACGTGGAAATCTGCTCGAATTGCCACCCGTTTTTCACCGGCAAGCAGAAACTGATGGATACTGCCGGCCGCGTAGAGCGCTTCCGCCGCAAATACGGCAAGCCCGCGGAAAAAGCGGCCGCTGAAAAGAAGTAAACCTGGCGGGCGAGGGCCCGCCCCACACAAAAATCAAGGCCCTCGTTCAGGCGAGGGCTTTTCTCTTCTAGAATCTAGAACGTGACCGACATCGGGAAGACGCTCGTCTTCATTGGCGCATTGATTGCCGCCGCCGGAGTCTTGTTGATGCTCTTGGGCAAGACCAACCTTCCGCTCGGCCGGCTTCCAGGCGACATCCTCTATCGCGGAAAGCATACGACGTTTTTTTTTCCGCTGGCGACTTCGATTGTGTTGAGTGTCGTGCTGTCGTTGGTGCTGTATTTGTTGGGGAGAATACGGCGTTAGTTCGGGAGTCCGGCAGATCTAGGTGGTTTCACGGACAGCGATCCGGATGTTCTAAGTCCCGTAGGGATGACCGATAATAGCCCAACGTTTCAACGCTGGGTATGTGCCAAATACGAAGACCACGTCCCGTAGGGACGCCTCGTTCGCCAACACGCTGCGTGCATTTCAATCGCGGCCTACGGCGCGAGGGGTTCCCACCGCTGAAGCGGTGGGCTATCATCGGTCATCCCTACGGGACGCGACGCTTTGTATTTTCTGAGACGAATCCGGCGGTAGGCGCAGAGGCCAGTCCCGAACGGGCGAAAGAATCCGAACTCACTATTTTTCGCCCCTCCGGGACTGACCTTGCTATGCCGTCTTACCCTGGGCTTGCGCCCTGGGTTGCATTCTGTTGCTCCTCCAGAGCTGCAGTTGAGCGCCGATAGACAAAGAAGTAATACAACGCCGGTCCCATTGTGGGTAGAAAGTACAGCGGCGGGAACCAACACGCTTTGCTGACCCAGGAAGAGCGGTCGAAGCTAAACCAGAAATACCACATCGCCACGCTCAACGCAGCGGTTCCGAATACTTCCGGGAGAACCAACACTTTCACAATCAACACGGCTGCGGGCGCGCCAGCCAAAGATCGAACACCAGATGCCACCATCGCGGCGGTCACGGCGACCAGGGTTCCGAACAGCGCTATGGCTAGAAGCGCACATACCAAGTAAATGCGCTTCGCCAGCGGCGAGACAATCCAGGCCTTGGTAATTGGTAGGTATAACATTTGCGACACAGGTTAGCACGATGCGAACGGACTAGCGCCTTGAGAGCGCGCTAACGCCTCCGTCGGAACTCGGGCTGCGGTGCGGACTTGTAGTCCTTCGGATAAAGCACGACTGACCGCCGCAATCCTTCTCCCGAACTTTCGGTGCGTAGGTCCTGCTCATCGCGCAAGGCCAGATGAACGATGCGGCGCTCACGAGACGACATTGGTGCAAACTCGTAGGGAACGCCGCTGTGGCGGACTTTCTCCGCGGCAACGCTCGCGGACAATCGTAATTCTTCGAGCCGCGCTTTTCTGTGCCCCATGCAATCGAAGTTGATCTTCTCGTGCTCGTTGCCGGGCAGGTGGAGCATTTCCATAGCCAGCAATTCCATTGCCCGCAGCAACTCGGCTCCGCGCTCGAGCAGAAGGGAGGAATCGGGCCCGGCGAACTCGACCAGAATTTCGGGCCGTTCCCAGTCGCGGTCCTCGCCTAGCGGCGGGTCAACGGTGATGCGGTATTTGAGCTTGAGCCCGGCGAGCTTCACCACTCCGCCGAGGAAGGTATTGAGCTGGTTTGCGGATTCGATTTTGTTCATAACGGAAGCTTTTAGCTATTAGCCTTTAGCTCTTAGCCTCTCTTTGACCATGAATCCGTCGGCGCTGGGTTCAAGCTAAAGGCTAAAAGCTAACAGCTAAGAGCTGTTTTTCTTCCTCGCCCTTTTCGCCGCCAGTTCTTTCATCTCGCGGCCCAGGCCGGTGCGATTCATGATGGCTTGCTGGACAATCATAATCAAGTTGCTTTCCGCGTAATAGAGGTTCAGTCCGGCGGCGAGTTTGAAAAAGATGAAACCCATCATCAGCGGCATCATGACAGTCATCATTCGCTGTTGCGCCGGGTCCATGCCCGCCTGCGGCGTCATTTTCTGCATCAGGAACATGCTGACTACCATGATGATCGGAAGCAGGAACGGAAAGGGCTCGGCGGCCGAAAGATCGTGGATCCAAAGCCAGTGCGCCTGGCGCAGGTCAATCGCGGTGCTCAACATGCGGTAATAGGCCCAAAGAAACGGGAGCTGTACTAGCAGCGGGATACATCCGCTAATCGGGTTCACGCCCTCGCGCTTGTACAGGTCGGCGATTTCCTTGTTCATGTCCGCTTTGCGCGGATCACGCATGCTGTACTTCTTATATTTTTCCTGGATGGCCTTGATCTGCGGCGCGGCCTTTTGCATTTTGAGCGCCGACTTCATCTGAAAAATCCGCAGCGGCAGCAGGATGATGGTGATCAGAATCGTCTGCAGAACGATTGACCAGCCCCAATTGTGGACGAAACCGTAAATCCAGCGCAGTCCAATAAAGCGCCACGCGAACAATGGCCGCGCGATCAGGCCCAGGGAGCCGAAGTTCACCACCGCACGAAGGTCTTTCTCCGCGCCGACGATTGTGGGCACCGGTACGGATTCGGCGGCGTCGAGGGATTTAGGTCCGACGAACAGCCGCTCGGTGGTTTCCCCCGGTCGGCCCACCGCAAGCCCCAACACGTCTGCGGGCTTGGTTTCGTTCGGCTTGCTCGAGTCAGTGACGACTTCGATCGCGTTGTGCAGGGTTACGACGTTCAGGTTGTCAGGATTGTCGGGAATAAAAATCGCGCCGAAGTACGATCCGCTTATCCCAGCCCAGTTAAAGGAACCGTGCCGGGTGTCGCCGCCAGGGATTTTCTTCGGCGCCAGGTGTTCGGACTCGCTGTTGAACTGATATTCGAACTGGCTGGCAGCGTAAGCCGGAAGAGTGGCTTGGTCGCCGAAGCCGGAAGGCCACGCGGGAAATGCATAAAGCGGAGCACCATTCTGGAAGGCAGAAACATCTAGGCTGATGACATAGCTGTCGTCGAAGTGAAATGTCTTGCGAACGGCGAGGCCGCCGTCCGAAAACTCGAAGACCAAGGCGGCGGGAGCGGTAATCGTCGTACCGGTCACGCTAGGCACAAACAACCCCGAATTCAGCTTATCGCGCAACGCCTGGTCGTAAGTCCACAGCGAGAGTGGAAAACCGTACTTCGCGGACGCGGACGCATTGACCAGATCGAGCGGCTGGCCTTGATCGTCCTGAAATTTCTTGAGCACCCAATGCTTGACCTGGGCACCGCGGTTGGAGAACGTGATGCGGTAGAGACGATTCTCAACCACTGTCTCGGATTCGCTGGCTGCCTGCCTTGACGCAGTCGCTACTGGTTGCTGCGGCTGTTTGCCAGACCCTTGTTGGCTAGAGCTCCGCGCCGAGATTACCGCCGCGGCTTGCGCTTCGCCGGCAGTGGTGCTGGAGGTGGATTGCGCGGGCGCGGCAGGGTGCGTCGTGCTGGCCGGCTGCTGCGGCATGTACTTCCTCATGAAGAACTGAGAGCCGAAGATGACGACTGCCATCAGCAGCAACCCCAGCAGCAGATTCCGCTCGGTGCCGGGTTCGGATTGCGGGCTTTTGTATTCGGGCATTTGAAGTTATTGGGTCACGTGGGGACAGCCGTCCCCGGCTGTTCGTTGGAGCGAAGCTCCATTGCTGTCAGGATCAATTCCAACTTCGTTCCACGGCACCGGATCGTATCCTCCGCGCACAAATGGATGACACCTTAGCAGACGCCACACCGCCATGGACGATCCCAAAAACGCTCCGTAGCGTTCGATGGCCTCAGCCGCATAGTCGGAACATGTCGGCACATACCGGCAGGCCGGGGGAAGAAATGGCGACAGCATCGCCTTGTATCCGCGCAGCAGGGTCAAAAGCAACGTCTTGAAAAGCCGAGTCATAAGATGTCTAGATGCAGTTATATGCTCTATACAGATTTCGCGGCCTTTTCGATGATCTGAAAAGCCCGGGCCACTTGGTCCCGCACTTCGGCAAAATCCGCAGCAAACAGCGACCGTTTGGGATTAATGACAACGTCCGCCGATACCTCAGGCGGAAAGCCGCTCAGCCGCACCGCCTCGCGAAGGCGGCGCTTCATGCGGTTGCGTTGTACCGATCCCCCCAACACCCGACCAACAGTAAAGCCGACGCGAAGACCTTGCCTTCCGTCGCCTTCGCCTAGGCTGCGCCGTAAATAAAAAACTGTCATGTGCGCCGCAAAATGACGCCGGCCTTGCTTGTAAACCCGCTCAAAATCCGCATGGCGCAAAAGGCGCCGTTGCTTGGGAAACTTGCTCTTCGGCTTTTGCGGAGCGGTCAAAGTCGGGCTCTGGGCTTCGGGCTCTAGGCTTCAGGCCTTGGGCTTCGGGCGGTTTATTTTCCACTCCGGATATTTCCCGAAGCCTCAAACCCAAAGCCTAATCCCTGAACCTGAAGCCGGATTTATTCACGAAAGCCGGGTTTCACGGAAACTCGCTTGCGGCCCTTGGCCCGGCGCCGGGAGATGACCGCGCGTCCGCTCTTGGTCTTCATACGGGTGCGAAAGCCGTGCGTCTTTGAGCGGTGACGACGGTTCGGCTGGAATGTGCGTTTCGGCATGAAAAGTCCTGCGCTCCTGATGTCAGCAACTGGTTTCGAGGCTGCGATTGGTGAATGGAAAGTATAAACGACGATTGGCAGGGAGGTAAACCGGAACACCAGTGGGCAGTGGCTAGTGGTCGGTGGGCAGAGAATCCGAAATAGCTCCGCGCCTTGCTGACCACTGGCCGCAGACCGCCACGGCTTAGTCATCAGTTGGCGGGAGTTGAGTCCGCCGGAGGGGCACTGCCGGATCCTCCACTATGCGTCTGGTTCCCATAATTAGGGTTCTTAGTTTTGCAGGCGGCCGCGATCCCGGGAGCAAGTTGCGGTAGGGGCAGGACAGCGTTGGCCGGCTGCGGCGTCCCTTGCACCAGAGGAATCGCGCAGTCCGAGAAAAGGCCCTTGCCTCTCTTGACGCTACCCCATACGAAACCTGCGTTGAGGCAGGCCTGTTTGACCCTTTCACATGGCCCACCTTTGGCCGCAGAGGCGGTGTTAGTGGTAGCGGTGTCGGCAGTTGTGCCCGCTGGGGGCTCGGCGTTGGGAGTTGCGGGTTCGGCCGCTACCGGCTTGCTCGGCATCGGCGCGCTCGAAGCCGGGGCGGGCTTTTTGATTGCCGCAGCAGGCGCTGAACTCATCGATCTTGGCTGGGTGGCAACTGTCGGCGTGGCAGCGGGAGCTGCCGATGGCTCCTGGCCGCTAGCGGCCGGAGTTTGTGGAGCGCTCACAGCCGGTGCTTGTAGGGCTGGCGCGCTGGGGGCCGCTGGAGCGGACTGCTTTCCGTGTATGGCGAAATAGTATCCGCCTATGCCAGCCACCGCGAGCACCGCCACTACCGCCCGCCCCATGACCCAAGGTGGACTTTTCTTTTTCCCGGCTACCGCGACGGGTGCCTCGACGCCCGCGGCGCTGATGGCGCCGGTAGCCGCGACTGAGCGTCCTGAGGTTGTATCGCGGTGCAGGCGTTTCAGATCGGCGCGCAGATCGCCGGCAGTCTGGTAGCGCAGATCCGCATCTTTCTCCAGAAGTTTGCCGATGATGTTATCCAGCTCAGGAGGCAGGGACGGGTTCAAGCGTCCTGCGGGTGTTGGGATATTGTGCAGAATGGCATCGAAGATCGCGGCTGAGGTGTTCCCCATGAAGGCTTGCTTCCCGGTCGCCATTTCGTAAAGCACGATGCCCAGAGAAAAAAGATCTGTCCGCGCGTCCAGCGGTTTGCCCAGCGCCTGTTCGGGCGACGTGTAGGCTACGGTCCCCAGAGCCGTGCCCGGACTGGTGAGTTGCGGATCGTCCACGGTCGCTTCCAGTTCTTCGCCAGCGGCAGCGTCTGAGGCGCGGCCGGTAACCTTTGCCAGCCCGAAATCAAGGACCTTGGCGTGTCCGCGCTTGGTGACGAAGATGTTTGCGGGCTTGATGTCGCGATGAACAATGCCCTCGCTATGGGCCGCATCGAGCGCATCGGTGATTTCGATAGCGAGGGAAAGCATGCGATCGGTCTCGAGCGGCTTTCCGGCAATCAGATGGCGCAGGGTGATGCCGTCGAGGAATTCCATGGCGATGAAAGCCCGGCCTGCTTCCTCTCCGACGTCGTGAATGGTGCAGATGTTGGGATGATTCAGTGCCGAGGCGGCCCGGGCTTCGCGCTGAAAACGCGCCAGACTCTGGGGATCATGTGCCGTGTCCGGAGGAAGAAATTTCAGCGCCACAAAACGATGCAGGCGGGTGTCTTCCGCTTTGTACACCACACCCATTCCGCCGCCACCAAGTTTCTCAATGATGCGATAATGGGAGATCTTGCTGCTTTCCACGTTGCCAGCCTTGTTGGACGAGGATGTTAGGCGGAAGCGCAAGTTAAGTCAACGGAGAGGCGACGCGGTTGCAGTTGGTTTTTTAGTTCAGAGCTGACGGCTGATAGCTGACAGCCGTTTTGCACTACTCTCGCGACAGTTATGAATTCGCTACTTGACAGATTTTTTCTGGCGCGGTTGAAATGGAAATGCGTCCCGAAATGTCGCTGAAAAGATTTCCACAAACAGAAATTTTTTGTGCTAGCATGACGCTCTGTTGAAGCTGATTTGATTTTGTCCGCGCCAGCTCTTGAATCAGGCTTCTCTGCTGGCAAACGAACGAAGCGACTCTGTTGCGAAAGCTGGTTTATACAGGCGCTGCCCCAGCCGCGGCCCCCATTTATATTTTATGTCCGTACCGACTCCTACACTCAGTGCAAATCCGTGGCTGCGCATCCTGGATGCGCTCGAAAAGAAAATCAATCGTCATTCCTACGACACCTGGCTGAAACCCACGCGCTATAGCCATTCCAGTAATGGGATCATGTATGTGCGTGTGCCCACCGTGGAGTTCCGCCACGTCGGCGACAAGTATGCTGACCTGATCCAGGAAGCGCTGGATAATCTCAATATGGATTACCGAGACGTGGAGTTCGTCACTCCCGACGATGATCCGGCTTCGACTCCCGTGCGGCACGACGGCGGCCTTTCGGCCCCCGCGCAGGCTGCTCCCAGCTTCCATGTTTCGCAGGCGCGCTTCGATTGGGACGGTGCCGCACAGTTGAATGCACGCTACACCTTTGATGCTTTCGTCATTGGCAGCGGCAATCAGTTTGCCCACGCCGCCTGCCAGGCGGTTTCGCAGCGTCCGTCGAAGGCCTACAACCCGCTCTTCCTCTACGGCGGGGTCGGAATGGGCAAGACCCACCTGATGCAGGCCATTGGTCACGAGGTCAAGCGGCTCCAACCGCAGGCGGCAATCTGCTACATCTCCAGCGAGAAGTTCACCAATGAAATGATCAACTCGCTGCGTTACGACAAGATGACCAGCTTCCGCGACAAGTACCGCAACGTGGACGTGCTGCTGATCGACGATATTCAGTTCCTGGCGCAAAAAGAGCGCACGCAGGAAGAGTTCTTCCATACCTTCAACGCGCTGCACGAGTCCATGAAACAGATCGTGATCGCCAGCGACCGTCCGCCGAAAGAGCTGGCTGAGATCGAGGACCGCTTGCGCAGCCGATTTGAGTGGGGCCTCATTGCTGACATTCAGCCGCCCGACTTGGAGACGAAGGTTGCCATCCTGCAGAAGAAGTCTGAGCAGGAGCGCATCACCCTGCCGACGGACGTGGCCTTGTTCATCGCTTCCAATATCCGATCGAATGTACGCGAGTTGGAAGGAGCGCTGATCCGGTTGGTAGCGCATTCTTCTCTGATTGGCGCTGAGATTACCCTGCCCTACACCCAGCAGGTGTTGAAGAACTTCATCGACTCTCAGGCGCGCAAGGTTACGATTGAATCCATCCAGAAAGCGGTTGCCGAGCAATTTGGCCTCCGGTTGATCGAGATCAAAGCTAAAAACAATTCGCGCGCCATCGTATATCCGCGGCAGATTGCTATGTATTTGTCCAAGCATCTGACGGAAGCTTCGCTGCCAGAAATCGGGCGCCAGTTCGGCGGTAAGCATCACACCACCGTGCTGCATTCCGTCGATAAGATTGAAGAGACACGGAAGAACGACAAGGATTTGAACAGGCTGCTCAATAAAATGACCGAGCAGTTGGGCGCGTAACTGTGGATTGGGGACGTGATTTGCGGCTGTACGCCTGGTTTTGCGCACTGCGGCCTGTGGGTCGACTGTGGAAGCTGTGAAAGAGATGGCTTGGAATTTTTATTGAGCCAGTCTGTAGGGCGGTTGGCACGGTAATCGGGACTGATCTTGGACACGAAGGTATTGGCTGGAATTGATGCTATGGCTGGAGTTGAGTTAAATTTCCACTTTTCCTACGTCCCTACTGCTACTGCTGGTTATTATGTTTTCTGGTTTGATATAAAGAAGTCATAGAAGTAAGCGCCACAAGACCGAGGTCTCGTCTTATGCCGGTTGAAGCGATCGCATCCGCAACGGGAACGGCCACCATGGAAATTACGGTCAGCAGATCGGAACTGCTTAAGGAACTTTCGGCTACCCAGGGCGTGGTCGAACGCAAGACAACGATTCCCATTCTTTCCAATTATTTATTTGAAGCCGGCGCCGACCGGCTTTCATTGACGGCTACTGATCTCGACCTGAGCCTGCGAACGTCCTGTAACGCGAAGGTTAAAAAAGAAGGCTCGTGCACCATCCCCGCGCGCAAATTGCACGATTACGTAAAGCTGCTCCCTGAAGCCGACATCACAATAAAGCTGCTGGAAAATCACTGGGTCAGCATTCGTTGCGGACGGTCCAACACCAAGATGGTTGGTATGGCGCGCTCGAATTTCCCCAGCTTGCCGGTGTTTCCAACCGCGGGCGTAGTAAAGATTCCCGCCCAAGTTTTGCGGGCAATGATTGCGCGAACCGGATTTGCCATCGCCAACGAAGAATCCCGCTACACTCTGAATGGCGCGCTGATGGTGCTGAAGTCGGAATCCATCACCATGGTGGCCACCGATGGGCATCGCTTGGCCCATGTGGAGCGCAGCGGCGAAAAGTTTGAAGGCGTTTCCGGAGAACTGAAAACACTGGTTCCCAAGAAAGCCATGGACGAACTGAGGACGCTGGTGGACGCAGCCCCCAGCGATGTGGAGACGATCGAGTTCGCGAAAGATGATTCGACGTTATTCTTCCGCATCGGTACCCGGCTTCTCACATCACGCCAACTCACAGGGCAATTCCCGAATTTCGAAGCAGTCCTGCCCAAAGACAACAGCAAGAGTATCCTGCTGCATGGCGAGGACTTGGGTTCAGCGATCGCTCGTGTAGCGCAGTTTGCCGATGAACGTTCGCGCGCGGTGCGGTTGAAGCTGGAAAAAGGTGAACTGAAACTTTCAGCGTCGTCGGCCGAGACCGGCGAATCCGAAGACTCGATTGAAACCGATTACAACGGCGAGCCGCTCACCATCGGCTTCAATGCCCAGTACATCATCGACTTCCTCAAGGCCGCCGGCTCCGGTGATGTAAAGCTGGAACTGAAAGATTCCCAATCCGCAGGGCAACTGCGTCCTGCCGAAGGGGAAGACTATAAGTACCGGTATATTGTGATGCCCATGCGGATTTGAGCGGTAATGAGAATCGCGGACGCCCCGCCCGCGAGTGAGCCTCTTCTCTCCTTGACCTGACGGCCTTCCTGGAACTAGAGTGTCCGCTCTGGAGGTTCCCCATGCTCAGCGAATTCAAGCAATTTATTCTACGCGGTAATGTTGTGGACATGGCGGTCGGCGTCGTAATCGGCGCGGCTTTTGCCTCGGGGGTCGGTGCGTTTACCAAAGACTTGCTGACGCCCCTGATCGCGGCCATTGTGGGCAAGCCGGACTTTTCGGCCATCAGCTTCACGGTAAACGGCAGCATCTTTGCGCTGGGCGACTTCATCAATGCGGCTATTGCATTCATTCTGGTGGCTGCGGCGGTTTACTTCTTTGTAGTGACACCGGTGAATCTGCTAATCGCGCGGATGAGGAAGGCCCCGTCGCCGGCTGATCCGAACACCAAGAAGTGTTCCGAGTGCCTGAGCGAGATTCCGATTGATGCCCGGCGCTGCGCGCATTGTGCTCAGCCGCAGATGGCACAAGCCGCCTGATGGATCTTCTCACCGGAGCGCAAGGATCGTTTGGGACGCATCTCACACTATGTGACCTTCTGTAACATCGCAGGGATTGGAATGAGGCGTGCGGAACTGCTTCCGCTGATTTTGGTTTTTGCGGCCGTGCCGCTATCGCTCGGCCAGGAACCCCCAAAAACAAAGTCCACTACTAACCGCGCTGCCGCTTTGCAGACATGCGGCCAGGTCGCCGAGGGCGTGGTCAGGTGCCCACGCTTCGGCTTCACCTTTAAGACTACCTTCGGGTGGGTGGACCGCACCGATGAGATGCAGTCGCAAGGCGAAACCGAAAAGCCGGAAGCCGAAAAGGCGGAGAGTGGCGTGGCTGGAACTCCACATGGCACCAAGTCCGAAACCCTGCTGGCGGTCTTCGAGCGGCCTCCGGCAGCCCCTGGCGACACCATCAACTCTGCGGTGGTGATTGTGGCTGAGAGTCTGGCGGATTATCACGGGATCAAGACCGCCGCCGACTATTTTGGCCCGATCACGGAACTCGCCGAGCAGCGCGGATTCAAGGTGGAGAACGAGCCGCATGCTTTTGCAGTCGGAACAGAGCAGCTAATCCGCGGTGACTTCAACAAAGAGCGAGGCAAGCTGACGATGTGGCAAAGCTCGCTGGTGATGATTGAGAAGGGCTACATTGTCTCTTTCACGTTCGTGGGCGGAAGTGAAGAGGAAGTGGAGAGCCTGCTACAGAATCTGAGTTTCGGAGCGCGTTTGTCGAGTCCACCACCGGATAAGTGGTGAGTGTCCGCTGGCGCCGAACTCTCGGGAAAACAGAATCATACAGAATCATATAGTCAGGATCAAAAGTGGAGTGAAAAAATGAAAAAGGCTTCTCGCGTCTTCGCGGTACTCGTGGCGGTTCTGCTGTTCTCCTGCGGTTCGAGTCTTGCGAAAAGCAACCGCTACATCCTTTATGTCGGCACCTACACCGGAGGCGAGAGCAAGGGAATCTACGCGTACAGCTACGATGCCGCATCCGGCAAGCTCACCCCCCTAGGCTTGGCGGCTGCGACTGCGAGTCCGTCTTTCCTGGCCGTCGACACGAGCCACAGGTTTCTCTACGCAGTAAACGAAGTCCACGATTACAAGGGCGAAAACAGCGGCGGAGTTACAGCGTTTG
>Ga0185299_10005717_pt1 | contig 13745 bp, 12 predicted proteins | sample PaiPotPPA55metaG_FD_128002 | JGI IMG/M metagenome (GOLD analysis project Ga0185299, IMG submission 128002) | Iron sulfur acid spring bacterial and archeal communities from Banff, Canada, to study Microbial Dark Matter (Phase II) - Paint Pots PPA... ...
CCAACCTCCCGGGGAACAAGGCCGAGGCGGTCGTCGTGCAGGTCACCAATAGTGCGACGCTTGGCAGAGTCAACTACAACGGCACGGCCGTGGGAATCGGCGTCTCAGCCGTCACGCTGCAGATTGCCGGTAACACCGGGACCCAGCAGCTCAGCTTTGCCGGCAGCACCAAGCTGTCCGCCATTTCGGCGGCCATCAACAACATCACGGGCCAGACCGGCGTCACCGCGTCGGCCAGCGGCAACAACATCGCGTTCAAGGCCTCCAGCTACGGCTCCGACCAATACGTCAGCGTGCAGGTAATCAGCGGTACGTTCACCGTCGCCGGCGGTACCAGCGGCAAGGCCTACGGCACCGATGCCAAGGTCAACGTCAACGGCGCCACCGCCACCGTCCACGGTCTGAATACTACCTACCGTGACAACAACCTCGACGTGACCTTCACGCTGTCCTCTGGCCTGAACAACGGCAAGACCAAGTCCTTTGGAATCACCGGAGGCGGGGCGACATTCTCGCTGGGCTCGAAGGTGACCGACACCCTCAAGTCGAGCATCGGCATCACGTCAGTCGGCGCCGGCAGCCTCGGCGATGCGACGCTCGGATACCTCAGCTCGCTGGCCAGCGGCGGAGCCAATGCGCTCAGCAGCTCCAGCCTCGCCACCGCTCAGAAAATCCTGGACGAGTCCACCACCCAGGTGAGCCAGCTCCGCGGACGACTGGGCGCGTTCCAGAAGTTCACGCTCGGGTCGACCATCAACAGCCTGGGCGTCGCTTACGAGAACATCTCGGCGGCCAACAGCGCCATCCGGGACACCGACTTTGCCCAGGAGACGGCGAACCTCACCCGTTCGCAGATCCTGTCGCAGGCGGCCACCACGGTTCTTGCCCAGGCCAACGCGGTCCCTCAGAATGCCCTCGTGCTTCTGCAGCACGCCTAAGAGGGCATATGAGACTCGTCCGCGATTGAGTCGAACTTCTCTTCCTCACAATCCAACCCGCCCCCGGTCCAGAAGACCGGGGGCGGTTGCGTCTATGCGGCGCTTCTACTGCTCGGCCTCTGGTCGCTCACTGCGCGGGGGCGGGGCGGCACGTGCGGCACGCGGGGGCCGCGGGCTGGCGGGCGCGGAGACCATCAGCTCGCGCAACTGTTCCAGGGCCTTGTCCTGCTGATTGGTCTTTTGATACAGGTCGGCCAGTTGGATGCGGATGGCCCGCCGGACCGAATCGTTCTTCACGTCGGGCAGGACCCTGTTGTAGTACTCGATGGCGTCCTGGGGGTGCTCCTTCAGCACGTCGCCTGCCCGCAAGGCCGCCGCGATACCCGACGCCGTCGGGTTGTCCGCCAATCGGGACACGTGATCGACCAGATAGAGATACTTCTCCATGATCTCGATATAAGGGGCGATCTGATCCAGGGACCCCTGGACCTCCGGCGTCTTCAACTGCGCTCCCGCGACGGAACACAAAGCAAGCAGCGCGAGAGACGCGGCAGTCGGATACAGAACTCGAATCATATGGCCTCCGGTTTGGATGGGAACGTAGGCGGCTGAATGCCGGAGAACGGCGGAAGTCGGAACTCCCGCGGCGCCGAGATGGGCCGTCCGGTCGGTACGACTGCCAGATGCGAACTCAGGCCCGGGAGCGGCGGAATCGATGGGAGCGCGAACCGCAGCGTTGGCCCAGACGGAACCTGGCTCACCAGCGGGAGGGACGCCCGCTGCTGAGTCGGCACCGGCGAGAAAGCGGGCCGGGCGAGCATCGCGCCTAAGATGATGGCCGCGGCCACGGCGCCAGCGGCCGGTACAGTAAGGCCACGGGCCGGGCGAGATCGCGACCGCAGCAACTCGGCGGCCAGGTCGCCGGGATAACGGACAGCGTCATATTCGCGCCCGGCCGTCAGAAGTTGTTGGCGCAGTGATGTCATCGCACGTTTCACGCGAACTGCCGCAGCTTGCGTCGAAGTGCGCGGAGCGCCTGGTGGACGGTGGCCTTCACAGTTCCTTGAGCGCATCGCATCGCCCGGGCCGTCTGCCGCACGGAGAGGCCCTCAAAGAACCGCAGCACGAGCGCCTCGCGTTGCCGGTCCGGCAGCGCCGCGAGCACCGACCGCAGCGATTGGCAGTCTTCCGCATGCTCCGCGGCGACGTCAGGCGGCGGTTGTGAATCCCAGTTCCCAGGCGGCTCGGCAGCGTCCTCCAGCGATAAGTGCCCGCGGCGGTCACGCCGAAGTTCCCGCACTACGTTCAGGCAAATGCCCAACGACCAGGTCCGGAGCTGACTGTCGCCGCGAAAGGACGGCAGTTGCTGCACGAACCGGGCAGCGGTCTCCTGCGCAGCATCACGGGCCAGGTCCGCATCACCCAGGAGGCTCAAGCTCATGCGATACCACGGATCCTGTAAACTGCACAACATCGCCGCCAATGCCTCGCGGTGGCCGCTTCGAGCGGCACTCAGCGCCTTCTCATCGAGCGCCGACGATTCGGTCGATGAGTCAGTGCGATACCGGGCATTGAGGTTTAGCGACATGGGTCCACTCGCGACCGCTCAAACCTTGCGGCATCCTGAGCGTTGTATAGTTGTATAGTAGCGCGACGGGCAATATCTTACCGCCCCTTCGGTACGGGACCGAATTCGTCAAAACCTGACAACGAACGGCGGACAGCCAACAATCCGACATGAATTCAGTGCGAAACGACATTCGAAACGTTGCGATCATCGCCCACGTCGACCACGGCAAGACGACGCTGGTCGACGCCCTGTTGCGCCAGAGCGGCAACTTCCGCGACAGTCAGGTCCAGCAGGACACCCTGCTGGACAGCAATCCGCTGGAGCGGGAGCGCGGGATCACCATCCTGGCGAAGAACGTCGCGATCAACTACACCGACCCGGCAACCGGCCAGATGACCAAAATCAACCTGATCGACACCCCGGGCCACGCCGACTTCGGAGGTGAGGTGGAGCGCGTGCTGAGCATGGCCGATGGCGTGTTTCTGCTGGTGGACGCCGCGGAGGGGCCCATGCCGCAGACCCGGTTCGTGCTGAAGAAGGCGTTCCAGCACGAGCTTCGGCCCATCGTGGTCATTAACAAGATCGACCGCCCCGACGCCCGGGCCGATCAGGTGCTCAACGAGGTGTTCGACCTGTTCGTCGAATTGGGCGCCGACGACGAGACGCTGGACTTCCCGGTGCTATACGCCAGCGGCCGCGCGGGCACCGCCTCCTGGAAGTTGGAGGAGAAAGGGATGAACATCACGCCGGTCTTCGAGGCGCTGCTCAAGCACGTCCCGGCGCCGCACGGCGATCCGGACAAATCGCTTCAGGTGCAGATCACTACCATCCTCTATAACGACTACGTCGGGCGGATCGGGGTCGGCCGCATTTACAATGGCGTGATCCGGACCGGCCAGCAGGTCACCGTCTGCCGCCGCGACGGCGCGCAGGTCAAGAGCAAGGTGCAGCAGGTGCAGGTGTTCGAGGGGTTGGGACGTAAGAATGCCGAGGATGCCCGGGCCGGCGATATCGTGGCGCTGGTCGGGCTGGAGGCGGTCGATATCGGTGACAGCATCTGCGATGCCCAGGCCCCGCAGCCATTGGAGCCGACGGAAATCGAGCCGCCCACTCTGACGATGATGTTCAGCGTGAATGACTCGCCCTTTGCCGGCCGCGAGGGCAAGTATGTCACCAGCCGAAACCTTCGCGAGAGGCTGTTCAAGGAACTGGAGAGCAACGTCGCGTTGAAGGTCGAGGAGACCGGCGAGAAGGACGCATTCAAAGTCTCCGGCCGCGGCCTGCTTCACCTGGGCATCCTGATCGAGAACATGCGCCGCGAAGGGTACGAGCTGTCGATCAGCAAGCCGCACGTCATCATGCAGAAGGAGGAGGAAACGGGTCAGCTCTTCGAGCCCATCGAGTACCTGGTGGTGGACGTACCGGAAAAGAACATGGGCGGCGTGATGGAGCTGGTGGGAAATCGCAAAGGCGAGCTGGTCCGCATGGACAACCGCCAGGGCCAGGTCCATCTGGAGTTCACCATCCCCGCCCGCGGGCTGATCGGCCTGCGGACGCGCATGCTCACCGCCACGCAAGGCCTGGCGATCATGCACCACAACTTCCACGAGTACGCGCCGGCGCGGGGCGAGGTGCCGGGGCGGCCCAACGGGGTGATGGTCAGCAATACCGCCGGCGCCGCCAATGCCTACGCCCTGAACAACCTTCAGGAACGCGGCGCGATGTTCGTCGAACCCGGCCAGCCGGTGTACGAGGGGCAGGTGGTGGCGGAGAACAGCCGCGACAACGACATGGTCGTGAACCCCACCACCGCCAAGAAGCTCACCAACATCCGCACCACCGCCAGCGACGAGAACATCATTCTCAAGCCGGCCCGGAAGATGACGCTCGAACAGGCGCTGGAATACATCGAGGACGACGAATTGGTAGAGGCCACGCCCGGCAGCATCCGCCTGCGCAAAGCGCTTCTGACCGAGGCTGGCCGGAAGCGGGCGGGAAAGAGACGGGCAACGGAAATGGTGGAGGTATGATGAATGAGATTCTGACTAACGACGAAATCGAAGACCGCTTCGACTCCGAGTGGATTTTGATCCAAGACCCAGAGATGGACAAAGATCTGAACTTGGTGCGGGGGAAGGTCATCTATCACAGCAAGGATCGGGACGACGTGTACCAGAAAGCGGTCGAGCTTCGTCTGAAGCATTCGGCCGTCCTGTACACTGGGACGATGCCCGAGAATACCGCCATCGTCCTATGACTGCGCGTTTCGATCCGCGTAGAGGTTTGGTCGTGCTGCGGTGCCGGATCTACGGCCCCACGGGAGATACATATCTCCGACTTGCGTTGGACACCGGAGCGACCTCTACCGTCGTGAATACAGCCCTTTTGGTGGCTGTCGGCTATGATCCGGGGGTCGCGCCGGATCGCGTACGTATTACCACGGGAAGCGGGGTTGAATTCGCGCCTCGCGTGACGATGCAGAAATTTGAGGCCGCTGGACGAGCGCGGAATGACTTTCCCGTACTCGCCCACACGCTGCCGCCGAGTGCCTCGGTCGACGGTCTGCTAGGCCTGGATTTCCTTCGGAACCACCGGCTGACAGTGGATTTTCGCAATGGCAAAGTTTCGCTGACGTGACGTGCAAAACGATGAATGCCCTCGTGCCCTCGGCTTGACAGGCGTCGGAGAGGAAATACACTGCCCGCTTCTCAACGTTGCGGCGTATGGCACCGCGACTGATTAAGGACCAGAGATGAGCACGTACATGCCCAAGCCCGGTGAGGTGCCCGCCAACTGGCACGTGGTGGACGCCACGGGGCTGGTGCTGGGCCGACTGGCGGCGCGGGTGGCGACGATCCTGCAAGGGAAGCACAAGCCCACGTACACGCCGCACGTGGACACCGGCGATTTCGTCATCGTGATCAACGCCGGAAAGGTCAGGATCACCGGCCGCAAGGCGGACGTGAAAGAGTACGACACCTACTCCCGTTATCCGGGCGGACGACACGTTTACTCGTTCAAGACGATGCAGCAGCTTCATCCGGAAAAAATCGTCGAGTTGGCCGTGCGTCGGATGCTGCCGAAAAACAAGCTGGGCCGGAACATCCTCGGCAAGCTCAAAATCTACCGTGGCGCGACTCATCCGCATGGCGCACAGCAACCGAAGGAAATGAGATTTGCTTGATTGCCGAATGCCGATTTCCGATTGCCGATTGAGAATGGCAAAAACTCGGCAATCGGAAATCGGCAATCAGAAATGAAACCATGGCAGACCCCGATCCCGAGAACGCAACATCGATCCCAAGTGCCGTGCCCGCCAAACGGCAATACGTCTGGGGCGTGGGCCGGCGAAAGACCGCGGTCGCGCGCGTCCGCATTGCGCCTGGCAGCGGCAAGATCGAAATCAATGGCCGCGAGCTCAACGACTACTTTACCGGCGAACGCGACCGCAAGGCGATCTTCGGCCCGCTGGAGGTCACCAGCACCGGCGGGAAAATGGACGTGCTGGTGAGCACCATGGGCGGGGGCCCGACCGGCCAGGCCGGCGCGATCGTGATGGGCCTCGGCCGGGCCTTGGCCAAGTATGATCCGGGCCTCGAGGGCTCCCTGCGCCACGCCGGCTTTCTCACTCGCGACAGCCGGATGAAAGAACGTAAGAAGTACGGCCAGCGCGGCGCCCGCCGTCGCTTCCAGTTCTCCAAGCGATAGGCTCACTTGCGCAAATCGCTTTCCCCGATCAGCGTGAACCCCTTGCGAATCAGGAGTTGGGCGGCGAGGGTGGGGTCCTCGACGTACAGCGCCAGTGCCGGCCCACGGGGACGCTGCAACAAGGGGTAGGTGTAGTGAATGTTGATTTCCGCCGCCAGGAGCGCGGCACAGAGGGCAACCAGCGGCTGCTTTCCCCTGGGAAGCTCGACGGCCAGCAGTTCCGACTCGCTGAAAGAAAAGCCGCCCTGTCGCAGCGCGTCGCGGCCCAGGTCGGGTTCGGAGCAGATGAGCCTCACCAGCGCCGAGTCGGCCGACTCCTCGATCGACATGCCGCAGATCTTTCCTGCGCTTTCCTCGAAGGCGCGAAGCAGGCCCTGAAGTCGGCCCACCCGGTTCTCGAGGAACACCGTGAACTGCCGGATGCGGATCAACTCGAACCCGGCCCCGCTCTGCGTTTGCGGCGGAAGGACCTCTTCCATATTCACCTAGCTTATCCAATCGGAGCGCCGATTCCTACAAGAAAGCTGCGGCCGGGTACCGATCAGTGGTGCTCGACAGGCAGCAGGATCGGGTTGAGGTTGTCGAACGGAAACGCACTGGCGCTGAAGCTGCCGCCGTGGTGGGCCGGCAACAGGATCGAGATCAGCAAAGCGATGATCCCGATCACGACCAGCAGCTCGACGAGGGTAAAGCCCCTGGAGGGGCTAGGGGACGAGCCGCCGACAGGCGTAGGCTTCATGGCGAAACTTCTTTGTGGAAGCGCCCCGCCAACTACAAATCTGTTCCGTCCATGACGGCACAGTTTAGCTTATCAAACGGGGGGCCGATTCCTACAAGGAGGCGATGCTGTCAGCTACCAATAGAACAACAAGGCCCGCCGGAGAGGCGGGCCTTGTTGCTTAGAGACCGACTGCGTACCGCATCACGCCCCTATTTAGGCCCACGCTCGACAGGGAGGAGAATCGCATCCAGGTTGTCGTACGGCAACGAGCTCGTGCTGTAGCTGCCCCCGTCGGTCATCGGACCGGTGCGGGCGGTGTAGACATTGTCATTCCAAGTGTTGCTCCCCATGCCAATGATTGGGCCGGCATAGGGGCTGGGCTGCCACTCGGCGTGGCCGTCAGCGTACAAAATGTTCTGACCGTCGTTCTGATGGTTATTGGAGTTGCCCCGGGTCATGGTGATCCGGTCCGAACCGAAGGTCACGGCACCGGGGTCGGTGCCCAAGCCGCTCGGGCCACCGGACGTGCTGTGTCCGGGGTTGAGGTCGCCAGCCAGCGGGTAATCGGCGCCTAGAGAGGACGAGTTCCAGTGCAACCCGGAAGTCGCGGCATTGGTCGAGGGGAACGGAACCTGCATGCTGTAGCTGAGGTACTGGTTGACCGGGTTGTCCCAGCTCGAATACCCCTGCGGTCCCGGCGGGATCTTGGCAGCGCTCATCGAGGTGCTGAAAGGGTCCGGCGTGGTGCTGGCGCTGGGGCAGTTCCAGACCGCCGCGCCCATGTCCTGCGTCTTGGCCAGCAGGAAGAATGAAGCGGTGACATTGTTGTCCCCGACGGGTGAGGCCGCGCCGGCCAAGCCGAACGAATTCGGCTGATTGTAGCCGGTCGAGCCGTTCGCCAAACTGGCATCTATCCCGGTCAGCGTGTTGCTGTTCGGGGCGTAGTACGTCCTGGGGAACGACTGCCCGTTGCGGGTCTCGTTGTTGGAGTACATGAGGAAGGCCTTGCCGATCTGGCTCAAGTTGCTTGCGCACTTGACGCGGTTGGCCTGCTCACGAGCCCGGTTGAGGGCCGGCAACAGGATCGAGATCAGCAACGCGATGATCCCGATGACGACCAGCAATTCGACGAGGGTAAAGCCCCTCGAGGCTTTCGGGGACGAGCCCCGGAGTTGCGTAAGCTTCATGGCGAAGCTCCTTTCTGAAAGCGCCTCGCTGACAAGCGGCTGTAGGCCGGCAGATCGATAGATGGATGATTGCCGTTTGCGACCTGTACCGCGATGTGCGGAAGGCCGCGTACCGACGGATCCACCGCCTGCTCGAGGCTGTGACTTGCACCGGCGAACGCCGCCGGCGCGGACAGTTCAAAGTTGTGACGAACTGAATTGGGCATGGCATCGCGACAAGGGTCGGTTGGACTATCCTGGGGCAATCGCCATCTTGTCGCGGACGAAATCCAACCCTTCTTCAACAACTCCGCGGGAGCAGCGTAACACCAGATTGGCCGGCACGTCAAGATAATTCCGCGCAGATTACAACAACCGGGCGCCGCCGGCGTTTTTTTGGCAGCCAGCCGTCTTTGGCGGGTACTGCCGGCCAATGCTGGCACCAAAAAACGCTAGGGACAACCCGTCGCCTGACTGACGGTTTGCCTCCCTATCTTCCCGCCCTACCCGCCCTTGTCAGACATATCGACACTCATGTTATACTTTGCTGGTCTTCCATTCGCGATCGGCGCGATTACCGACGCCGGACCGGCCGACCCCATGACCAGCTCGCAACCGCCATCCCCGCCCCCGAGCTGGTCTGAGGACCAGCTCATTCGGCTCGAATGCGAGCGACGGCGTCTGCAGCGCGCGCTGGCCTATCACCCCAACATCCGCATCGTCGCGATGCGCGACGACCCGCCCGCCGAGTACCAGATCGAATACCGCGTCCGAACGCTATCTGTCGGCGATAACGGACAACTCCAATACGCGGATTCGGTCCCGGTTCGGATCGCGCTGCCCGCCAGCTTTCCGCACGCGGCGCCGGCCGTCCGACCGCTGGTGGGCGTGTTCCACCCCAATATCTCCTGGGAGGGGCTTCACCTCGGCTCCCCCTGGCAGCCGACGGACACGCTGATCGATCTGGTGAGCAAGATCGGCGAGCTGCTGGCGTGGCGCATCTATGATCCGGACACGGTGGTGAACCCCGTGGCGATGGACTGGCTGGACGCCAACGCGGCGATGCTGCCGCTGGACGCGTCGGCCGACTTCTCGCCCGCCGCGGGGGGCGAGCCACTCGATCGGATCGGCCGCCACGGACCGTCCACCCTCGAGCAGATCCGCAGCCAGCTTGAACGGATGCGGGACTCGCTGCTGGACGCCAACGCACCTCCGACCGCAGCGGACGTCCGCGAGTCCGCTCGGCAAGCCCGGGTGGCGCTCTACCTGTTCAGCGAGCCCGACGTGCCCGAGCCGCTGCGGGAGCAGGCCACCAGGCTCGACGAGTGGGCCGGCGACCTGCCGGGTTCTCTCCCCGTATGGGACCATCTGCGCCGCCAGCGGCCGGCCATCCAGGCACTGCGAGCGGCATCCGTCGAACTGTCGGGCAAGCGCGAAACGCTCGATCAGCAGATCAGGAAGCTGGCGGCAATCTCGCCCGCGGCCGAGCCTGATTCTGCGCCGGCCGCCTTGGCTGCCGTGCCGGATTCTGGAACGTTGGAGCAGGTGCGGCCCCGGTTGCCCGCCCTCATGCGGGAAACGGCCGACCTTCTCAAGAACGTGCAGGACCGCCTTGGCGCGCTGGAAACGGGAACCCCGCACGTCCCGGTCCGACCCGAGACGGAACTGGGACGACAGCTTCGAGTCGAACTGGAGGCCCAGGCATCCTCCATCCGCGAGGCCCAAAAACTAGCCGAGCAGGCCATGGCATCCGTCCGCCCGCTGCTGGACAAGGCGCAGGCCGAGGCGCCGGCGTTCGAACAGATCTGCGGTTTGCGTGAATACCTCGACCAGTTTCAAACCGCCCGCGAGCTGGAGCAGAAGCTGGCGATGTGGGGCAGCGCCGGCGTACACGCCTGTTATGTCGAGAACCCGTCCGGCCGCTTCGGCCCGTATCAGTTGCATCAAGCCATCGAACTGGGGCGGGCGCGGGTCGCGGTGCGCAGTGCGGGGCGAAACGGGATCGAGGTCATCGCCGTACCAACGGCCGGCGTGCTCGCCCACGCCGACACCGGCTCCGTCACTGTGAAGCTTCCCGTTCGTCGGGACACCGACGTGGCGTTCACATTCCGAATCACCGAGCGGTGCGATGAGCTGGCGGCGCAGTTCGACTTCCTCATCCGCCGTACCGAGGAGGACCTCCAGCAGCTCACCGCCTCTTTCCCGCAATCGGGCTCTTGGTGCGGGCGGCTCCTTCACGTGTTGAGCCGGCCGGAGTCGCTTCACATTCTGCGCGAAGATCACTGCAAAGCATCGGACCGCTGGAAGCAGATCCGCCACGACCTGCAACAACTGGGCCTCCTCAAGGCGCGGATCGAGACGTGGAACCTCCTGCAGCGGGTCGCCGAGGCCGTGCCGCGGATCGCTCAGAACCTGGCGAAGGAACGAGGCCGGCTCGAGAAATGCACCTCGGAATTGGCGGGCCTCATGGCCCGCTGCGGCCACGACATGGAATCTGACGCACTGATTGTCCCGCCGCATCTGGCAGACCCATACGCCAGGCAGACGCAACTGCGGGAATGGACCGGGCGGGAGATCGCGCATCTGGAGCGGGTGCTGAGCGACCTGAGCGGACAGGTCACGCGACGGATGGCGAGCCGAGCGGGGTTCGGCCTGCCGACCGTGGGCCCGCTTCGCGCCCTGCCTCCGCTTCCTCCGGCACTGGCCGAGGCCGTCGCGGCCATCACAGATGACGTGCTGGATGCCCAGCTCGCCCGGGCGGAGGCGTTGCTGAACCTCCCGCTGCGTCTTCCTGCATGGCAGTCGGCCCGCCAGCGATCAGGTCCTTCGTCCGGCACAGGCCTCCCGGCTGCCACGCCGCACCCCGCGCCAGCGCGCGCCGGCCGCGCAGCGACCGCGGCTCGGTCCGCCGAATCGGCCGCCGAGATGCCCGACCAGCCCTTCCTCGCCGACGAGCAACGCCCGCCCGCCCGATAAACGCCCGATCCCCCGTCCCCTGACGAAGCGCCGCAACGGAACGGCGCAACCTTCGTTCTCGGACAATGTCTCAATTTGTCCCGCTTTTTCTCACTTTTTGAATTCTAGTGTCATATTATTGCGTGAGGCGTCGCCGCTCTTGCCGAAGTCGCCGTGTTCGTGGGTAGCGAGCTTCGAGTCGCGGGCTGCCAGTTCGGCTCACTTACAATGTCATCACGATCGCCAGGGGCGACACTCGAGTTGGGCGCTTCATCACGCCGCCGCGACAGCCACGAAGTCTTTAAGGGCGCGCTCGAAAATAACTTATTCAATTGAGACGCCGCGGGGATAGCGTGTAGTTCCAGTCTCCGTGGAACTCGTGAGGAGTCAAGCGGAGCCGGGCGAGTTCCTCGTCGCTTACTTTGATTGCGGTGTCGTAGTGGTTTGGGTCCAACGCCGCCTTGACCGTCAGGCCCGCGCGCGTGGTCGTGCTGGCGATCAGGTTGACGACGGCCTGGCGGCTGGCCAGCGGCCGGCCACGCCAGTTTTGGGTGATGAAGCTGAAGAGCCGGTGCTCGATCTTGTTCCACTTGCTGGTGCCCGGCGGGAAGTGGCAGACCACCAGCTTCAACTCCAACTCGTCGGCCAGCGTCTGCAACGACGCCTTCCATAGCCGTGAGCGCGAGCCGTTGCTGCCGCCGCCGTCGGCGGTGATCAGCAGTTGGCTGGCCCGCGGGAATCGGCGGCTGCCCATTTGTTTCCACCAGCGGCGGATGCTGTTGGCGGCGAACTGCGCCGTGTCGTGGTCGATGCCGACGCTCACCCACCCTTGGTTGTGCAGGATGTCGTACACGCCGTACGGAATGACCTTGCCCAAGGTCTTGTCCACGAAATCGTGGACGCGGACTTCCTCGGGCCGGCCCCGCGGTTGCCACTCCCGTCCGCTGTTGCGGAAATCCCCCACCAATTCCTTCTTTTTCGTGTCCACCGAGATGACCGGCTGGCCTCGGTCCAAGCCACGCCGGACCAGGTCGTTGATGTATTCGAATTGCGCGTTGCGATCCGGGTGCGACGAGCCTTCGCGCGTTTTGCGGTTGGCCTGGAGGCTGTAGCCGGCCCCCTTCAGCAGCGCCGCCACGGTGTTCGGGCCGATCGGGTGATGCTGTCGCGTCAACTCATCAGCCAGGCGGCGTATGCTCTTGCAGGTCCAACGCAAGGGGGACTCCGGATCGCCTCTCGTCACCGGCTCGATCAGCGACTCCAAGGCCCCCAGCAGGCCGGGGTCGGTCTGGCTCAGCGGCTTGCGCCCACCGCCCGGCCGGCGGACACGCATCGCCTCGGCCGCCCGCCGCTTGGCGGGCATTCCCAGTTCCCGCCGTCCGGCGCAGATGGTCGTGCGTGAGAGGCCGGTGGCCCGGGCCACCGCGCTGACACCGCCTCTGCCCAGCTCGCCGGCCTCGGCCGCCGCCCACTGGCGACGGCGACGTTCGTCCATCTCCACCCGAAGCGCGCGGTACATGCGTCGGATCCTTCCGACTTGACGTGCATCCTGCATGCGCTCATTATCGTTGATCGACGTGGGATCACCACCGCACAAATGTCCAAGTTATTTTTGAGCGCGTCCTTACGTAAGCAGCCGGGTGCCCGCCGCCGAGGAGTCGTCTCACGAAAGGCGGGGGGCGGAATTGTTCTCGGGTCTCTATTCCGCAAAGGCGCCGGACGGCAGGACGTATTGGTTCGACGATCGCGAGGCCCGCGACTGCTATTGCAACTGGGCCATGTCGACGTACGCCGGCGGACGCGAACTTATCCTGGAATGCGGCCTTCTCAGGATCAGCCCGATGGCGGGCCGGGAGAAGATCGACGGTCAGGTCGTCGATGATCAGGTCATGGACGTATCGACGCGCCTGATCATGTCTCAAGACGCGGCGCGACAGATTTCGCGCACACTGAGTTCTGCCGTCGCCGCACCGACAAGTGGAACCAGGAGGCGTCGCCCCGCCCCGCGACCCGCCCGTCGCTGGACCCGTCGATCCCGTGACCGAGGACCGCCGAGAGATATACCGGGGCGCGGCTCGTTTTATGGAAACTAGCTGCGCCCCCGTATCATTGCCGCCTCGATACGATCAAGTACGCTCTCGGCCGACGCCGATCGTCGGGTTGGAGCTTCCGGGCATTGCGGATAAAATGATCGCATGAGCACGGACACGCGGGAACTCATCGAGATTTGGGAGCGACTGCCCGAGGCCAAGCGGATCGAGGTGGCGGATTTCGCGCGGTTTCTGCTCGCTCAACAAGCCGATGAGCGGTGGGAACAGATCATTGCCGACCCCAAGTCAAGGCCAAGGCTGAATGAGTTTTTAAAGGCATCCAAGGCCGAGGGATCGGAACCGATGGATCTGGTCCGCCTGTGACCTCGCGCACCCGGCCAAGCTTCTGGCGTGCGTATGCGGCACTCGATCCGCGGGTAAAGCGCGCAGCGCGCGAGGCGTACCTGCTGTTCACCAAAGCCCCCCAACATCCATCGCTGCGATTCAAGAAGCTGGCTCTCCGCGAGAGCCGCTGATCCTTGTATACGGCTTATCCGATCAGGTGCAGTACCCGTAAGCGGAAGTGGCTGAAGTTGCTCATGCCGCACGCCCGCCACAGGATGGCCCGCAGGCCGCGATTGAACCCCTCGGTTCTCC
>Ga0185299_10005720_pt1 | contig 13741 bp, 14 predicted proteins | sample PaiPotPPA55metaG_FD_128002 | JGI IMG/M metagenome (GOLD analysis project Ga0185299, IMG submission 128002) | Iron sulfur acid spring bacterial and archeal communities from Banff, Canada, to study Microbial Dark Matter (Phase II) - Paint Pots PPA... ...
CAGCCATGCGACGTTGCAACTTCGCTAGTCTGGGCAGGAACTTTTTGGGGGGTTGGCACTGGTCTACGACTTCGCCATCCGACAGCGTTACGAAGTTGACTACGCCCCAGTCCATGCCGACCGCTGACGTTGATGGGTGCTGTGGCCTCTCGGCCTCTCGTTCGGTTTGAACCGAGACCTACCACTTACCACATGATTCGCTGACAGTGACGTTACCGCTGGGCATCATTAAGCAATACGTCGAGCAACAAAAGACTCCGCTTTAAAGAGCCTTATATCCCCGCCCTGAAGGAAGGGGCTTTACGGCCCTACTGGTAATGGCTCGATTCCGATTCCTTTTCGTTCCGTTGACACACCTCCATTTGGCCCTGTATTCTTGCACGGTTGCAGCGTTTGCAACGCCTGCAGCATCTATGTGTCCTGTGGCTCGAAACGGTCGTTGTAGGATGACCGCAAAGCGGTCACTAGTCCTTTAGAGTTGATTTGCGATCCGGTCCGGGGTGGCCGCAGTCGCCTGCCTCTTAACGCGCGAATCAGCACCTTGGTTAGTTCAGGATTGGTAAGAACAAATCCTGAGACCTTGCATTACCCATCGGGGCAGTCCCCAGCAGGGAGTCCACAAGGAAGTATCTCGAACACGCTGGCTTGGCTGCGCCCAATTTTATTTCCGGTGCAGCAGTCAGAATCCAACACTAGGGATAAAAATCCCGGAGGCCGACAACCATGTTTTCCGACCATGACCACCCAGTAACCGCAGCCGCAGCAGCGCCTGCCCACGAATCGCAATCGCAAGCAGCACCTCAGGAAACGCCGCAGGCATCATCGCAAGAGAATCCGGCAGAGCAGCAACCGACAGCGGTTCCAGAGCAAAGCGCGGCACACGAAACGCCCTCGCAACGGACCGAGGAAGATCCGAAAACGGAAGCTCCCGTCGCCGCTCAACCTGCAGTCGCCGAGGTTCATGGCGATCTCCATGCAGGGGCCGAAGCCACCGCCGCGCAATCCGCGACCGACGCCGAAGCTACCGCTGCCGCAGAAGAAGCCGCCAGCACCGAAGAAATGAGCAAGCTCCTCGACCAGTATGACGAGCAGCACGAATCGCCCGCCAACAACGAAATTATCGAAGTAAAAGTAATCGCGTACACGGAACATGGCGTGGTGGTGGACATCGGCCAGAAAATGGAAGGCCTGATTCCTGCCGCGGAATTCTCTGAAACTGAAATTCCCCGCCCCGATCCCAATGCCACCATTGAAGTGCAGCGTACCGGCGAGAAAAAAGACGGTTACGTCATCGTGTCGTACCAGAAAGTGCTGCGCCGCCGCACCTGGGAAAAGCTCGATGAAGCCTACAAAAACAAAACCACGCTCACCGGCAAAGTAGTCGATCGCATCAAAGGCGGAGTGGTAGTTGACGTCGGCGTCCGCGCGTTTCTTCCCGGCTCGCAGTACGACTTGCGCCCCACCGCGAATCTCGATGCGCTGGCTGGACAAGAAATTCAGGTTCGCATCACCAAGCTGAACCGCCGCCGCGGCAACGTAGTCGTCAGCCGCCGCGCGATTCTGGAAGAGGAACAGCACGCCAAGCGCGGCGAATTGATGAACTCGCTGGCCGAAGGCCAGACCGTGCACGGCGTCGTGAAGAACGTCACCGAATACGGCGCGTTTGTGGACCTGGGCGGAATCGACGGCCTACTGCACCTCACCGATCTGAGCTGGGGCCGCATCAAGCATCCCTCCGACGTGGTGAAGCCGGACCAGGAACTCGATGTCATCATTCTGAAATTCGACAAGGAAAAGCAGCGCGTTTCGCTCGGCCTCAAGCAGCTCTCGCCCGATCCCTGGGTGAACGCCGCGGAGAAATATCCCGCGGGCGGCAAGTACAAGGGCAAAGTAGTCGGCGTGGTGGATTACGGCGCGTTCGTCGAACTCGAGACCGGCATCGAAGGCCTGGTTCACGCGACGGAAATGAGTTGGGCGAAAAAGTCCGTCAATCCCGCGAAGATTGTCAAGGTCGGCGAAGAGGTGGACGTCGTGGTGCTGGACATCAAGCCCAGCGACCGCCGCGTTTCGCTGGGGATGAAGCAGGCGCAGCCGGATCCCTGGCTCTTGACGGCTGATAAGTATCCCGTCGGTACCATCGTCACCGGAAAAATTCGCAACATCGTAGAGTTCGGAGCGTTCATCGAAATCGAGGACGGCTTTGACGGACTGGTGCACGTCAGCGACGTCAGTTGGACCGAGCGTATCAAAAATCCGCACGAAGTCTTCAAGAAGGGCGAACCCGTCACCGCCAAGGTTCTCCGCGTCGACGAAGACAATCGCCGCGTTTCCCTGGGCATGAAACAGGTAAACGATATCTGGGGCGACTGGTTCAAGCAGCACAAGGTCGGCGAAATCGTGAAGGGCAAAGTCTCGCGCATCGCCATGTTCGGCGCGTTCGTCGAACTCGGCGAAAATATCGAAGGCCTTTGCCACAACACCGAAATCACCGATCGCCGTCGTGGCGACGATGGCAGCGGCATGAATCGCACTTCCACCGGACCGCTGAAGAGCGCTGGTCCGCTCGAACCGGGCAAGGAGTACGATTTCAAAATCATCAAAATCAGCCCGGAGTCGCGCAAAATCGCCCTCAGCTACAAAGCCGCCGTCAAACAAGTGGAACGCCAGGAAATCGCGCAATACCGTTCGACGACCAAAACTTCTTCGACCGCAACCATCGGTGACGTGCTGAAACAAAAACTTTCTTCACGCTAGGTTTGCGCTATTTCCACAGGGGGCCAGTTGTCAAGCGACTGGCCCCTAAATTTTTGTTTTACCTGCGGGCCACTTTAGTGATAGGAAGTGTGCAACCTTTGTTATGCAGGTTCCCGTAAGCCCTTCCCTGTCATGGGTCTGCGGCGTATCATCTAGGGATTATTGAGCGAGGCGTGGCCACGATGACCAAGCAACCAACATTGACGAAAGCCGATCTGATCGAAGAAGTCTTGAAGGTCACGGAGCTTCCGCGCAAGGAGTCCGAGACCATCGTCGAAACCATTTTCGACAGCATCATCGAAGCCATTCAAAAAGGCGAGAAGATTGAAATCCGCGGCTTCGGAAGTTTTCGCACCCGGCAACGCAAAGGCCGTGTGGGACGCAATCCGAAAACTGGTGAGAAAGTGGAAGTCCCCGCCAAGCGTATTCCCTTTTTCAAGCCAAGCAAGGAACTGAAAGATTTTGTAAACAGCGCAGAAGCCGCCGCGATGACTTCCGCAGCGGAAACGGCTGCCGCGAGTTCCAGTAACTCCACGCATTCCTGATTCTTTATTCTTAGCTGCAAAGCCCGCCCTGCTTTAAGCTGCTCCTCGCGAGGATATGCATTCGATGGATTTTCTGTGGACACCGTGGCGCTACCAATACATTGCGCAAGCCATCGCCGGTAAACAGTCGGAATGTATCTTCTGTGACGCCGTCGCGCGCACCGATGATGAAGTCACGCAAATCGTTCACCGCGGCGCTTCCTGCTTCGTCATTCTGAATCTTTACCCCTACACCTCCGGCCACGTAATGATCGTGCCCTACGCGCACGTCGCGGAGCTCGGGCTGTGCGATGCCGCTGCGCTGAACGAAATGATGCAACTGGCGCAACGAGTGGAAAAAATTCTGCACACTTTGTATAAACCCGATGGCATGAATTACGGAATGAATTTAGGCCGCGCGGCTGGAGCCGGCGTAACCGGACACTTGCATCTGCACGCGCTTCCCCGTTGGATCGGTGACGCCAATTTCATGACCGTCACCGCCGAAACTCGCGTCCATCCGGAAACGCTCGCCACCACCTATCAACGCTTCAAAGAAGCCTTCGCCGACCGGCCAACGAAAAGGTAGATTCCCCGCTTCTTCGCTTTCGTAGGGGCGCAGCACTGCTGCGCCCTGCGCGCCCAGGCGTAAAATCGCATGGCCTGCAAAAAGTTTCGACATCGCTGCGCTACAATAGTTTTCCCTCCGCTAGGCGGAGTTCTGCTGGAGTAATCGTGAATCTGCAACTCACCGAAGACCAACAACTGCTGCAAAAAACGGTCCGCGAATTCGCCGAGGCTGAAGTAAGACCGCGCGCCCGCGAACTCGATGAAACCGGCCATTTCCCGCGCGACTTGTTCGCAAAAGCCGCCGAGCTTGGCCTGACCGGCGTGGCCATTCCAGAAAACGAGGGCGGCGCCGGATTCGACCACATTTCCTACAGCATCGTGATCGAAGAAATCTCCCGCTGCTGCGCTTCCACCGGCGTAATTCTCTCCGTGCAGAATTCGCTCTACTGCGATCCCCTTCACCGCTACGGCACCGACGACCAAAAAGAGAAATTCCTTCTGCCGTTTGCACGCGGCGAAAAAATCGGTTGCTATGCGCTCACCGAACCACAAGCTGGTTCGAATGCGGCCGCGTTGCAAACCAAAGCCGTAAAAAACGGCGATCGCTACATCGTGAACGGGACGAAAGCGTGGATCACCAACGGCGGCGCGGCCGATGCCGTGATCGTCTACGTGAATACCGATCCTGCAAAAGGCGAAAAAGGAATTACCGCATTGCTCGTGGAAAAAGGCACGCCGGGCGTTAAGGTTGGTAAAGAAGAAAAAAAGCTTGGCATCAGCGCCACCGCCTGCAGCGAACTGGTCTTCACCGATTGCGAAGTGCCGGTAACTAATCGCATTGGCAACGAAGGGCAAGGCTACAAAGTAGCGCTCTCGACGCTCGATGGCGGCCGCATCGGAATTGCCGCGCAGGCCACCGGCATCGCGCAGGACGCCTTCGAGGCGGCCTTGAAATATTCCAAAGAACGTCTGGCTTTCGGCCATCCTATCGCGGAATTCCAAGCGATTCAATTTATGCTGGCGGACATGTCCACCGAGATCGCCGCGGCGCGCCTGCTGATTCGCAAAGCCGCCTGGAAGCAAGACACCGGCGCACGCTTCAGTATGGACGCGGCCATGGCCAAACTTTTCGCCAGCGAAATGGCTACACGAGTCGCGCATAAAGCGATACAAATTCATGGCGGCAACGGCTACAGCCGCGAATATCCGGTCGAACGCAATTACCGCGACGCGCGCATCACGGAAATCTATGAAGGCACCAGCGAAATCCAGCGCCTGGTCATTTCCTCCTGGGCGCTTAAATCATGAACGGCAGTATCGGGAATGAAGCGAAGGCTGTGAAGGTCTGGCCCTCGTATCCATGGTCGGCCTTATTCTCTTGGGCTGCGGCCTGTGTGGAAATGAGATTGGTTACGAAGAGCTTCCCCCAACGGTAAACCCAAGGCGGTAGTTTTCGAAAGGGATTGTGGTGCCACCACGGGTGCTACCACGCAAATCTCAGTCTTGCTAAAGTCAGAACCTTTGCCGAATGAAGCCGGGAACATTTTTATTGCGAAAGGTAATCCGCAAATACGAATGCAGTGGCGTTCCGACGCGGAGCTTGTAGTTACATATCCGCCCGGAACAAACGTGAGTGTTAGACAAAAACAAAGAGATGACGTCTCCATCCATTACGACCAGTCTTCAACCCAATAGGAATGGCTCCTGGCTTCTTTGCCGCAGCGTTCGTGAAGTTCTCCCGCGTAGTATCCTGAATTCGTGTTGATTCTTGATTCTGGCCTCGATTTCGACTCGGCGCGCGATGACGAGTTCTTCGCTGCGCTCCCCGCAAAGCCCGCTGTGTGCTTGATAGAGTCGCACAAGTCTACGGCCGAACCTCTTTTCATTCGTACACAGGACCTGCGCCGCCGCCTGCAGCGCCTCCTCGGCCGGCTCGATCCCACCAGCAAGCGTCTGAACTTGCGCGATTTTACAAAAAGCATTCGCTATCGTGTTACCGCATCCGCGTTCGAACAAACCTTCGCCTATTACCAGAACGCCCGGGAGGTTTTTCCAGATCGCTACCAGGAAATGTTGCGTATCCGCCCGCCCGCCGTGCTGAAAGTCAATCTGCGAAACGCCTATCCTCGCTGCTACGCAACGCGGAAGATTTCCGTCGCGCCGGATGGTGAACCTTCGGGCGGCGTTTATTACGGACCATTCCCTTCCCGCAAAGCCGCCGATGCTTTCGCCGAGCGCGCGCTTGATCTTTTCAAAGTACGTCGCTGCCAGATCAAGATTCGCCGCGATCCGGAATTTCCAGGGTGCATTTACTCGGAAATGAAAATGTGTCTCGCACCGTGCTTCGCCGGATGCACAAAAGAGGAATATGACGTCGAAGTTCAGCGCCTGGTCGCTTTCCTGGAAACCGGCGGCGCTTCGCTGCACGAGTCTCTGCAGGCCGAACGCAACCGATCCAGTGAGGAAATGGATTTTGAAAAAGCGGCGCTACTCCACAAAAAACTGGACAAGCTCGACGACGTCCTGCGCGGCCGGCCCGAACTGCCGCGTCGACTGCAGGACCTCAACGCCATAATTCTCCAGCGCGGCAGAGCCGATCAATCCATTTCTGTTTACGAAGTACGCGCAGGAAAAATCGCAGAGCCTTTCGAGCTCTCCTTCGTAACTCTCGCCGGCGACCCGCGCTCCGCCGAACAGCTCCTGCGCCAGCATCTCGAACCAAAGGAATCCCGCAGCAATCCATGCGTCACAGAGCAATCCACCTCAGTAGGAGCCGTCATTCCGAGCGCCGCGAGGAATCTCTCTTCCTTCGCGCACGGCCTGCAAGCTGACCTGTCCGAACACCTATGGCTCCTCGCCCGCTGGTTCTACAGTAATCCTCGCCAGGGCGAAATTTTCTTTCGCGGAAATGCCTGGCCCTATCGGAGAATGATGCGAGGCTGCGCGCGGCTGCTTGCACCATCCGAAGACCAACCGCAGACGCAGTCTGGAACGCCACACGCAGACAATTCGCCGCCGCCCGGCGGAAAAAGAGAAAACAACTCATGAGCGATGGAGCGACACTCGAAGGGACAAAACGCTACGCGGAATCCTTCCGTAGCCGCGCCGCCGATGGACATTTTCGCCAGGTACAGGGCCTGGTGCTGTCATCCATCGGTATTGGAACCTATCTCGGCCAACCCGACGAGCGCACCGACGCAGCGTACAGCGCAGCGGTCGTTGCCGCCGTCCAGTCCGGAATCAACGTCGCCGACGCGGCCATCAATTATCGCTTTCAACGCAGCGAACGCAGCATCGGCGCAGCCCTGGTGCAACTGGAAGCCAAAGGCTACGCCCGCGATCAACTGGTTTTATGCACCAAGGCCGGCTATCTCACGCCCGATGGCAAAATGCCCGCCGATCCCAATCAATATTTTTTCCAAGAATATATTCAACGCGGAATTTTTTCCGCCAAGGACATCGCCGCCGCAAGCCACTGTATTGCTCCGCGCTTTCTGCAGGATCAGATTTCCCGCAGCATGGCCAACCTTGGCGTCAATTGCATCGATGTCTTCTACCTGCACAATCCGGAAACACAACTCGGTGAAATTTCCAAGGTGCAGTTTCTCGGCCGCATCCGCGAAGCTTTCTATTACCTGGAATCAGCCGTGCGAACCGGCAAGATTCGGTTTTACGGTGTGGCCACCTGGAGCGGATTCCGCCAGGACAAAAGCGCTCGTGACTCCATGCAACTGGCGGAACTCGATACCGTTGCGAAAGAAATCGCCGGTGACAACCATCACTTCCGTTTTGTTCAGTTGCCGTTCAATCTGGGAATGACCGAAGCGCTCACTCTCGGCAATCAATCGGTCGATGGAAAAACCATGACCATCATGGAAGCGGCGGAGGAGTTGAATATCACGCTGATCGCCAGCGCTTCCCTTTTGCAGGGCCAAGTGGCCAGCAATCTTCCCGAATTTGTCGGAGAAGCGCTGGGCCTCGATTCGGATGCCGAACGAGCGCTGCAATTTGTCCGTTCCTCGCCCGGAATCACAACCGCACTGGTGGGAATGTCGCGCGAGGAACATGTCCGTGCCAACGCCAAATTAATCAACGTGCCGCCCGCGACCATCGAGCAATTCTCCAAACTCTTCTCCCGCGGCCAGTCTTCATCCTGATCGACACCGATTCCTGCGCCGCAAACGACACAAAGCTTCTGCGGTTGGGGGCGCGCAGCCTGCCTCAGGCAGGCTGCGCCCTAAACACCGAGGCTCAAGACGACTGTGCGTCTTTTTTCGTATCACTAAGTTGCATTCGGCTTCGATCGCGGTTGGTAAGAACTTAGTTCAATCGTGCGAAGAACTCTTCGCCACGTTATGTGCCACCGGCTTGAGCCAGCCAACAATCGCTTTTCCCAACTCTTCAATCTTCCCCGTAAAAAAATGATCCACGCCGTCCACAACGACCAATTCATTTGCACCTGGCAGCGACGCCACCAACTGCCGCACTTTCTCCACATCGCCATGCTCGTCATTCGAACCGTGTACAAACAACTTCGCCTTCGCGCATTTTCCCAGGTACGAAAAATCCGCGTTGTTCACCGGAGCGCCCATCCCGATCAGCTTTTCCACTCGCGCATCTTCGCACCCCGCTCGCATTCCCACCCAGCACCCAAAACTAAATCCCGCGACCAACAGCGGTACGGCCGGAAATTCAGTGGTCAGAAATTCCAGTGCCGTGCGCGTGTCGTCGATCTCGCCGCGTCCTTGGTCATAGATGCCATTGCTCAGCCCCGCACCACGAAAATTGAATCGCAGCACCGCAATTCCCAGCGAATCCAGCGCTTTCGCAGCCTGGAAAACAACCTTATTATGCATAGTCCCGCTAAAGACCGGATGCGGGTGACAGACTAGCGCGGCCATTGCCGGCGCAACCGCGGGAGGCGTCCACAGCACCGCTTCCAACTTGCCGGCGGGTCCTGGCAAAAAAAAGTTTTTCGATTCGTGCGTTGAGCTCATCGGCGGCCAAGACAGTCTACATGAACCTGGCGCGCCACTGCTCCTCGATTGCTCATTGCGATTTTTTCCGTACCGTGACGCAAAGCGATTCGCTTCCCGCTTCCATTTCGATTCCGGTTACCTGCGTTTCCCATTCCCCATCGCCGGTCCATGGAGCTTCACCCCCAGCCCCAAACGATATCAACAACTTTTGTCCGAAAGTGTATTGGCGATTGGTCACAAATTTCAGCTTGTCACGCGAGACCTCTAATGTCATCGCGTCTTCATGCCATGGCACGCGCAGCGGCCGCACGCGAATCGGCAGCGAAATCTTATTCCCGGCTCCGTTCTGACTCTTCTCCGCTCCCACACTGCCGTTCCCTCGCGTCTGATCATGTGCAACATCGTCGAAGTGCATGGCCACATTCCAGCCCGGCAATTTTTCTTCGTTTGCTGGTAAACAACGCACCACGCGCGCCAACGTTTCCGGTTGCGCTCCTGAAGATTGCGGATCAAAAGGAATTGTCACCCATACCGGATGGCCCACGCCGTGCGCTTCCTCACACGCCAGCAGCAGCCCTCCTCGCGACACATTGACCGTTTCGCATTGATCGGTGCGTTGGCCCAAAGGCGCAGACCATCTAAGCCTCGCGGGAAGCCGGAGTCGTACACGGGGATGTAGGCGGCGCTGCATGGCAGGCACGCGCTCTTTTCCAGATGGGCCGGGAGCTTTGCGGAGTATATTCCTGGATTGACTATCCAGGCAAGCTTTCGTACTAGTTCTATCTTGCTGTGATACTGCAAGCCGTTATTCCCACCGGGTCCAAAGGCTACTCGAACTCCCGCAACCAGCGTAACGGCGGTACTAGAGCTAAATTCCTCCAGTTTATCGTTGCAGTTCCTACATGCACGATGTTACGGTTTTGCAGTTTGCCAGCGCCCAGGAGTGCCATGCCCGACGGAGCAGACCGCCGCGAAGCTCGCCGATTCAACATGACTTTGCCCATGCGTCTTGTGGCCGGCGATTCAAATTCACCGGAGCTGCAGGCGCAAACACGTGACGTCAGTTATCGCGGACTTTATTTTCTCGCGGCAGCCCAATTCAAGCTTGGCAGCGTCATTGAATTTGTAATCACCCTTCCCGAGCAAGTCACGCGCTCCGGCGACGTCAACATCCGCTGCCACGGCCAGGTCGTGCGCGTCGAGCCCACTCAGAATGGCCGCGTGGGCATCGCCGCGAAAATCGATCGCTACGAATTTCTCCACGCCGCCTGATCTTCCTGGTTTCTTGCGCCACAAAACCGCGCGCTTGAATCTGCTTTTCGTGCGTTCGCTCGTGCTCTCCTCTCCGAATGCAGCGGCCACCTACAAGTGGCCATCCTGGTTTTCCGACCTACCCTGTGGCACGTTCCTTCCTGCTTCGCAAATGAGTACAATCATTCCGCCAGCAGAATTCTGCAGGAGGCTCCGATGTATCACTATGACGCCGCAACCGCTCTCGAAGAATTGCAGGAAGATGCGCTCCTCCCGCATCCCGTCAAACTCCGCGACATGATTCTTCGCCACCAACTCGGTGTCGAGGACGCCAAATCCATCAATCAGCAATTCCAGGATTACCTGACCCGCTTCGGCGAATCGCAAAAAGTCGCCGAAGGCATTCTGCAAAAACTTGCCACCAGTACCAGGAAATCCGCATGACTTCTTCTGGCTCCATTTTTGTCATTCCGAGCGAAGCGAGGAACCCGCTTTTTGCGTTCACATTCCGCCATCTTTCGGCTAATTCTCACACCGCATGACTGGCAAGCCCCGCGTACTCCTGCTTTCCGCTTCGTCCGGAGCCGGCCACGTTCGCGCCGCGCAAGCCCTTGAAAAGGCTTTCGCCGCACGCGGCGATTGCCAAGTCCAGCACATCGACGCTATCGAATACGTCAGCAAACTCTTTCAGCGCGCGTACGACAAAACCTATATCTCCATGGTCCGCCGCGCGCCCGAACTGATGGGTGTACTCTACGATCGTACCGACCAGCCCTGGCAGCATCCGCGCCGCCGCCTCGCACTCGATCGCCTCAATTCGCAACCCATGATCCGCATGCTCAAGCATGTGCAGCCCGATCTCTGCGTCGCCACTCATTTTCTCCCCGCGGAAATCATCGCTTGGCTCATCGCCAAAAAGAAACTCAGCGCCGAAAACGCCATCGTCGTTACCGATTACGATGTGCACGCGATGTGGCTGTGCCGCACCGTCGGCCGCTACTACGTGGCCATCCCCGAAGCCGCCGAATATCTTGCTGGCATAGGCGTGCCGCGCGAAATTCTTCGCGTCACCGGTATTCCTATCGATCCGCTTTTCGCCGTTCCTCTTGATCGCGCCGCTGCACGCGCCGCATTGAACCTCGATGCAAGAGCTCCCGTGTTGCTCCTCTCCGCGGGCGGCTACGGTATTGGCCCACTCGAACAACTGGTGCGCGACCTGCTCGCTTTACAAAAACCCTGGCAGCTTGTAGCCATCGCCGGCAAATCGGAAAAAATGAAATCGCGTCTCGACGAAATCGCCCGTGCGGCTGGCTCTGGCAGCGGCGGCGCATCGCGCCTTGTTCCAGTCGGCTTCACCAAACAAATGGATCAGTACATGGCCGCCGCCGATCTCCTCGTCGGCAAAGCCGGCGGCCTGACCAGCTCCGAAGCCCTCGCCCGGCATCTGCCCATGGCCCTCATTGAACCGATCCCCGGCCAGGAGTTCCGCAACGCCGATCATTTGCTCGAAGCAGGCGCGGCCATTCGTTGCAACAATCTCCCGGCAGCCGCCTGGAAAATCGCCAAGCTGCTCGACGATCCTTCGCGCATGGAGAAAATGCGCAACGCCGCAGCCCAAATGGCTCGCCCCACCGCGGCCGCGGATATCGCGGAAGATTCCCTTCGCCTGTTACACTGATTTTTTGTGACTTAGTCTTTGAAAATCGCTGATTGGATAGACAGGTAAATGCGACGCCACACCTTGATGATCGACGCCGACGACACCCTGTGGGAAAACAATGTCTTCTTCGAAAAACTCATCGAAGATTTCATCACCCTCGTCGAGCCTTGCGGCTACGCCCGCGCCTATATCCGTCACATCCTCAACGAAACCGAACGTAAAAACATCCGCCAGTACGGGTACGGCGTGCGCAGCTTCGGCCGCTCCCTGGAAGAAACTTATCTCAAACTCGCCGACCAGATGGCCAAGCGCGAAACTCTCGCGGAAATCCACACCCGCGTCATCGAGCTCGAAAGCACTCCGCCACAAATTCTCGACGGCGTTCCTGAAACTCTCGCTTACCTCACCGAACGCCATCGTCTGATTCTTTTCACCAAGGGCGAACCTGCCGAGCAATCCGCAAAAGTGCAACGCTCCGGCCTGCAAGGTTTTTTCGAAGCCATCGAAATCGTCCCGGAAAAAGACACCGTCACGTACACCGGCCTGGTTAACAAACACAAAATCGTCAAGAGTCAGGGCTGGATGATCGGCAACAGCCCGCGCAGCGACATCAATCCCGCAATGAAAGTCGGTCTCAACGCTGTGTATATCCCGCACCAACACACCTGGCACATGGAGCACGAACCCGTCATGTCCGGCTCCGGCAAACTTGTCATCCTCCCAGCCTTCCGCGAACTGCGCTCCCACTTCTAACTTTTTTGCAGTGCGGTTTACCCCGAATGCCTTTATCGGGGCAGCTTACCAATTTGGGCCGTAAAGCCTCGGCGTTCAGGCCGGGGATATAAGGCCCTCTTTCTTTTTCCTTCCGACTGCTATATATTTTTCCTGTCCAAAAGACCTATGGGCGGATAGCCCAAAAGTAAAGCCTCTTCGTTGTCCTTCGCTGAAGTAAGGCGGTTGTGGGAGGAACCCACCGAAGAGATCGGACTAAAATCCGACTCCGTAGGAATCCTCGCCGCTTGCGGCGGGGAGGATGTCAACAGAAGCACTTCGTTTCCCTGCTCGTGGTACAGAAGTTCGTCCAGCAGTTCCCGGGCTAGCAGAACCCCATATGCTCCCGGCCGCAAACCCTGCTCTTTGCACTACGGCGTGCCGCAGCCGTTAGCAGGATTCGCGATCGCGGAATGCTTTAGCTCTGCCAGCGAAAATCCCCGCCCCGGGTCCTTCGATCCGGCGCGCGACCATCTTTCGCGTGCGCAGGCAGGAAATCTCCACGTATTGTTCTGGGTCAAATTTTCCGCCGTGCTCCATCGCATTGAGCAGAATTTCCCTGCACGCAATTCCCGCCGAGCCCCCTTCTTTCTCCGGAAGGTCGCAGACTTCACGCATGAATTGCAGCAACCTGTCCGCGGTCCTCGCGTCGCAGCGAACGCGCAAGTACTTCGATGCCGTCGGCCCAGCACGGCCCCTCAATCGCGATGCCAACGATCTCTTCAATAGGTTCCATGGAGAGTTGGCAAAATAGCTGAACGCCTGTCTTTCATGGAATCAATGACGTCGGGGGGCGTGCTTTCATCCGTGACAATAATCATCCGCGTGTGCGGGTGCATACGCCGCATCCTGCGCAACAGAGCCACATCTTCCGCTCCGGACGTTCGTTCGCCGGTAACGATGAGAGCAAAGTTGCGGACCCTAACTGCTTCGAGCGCCGAAGAATCGTCCCGCACCAGCGCAATCTCCCAGCCGCGGGGCTCCAAGAGCTTGTGCAGCGCTTCTTCGACCTGTGGATCGTCTTGTACCAGCAGGGCGATTTGGTGTGTGGCGGGTTCCTGGGCGTGCACGAGCGTCTCCTGGCGGCGTCAGAGCATCTTACATTGTTGTGTCATTGTTGTGTTCTCGGAGGGGAACGAACCAGCCGCTCCCAGGAAATATTTTTTGTAGACCGCTCCGCCTGTTTGCGGCACACTCACGTGTCCCCGCACTTTGTCGCTGCAATACCTTTG
>Ga0185299_10005721_pt1 | contig 13736 bp, 11 predicted proteins | sample PaiPotPPA55metaG_FD_128002 | JGI IMG/M metagenome (GOLD analysis project Ga0185299, IMG submission 128002) | Iron sulfur acid spring bacterial and archeal communities from Banff, Canada, to study Microbial Dark Matter (Phase II) - Paint Pots PPA... ...
GGGCATCCAGGACGGCGACCGCGAATCGCCTTCCAACATATTTCAGGTCGTGACCCGCGCTGTAGCCGCCGCGCAGAAGCATCAGCTCGAGGTCTGGGAGCGCGATGCCGATCTGGTCCTTCGCCCCGATCTGCACTCCTTTGCCTGGGACGCTTTCGACCGCGCCGACGAAGCCATTGCGGCAGGCGCAGAGGTCACCCGACGCGCCTTGCCACGCATCCAGAAATATCTGGAGCGCTCCGAAGCAGACCGCGCCGTCCTGGAAGCTGATTTGCAAAGCATGCTCATGGTAGCGGAGGCCGCCCGATGATTCGTCTCAATGCATGGATTGCCGCGTTTGGCACGCTGGGACTCCTCTGGTATGAATGCGGCGATGATTTCGGCCTTTTCTGTTACCGTATTAGCTGCGGTGCGTTTACCATGGTTCGTTCGCGCGCTCTTGAGCTCGCACCCGGATCGCAAGCAATGGCAAGAACTTCCCTAAGGAACACTGACGCGTGCTCGAATCTCTCGTTCACCTGCTCCGGTCTCTCTACAGCCCCGATGGACTCAAGGAACTAATCCGCTGGGGCGGCGCCCCGCTCGTCTGCATAATCGTCTTCATCGAAACTGGATTTTTTGTCGGCTTCTTTCTGCCAGGTGATTCCCTGCTGATCACCGCGGGCATTTTCGCCGCTGCGGATGTGGTGCCCCTACGCTGGCTGCTGCTCCCGGTGATGGCCTGCGCCATCGTCGGCGACCAGATCGGCTACTGGATCGGCCGCAGCGCCGGACCCGCGCTATATCGCCGGGAGGACTCGCTCCTCTTCCGCCGAAGCCACCTGCAGCGTGCCCACGATTTCTACGAGAAATATGGCGGACGAGCGGTCATTCTGGCGCGCTTCGTCCCGGTCGTGCGAACGTTCTGCCCTCCGGTGGCGGGCGCGGCCAACATGCCGTATTCGCGCTACGTGATGTTCGATATCGTGGGAGGAATCAGCTGGGTAAGCGCGACGATTCTTGGCGGCTTTTTTCTCGGGCGCACCGTGCCCAACATCAGCCAGCGCATTCACTACGTGATCCTTGTGGTGATTGTCCTGTCCATCCTACCCGCAGTGATCAGCATCCTGCGCTCCCGCAGGACCGCCACCGTAGTGGAAGGAAAGCGCTAGCCAGATGGCGTCGCGGAAGCTGCGTGCCATCATCTTCGATATCGGCCGCGTTTTGATCCGAATTGATGTCCGGCGCGCCATGAGCGGTTTAGCGGCCGGCCTTTCCCTTTCCCCCGAGGAGATCTGGGGTGCCATCGAAAACGATCCTCGGTGGCCCGATTGGCAGGAAGGTCGCATGACGCCCCGCGACTGGCATCTTCACATCGCCCGGCGCCTGGGTACCACGCTGAGTTTTGAACAATTTACCGAAATATGGAACCGCGTCCTCGACCCCCAGCCCATGCAAGACCTTTCCTTGTTCGAGACTCTCTCCAAAACGTACCGCCTCGCTTTGCTCTCCAACACCGACCCTATCCATGTCGCACACATGGAGGCCCACTACGACTTCTTCCGGTTCTTCCCCGTCCGAGTGTACTCCTGCGCCGTGGGCGCGAGTAAACCCAGTCCCATCGTGTATTTAGAAGCCTTGCGCGGTTCGAAAGTGCAGTCCAGTGAAACGGTGTATATAGATGACATTTCCGCCTACGTGGAAGCAGCCCGCAGCCTGGGTATGGCCGGGATCCACTACCAATCGCCACCGGCACTGATGGATGGCTTGCGCGACCTAGGAATACAGGTCGCCTAAGGTGAAATCCAGGCAAACTTCGGTGGAATCCCGCGCCAGCGGGTAAACTTTCCTAGGACTAGTACTACGTCCAATTCTGAGCTTCTTCGTAGAGCTCTCCGCAAAATCAATGTTACCAGCGCGTTAGGCTGACGCCCCGGCCAACCCGTCGCGCTGCCTTTTTGGCGCGACGAATGCTTCTCCTGTGTTACGGGCCGTTAAACGAGAAGAGATATCGCCCTACTATGGGTGAGGAGAAATAACCTATGTCAGAAATCATTGAACGAGAATCACCGTCTTGGCACCTTCCCGCGATGATCGTATTAGGATTAATCGCCATCGGTGGCTTGTGGTTTGGCTGGAACGCGTCGTCCAAGCTGGACACCACGCAGCAAACCATGAGCGCGCAAATCAAGACGTCGCAGCAAGCCGTGCAGCAGGATGTCTCCTCGCTGAAAGACCGTCTGGCGCAGGACGAAAAGGCCAATGCTGACTTGCAGGGCGACCTCACCGTAGTCACCAAGAAACTTAAGATTACCCAGGGTCAGCTCAAGAACTCTCGTGAAGAGGCGGCCAAGCTGAACGACGCGACCACCCAAAAGCTCACTGCGCTCGATACTTCCGTTCACACGGAACTCGCCACCAAGGCCACCAGCGATGACGTCAAAACCGTGGACACCAAGGTCGGCACCGTGCAGACCGATCTTAATTCCACCAAGGAAGACCTGAAGATGGCGCGCAGCGAGATGGGCACCCTGATCGCCCGCAACCATGACGAAATCGACCAACTCCGCCGCCTCGGCGAGCGCGAGTACGTCGAATTCCATGTTGACGGCAAGAACAAGCCGGTCAAGGTCGGCAATGTGACCGTTGAGCTGAAGAACGTCAACGAAAAGAACAACCGCTTCACCGTGGCCATGGTCGTGGAAGACAAGAAGTTCGAAAAGAAGAATCGCGCAGTCAACGAACCCATCTTCTTCTACACTTCAGGCGCACGCTTCCCCGAAGAAATGGTCGTCAACAAGATCGGCAAGAACACCGTCAGCGGCTATGTGAGCATTCCCAAGGCGGGCGCACAGCCCCAAGCGAGCACCTCCACCTCCGGCATGTAAACAAACGGCAGACAGACAAGAGTCGTACTGGCAGCGAGCCAGAGCACACCGAAGGCGGGCAGATTCATTGCCCGCCTTTGCTTTTGGCGGCCTCTTCTTTCTCGCAAAACACCAGTCCCGCCGCCGGGCTAGCGTCGGGATCGCCAACCCACCTTGTACCGCAGAGCGCTGCTGTCTTACGACGGCCGTTGTGCCGGGGCCTCGGCTGCGGATTTTTGGCCGGCTGGCACCATTTGGCCTTTCTCCATTTTGAATTGTTCGCCGCCCCAGTGGATGCGGTTGGACGCGAAGCTGGCTAGCCAGACGGCGAAATAAATGGCGTCGCGCAGCGGCACGAGCCATAACTTTCGACGCAACAGCTCATCGCGCACGCCCCAGACCCCCACGGTCCATGCCATCACCAGCCGCAATACCAGATAGGCAATCAAGTACGTTGCCGAGATCCATTTCGCTGGCGCGACCAGCGCCGCGAGCGCGGCCCACGGAAGGCCGTGCGTGAAGATCAATCCCAAATACGAAAGCGGACGGCACAGCCGCACCGTGCGCCCCCAACGCACTTGATGGTTCCAGAATCCCCGCGGACTCTGCGCAGGATACATGGTCCACACCGATTCGCGCGACAAAAGCACCTCGCCCCCTGCTTTCGCGATACGGTGGCCCAGTTCGTAATCATCGGAGTGCATGTTGGCAATCGCTTCGAACCCGCCGATCCTGCCGACCCACTGCTTGGTCGTCGCGATCGACGCGCCCAGCGCAAACGTCATCCCTTCTTTCCACTCCGCAACCAGCACCCCAGCGAAAAAATCACTCGATGCGCCGATGGCTTCCAGCTCCGCGCCAATGCTCTTCTCCGCGACGCCCCGATAAAACGAAGTAACCGCTCCAGTCTTCCCGTCCGCGAAAGGCGCAACCACCTCCCGCAAATAATTCGAACCGACGCGCACATCCCCATCCGTCAACACCAGGATTTCATGGCGCGCTTCTCGCGCCAGCGCAATCAGATTGTTCACCTTCTTGTTGGCCCCGATCTGCGCCGCTCCGGTGAACAATCGGATGTGCCGCTCCGGAAATTCGGCCGCCAGGCGATGGACCAGCGACACCGCGGGATCCGCATCGTCATTTGTCGCGAACAGGATCTCGTAGTCGGGATAGTCCTGCCGGCAGAAACTCGCGAAATTCTCATACGCAGCGAAATCCACGCCCTTGACCGGCTTGAGCAGGCTGACCGGAGGCGTGTAAGACGGCAAAGCCCGATCGCGTTTCCGGCGAAAAAATCGCAGCGCCGCAAGGATCGCGGTAACGTAGTAGGCCAAGGGCGCCACCGCAACCACCAGTACCGCATCTCTCCAACTTGCGTGCATTCAGCTCCCGGCTATTTCTGAGTCTCGCGCTCTGGTAAATCCCGACGGAACGCAATCCGGCCCCCGCCAGCGAGCTCGTACGGAATATTGCGCCAGACTGTGCGTTGCCCGCCGTAGCTCGCGCACCACACAAAAAATCCAAGCAGATCTCGCACGAGGTACAGCCACGATGCGTCTCGAGCCCGCGGATCGCGCGTCACACCCCATCCAATGACCAGGTCCTCGATGACACGGTTCCCGATGGCGATCACCAGTAGAGCCACGCCCAGCCACAGGCGTCCCAATGCCACAGCCGCCGCAAATCCCAATATCCCGTAAGGAATCGCAAAAATAAGCACCGAGCCAAGATGTCCCCAAGGCCGCGACCATCTCGTGGACTTGGCCCAGCGGACCTCATGCTCCCACACCCGCTGGAAGGTCAGCGGTGCGATGACGTGGTCGATCACGTGGCCGGAGAGCACAATGCGATATCCCGCCTTCTCGATCAAATTCCCGATCACGAAATCGTTCGCGAAATACTCGCCAACGGTACTGTAGCCGCCAATCTTCTCAAGCGCGTCTCGCCGCACGACAATCGTCGGTCCAAGTCCAAACTTCATTCCCTCCAGCAAGTTTGCCGTCACTACCCCAGCCGTCATTTCTACCGACATACCTATAGCGTGCACCGCCGACCAGAACCCGCCCACATTTTTCCCGCGGTACACGCAGGTAAGCATGCCAACGTGCGGATCAAGCAGCGGCGGCACCACTTCCCGCAAGTAATTTGGCTGGACCTCCACATCGCTGTCGCTGGTGACCAGAATGTCGTGCGCCGCCCGTTTAGCCATGTGATAAAACGAATAGGACGGCGGATTGGGCCACGGCGGCCGGCCCGTCACGATCACTTGCGTCCGAATGTGCGGATAGCGCGCACAAATTTCCCGCACGACCGGTAGCGCTTCGTTTTCTTCTGTATCCGCCGCGAAAAGAATTTCGTATTCGGGATAATCCTGGCGAAAAAAGCTCTCGATATTTTTTTCCAGCCGCGGTTCCCACCCGTGAACCGGCTTCAGCAGCGAAACCGGTGGCAACGCAGCCGTCACATTTTCCGGAGCCTGGCGCTGCCGCCGCGCATCTCGATGAAACTTGGCCGCCCCCAGCATCGCCAGCACCAGAAACACGCTCGACGAAAACGTGCCAACAAGCGCAATGCCCAGAGCGATGTAGGCAAGCCACACTCTGTCAGTCCCCACGCCGCAAAGGGTTGCGCCGGTATCGCGGGAGAGATATCTCGATGCATGGATTCATCGTGAAAATGATAGTCCATGCAGCGATGCGGGTCGAGTCCACCAACAGAAGCAAGTGGGCGACGTTAACCGGGCACGCCGCCGCGATAAGTCGAGGTACAGTAGAGAAACGTAGAGTGCCCCAGGGTCGATTTTTGAACCTGGGTCTTGGTGTTGACCTTTCCTTCCTCAAGGTTGTCGATGCCCGCAAGATCGAAGCGCTGCGATGGCCAAAGACATCTGCACTTTTACGACCAGTCATCCTGAACGCATCCGACAAAGATGCGCGAAAGGCCTCAACGTCAGAATCACTGGCCAAGCAAAATGCCTCGCCAATGGGTTTCTCATGTATTTGCGAAAGCCACACGATAAATCAAGCCATTCGGCTCAATCTCAAATCAAAAGCCGCCGTATTTCGATTTTAGAACCTCCAACTATTCTGAGGGCGTACAATCGAAGAATCGCTACGAATCCCAGCACGACATGCCTGCCAGCGATTGCCGCAAGCTGCATCGCCCTCATTCTGTGTACGATCTTGGCAGCGCAGCAAAATGAAGCGCAGGCTCAGGAAGGCCTCGCCAAGATCCAAGTTACGGTGAACGCGGTCTTCGTGCCTGTCGTGGTCCGCGATTCGCAAGGCCGCGCGGTGAGCGACCTCAAGAAAGAAGACTTCCAGGTTTTCGACAAAGATAAACCGCAAGTAATATCCGCGTTCACGATTCAAAAGCGCGAGCGGTTGCAGATCGGCACGAAAGCTACTGGACCAGCGCCCTTTTCGCCAACTGTCGCGCCCCAGCCAAAAACGCCCGAACGTTTCCTCGTTTTCTTGTTTGACAACGCGCATCTGGATGTAGGCGACTTACTGCGAGTGCAAAAGGTCGCGATAAAGATGCTCGATGAGCCGTTGGCCGATTCGGACGTGGCTGCCGTAGTTTCCATGTCCGGAATGAATAGTGGCTTGACGCACGACCGCGCGACACTGCAAGACGCTGTGATGAAGGTAAAAGTACAGGAACTCTACCGGCATGACGACCATGCATGCCCGAATATCGACTATTACCAAGCGGACCTAATCCAAAATAAGCACAACGAACAGGCTCTGAAGCTCGCCGAGGGCGATTACGAGTCTTGCGCGCATCTTCAAAGCCCAGGGCCCAGCATGGTTGAAAGCATGGTGAGATCGGCCGCGGCACAATCCCTGGCAAACGGAGAACAGGACGTTTCGACAACGCTTGCCACGGTCAGAGAGTTTGTACGGAAAATGGGGAAGCTCCCCGGGCAGCGCACTCTAATTCTCATATCGCCAGGGTTCCTGACCTTGACGCCCGAAGCAATGATCGAAAAATCGCAGCTTCTAGAACTTGCGGCGCGGAACAACGTGACCATCAATGCACTGGATGCGCGCGGTTTGTACACGACCGAGCGCAACGCCAGCGAGCGAGGCGGGTCTTCGACGCAAGACTTAATGGGGGGCCAACATTCCCAATATCACAGCGACACGATGAATCTGGATGAGGACGTAATGTCGGAGCTCGCGAACGGAACCGGCGGAACCTACTTTCACAACAGCAACGACCTGGAAGGGGGATTGAAGACCCTGACGCAGGCGCCGGAGGTCCTATATCTGCTGGAGCTTTCGCCGGAGAATATCAAGCCCGACGGCACGTATCATCACCTGAGAGTGAAGGTGGATAGGGACGGCTTGAAGTTGCAGGCGCGCCGAGGCTATTTCGCGGTTAAGCCGCCGAAAAGCGAAAGATAGCATACTCCGCAACACTGTACGACCACGTCGATCGACTACAGCGCTCAACGACGCTTCCCCATCCCGTGTTCGAACAGTCACCAGTAAGATATTATTTGACATTCGATAACATCCGTGCTATAGTCTTCGTCACGACTCGGGGCACCTCGCCCGGGACCGCCCTCAGGCCCCGATGACAAAGCTCCGCACCCATCCCGCACACATTCAATTTCACACGCTTGCAAACGCCGGAAAAACTTTCACCCCCTTCGTTGCAAGTACTTCGAGACTCTCACCACAAATCTTAAATCAAAAGTTGAATCCAAGCTCCCTGTTTTGTGTAACTTCCAGACTTCCACGAAAACAACGGAGGTGTATACCGGTAGAAGCGAATCTCAGGCGAAAACCGACGACGGAAAGCAGCATGCGCGCCGCTCGCTTCAAAGGCGTCCGCTACCGAAACCGGCCGGTCGCAGCTACTCCTCGTCGTCCGGCTGCACGTCGAGCTTCCCTTTCGTCTTCTTGGCCATCAGGTACGACCGTATGAATGGATCGATGTCCCCATCGAGCACCCGATCAACGTCCCCCACTTCAAACTTCGTCCGGTGGTCTTTGATCATGCGGTAGGGCTGCATTACGTAGGAGCGGATCTGGCTGCCGAAGGAGATGTCCAGCTTGGACTCATCGAGTTTGTCGGTATGTTGCTGGCGCTTTTGCACTTCCATGTCGTAAAGTTTCGAGCGCAGCATCTTCATGGCGAGATCGCGGTTTTTGCCTTGACTGCGCTCGACCTGGCAGGCAACGACCGTATTGGTGGGAAGGTGCGTGATTCGGACGGCGGTCTCTACCTTGTTCACGTTTTGTCCGCCTTTGCCGCCCGCGCGGTAGGTATCGACGCGCAGCTCTTCGGGCCGGATGTTGATCTCGATGCGATCATCAATTTCCGGAATGACGAAGACCGAGGCGAAAGAGGTGTGGCGCCGCGCAGCCTGGTCGAATGGCGAGATGCGCACCAGCCGGTGAACCCCGGTTTCGCCCGCCAGCAGCCCGTAAGCGTTCTCCCCTGCGAACTGGATGGTGGCGGTCTTGATGCCCGCTTCTTCCCCGGGGGTCTCTTCCAGGACCGCGGCGTGCATGTTTTTGCGCTCGGCCCAGCGCAGGTACATGCGCAAGAGAATGCTGGCCCAGTCCTGCGACTCGGTCCCGCCCGCGCCGGGCTTGATGGTCATGATGGCGTTGAGATGATCAGTTTCGCCGGACAGTAGCGTCCGCGTTTCTTGTTCGGCTACGAAGTTCTCGGCGGCAGTCAGCGTGCAGTCGAGATCTTTTAGCAGATCGTTGCGCTGCTCGGCATCGGTTTCTTCGGTAGCCAGGGTGATATACGTTTCGATGTCGCTTGCCAACTCCGAGAGTTTGTTGTCGGCATTGATCTGGTCTTCGGCGCGCTTGCGATCGCGTAGGACGCCTTGAGCGGTGTCTTGGTCATTCCAAAAATAGGGATCGGCGACGCGGGCTTCGAGGGCCTTCAGGCGATCGCGGTGTTGCGGGGCGTCAAAGAAAACTCCGAACCATGGAGAGGCGCGGCTTCAGGAGTTCGTAGCGGTGTTGTAGATCTTCAAGAATCATGTGGCAGGCGCGAGGTGCATTCGGTGAAATCCAGCTCGGAAGCGGCCCAGGCTAAAAGCCCAGCACCGACATGCGTCTCAGGGAGTCGCCAACGTGAAGCCTATGAGCTGGGGACCAGTGACGGCGACATCTCCACCGGGATCGGGATTTCCTCGTTCGCTGTGTTTCCTTTCCGGAAAGTTGAGGCTAATAGGATAGCGGAAACGATGACGCAGAGCCATGCGAACCAGTCGCCAAAGCGAGTGTACAGAGTTTCATCGGTGCGAAAATCGTAGGGCAGATCGATGGCGGCGCGCACGTCGGTGGGAAGCGGCCTGTAAATGCGGCCGTAGGGATCGACCGAGACGGTGATGCCGTTGTTGGTAACGCGAAGCATCCAGCGGCGATTTTCTACCGCGCGTACGCGGGCGTTGCGCAAGTGCTGTTCGGCGGCGGCGGAGTGGCCGAACCATCCGTCGTTGGAAATGTTCACGAAGAGTTGCGCGCCGTTGGCGGCGAAATTGCGGACTTCGCCGGGAAAGATGGCTTCGTAGCAGATGAATGCGGCCAGCGACGCGCCGCCGGGGAGATGAGCGACCGCGTAGTTTGTGCCTTTCTGGAAGCCCCCTACTTCGCTGGACACGCTTTGGACTACGCGGTGGATCAGGGGGAATGGCTCGTATTCGCCGAACGGGACCAGGTGAATTTTGTCGTAGGTGAAGACATCTTGGCCTTGCGGGTCGATCAGAATGGCGCTGTTGTACGGGACGAGGCTGTGGTGGGTTTGCGAACTGGGCCGACTGGGAGGTTGACGCCATTCGATGGCGCCGGCCAGGAACGGGTGATGGAAGCGGGTGGCGAGAGACGAGGCGATCTTCGCGAACTGGGGATCCTCGAAGGAAAACGGGGCCGGGGCTTCGGGCCAGATCAGCAGATCGGGCTGGTGAGCGTCAGGCGCGAGGCTGAGGTTTTCGATTTCGTCCAGGTCGGCGGCGTGGGATTGAAACCATTGCGTGGGATATTCTTCGACCTCGGGAAAATTAACCTGGACGGCGCGTGCGTAGTGGTTCGGTAACGCCTGAGGCACGAGTCGCGGCGCCGCCACAATCGTGATGAACAGCAGGGCGATGCTCGGGCAAAGAATGGCCACCCGGCGAGCCACGGGAGTTGCCGAGGCTTGGTCACACCAGGCGAGCAACGAATTCACGGCGGCCGCGAGAAAAGAGAGGCCGTAGATACCGGTGATGCTGGTGAGCTGCAAAAGTCCGAGATTCGCGGACGCCGGGTAGCCCAGCAAGCCCCACGGAAAACTGATTTCCGGCATGCGCGTGCGCACAAATTCAAAAGTGACCCACAGGAATGGAGCGCCCACGCACGCAAGCAAAATGCTGTGGCGTGCCAGACGGTTGACGCTCCAGGCGAAGGCGCCAGTCAGAATTCCGAAGACGCAGCCGATCAGGAGAACGATGCCCCAGCCTCCGGCTTTGGAGAGCCCGCCGTGGACGGCGAGCACCGTGGCGAGCCATGGACAGCAGGTGATCACGAAGAACATCGAATGCAGGAAGCCGCAGAAGAAGGCCACTTTTGGCCGCGCGCCGAAAATCGCGACCAGAAGAATGCCTACGCAGACCCAGGAATAGATGCTGAGATAAAAACCAGTGTAGGAAAACGACAGCGCGGCGCCGGACAGAGCGGAAAAAACGTACCGAAAAGAATCTGGAGTTGCCGATCCTGGTTGAGGACGAAAAAAAGTAGCCCAAGCGTGCTGCGGCATCAGTGCTTCACGATGGCCTTGAAACCGGCGTTCTCGAGGCCTTTCTTCGCTGCTTCCGCGGATTTGGAATCGGAATAGGGGCCCACTTGCACGTGGAAATATTTATCGGATGTTGGCGAGACCACGAACGCGGGAAATTTTTTCCTGAGCAAGCTGGAAGCGATGGCTTGAGCGTCGGCTTCTTTGCGAAGCGCGGCTACCTGCAGGGTGTACGAGCCCGCGGGCGTTTGCGACCCGCTTGCGGATTTTGACGATACGTTGGCCGCGTGCGATGGAGTTTTGCTGGTGGCGATTGCAGGAACGGTGGACGGTGTCGTTGTAGCTGGAGCGGGCTTCAGTCTGTCGTCGGGCGCGACTTTGCCGGCGTTGTAAAAACCCCAGTCGGAACTGGGTTGCGAATTTTCGTCGGACGTGGTATCGGGCGCGGGCGTTGTTGGCGGAGGAGAATTCCTGGAGTGCTTCGGCGCTGCCACTTGCTTGGGGGGAATGAACGGGTCGGGCGTTGCGCGCGGATTGCCCGCGGCGCGCACCTGGCCGTCGTACTGATTGCGGCCCATCACGTAGCCGAGCGCGAAAAATACGCCAGAGAAGACGAGCATCAGCATGAACAAGCCGATGACGTGCCTACTTTCCAGGACACGTTCGCCCGCGCCGCCTCGATTGCCGCGAGATGCCATCTACTTTTTGTTTCCCCCCAAGGCTTGCACCCAACTGTTAATAATATCGATAGGCAGCGGAAACACAATCGTTGTGTTCTTCTCGACACCTATCTCGGTCAAAGTTTGGAGGTAGCGCAGCTGAATTGCGGAGCCCTGAGTCTCGAGAACTTTGGCGGCATCGGCCAGTTTTTGCGAGGCTTCAAACTCACCCTCGGCGTGAATGATTTTTGCGCGGCGCTCGCGTTCGGCCTCCGCTTGCTTGGCGATGGCGCGTTGCATCTGTTCGGGGATGTCCACTTGCTTTACTTCGACCTTGCTGACCTTGATGCCCCAGGGTTCGGTTTCGGTGTCGAGGATGATTTGGAGCTTGGCGTTTACTTTGTCGCGCTGCGAGAGGATTTCATCAAGCTCGAACTGGCCGACGACGCTGCGGATGGTGGTTTGCGCCAGCTGCGATGTGGCGTAGGTATAGTTTTGCACTTGCGATACGGCCAGGTTTGCGTCGACGACGCGGAAATAGCAGACGGCATTTACTTTTACCGAGACGTTGTCGCGCGTGATGATGTCTTGCGGCGGGACGTCGAGAGTTTCGATGCGGAGGCTGATGCGCTGGAGCGTTTCAATGGGCCAGAAGACGAGATTAATGCCGGCCCCCTTTGCTTCAGGCAACAGACGGCCCAGGCGCAGGACTACACCGCGCTCCCATTCTTTGATGATGTAGATGGAATTCCAGAACCAGATCAGGACGAAGCCGATGATGACCAGCGTTCCTATGCCAAATTCAAACATGTTCGTTCCTCCACGGGCGCATTGAATTTCGCCTAGTACTGGGGAAAGCGCAAGTGTTCTTCGTTGGGAGATGGCCTTGGGAGGCTGAGGAGCGGGGCAGGTTGGCTTCGGTGGAGGACTTTACGTTGAGGTCCTTCGGCGATGCTCATCGGATCGCCTCAGGATGACAGGTCTGGGTGGGGTCGGTGAAAGAGGACGGGGCCGGCTTGATCGCGGAGGCGGCAGATCATTGGCGTGGCTTACGAGGCGGAGGCGGGGGCTTCTATTGGCTCGACGTATAGCTTTAGGCCTTCGATTTTTAGGACGCGGACGGGTTTGCCTTCGGGGACGGGTTGGGCGGAGACGGCGCGCCATAGTTCGCCGTGGATGCGGATCATGCCTTCGGCGCCCCCTGCGATCGGTGAAACAACGATGCCCTGTTCGCCTAGCATTTCTTCGCGGCCTGTGGCGCTTTTCCATTTGCGGGAACGCAGGACCAGGCGCATGAGAAAGACGGTTAAGACGGCGAACGGGAAGGTTACGGCGATAGCCATGCCCAGGCTTACGCCGCCGGTTGTCAGCGGGGAACGAATCAGGAACATGGCGCCCAGAAGCATGGAGACAATGCCACCGGCCAGCAGAACACCGTGACTTGTGTATTTCGCTTCGAGAATAAACAGGGCTAATGCGAGAAGAATCAAAAAAACGCCCGCGATGTTTACTGGAAGAATGTGCATGGCGTAGAGCGCGAGCACCAGGCAGATGCCGCCGATTACGCCGGGGGCGACCATGCCTGGGTGCGTGAATTCCGTGTACAGGCCGAGTACGCCGACGATCAGAAGGAGAAAAAACATGTCCGGGGCCACAATGCGAGCCAGGAATTTCTGGCGACCGGACAACTCGAACTCCACGCGCGAGGGGTTGGAAAGCGCGAGCTTGATTTTGCGCCCGTCGAAGCGCGTGATTTCGCGGCCGTTGAGTTGGCGCAGGAGATCGTCTTCCGAAGACGCGACGAGATCGATCAGTTTCGCGTCGAGAGCTTCTTTTTCGGTGAAGGCTTTGGATTCGGTGATCGCTGTTTCCGCACGTGCGGGATTGCGGCCGCGCTTTTCCGTGAAGCTGCGGAGGAAGGCCATGGCGTCGTTGTTGATTTTCTTGCGCATGGTTTCGTCGATGGCCATGGGGTACCCGCCAAGAATAAGGACTGGAGAAGCGGCACCGGTGTGCGTTCCCGGGGCCATGGCGGCGATATCGGCGACAAGCAGAATGTAGAAGCCGGCCGAGGCTCCGCGCGAGCCGGACGGGGCTATGTAGACGGCTACCGGCACAGGGGAACTCAAGATGTGCTGGATGATGTCCTTCATCGAATCGGTGAGGCCGCCCGGGGTGTCCATGGTGATGAGGACTAGGGAGGCATTGCGGCGGGCGGCGTCGGCTAGGCCTTCGTCGATGTAGGTGGCTACGATGGGTTCCACTTCGCCGTCTAGTTTTAGTTGGAGGACCGTGGAGGTGCTTGCGTGTTCTTCGGCGGCTGCCGACGGAAAGAGGAAGGCTAACGCAGAGACGCAGACGGCGGAGAGTAGCGCGGAGATGGCGAACAGGCGGTTTATCGAACTAGCGCGGCGGACGAGAAAACCAGGATGGCGAGTTAAACTCGCCGCTACAACGGGATTCGTTCGGGGAGTCACTGGGCGCT
>Ga0185299_10005723_pt1 | contig 13728 bp, 13 predicted proteins | sample PaiPotPPA55metaG_FD_128002 | JGI IMG/M metagenome (GOLD analysis project Ga0185299, IMG submission 128002) | Iron sulfur acid spring bacterial and archeal communities from Banff, Canada, to study Microbial Dark Matter (Phase II) - Paint Pots PPA... ...
TCGCCTGAGCAAGACCACTCGATCACGAGTGCACATTCAAACGGTTGGGCTGAATGCCGAGACAAAAAAGTGTCGGCACCGAGCCGACGGAGAAGAATGTCTCTTGACATTCCCTTTAATAGGACTTGTCCGTTATCGCCAAGCAGCACTGCGTCGTAGCTTGACTTCGCGTCGCGATCTTCCCAGCGACCTTCGGATTCCGCCACGGTCGCCTTGTTCTTGATTATCGTCGCCTTGTTACCGTCAATCAGCAAACGATATTCACCGGCTTGTAAGTCGGCCTTACCGACTTTTGCGTTATGGGAAATGTTGATGGTCTTAGCTAACGGTTTGGAAAAAGCCGGCATTGTGGAAGCCACCAAGGCGGCGACGAATGCGGCGCTGCGTACCAATGATTGGATTTTCATGCGTGTCATACTCCCTTTCGAGCATCGAGTCAGCCATACGGGTTGTTGCTGTTGGCAAGACAGTTGACACGCAAAGTACGGGCGAGTAGTCTCGCCGCCAGACACCTCTTCTTCCTGGACTAACGGCCGGAAAGACTGCGTGTCATTGCCCCGCGGCTGCCACCGCGGGGTTTTTCATATCTAACCTGGAGCAGCCCCGAACAGCTGCACTGGTATAGACGAATCGACGATGGCGAATGTTTCGCGCAAGTGCTGAACATTTACAAAAATGTTTCCTATTCGTGGTCCAATTTGGGTGTCGAAAATGGGAATCGCTTAGTGGCAGGCAATCTTTTCGCCGTACGTGTACACATACCTGTAAACATTTTGTAAAACGCGCCGCTTTAGAACTAGCGGAACGGTTGCTTCATCTTGAGTCGATAACTTCAGGATTTTGTGAACATGAGTGTTACGCCAAAAAGTAACGATTTGGTTGCCGCCGTGCATCGTTACACGTCTTTCATCTATACTCAGGTGCACTTTTTTTGGGGCCATTGATGCGGATTCTCGTTCTCAGCGATCTTCACGCGAACATGACTGCTTTCGAAGCCGTCCTTCAAGCCGCCAAGGACCGTTGGGATCGATCCGTTTGCCTTGGCGATGTGGTCGGTTATGGGCCCGATCCTAACGAGGTAACGGCTCGGCTTCGTGAATTAGGCACGCAGACGATTCGCGGCAATCATGACAAAGCAATCTCCGGAGTGATGGTTGCCGATGATTTCAATCCGGTCGCTAAAGCTGCCGTGGATTGGAGCAATAGCGAGCTAGAACCCGGCCACTTGGAATGGCTTACGAATCTGCCACGGGGACCGGTCACCAGCGACGGCCTCGTTCTCGTCCATGGAGCATTTCAAGATGAGGACGAGTATGTATTCACTCCTGCACAGGCGCTCGAAGGGCTTCTCGATTCGACCGCGGAAGTGACTTTTTTCGGCCACACTCATCACCAAGGTGGCTTTTCCTATCTAAATTCCAAGCTGGAAGTTTTGCAGATCCATCCGCGGATGAACGAATCGTTCGCGCCTTTGCGCCTCGAGCCCCCGCGCAGGTATTTGTTGAATCCGGGCTCCGTCGGGCAGCCGCGCGATGCTGATCCGCGGGCCGCTTTTGCCATCGCCGATCTAGAACATCAAACGGTGGAGTTCTGGCGTGTGGAGTACGATATAGCCGCTGTGCAGCAACGCATGCGCAAGGCGAAACTCCCCGAGGCGCTTGCGCAGCGCCTGCTGGTGGGCCGTTAAGCCTGGGTTGTGTCACGGTGGGCCGGTAGCGGACTAAATTCTCGAATCATGTCAACTTCATTTTCAATACCGCCATCGCAGAATCACGAAAGCACTGGTAAAACGCGCCGACTTGTTGTCCTGGCGTTCTCAATAGTGTTTCTGCTGCTGGCATTGTTTCTGTGGCGCGCCTCTACCAAGAGGATTCAGCCCGGAACGACGAGATCGCAAGATGCACAAGGGCCGGATGAGCGCGCTTACACGTCCAACGTTGGTGTGGATCATGTTGAGATCAGCCGCGCGGAAAATTTTCTGCACCAGGAAGTCACCACCATTTCCGGAGAAATCAGCAATGGTGGGAATCGTTCGCTGGCCAGCGTGGAGTTGACTATCGAATTCTTTGACGATCTCAATCAGATCGCGCAGCGCGAAACGCGGAGCTTATTTGGCGCTCCGGGCCCACCCATCCCTCCTGGAGATCACCGCGAATTTGAAGTTTCCTTCGAGCACATTTCCTCGTCCTGGAACATGCGGCAGCCCGTTATCAAAATAACAAAGGTGCAATTTACACCTTAAAATAGTATCTATAAAATTACGTACTTCATTTATAATCGCGTTGATGAAATTAGCCGCAGAACTGGAAGCCAGCCTTCGCGAATTCGCTTCCGCCGGCGCTGCGGAACTTTGTGAAAACGGCGGCCGGCTCGCGCCATTGTCCAAGCTCTCCTGGGAAGTGCGCGGCTCGGACGATAAGCCGCTGCTGCACATCTGGTCGGAGGAATACAACCTTACCCGCCGGTTTATTGCGATTACCGATCACTGGTTCTGGCCGTGGAACGGTTTGGCCGTTCTCGTCCCGATCGCCTGGAGTTTGTGCGCATCGAGTTCGAGCGGTCCGCGCGCAAATGGTCACGCGAAGAATTTTGCGAACGGTTAAAGGGACTCCTGGCCACTCAATTTCCCGATGAAACTGTCGAGTCCGCGACTATTTCCGCAGACCTTGAACATTCTTTGTCTGGTAATTATGTGCGCGGATTGTCCAAACGCGGTTCCCGATACGAGGCGTTTCTGGCCGTGCCGGATGGGGAATCTCAAGACACCGTAAACAACAGCCTCACATTTGCATTGCTTTGGCTGAACCGTCTCCGCAATGGCAGCCAGCGTGGAACTGTTGGAAGTCTACGTCTGATCGTTCCCAAGGAAACTTGCAGCGTGGTAGCGCATCGCTTTGCCGCTCTCGAGCCGGGTCTGGCAATTGAACTTTACGAGCGGGATCCTGCGCGCGACTCGCTGGAGGGGATCGATCCGCGTCGGGCTGGGAATCTGCATACCTGGCTGATTCCGTGCCGCGAATCGGAAGCGCTTCTCGCTCAGGCTCGGGCGCAGATCGAACCGATCGTGGCGTCCGATCCGCAGGCCATCGCCGTCCATCCCGGCACTACCTCAGGTGAGGTAGTTCTGCGTTATCGCGGGCTGGCGTTTGCGCGCAAGGATGACGGAAGCATTTTTTTTGGTTGCAACGATATGCGCGAGGAACTGACTCCTGCCAGCCGGGCGACGTTCGAACGTATGATGCAGGATCTGGGGATCTACCGGCAACCGTTGGCATCCGCTTCGCGTCATCCTTTATATCGGGCGCAGGCGGAACGCTGGCTCGAGTCTCTGGTGCGCAACGACGTCACTCGCGTGGATAGCATTCTCGATTCTCGCTTTGTTTATGCTCAAGTGTTTGCGGGCAGCGGCGCGGAGCACGGCATCATTGATGTGCTCACCATTACACGGACGGGCCGCCTCGCCATTCTGGAATTAAAAGCGAGCGAGCATATCCATCTTCCCTTACCGGCTGCGGATTACTGGCTACGGGTGCGCCGCCACATGGAGCTTGGCGAGTTTCGCAGCTACGGTTATTTTCCTGGGGTCGAGATTCAAAAAGCGCCGCCACTGGTTTATCTGGTTGCTCCCGCGCTGCGTTTCCATCCGGTTACCGGCATTTTGCTGGAGGCACTGTCGCCGGAAATCGAAGTGGTTCGCGCGGGCCTGACCGAAAGCTGGCGACGCGGCATTCGCGTGTCATGCGCCAATAGCAACCACAACTCACTGTTGATCATCTACAGTTCTTAGCTAAATCATTTCGCTGAGGTGCGAGTTGAGAACATATCGGCTGACAATTGCTATCTGTGCCGTGGGCTTCGTACTTACCGCTGCATTCGCGCAAACTCCATCTTCTGGCAGCAAACTGACCGAGGACCCGGTGTATAAGGAAAAGTGCGCGAAGTGTCACGGAAAGACTGCCGAGGGGCGGCATTTCGGCGGACCATCGCTCATCTCCGAAAGAAGCGCTGCCGCTTCGGTGGAAGACTTGCGCAATATCATAGCCAATGGCAAGGGTCGTATGCCCAAATACGCCGGAAAACTGACATCCGAAGAAATCGACAATCTTGTGCAGCAAATGCGAGCGCTGAACGGGAAATAATTGCGGCGGACTGTAAGTGTTTCTGGTCTCGGTGAACTTGTGCTGACTGTTCGCCGCGCACTCACAAAGTCAATAGATAAAATTTAGGGGCGCGCGCCATTTGACGGATCGGCGGAAGCCGCAGTGTCTGCATCCAGGTCCCACACGTGTGAAGCGTCGTAAGGGCTGTAGCAATTTCCGTTGCGGTTATAGCCCGTCGGGCAACGGGCGGTGAACTCTTTACGGCGCGGCGACTGGGCGTATTGCCACGCTTGAGCGTAGGCGACGCCGCTGGACGCAACTGAAGGCGCTGTGCTGGGGAACACACACCCTGGGGATGGCGGGCAAGCATCGTTAAATACGAAAAATATATATTCGCGCGATCCGGCGTTAGCGCGGATGTCATCGGCAGTGAGAATCGTAACTCCGCCCGATTCCTTGGCGGGCATCCCAGAGCAATAAACGCCCGCACGGTATCCGGCGCGCGCTAGATTATCGAGCCAGGCGTGAAGATAGGCGTGATAGGTCGCTGAGAGCCGGCCTCCCTCTTCTATATCAAGAAAAATGATTGTGTCAGCGGGGAAGCCCTCTTGTTTGGCAGCGGATACCGTTGCGTCAGCGTCGAGAGAACCCTTAGCTGGTCCGTCGGAGTCTTTTTTGAATTCGTGGCTATCGCGTCCGCGAAATAAGACTAAGAAACCAAATCCAGATTTGAGTAAGAAATCACGTTTACCTATCCATGTGTTCGCCTTTTCGCCTGGTGGCAAGTTAAGCCAATAACCGGTGAACGCAAAAGTCTGTCGCAGCGCCGGAAAAGCAGCGTCGCCCGGGTAAATGTTGCGATCGAACCCCAAGTACGACCTGAGTGGCGCAGTCCTTGATGGTGCAATACCGCTTAGCGATGAAGGTTCACGAGCAGCGATAGTTATGGAGATACTGGCAGCGACGAGGAGAATGGCGGAAAGAACAGTAAAAAATTGTTTCATGATGGCGTCCCGCGACAGAATGACAGAACGCATTGAGGCGCGCTAGCCTTCGCGGAGTTTGTGCCCTGCGAGATTACCCAAGCCGTCGTAGGCCGCGTATTTGTACGTTTCACTCAAGGTGGGGTAATTGAAGACCTGCTCGATAAATTCATCGATGGTCAAACCGCGGTCGAGCACCATCATGCCGATGTGAATCAGTTCGGTCGCGTTTTCTCCGATGATGCTGACACCCAAAAGTTTCTTGTCGGCGCGAGTGAAGATCAATTTCAACAAACCGGTAGTGTCTCCCGCGATGTGGCCGCGCGCATTGTTTGCGTAGTGGGCACGGCCAACGACGAAATCGATTTTCTTGTCTTTGCAGGACGCTTCCGTTTCTCCAGCGGCGGAAATTTCTGGAATGGTGTAGATGCCCATGGGGAGAAGCGAGGCGACGCGTTGCTTATACTTGAGGCCGAAGGCGTGGCACACGGCCACGCGACCCTGCTCCATCGAAGTGGAAGCGAGCGCGGGAAAGCCGATGACGTCTCCGGCGGCGTAAATATTTGGAATGCTGGTGCGATAGTGCTCGTCGACGGGGATGTAGCCGCGATCGTTGATGCTTAAGCCAGCTTTTTGCAATTCGAGGCCATCGACGGCGGCGCGCCGACCTGCGGCAAAGAGAGCGGCTTCGGTTTCCAGGACGCGGCCACTTTTCATGGTGAGGCGCGCTCCCGACGAGGAGTTTTCCACTTTGACGGGGCGTTCATTAAACAAGAACAGCATGCCGAGAGCGGCAAAGCGTTCGCGAAGGCGCCCGGAAATTTCGGCGTCAAGAAAGGGCAAAAGCACATCGCGGCCGTCGACCAGCGTGACCGCGACGCCGAGAGCCATGAAGATAGAGGCATACTCGCAACCGATGACGCCGGCTCCGATGACGGCGAGACTTTTGGGGATGCGGTCCATTTGAAGAAAAGTGTCGGAGTCAAAGGTATGGACATCGTCGAAAGCGATTTCCGGCGGACGATGCGGCTTGGAACCGCTGGCAATGAGAATAATTTCGCCGCGCAGACGTCGTGCGCCGTCCGTACCGGAAACTACGATCGTGTGGGCGTCGTCAAAAGCCGCCTGACCGCTGATGAGCTCGATTTGATGCAGCGCTAGATTTTTGAGAATGCGCTGCCGTTCCATTTCGACGACTTCGCGTTCATGGTGCATGAAGTCGTTCACGGTGAGATTTTCTTTCAGCGAGTAGTCAATGCCGTAAAGGCCTCGCTGCTTTAACCCCGAGAAATAGAGAGCGGATTCGCGCAGCGTTTTGCTGGGGACGGTGCCAGTGTTGATGCAACTGCCGCCGGTATGCTTGGCGCGTTCGATGACGGCGACGCGCTTGCCGAAATAGGCGGCCTGTGCGCCGGCTTTTTCGCCGGCAGGGCCACAACCGATGACCAGCAGGTCGAATTGTTCATGAGCGGGCACTGCATCCTCCGAGTGCGGATAAGTTGCCTGTGTGGAATGAGCTATGAATGTCCGCCAAGAATCTTAAGGTAAGAACGGTGGGGTGGCGTGAACATTCTTAAAATATTGTGCCGAATTACTCGTGTCGGCGGGGCGCCGTCAGCTCATTGAGTGTGCCGACAAGTTATGAGGATGGTTTCCGCGCATGATATTCTCTGGGTGCCGCGTCGCCGGTGCGGCTGTGGCGAAATTGGCATACGCGGTGGGCTTAAAATCCACTGGGGTTTTCCCCGTTGTCGGTTCGAGTCCGACCAGCCGCACCATTTCGTAACGATTCCAACTCGCGCATTTTTCACGGTGTGAGGCTAACAACAAGGTTCCCACCTTCCTGTAGCAGGCCACGCAGCATTGATTGAATCCAAATCGGAATACTGGCTTTCTAAATTCCGCACGGCTGTGGATAATTGCTGTTCACTGATTCTCAACCGAACAACGAGGAATATCGTTATGGCTAACATCAACACCAGGAAAGGTGTCATCGGGATTCTGACCGGCGGAGGGGACGTTCCGGGATTGAATCCGGCGATTCGCGGCGTAACGTTCCGCGCCTTGCGCGAGGGTTACCAGGTTATTGGCTTCCGACGGGGATGGGCCGGTTTAGTGGAGATGGTCCGCGATCACCATCACGACAATTCGGAAAATTTCCAGGTACTGACTGAAGAATTGGTGAACCGTGCAGGCCGCACCGGAGGAACGTTCCTGCATTCCTCGCGGACGAATCCCAGCCGCGTGAGTAAATCCAGCGTGCCCGAACACCTGAAAGATTCTTTCAGCGCAGACAAGAATGATTTGACTTCCGAAGTACTGAAAAATCTAGCATGGCTGGGCGTCGAGTATTTAATTCCGATTGGAGGAGACGACACGCTGAGCTACGGAGTGCGGCTCCACGACGAGGGATTTAAGGTAATCGGAATCCCTAAGACCATGGACAACGATGTGCCGGGCACTGACTACTGCATCGGATTCAGCACCTGCGTTACACGCACGATCCACATGACCAACGATCTGCGGACTTCGGCCGGCTCGCATGAGCGGTTCATGGTGCTGGAGGTTTTCGGAAGATACGCGGGATTCAGCGCCATGCTGCCAACGATGGCTGGAGCCGCCAATCGTTGCGTGATTCCGGAACATAAATTTAATATCGAGCAGCTGGCGGAATTGTTGAGCGCAGATCGCCGGAAGAACCCCAGCCGGTATTCCACGGTGATCGTTTCGGAAGGAGCGATGTTTGAGGGCGGAGAAATGGTGTTTGAACACGAGGCCGCTGACGCCTTCGGTCACAAAAAGCTGGGCGGGATTGGCGACCTGGTGTCCGAGAAGTTGAAAGAGTTGTCACCCAAGTACAACAACGGGAAAACCGTCGACGTAATCAACCAAAAGCTGGGGTACCTGGTGCGTTGCGGTGATCCGGATGCCATTGATTCCATCGTGCCGATGGCTTATGGCAATCTGGCTTTGGATTTACTGCTGGCGAAGATCCACGGAAAGTTGGTGGTCTTGAAGAATGGGCGCTACGACAATGTGCCGATCGAGACGGTCATCTCTACCAAGAAAGTCGTTAACGTAAAGCAACATTACAACACCAATCGCTTAAGGCCGCACTACGCGAGCTTTGAAATGAAGCCTTTATTTATTATGACGAGCGACTCGGCCTAGCGACTGAGAGAAAAAGAAACTGGCCCATACCATAAAGCCTGGGCGTTACAAGTCCTCGTAAAGCACTCTAAGGCCGTAGCTTATAATCGCTAAGGGGCCACGAATTCGGCAAAGCTAGTTTTGAGAAGCCAACGATGGTCGTTGCGCATCCAAGAAACGGTAACTTAGACAGACACGGTTAAAATAATTCGTACAGTGATGTTTGTAGTTTCCGAGGAGACCGTATGCGAAAACGCCAAATTGCTGACCTCCCAACGTTTTGCGCTCTGGTTCTATTGTTCGGTCTCGTAGCGGGCTGCGACTATAACGGTAACTCCACGGCCGATCAGCGGGCCCGTGAGGAGCGCACACGGGATGAAGTAGCGAAAGCCACGGAACGTGCCAAGCCGGCGCTGGAGGAGGCGGGCAGGAAAATCGGGAAAGCGGCTTCTGAAGCAGCGGATCAAGCGCAAGCAGCTGCTGAGGGAGTGCGAGAAGGTTGGGACCGCGGCGGGCATCGCCTCCTAAATGTAAATGTGGCTACGGAAGACGAGCTCGCGGAACTGCCGGGGATAGGTCATCGTGAGGCACGCAGGATTGTCGACGGGCGCCCTTACGCGAATAGACATGACCTGGTGGTGAAGGGCGCGATCTCGGAAGAGATCTACTCAAAAATAAAAGACCGCATCACATCAAAATAGTATGGAGTATTGTCCGGGTTTTATCTTAGAATCTGGCGGCTGTGGGCTGCCTGCCAAAGACAAGGAGGGCCGGGTAGTAAGTTATATTGGTTTCGAGTAAGATGTGTTGGTCAGGCGACAATCGGATTTCCAGCCCACGCAATCCCAGCCAACGGAAGTTGGGTTTCAGGCCTTGTGAGCTCCCGGCTCAATTTTGCAGTGAGGAGAATCCATGAAGCGGCAGATTGAAATTAGCATTATCGCCAGCGTGCTCTTGGTGGGTGGCTGTGCGACGAAAAAATACGTCGCGGAGCAAGTTGACCCGGCGAACGCCAAAATTAGCGAAGTAGATAGAAATCAGAAAAATACGCAGCGACAGTTGGAAGGGGACGAGCCGAAAATCAGCGCCGCGGATGAAAAGGCTTCCTCTGCGGATGCGCGCGCGACGGACGCGATTGGTCGCGCGGACGCAGCTTCAAAGAAATCGGACCAGGTGCGGGCAGATTTACACAACGAACTGAATGACCGAATCGCAAATATTGATGACTATAAGGCTGCAGGCAACATTACGGTTTTGTTCAAGTTTGACTCCGCGAAACTGACGGATGATGCGAAACAGCAACTCGATCAACTGGCTTCCGGGCAGGTGGGAAGCTTGAAGAGATATTTCGTCGCGATTCAAGGGTTCACGGATAGCATTGGAACGGTGGAGCACAATCTGGATTTGAGCAGGCGCCGCGCAGAAGCGGTGCAAACTTATCTGGTCAGCCAGCACAACATGCCGGTGTATAGAATTCAGATCGTTGGGTTGGGCAAGGACAAGCCCGTGGATGAAGGCAAGACCCGTGCGGCGCATGAGAAAAACCGCAGAGTGGAAGTAACGGTCTTCAGCGCAGATGGAGCGCAGTCCGCACAGACGGCTACGCCGACGCAGTAGGCCCGGCTCGTACTTCACGGGGCTTGCAATTTCCTAAGCCCTTCCAAAACCAATGGATAGCAAGTACCAGGACGATTGCCCCATTTACGGCCGCTTTAAAAGAGTCTAATGTTGATTGTACCAGTGTCGGGGACGGTGATACGCTACCGCCCAATCGATTGAATTACTATTGGAGGTAGTAGTGTGAGCTCTGCAACAAGCGCAAAATATTCAGGTATGGAGGGGCGCCGCAGCACCCGCGTGGAGCACCCTGTCACCTTAATTGTCTTGGGTAAGAATGGACTGGGCCAACCCTTCCAAGAAAAGACTGCTTCGGTAAGCGTGAATCTGCACGGTTGCCGTTACCCGTCACGTCATGAGTATCCGGTTGGTTCGTGGGTAGGTCTTCAGGTTGTTCATCCCGACCGGCAGGCCAGATCTCCGCTTATACGCGCCCAGGTTCGTTCGGTCCATACTCCGGACTCACCGCGGGAGCTTTTTCAAATCGGCGTGGAACTGGAGATTCCTTCTAACGTTTGGGGTTTGTCTACGCCTCCTGAGGATTGGCAAAAGCTGATTGGTGGGGAATTGTCGACAACTCATTTGGCGACTGGCGGCAATTTACCTCGGGAGCCAGGCTCGGAAGTACCTGCAAACGGCGCGTCCACCGGCCCACAGGCCGTGCCGTCCCCTAGCTCCAACAACGAATCCAGCAAGCCAGCGGCGGCTAAGACCGAACGATTTGTGATCACTTCGGATCAACTTATCCTGTCCGTGCGCCCTAAGCTCCAACAAGCGGCCGAGCAGGCCATGCAGTCGGCGATTACCACGCAGCTGGATGAAGCCGTCCGGGAGGCGATAGGCAAGATCGAAGGATTGCAACGCGCCAATAGCACGCAAACTGAATCGGCGGAGAGTTCCGCGCAAAGCTTTGAGCCTATGGTGCGTTCTTCAGAGGACGCCATCCTGAACCGGGTGGAAGCGCGGCTGACGGAAGTGCGTTCGCAATGGATTAAACAGCAAGAAGGGCAGCAAGAAGAGCAGCGCCGGCAGTTGCAGGAACTATCCGAACGAATCGAAAAATTGGTTAGCGAACCGCACCACGAAACGGCGGAGAAGAATGGCGACGTTGCAATAGCGGGCCAGCAGATCCAACCGGCGGTTTTTGAAAACAAAGTTCAGGCGCGCATGGACGACATCTTGAAGCGCGTCACGCAGGAGTTCGAATCGGCGGCCACGCGCGTTTCGGACCGTCACCTGATCCGACTGATGGAAGATAAGCAGATGGTGGCCAGGGAAGCTACGGCCCAAATGGAAGCTCGGGCCGCGGAAGCCCGTGCGACGTTACATAGCGCCGCCGGGGATGCGGTGGATGAGTTCCGTCGTCAACTTCAGTCGCAAGTCGACATGATGATCGCGGAGGCCTCGCAAAAAGCTGGTTCGGCGCTGGCTTCGATTGAAGCCGAGAGCCGTTCGGCGTGTGAAACGCGCCGCCGCTCGCTGGAGACAGACGTTGCGCGCGTCGCGGAACAATCGGCAGAGCAGTTCCGCACAGGGATCAAGGCGTTTCTATATTCGTGCCTGGTCGCCGCGGTTAGCGCCGTGGACGAGCATTCGCAGAGCACGCTCGAAGGCCTTGTCAAGGACGGGCCCAAAGACGCCAAGGAAAACGGGCATAACGGGAAAGTGCCCCATCAATTCACAATTCCGGGCGACGATTCGAACGAAAACAACAACGAAAATTAACACTTAGCTTGGGGACTTGGCCTTGCATCGAAGATCCCCGCACGCGTGCGCACATGTCCAGCGGTCTTAAGCACGTAACGAACGTGCAGAATTGTTAACTGTGTGCCACTCGCGTGCGGAGTCGCGAAAAAAGCTCTTTCCCAAATCTTTCCCACGGAAACCGCTTGTCCGGTGGCTATCCGACATAGCTGTCGCTTAGAAAAACCGTAGGTTGCGGTCGAGCACGGCATTTAGACTCTAGAAATTCCATGATTTCACGCCTCAGTCGGCAGTTCGCGTTTCTATCCGCCATCTCGGGGTTCACGTTTTGCTTTGCTGGGGTCGGACGGTGCGAAGAACCACAAAAAGTATCCGCCTGCCAACTGAAGAACGATCCAGCGACCTATAATCACAAGTTGATCGAAGTGACCGGATTCGTCTCTCACGGCTTTGAGGACTTCGGGCTTTTTGACCCCACGTGTGCAACTTACCCTTATATCTGGCTGGAGTACGGTGGAAAGGCTAAGTCAGGCACAATGTATTGCTGCGGCGTAACCGCCGACCGGAGCAGACCGAGGGAACTGGTCATCGAGAACATCACTGTGCCCCTAGTGAAAGATGAGGGATTCAAGGCATTTGACAATCTCATTCATCTCACGCCTTCTTCGATAGTTCACGCCACTGTTGTCGGACGATTCTTTTCTGGAAAAGAAAGACACTACCCCAAAGGTGTCTCTTGGGGTGGTTATGGTCACATGGGTTGCTGCAGCATGCTCGCGATACAACAGGTCATATCGTTAGATCCCCACGACCGCCAAGATCTGGATTATGGAGCGTCCCCAGATCAACCTAAGATGGACAAGGCGGGATGTGGCTTCAAGTTTTTATTTCCGCTTTTGCCATACGAGGACTTGATCTACGAGGATTTGATCGAGGCTCAGCACAGAGCCGAAGTTGCCCAGCCCGGGTGGGAATTTGATGACCCTCAGCGAGTGGCTTCCGAAGCTTTGGCTCGACTGGTAAAGATAGACCAAACATCGACTGAGGGAATGAAACAAACCCGCACGTCCCAAGGACGAATCGTTTACGAATGGATTCCAGCGGGCGAGCGCGTGTCTTACATGGTCGTTGTCAGTCGTCCTTACTGGCTCTCGTACTACTCAAAAGACCTAACGAAGGTCGCGTGGGTCGTTATCGCCGCGTACGAATCCTCCTGCGGCAAGAACAATACTGTCCAACGCGTTAAGTAATTCAACGCCTGATTAATGCTGCGTTCACGGTACACATGGAAATCTGACCTTTGTTTATGAGCGCGACTGGATATTTGCTTGTCCCTCCGCCAATTCCAACCTGAGTTTATGCAGCGCTGCAAATTCCGGGGTGCGAGTCCATTGCATGATCTGTTCTGCCAGGGTGTTTACGCTATTGGTGATGCGGTCGGCCTCGATGTTTATCGAGTCGAAACGTGCCAGGGCGGAGCTTGCTCCGGTTGTTCGGGATTGAACCATCAGGCGGTGTTCTTCACGAAGATCGGGGAAGTCTTTAGACGGCACCCGTACGCCACGAAGAGTGGAAGAGAGCAACGCAAGAGTCTGCTCTAACTTGGACATAAAGTTTTTCAGAGGTGAAGAGCTGGCTAGCGCGGGCTGGTAAGAAAAAATTGCATCCAAGGCCATCAGGGCGTGAGCGAAACGGTGGGAACTGGCTAGAACGGCGCTCAATCGGGCGATTTGCTCTCGCGTGGTTCCGGGCTCCGAACCCAGGCGATCAATGGAAGCTTCAAGGTTCGCTCGGGTGGTTCGGGCACCGCGCCGCGCACGTTCCAACTCCTGCATCCAGGATTTGTCAGCGGGGTTCGATCGCAACAGCGCGTGGGTATAGTTTCTGTATGCGTCCAACATCTCCGCGATTCGTTCGGACACGCGGGTGCGCTCCCACGTGGGCCACAGCCAATAGGCCAGAAGTGCCAGCGCGCCACCGGCAACGGTGTTGACGATGGAATGACCCCTTGAATTGGCACACTCGCGATGGGCACACTCTCCGGGAGTGACCCGACCCCTTTTTCGAGACAATTTCTAAGTTGAATTCGGGAGGCTGCTGATCTCCTCGGGCGCGGTTTTCCTGACTTCTGTGGCCTAAAGTAACTCACTTCAACCTCTCAACACAAACTGCAT
>Ga0185299_10005724_pt1 | contig 13728 bp, 11 predicted proteins | sample PaiPotPPA55metaG_FD_128002 | JGI IMG/M metagenome (GOLD analysis project Ga0185299, IMG submission 128002) | Iron sulfur acid spring bacterial and archeal communities from Banff, Canada, to study Microbial Dark Matter (Phase II) - Paint Pots PPA... ...
TGACCAGCGCGGTGGCCGCCCGTGCAATGGCGTTCTTCGACTTGACGCGCGTGTGGCTGCGCTCGGCGATCGGCGCTTCACCAGCCGGGCGCGTCACGCCGCCATGCACGCGCCGCAATTCACCCAGTGCTTCGAGATCCACCAGATCGCGCCGGACCGTCTCGCGCGACACGCCGAGTTCGGCCATGATGCGTTCGGTCGATACGCGTTCAAGCGTGGCGAGCAGCGCGCGAATTCTCTGATGACGATCTTCCTGCCACATGCTGTATTCCTGAGCGTTGAGGTCGAACGGTGACTAGTGAAAACGAGTAGAAGCTGCGTGGCCGCCGATCCGGTCCGGCAGCGCCTCAAGTCTTGTGAACGGACTATGTGTCGCCCGTGTGTCGCCAATATTAATTGGCTGCCGGGCGCCAGGTGTTACCAGAGATTCCGGCTGAAAGATTAACAAGAACTGGCGCTGCCGATGTTGCATTTTTTTGGATACTTGCGAATTTGGGTATTTGAACTTAGTCTCTCCGTCACACTCGCGGATAGTTCCCTTGGACCGTCCGAAGTGCCTGAAACAAGTCCTGGATTGCTGTCTTTTTCACCGTCGTCATCGTTCTTAAACATTTGGCCGCCAGAGTCGCGTGCGCGCCAAATGTGAGTGCGCACTAAAAAACAAGTTTCGGACCAGGCAGCACGCAACTTTCCAAAAACGTAAGCACGCAGGCAGAGGATGGAATCACCATGAATCAAGACGGGTTGCGAGTGACTTCGACATTTCGCCGCGTAAGCGGCAAGGCATCCATCATGGCGGCGATCGCCGCGCTGACCGCGGTCGCGGGGCAGGCCGTGGCGGCGCCACCGGCGTCGCTCATCGCTGCTGCGAAGAAGGAAGGCCAGTTGACCACGATCGCGTTGCCGCACGACTGGTGTGGCTACGGCGAGGTGATCGCGGGCTTCAAGGCGAAGTACGGCATCACGGTGAACGAGCTGAATCCGGACGCAGGTTCGGGCGACGAAGTCGAAGCCATCAAGGCGAACAAAGGCAACACGGGGCCGCAGGCGCCGGACGTGATCGACGTCGGTTTGTCGTTTGGCCCCACCGCACAGGCCGCCGGCTTGCTGCAGCCTTACAAGGTGTCGACCTGGGCGACCATTCCGGATTCGGCCAAGGAGAAGGACGGCTATTGGTACGGTGATTACTACGGCGTGCTGTCGTTTGAAGTGAACACCGACATGATCGACAAGGTCCCGACCGACTGGGCCGACCTGCTCAAGGCCGACTACAAGAATGCCGTGGCACTCGCGGGCGACCCGCGCTCGGCTAACCAGGCGATTCAGGCCGTCTACGCTGCCGGCTTGTCGCAAAGCAAGGGCGACGCATCGAAGGCGGGCGCAGCGGGCCTGAGCTTTTTCAGCACGCTGAACAAGAACGGCAACTTCGTACCGGTGATCGGCAAGGCGGCATCTCTTGCGCAAGGCACCACGCCAATCATCGTGCGCTGGGACTACAACGCGCTGGCCGATCGCGATACGCTGAAGGGCAATCCGAAGGTGTCGGTGGTCGTGCCGAAGACGGGCGTGGTTGCCGGCGTCTACGTGCAGGGCATCAGCGCTTACGCTCCGCATCCGAACGCCGCGAAGCTGTGGATGGAATACCTGTATTCGGACGAAGGCCAGATTGGCTGGCTGACCGGCTACTGCCACCCGATCCGCTTCAAGGACCTCGAAGCGAACAAGAAGATCCCGGCAGCGCTGCTCGCCAAGCTGCCGCCGCCGTCGGCCTACAAGAACGTGGTGTTCCCGACGCTCGACGAGCAAAACGCTTCGAAGACGCTCATCACGGGTCAGTGGGACCAGGTGGTCGGCGCCAACGTGAAGTAACTGCTGAAATAATCACATGCAGTAGTCACACGAAGTAACGTAGTGCACGGTCAGCCGGACTTCAGGTCCGGCTGACCTTCCGGCTCGCGCTTTGTGCTTTTCTCCAGCGCGGCCTGTCAGTCACGAGCGACATCATGAGCACTTCATCGAAGATCGCCACGCCCATGTCCGGACATGAGGAGCGCGAGGGGCAGTCGAACCCGTCGCTCGGCCCCGGCATGAAAGCGGCGCGACGCGTGTCGCCCGCGTGGAATTATCTCGGCGTCTTACCGTTTTTTGCGTTTGCCGTATTGTTCTTGCTGCTGCCTACCGCGTGGCTGATGGTCGGCGCATTCCAGGACGCGCAGGGCCATTTCACGCTGGGTAATTTCCGCGAACTGCTGCAGCCCAGTGTGCTCGATGCCTACTGGATCAGCTTCAAGGTCAGCGCGGCATCGGCACTGGGTGGCGGATTTCTCGGACTGCTGCTCGCCTGGGCCGCCGTGCAGGGCAAGTTGCCCGTGTGGATTCGCCCGACCTTGATGACGTTCTCCGGTGTGGCGTCGAACTTCGCGGGCGTACCACTCGCATTCGCGTTCATCTGCACGCTCGGGCGTGTCGGGCTCGTCACGGTGCTGCTGAAGAAGTACGTCGGCATCAATCTGTATTCCACTGGCTTCAGCATCCTGAGCTTCACAGGGCTGACGCTGACCTATCTGTACTTCCAAATTCCCCTGATGGTTCTCATCATCACGCCCGCGCTCGACGGCCTGAAGCGCGAATGGCGCGAGGCGTGCGATTGTCTGGGCGGCAGTGCGTACCACTACTGGATGTTCGTCGCGTTGCCGGTGCTCTGGCCGAGCGTGCTGGGCGCCACGCTGTTGTTGTTTGCGAACGCGTTCGGCGCTGTGGCAACGGCTTATGCGCTGACCGGCAGCTCGCTCAACATCGTGCCGATCGTGCTGTATGCGCAGATTCGCGGTGACGTGTTGCACAACGAAAATCTTGGTTATGCGCTCGCGCTAGGCATGGTGCTGGTGACTGGATTGTCTAACGGCGGTTATATCTGGCTGCGTTCGCGCGCTGAAAGGGGGCGTCGATGAGCACCGTTGCCACAGTCACTCCGGACAACAAGGTTCGGGCTCAGACGCGGGCGGGCGCGTGGATCGCGATGGTGGTCGGTGCGCTGTACTTCTTGCTGCCGCTGTTCGCGACAGTGGAGTTCAGCCTGAAGATGCGGCGCGGTGAATACAGCTTCGACGCCTACCGCGTCGTGCTCACTGACCCGCATTTCCAGGCGTCGTTCGGCTATTCCATCATGATGGGCGTATTCGCCATCGTGCTTGGGGTGCTGCTGGTTGTCCCGACCGCCTACTGGGTGCAGTTGCGCTTGCCGAAGCTGCGTCCGTTGATCGAGTTCATCACGTTGTTGCCACTCGTAATTCCGGCCATCGTGATCGTGTTCGGTTATCTGCATATCTATAACAGCAGTTCGTTCCTGCCGCTCACCGGCAACGAGCGCGCAACCGACTTCCTGCTGATCTGCGGTTACGTCACGCTGTGTTTGCCCTATATGTACCGATCCGTCGATGCAGGTCTGCGCGCCGTCGATGTCCGCTCGCTCACCGAAGCGGCCGAATGCCTGGGCGCGAACTGGCCGACCATCCTCTTCAAGATCATCTTTCCGAATGTTCGCTCAGGGATCTTGTCGGGTGCGTTCTTGACGTTCGCGGTGGTGATCGGCGAATTCACGCTGGCGAGCCTGCTCAACCGTCCGGCGTTCGGACCGTATCTGCAACTCATCGGTGCGAACCGGGCGTATGAACCCTCGGCGCTCGCGATCATCGCGTTCGCTATCACGTGGGCCTCGATGGGGCTTATTCAGGTCTTCGGCTCGGCGCGCTCTCTCGCCGGACAAAAAATTTAAAGGGCAGGCTTGTCATGGCACTTCTCGAGATCGAAAACCTTTCCAAGACTTTCGGCACGAATACCGTGCTGCATCAGTTCGATATGCAGATCGAACGCGGCGAATTCATCACTTTTCTCGGACCCTCGGGTTGCGGCAAGACGACGGTGCTGCGAATGATTGCTGGCTTCGAAACGCCCACGCGCGGCACGATCAAGCTCGGCGGCCGCGACGTGACCCATGTACGTACGCGGCAACGCAAGGTCGGCATGGTGTTCCAGTCCTATGCGCTGTTTCCGAACATGACGGTGGCGGACAATATCGGCTTCGGGCTGAAGGTGTTGGGGCGGCCGCAGGCGGAGATCAAGGCGCGGGTGGAGGAAATGCTCGCGTTGATCAAGCTGCCCAAGCTCGCAGACCGGTATCCATGGCAAATGTCGGGTGGCCAGCAGCAGCGCGTGGCGCTGGCGCGTGCGTTGGCCAGCAAACCGCAGGTGCTGCTGCTCGACGAACCGCTGTCCGCCCTCGACGCCAAGATCCGCGTCTCCTTGCGCGAAGATATCCGCAACTTGCAGCGCGAGCTTGGCATTACATCGATTTTCGTTACGCACGATCAGGAAGAGGCGCTGTCGATTTCCGACCGTATCGTGGTGATGAACGAAGGGCGCGTGGAGCAGATCGGGACGCCATCGGAGATTTATAACTTTCCGCGCACGCGCTTCGTGGCGTCGTTTGTCGGCACGTTGAACCTGTTGTCGGGGCAGGTGGTGGACCCGGCGAGCGGGAAGATCGTGGTCGGCGGCCAGGAGTTGCGGACCTCGCACGCGCTCAGTTCCAGCGACGCCGGCAAGCAGCGGACGCTTGCCGTCCGCCCCGAAGCGATCGTATTGGAGGCACCGGCTAACGGACGCAATACGCTCGCGGCGACTGTTGAGGAGGTCAACTTCCTGGGCGCGGTGGTGCGGATCAGGACACGCGTGGATGAGTCCGTGATTTCACTCGATGTGTTCAACGACCCGAATCGACGATTGCCGGAGCGGGGACAACCCGTGGCGCTCGGGTTCTCGCATGAGAATCTGCTGGTGCTGGAAGAGGGTGCCTGATCGTTGGCTTGCGGTAGGTCCACTGTTTCAAAGAAGGGCGCTTCGCATTGCGCAAGCGGCTTTTTCTTGGTGCGCCCAGCATGGGCGCAATCTTGGAGGTGTAAGTCCTCCCGTGAGTTGACCACAGCGAACGAAGTGAAGCGCAACTGCGTGAGGGTGACCGAGCGTGGGGAGGAAGCGTGGAGCGAAACCGTGAGCCGATGTACAAGAACCGGATATAAGGCGGTGCCGATCCCGACTCGGCGGCCCTGTCAACGCAAGAAATGAAGGCGCTGCGCCCCTTCCCCGAGGTGATGGCTGAACGCCGCATGGGCCGGCCGCCGAAAGAGCATCGGAAAGAGCAGGTCAGCGTGCGTTACGACGCGGATGTGATTGCCGCTTTCCGCGCGACCGGTGAAGGGTGGCAAACGCGGATGAACAACGCGCTGCGCACTTATCTGAGCGAGCATCCGTTGCAGGCGGCTTGAGCACAACGACTGGCGCGTAAGTTCAAGAGGGGCGGGCAAGACCGGTCGCCTCTCTTCATTTCCTACAAGCCGATAAACCAAACGTAGCGCCGGAACACCCCCTCGGCGCTGCCGTTCAAGAATCCGTCCCAAACGCGGCACAATCTCCGCCTCCGTCTCAAAATGTTAAGGTAGTGCTCGGTTTATTTTGAGACGGACAGCAAAAGCGTGATTTTCACCAGCCACTCCAGGGTTTTAGGCGTTTCCCTCGCCGCATCGATTCTTCTCTTCAGCGCCTGTGCACCCTTGCCGCCGGACGGCAGCGCCGGCAACTCGCTGCCGAGCGCGACCACCGCGCCCGTGGCGGCCGCCAAACCTCAGTCTGCCTCGAAACGCTCCGCGCAAGTCAATGCTTCCGGCGTTCCCGGCGAACAACGTATCGATGTCGGCGGTGCCAATGGTTACCACACCGCAGTCACCATTACCCCGCCCAAGCAGGTATGCGATCTCGACGCCTTCGCCGACGGTGTCCAGTATGGTTACGCCTACACGTGGAATCGCCTCGTGATGGAACAGGCGCGCGAAGGCGGCAAGACGACCACTCCGCCGCCGCAGCAGTTCGATCCCTCCACCATCCGGCTACAGGACGAGCAGTACAAGATCGTGTGGAACGGCGATCAGCGGGTGAATGCGTGTGCGTCGGATGGATATCTCATCGGGCGGATCGTGGGCACGCACCGGGCTTACGTCGATTTGAAGGGCGGTGGGAGTTAATCCAGCCCTGCGGCGCTTAGTCGCACTTGTGGGCGTCGGCCACATACGCCGACGCGCTGATGATATCGCCGTAAATCGTATATCCCGTGCCCGTCGCCGACGGTTCCGCTTCGATCAACAGCATGGTTTGCCCGTTCACGCCGTGTACGGTGACGACATCGCCGTCTGCGCTTGGTGAGTATTCGGCGATTTTCAGCGGCCGCGCGGCCCATTTCGCTTTCACGCAAGCGACGAACGGCAGCGTGGTGAGATGCGACGTTCCCGAGCCGACCGGCACTGTCTTGATCAGCGAATCGGATTGTGTCGTGCAGGCGCTCAAGGCGAGGACAGCGACGGTAAGTGTCACGGCTGCCGCTGCGAGGCGTTGCTTTTTCATACGGTAGAACCTTTTATCGATGATAAATGCGGCGCCCGAGGGCGTGCATCGGAGCCAAGATGCTAACCGCTCGCCCGTTCTGGTGTGAAGGAAACAACCGGAAACGGCAAGAAACGCCCACCACGCCCCTCCCGAACGGCTAGACTCCCACACTTTTCTTAAGTCCCGTCAACCTAGGCCGTTATACAGCCGTTGCTAACCGTAACGTTCTATTCAGGTTTTTGAAATCTGAATGAACGCCGGATACACGCGATACGGTCCGGCATCTGCCGATCAGAACCAAGAACCAACAAAAACGCCAAAAAGCCGCGAGGCAGAAGGCGTTGAAGCAAGTCCGGTAATCCGCATGTCTCGCAGAAATATTGTCTGTTCAGTCCCTGTGCTGGAATCGCTGCTTCGTTTGTCGAAGTCGTGGCGGCTGCAGCGTTTGACCGCGCCAGTCCTCGCGATGCTCGTGTGCGGGCTGCTGCTGGTGGTTTTCCAGCATCTGTCCCACGCGGTCGACTATAAAACGGTCGTTCACCAATTACGTGCGCTTCCTTTCGAGGCGTGGGCCGGTGCGCTCCTCGCCACCGCGCTGAGCTATGCGGCACTGGCCGGCCGCGACGCTGTCGGCTTGCGCTACCTCGAAGCCAAAGTGCCGCATTCCGTGCTGTGGGTCGGGGCGACGGTCGCGTCCGCGCTTGGCAACGCAACGGGCTTCGGCGCGCTGACAGGGGGCGCCGTACGCTGCCGCGTATATGGCGTAGCAGGCATCACGCCTGCGCAGGTCGGCCGTCTGACCGTGTTCACGAGCGTGACGCTGGCGCTCGCACTGGCGCTGATGACGGCGATCGGCATGGTGTGCGCCGCCGACACCCTCGCCGCCATGCTGCATGCATCGCCGGACATCCTGCGATGGAGCGGCGGTGCGGTCCTGGTCGGATTCGCTGTGATGATCGCGCTGTGCCGCGCCGAGCCCAGAACCCTGCAAGTGCGCTGGAGCTGGCTCGTCGTCACCATTCCGGCGCGCCGCGATCTGGTCGCGCAACTCGTGCTTGCGGCGCTCGACGTGTTTGCGGCCGCGCTCGCGCTGTGGGCCGTGCTGCCGCATGCCCAGGTGGGTTTCGGCGAATTCCTCACGGTGTTTTCGGCGGCCATGCTGCTCGGCATGATCGGCCATACGCCCGGCGGTGTCGGCGTGTTCGAGGCTGCGATGGTGTTCGCGCTCGGCGGCAGCGTCAAGACGCCCGAGATGCTGGCGGCGCTGCTCGCGTACCGCGCGATCTATTTTGGCCTGCCGCTGATCGTGGCCACGTTCGTGCTGGCGGCGTTCGAGGGCCGGGCGCTCAAGGGGCGCTTCGCATTTCTGAATCCATCGAATGTGTCGCAACTCGCGCCGCTGTTCCTAAGCGTGGTGACCTTCGTGGTCGGCGGCATGCTCGTGATTTCCGGCGCAACACCCGCGTTCGGCAAACGCATCGCGGTGCTGCAAGCCGTGTTGCCGCTGTGGGTGCTCGAAAGCTCGCAATTGCTCGGAAGCGTGCTGGGCGTGGTGTTGTTGTTCGTCGCGCGCGGTTTGCTGCGCCGGCTCGACGCCGCCTGGTGGCTCTCCATTACGCTGGCGGTGGCGAACCTGGCGCTGTCGATGGCGAAGGGGCTGGCATTCGTCGAAACCGGGGTGCTCGCGCTCCTTATCGTCCTGCTGCTGGCCACCCGCGACCGCTTCAACCGGCGCTCGTCGCTGCTGGCGGAGCGGTTCACAGCGAGCTGGCTGGTGTCGGTGGCTATCGTGATCGGGCTGGCCGTCTGGATCTTCCTGTTCGCTTTTCGCGACGTCAATTACAGCCGCGATCTCTGGTGGCAATTCGCTTTCGATGAACGCGCCCCGCGCGCGCTGCGCGCGACGCTGGCTGCCGGCTTGTTCGCCGCGCTGTTCGCCGTGTGGCAATTGCTGCGCCCGGCCGCCGGCCGTTTCGAGAAACCCGCGCCGCAGGATCTGCTGGACGCCGCGCGCATTTTCCGCGCGCAGGAGCGCAGCGACGCCGGGCTCGCGATGATGGGCGACAAGAGTTTCCTGTTCTCGACTTCGCGCGAGGCGTTCCTGATGTACGCCAAGCACGGCCGTACGTGGGCGGCGCTTCACGATCCAGTAGGTCCGCGCCGCGAATGGGCGGAACTGATTCGCCGGTTCGTGGAAATGGCGCACGCGCACAGTGGTCGCGCCGCCTTCTATCAGGTCCGCGCCGACGCGTTGCCGCTTTACCTCGATGCCGGTCTTACGCTGATGAAACTCGGCGAGGAGGCACACGTGGTGCTGGAGGACTTCGACCTGAAGGGCTCACATCGTGCGCATTTGCGATATGCGCTGAAGCGCGGCGAACGCGATGGTTTCGACGTAGAAGCCATCGATTCGCCGCGCGTTCCAGAATGCATGCCGATCCTGCGCGAGATCTCCGACGCGTGGCTCGGGAGCCGCGAGGCGCGCGAAAAGAGCTTCTCGGTCGCCGCGTTCACCGACGACTACCTCGCCGCGCAGTCCGTGTTGCTGGTACGCCAGCAGGGCACGCCGGTGGCGTTCGTGACCTTCATGACGACCGACCTGAACACTGAAGCGACGGTCGGCGTGATGCGTCATCTCCCCGACGCGTCGCCGTACGCCATGGAATACCTGTTCACCAAGCTCGCGCTGCATCTGAAGCAGGCCGGTTTCCAGACCTTGAGCCTTGGCATTGCGCCGTTGTCCGGCATGCAGCCAACGCCACTGGCCTCGCCCTGGCATCGGCTGGCCGGGCTGGTATGGCGGTTCGGCGGGCGTTTCTACAATTTCCGGGGCTTGCGCGGTTTCAAGAGCAAGTTCCAGCCGCGCTGGGAGCCGCGTTATCTGGCGGCATCGGGCTCGGTCGGCGTGTTTTTCACGCTCGCAGATCTCTCGTTGCTGGCGGGAGGCTGGCGTTCATGACATTTTTCAAGAAGTTTGCAGTCGTTTCGCTGTTATCGATGTCAATGGCGCATGCCGCCACGCTCCCCGGTGGCCGTTACGGCGACGTGGCGTTCGCCAAACCTACCGGCCCGATGCGCGGTTTCATCGTGCTTTTCTCCGATAAAAACTGGACCCCCGCTGACCAGCAAGCCGCCGATGCATTGGCAAAAAATGGCGCGATGGTTGTCGGCGTGGACACGGCTCGCTACGCGGCGAAACTGCCCGGCGAGAAGGAGATCTGTCACAACCTGGTTGGCGACGCCGAGGCGGTGAGCCATCAACTGGAACGCGAAGTGCAATCCAGCCGCTATTTCGCACCGATCCTGATGGGCACGGGCCAGGGTGGGGTGCTCGCCACGAAGATCCTGGCGCAGGCGCCGGACAATACGGTGGCGGGCGTGCTTGCGTTGAACCCCGACTCGCAACTGGACACACGTTTCAACCTGTGCCCGCCCGATCCGACCATCACGCACGCGAAGGGCCTGCCCGGTTTCTTCGATAAAACCACGCAACCCGCCGCCGCTTCAAAGGCCGATGCGCTGCTCGCGCTCGCCACGCCGCATCTCAAGGTCGAGCAAACGCGCGATGAAGACGTATCGGATCTGCCGCTGATCGAACTGCCTGCCGCGCATCCGACGAACCTGCTTGCCATTGTGATTTCCGGCGATGGCGGCTGGCGCGATCTCGATAAAACCGTCGCCGAGTCGTTGCAGAAGGACGGGGTATCGGTGATCGGCATCGACAGCTTGCGTTATTTCTGGAGCGCCAAGACGCCCGAACGGACTAGTCACGATCTCACGCGGGTGATTCAGGCGTACAGCGCGCGCTGGCACTCGGAGCACATCGCGCTGATCGGCTATTCGTTCGGTGCGGACGTGATGCCGTTCGCTTACAACCGGCTGCCGGATGCGGTGCGCGCGAAGGTGTCGTTGGTATCGCTGATGGGCTTTTCACCCGACGCCGATTTCCAGATTCGCGTAACGGGCTGGCTCGGCATGCCTGCGAGCAAGGACGCGTTGAAAGTGCAGCCGGAACTCGCGAAATTGCCGCCCGCGATCGTCCAGTGCATTTACGGCGCGGCCGAGGAAGATACGCTGTGTCCGGCGCTGACGAAGACGGGCATAGACGTGGTCAAGACCAGTGGCGATCACCACTTTGGTGGCGACTACAACGTGCTCGCACGACGGATTTTGGCTAGCTGGCAGAAGCAGATCGCCGCGCGGACTTGACGGACTTGAGTCGGGCGGCGGGCTGCTTTTAATTGCTCCTCATGCCGCCTGGAACGCGCCAAGGAAATCCATCTTTCCTACCGGCACGCCCAAGTGCCGGAGGATGTCGTAAGCGGTGACAATGTGGAAATAGAAATTCGGCAGCGCGAACAAGAACAAATAATCCTCGCCGCTGAACTTCGGCTCGAAATTCTTTTGCTTCAGGGTCACCACACGCGTTTCGCTGCCGTCGAACGTCCCTGCATCGATGCTTTTCAGATACGTCACCGTCTTCACGACGCGTTCCCGCAATTCGGCGAAGGTCGTTTCGGTATCGTCGAAAGCAGGCGCCGCGACGCCCGATAAACGTTGTGCCGACAGCTTGGATGTATCGCTTGCACGCTGAATCTGACCTGAGAGCGGCAGCATGTCGTCGATCAACCGCGCGCTTGTCACGTCCGTGTCGCTCAGGCCTTTTTCTTTCGCATGCGCTGCGCCTTTATCGAGCAGGGAAACGAGGACGTCGAGGCCGCGGATGAAAACCGGAATGGTTGCGCGATACATTGAAACGGACATGATGGTGCTCCTGATTGGACGGGCCATAAGCATACCGGGACGTCACCCATAGCGCTTTTTCCGCAGCTCGAGCGCCGCGTTCTCCCGGTACGGGCGTGCCATTTTTCAAGCTTGCGAAATGCCTGTCGCGCGCGCTGCTAAAGGCGAAAAGCTGCGCCGCCGACATTCGGCTCATGAGAAACTGTGCATTCGAACTGCCACTAAACACGGCTATCATTGATATTTAAACGGCCGGGACGCCCGTCATGATCTCAGACGATCTTACTCAAGAATTACAGCGCATCGACCAAATCGACCGTCAAGCACTGCGGGAATTTGTCGACCGGAAATGGGACGACGAGATTCTTCCCGCACTCACCGACTACATCGCGGTGCCCGCTAAAAGCCCGATGTTCGACCCCGACTGGGTGCGCAACGGATTCATCGAACGCGTCATTACGGACGCTGCGCAATGGGCCGAACGGCAACCCGTTCGCGGCCTGAAAGTCGAAATCATCCGCTTGCCTAATCGCACGCCGGTGATCTTCTTTGAAGCACCTGCTACACGTTCGAACAGCAGCGATACCATCGTCCTGTATGGCCATCTCGACAAACAACCCGAGTTCGACGGCTGGCGTCGGGACCTCGGTCCGTGGTCGCCGAAATTCGAAGACGGCAAGCTCTACGGTCGTGGCGGCGCAGACGACGGTTACGCCACGTATGCGTCGATCAGCGCGATCGCCGCGCTGGACGCGCAAGGCATCGAACGGCCGCGCTGCGTGGGCATTATCGAAACGTGTGAAGAATCGGGCAGCTACGATCTGCTGCCGTATATCGATGCGCTGCGTGACCGGCTCGGCAACGTGAGCCTCGTGATCTGCCTGGACTCCGGTGCGGGCAATTACGATCAGCTCTGGCTGACGACGTCGCTGCGCGGCCTGGTGTCGGGCGACCTCGAAGTGCAGGTTCTCGACGAAGGTATCCACTCGGGCACGAACGGCGGCATCGCGCCTTCTACATTCCGCATCATGCGCAGGCTGCTGGAACGGCTCGAGGATTCGAGCACCGGGAACCTGCTGCCGAAGGGTTTCCACTGCGATATCCCGCCGCGGCGCCTGAGCGAAGCGGAAGCGACGGCACGCATTCTCGGTGACGATGTATGGAAGAAACTTCCGTGGAGCTGCGGCCAGAACGGCGGCACGGTGCTGCCTGTTACCACCGATCCGCGTGAAGCGCTGCTCGACTCCACGTGGCGGCCATCACTGGCGGTGACGGGGGCGGAGGGACTGCCGTCTCTGGTCAATGCCGGCAATGTGCTGCGTCCGCGCACTGCGTTCAAGTTGTCATTGCGTCTGCCGCCGCTGGTCGAGGCAACGAAGGCGCTGGCAGAACTCAAGGCCATGCTCGAAGCCGATCCACCCTACAACGCGAAGGTGACGTTCAAGCCCGAACGTGGGGAGGCGACGGGTTGGAGCGCGCCCGAACTCGCACCATGGCTGGATAGTGCGTTGAACGATGCATCACGCCGGCACTTCGGCGCGGATGTCGCGTTCCTGGGGCAGGGCGGCACCATTCCATTGATGAGCACTTTGCAGGAAGGCTTTCCGCGTTCGCAGTTCATGGTATGCGGCGTGCTGGGACCGAGGTCGAACGCGCATGGGCCGAATGAATTCCTGCACGTGCCTTTCGCGAAGAAATTGACGGCGACGGTCGCCGAGGTGATCGCGGCGACGCCTTGATGTTTTGCTATCGGCAGTGAGCTTAAGGGCGGCGCGCAGTTTTTGCGCGCCGTTTCGTTTGGACGGTACGGTGATGAACCGGCGCGCCGATGAACTTCGCCGTTGAACTTGAACGCAGCATTTTTCTGTCAGGAGACGCAGTCGCATGAGCACTGAAAAAACGCGCGAATCGCGCATCGCCCCAAGCACCTTGCACGCCTTTGTCAGCGCGATCTGGACCCACGCGGGCAGCATGTCGCGCGAAGCGCAACTAGTGGCCGATCATCTGGTGATGGCGAATCTATCGGGGCATGATTCGCACGGCGTCGGCATGATTCCGCGCTATATGGCCTCGCTTGCGGACGGCGAATTGCAACTCAACACGCACGCTCAAATAGTTCGGGATGTCGGCGCGGTGCTGACTATCGACGGGAAAAAGGGGTTTGGCCAGGTCGTGGCTTACGAGGCGCTGGAACACGGCATCGAGCGTGCGAAAAAGCTCGGCGTATGCGCGGTCGGCTTGCGTAACGCGCATCACATCGGGCGCATCGGACATTGGGCCGAACAGTGCGCGGCGGCGGGTTTAGTCTCGTTTCACTTCGTCAATGTGGCGGGCGATCCGCTGGTCGCGCCGTTTGGCGGCATCGATCGGCGCTTCGGCACGAATCCGTTCTGCGCCGCGTTTCCGCGCGAGGGAAAAATGCCGCTGGTGCTCGACTTTGCGACGGCCGGAATTGCCTACGGTAAGACGCGCGTGGCTTATAACAAGGGCGTGACGGTCGCGCCGGGTTATCTGATCGACCACGCGGGCGTGCCGACGATCGAACCGAAG
>Ga0185299_10005730_pt1 | contig 13716 bp, 13 predicted proteins | sample PaiPotPPA55metaG_FD_128002 | JGI IMG/M metagenome (GOLD analysis project Ga0185299, IMG submission 128002) | Iron sulfur acid spring bacterial and archeal communities from Banff, Canada, to study Microbial Dark Matter (Phase II) - Paint Pots PPA... ...
AGCCAATCGAGCGCAGCGCACACGCCGTTACCCAAAATATTGATCAGCAGTTTCGACCACTTGAGCTCCTGCCAGTGTGCAGCCGCGCGGACCGTCATGCCGGACTCATTGAATGCCGCGATGATCCAATTGTGCGGATTGGGCCCCACCGGCGCAACAGACAAGCCGCCTTTGTTTGACGCAGAGATGGACGTTGCACCGAGACGATCGACGGCCACCGTCAAAGCACCGGCGACGACCCGTTCTGCGCCAAATGCCTCCGCGAGAATCTCCTCGTTGCCGAGTCCGTTTTGAACCGTGAGAATCGACGCATCGCGCGTTGCCGGAATACCTGCGATTGTTCGCACGGCGTCGGCCGTTGAGTACGCCTTAACCGCAACGATCACAAGTTCAAATGGATCGCGGAGCCTAGCGTCGCCAATGCCTGCGGCCGCGTGCACGTGCTGTGTCAATGCGCTGCCGTTAACTCGCAGCTCAACGCCTTGAGCGTTGATCGTCTCGGCTTGTTGCGGACGAGCCATGATGACCGCGTCAGAGCCGCCTTGCGCGAGGCGCGCAGCGCAGAATTGCCCGATGGCACCGGCGCCGACGATCAGACTGCGCATTGCCTCTTAGCCGCGCGACCCTGTCGAACCAAAACCGCCCGCCGCGCGCAACGTGACGTCTAATCGTTCCGTCTCACGAAACTCCGCGCGTTCGACACGCGATACGAGCATCTGCGCAATGCGGTCGCCGCGCCGTACGGTAAATGGAGCATTCCCGAGATTAATGAGCAACACGCAGACAGGTCCTCGATAGTCAGCGTCGATTGTACCCGGAGTATTTAGACAGGTCACGCCATACTTCACCGCAAGCCCGCTACGGGGCCGAATCTGCGCTTCGAAACCCTCAGGTAAAGCCATGCAAAATCCGGCGGGGATGAGCGCGCGTTCGCCAGGCTGCAATATCTTCTCATCATGAATCGCGGCATAGAGATCGCAGCCGGCGCTGCCATGGGTCATGTACGTGGGCAGCGGCAAGCCTTGGCCCTCAGGCAATACGCTAACGTCGATCGTCACAGATGGGCTCATTCGCTCTTGGCCAAGAGTTGCGCGAGCTCTTCCTGAAACGAGTTGAGGTCGGCGAACGAGCGGTAGACCGATGCGAAGCGAATATATGCCACCTTGTCAAGACCGCGCAGCTCAGTCATCACGAGATCACCGACAACTGTCGACTGCACCTCGCTCTCACCGCGGGCATAGAGGTCGCGCTCGACGCGGTCCGCAATTTCTTGGATAGCCGCTTCTGAAACCGGTCGCTTTTCTGAAGCCTTGCGCAAACCGCCGAGCACTTTGTCACGATTATACGGCTCGCGCCGCCCGTCTTTTTTCGCCACGAACAGCCTAGGTGCTTCGGCCCGCTCGTATGTCGTGAAACGATGCTTACACGCTTGACATTCGCGGCGGCGGCGCACGGCATTTTCGTCATCACGGCTGTCGATGACGCGCGTGTCGTCGCTGCGGCAGGAGGGGCACAGCATGAGCTACCCCACCGCGAGTGCAGGAGCGCGCAGGCACGTTTCGAAGGGAAAGGCGTTTTCTATGAAGCGCAACACGCAAGCGGTCTTCTTCGACGCGGGCTATACGCTCCTGTGCATGGATCCCGACCAGCCTACCATCTTCCTGCGCGTTTGCAGCGAGCTCGGCATCGAACTCGATCATGCGCGATTTGCCGAAGGCGTTGAGCGCGCAAATAAACTGCTCGCACCGCGGCATCCAGGCCAAGTACCAGTGCCATTTTCACAGGAGGCGATGGACCGTTTCTGGACCGATTACAATCGCGTCTTGTTGTCGGTGTGCGCCATCGGTTCAGGCGATGCCGGCAAAGCGGAGATCGTTTACCGTCGTTTTACCGCTGCCATTTCCTGGCGCATCTACGACGAAGTTCATGGCGTGCTCCATACGCTGCGACAGAACGGCGTACGGCTTGGCATCATCTCAAATTGGTCGGGGGACTTAGAAGAGGTTATGCACCGTGTAGGACTTCTTGAGTCATTCGATTTCGTGCTCGATTCAGCGCGTCTGGGATATGAAAAGCCACATGCCCAGATCTTCGATGAAGCATTGCGCCGAGCGGAAGTAGAGCGTAGCGCCGCGTTGCATGTCGGCGATTCGCCGGAGCATGATGTCGATGGTGCGTTGAGCGCGGGTCTTCGCGCGCTGCTGCTCGACCGTCACGGTCGCCACCCGACGTTTTCGCGCGCGCCGAGAGTCGCAACACTCGAAGGCGTCTTCGATCATCTTTAGGACGAGCTTACAGCAACCGAGTTCCCGCAAGCGCCATAACGCCGGCGAGCGCTGGGCGAAGATACTGCACGGGCAACGACGCACAAAGTCTGCTGCCGATGAATACCCCGGGAAGAGAACCCACCAGCAGACTCAGCGTCATCGGCACGTTGACGCTGCCCAAGTTGAAGTGCCCGAGTGCCGCAATCGGAACGATGATTGCAGCAAAGGCTATATCTGAACCCACCAGATCTTGCAGCCGCATTCGAGGCAAGATCATTATAAGTGCTGTGAGCGTAATGGAGCCGGCACCGATTGAGGTGACGCTCACCAAGAATCCAACGACAGCAGCAACGACGATAACAATGGGAGCGTGAGGTCGCAACGGTATTGAATCCGCCGGGCGGTGCCTTGTGAGTAGTTGCATTCCGACGATCGTGAGTGCTATGGCGATCAGTAACACGCCGATCACGTGACGCAGCAGGGAGTTCAGTTCGTCCAAGCTCACATGTGCCTTGAGATACGACAGGCTCACGATACCGATAATCGCCCCGGGAATCCCCCCGATGCATAGCAACAGTACAAGCTTCAGGTTAACTGTGTGCTGACGTTGGTGCACGAAAGCGCCTAAGATTTTCGTGGGTACGCTGTATGCAAGATCGGTGCCAACTGCGACGAGCGGCGACACGCGGAACAGCAACACTAAAATCGGCATCATGAGAGAGCCGCCGCCAATACCTGACAAGCCCACCAAGATGCCGACGACGAGACCACCCAGAGCGACGTGGTAGTCCATTATGCACGAAGATTACGCTATGAGGGCAAGAGCACCCTCAATCGTTCTTAAGTGTGGTACGGTTCGCCACGATTGATTTTGACCGCCCGATAGAGCTGCTCGAGCAGGATCAACCTCGACATCTCGTGCAGGAATGTCAACTCCGAAAGTGACCAGACAAAATTTGCGCGTTTGATAACGGCTTGGGAGAGCCCACGCGCGCCGCCTATGACAAGCACCAGGCGGCGGCGACCCAAGTGTTGCGCCTTGTCCAGCATGCGCGCCAACCCAGTCGATGAGAGGGAGCGGCCGTGCGCGTCGAGCGCCCACACGATGTCGTCATCGCGCACGCGCCGCAAAATGGCGGCGGCTTCAGCGTCGATCCCGTCGCGTGGGCTTGATGGCCGCACTTCAACGACCGAGACTGGCAAAAAAGGGCGTAGCCGTTTTTCGTAGAGCGCGCAGCCTTCGCGAATATACGATTCCCGAAGCTTGTCAACCGCGATAATCTCGACGTTCATCAGCGAGGGCCTTCGCTACAGGCGCTCCACGCACCGCCACATAGAGTCCGCCGGGCTGACGTTGCGCCAGGCCCTGCATTTCAAGCATCGTTAGTTGCGCCGATACGGTTGCCGAGTCTAAACCCGTCTTTATGCAGACCTCATCGATCGAGCTGCCGCCGGGCGCAAGCGCGACGATCAGCGCGTTCGCGAGATCGTTTGCTTCAGTCGCCGCAAGCATGATGCTCCACGCGAGCACGCCCGCAACGTCGGCTGCTCCGGTGGCCAGTGCCACGCCGTCTTTAATCAGTCCATTGGTACCTTCGCTCGTCGAACGCCCGACATCGCCAGGCAACGCGAACACGTGCCGTCCTAATTCGCTTGCAAGTCGCGCCGTGATGAGCGCGCCGCTCTTCGTCCCCGCTTCAATGACGAATGTGGCATCAGCGAGTGCCGCGACGAGCCGATTGCGCATTGGGAACTGATGCTGCCGTGCAGGCATATTTGGGGGAAATTCGGAGATGATGGCGCCGCCTGCCGCGACAATTTCGTCGGCGAGCCGGCTGTGATAGGGCGGATAAAGAGCGCGCAGACCCGACCCGAGAACCGCGACGGTCGGTGCCTGCTGCTGTATGGATCCACGATGTGCCGCAGCGTCGATTCCGCGCGCTAGACCCGAAACGACCGTGACTCCGTATGCCGCGAAATCGGCCGCGACCATGCCTGCCATTGAACGACCGTACGGAGTTGCGCCGCGGCTTCCTACGAGAGCGACAACTCGGCCGTCGAGTACATCAATGCGACCGCGATGATAGAGCACGGGCGGTGGGTCACATAACGCGTGCAAACGTGCTGGGTAGCATGGGTCGGCACTCGTGACAAATTGATGGCCATCTTTACGCGCTTCTTTGAGCGCTGTGCGCGCCGCGGGTTCATCAACTGTTGCAATGCGATCGAGCGCCTCCGCACCAAGTAACTCGCATGCTGGCGGAGATTCATGCGATGATGCTCTGGCATATTGGACAAGCGCGCGCGGGCCGCCCAGCGTTGTAAGCATTGCCACGAGCGGGCGTGGTGCCCACACCGCAGCAGCACTCACTGCCAGAAGATAGCCGAGGTCGAGTTCTTCCATGAAAGAACATATCACGCGTTTCGAAATCGCCGGTCGAGCGAAACTCGACCGTGCCGCTCTAATATCAAGGGGCCCAACGGCAGGCGCGCCAACTTAGATTCCATGGGGCAGCGCTACCATGAAGTCCTTGACTCCGTCACAAGCGAGCTCAATAGCCGTATGAGCAGGCTCGCAGCGTCGTGGAAAGCGGACAATGGCGAGGCGCTGCGCGTCGCGCTCGCACCCACGCGTGACGCGGCGCATGGAGATTTCGCAACCGCCGTGGCCCTCGCCGCGGCCAAGGCGTGGAAGCGCAACCCCCTGGAAATCGCGCAGGCGATCGTCGCTGAGGGCGCATCGAACTTGAGCGGCGTGGCGCGGATTGAAGCTGTCAAACCGGGCTTTGTGAACATCACGATGGCCCCAAACTTTTGGAGTGATGTCGTGCTCGACGTCCTGCGGCTCGGATCTGACTATGGCACATCGGACGCGCTCGCCTCGGCGGGTCCGATGCTCGTAGAGTTCGTCTCTGCGAATCCCACGGGTCCGCTTGTTGTCGTTCAAGGGCGTTCGAGCGCGCTCGGCGCTACGCTTGTCGCAATGCTTCGCTTCGCGGGCTGCAAAACCGAATCCGAAACCTACATTAATGATACGGGCGCACAGCTCGATCTGCTCGCCGATTCGCTCTACGCACGCTATGCAACGCTACTTGGTATAGAGGCAGCAGTGCCGGAGGACGGGTATTCGGGAGAATATCTCATCGATCTCGCGCGCGCACTTGTGGCACGAGATGGCGACCGCTGGCTGCACGTTCCCGCCGAAGAGCGGCGCAAAGTGCTCGGTCGCTTTGCGCGAGATCTCATCGTGGACGACCAGCGTGCCGACCTCGAACGCTTCCGCGTCCACTTCGACCACTGGACCTCAGAAACGACGCTCCACGAATCAGGCGCGATTGAGAAGGCGATTGAGGAGCTGCGCACAGGCGGACACGTCTACGAGAAAGATGGGGCGCTGTGGCTTCGCTCAACTGCGTTTGGCGACGACAAAGATCGTGTCCTGATACGCAACGACGGACGTCCGACGTATCTTGCAGCCGACGCTGCCTACCACGCGGACAAGCTCCGTCGCGGCAACCGCTACCTCATCGATATTCTCGGTCCGGACCATCACGGCTACATTGCGCGTTTAGCGGCGCTCGTGGCTGCGCTCGGCCACCCCGGAAAACTCGAAGTGCTATTGGCGCAACATGTGACTTTCAAGCGCGGGGGCGAAACGGTATCAATGAGCAAGCGCGCCGGCGACCTCATTACCTTGCGCGAGGTGATGGATCAGGTGGGGGTGGATGCCGCACGTTTCTTTTTTATCAACCGCGCGCCGGAGTCGCATTTGGTGTTCGATTTGGAGCTGGCGGTCGAACAGTCGGCGAAGAACCCAGTCTATTACGTGCAGTACGGCCATGCACGCATTGCATCGATTTTGCGCAAGGCCGCTGAGGGCCGGGGGGCCCTTGTCGAGCGCGCTGCCGAAGGCCGCGACGTGGGCACACTTGGTCATGCGGCTGAGATCGCCCTCATCCGGCGGCTTGCGGATTTCGGCCGAACGGTGTCAAGTGCGGCTGAAGCGCGCGCGCCGCACCGCCTCGCCGAATACACGCACAGCGTGGCAACCGACTTTCACGCATTCTACACCGAGTGCATCGTGCTTACCGATGATGATGCGCTTACAAGCGCGCGGCTCTCGCTCTGTCTTGCGACGAAAACCGTCCTTGCCTCGGCCCTCAGCCTCATCGGCGTGTCCGCGCCCGACGCAATGTAACCGTAGCTAGGGAGGGGCCACCCGAACGACCGACGACAACGGAACTTCCGTCGGTGTCAACGTGTCGGCCGCGACGATCGCCGGCTTGCCCATCAGCCACGGGTAGAGCCACACGGCCCACAGGCACTTAAAGAGCGCGGCAGCCGGAATCGCGAGGATGAGTCCCCACAGCCCGAAGAGCTCGCCGCCTGCAAACACTGCAAAGATAATCCCCATCGGCGACACGCCGACGCTCTCCGACATGACCTTGGGAACGAGCACGATATCTGCGAACTTGGTGACAACTACGATGACGACGGCCGTCCACACGGCGACTTGCCAGCCTTGCAGCAGGCCCAACAGAACGCCGACAACAACCGCAAAAAAGATGCCCAAGTAGGGAATCGCGTAGAGAAGCCCAGTGAGAATACCCAGCAGGAGCGCATACGCGGAGCCGACCAGTTCCAGACCAAAGAACGTAAACAAACCGCTAAAGGCGGAGAGGACAATCTGACCTCCGACAAAGCCGCCGAAGACCCGGCCGACCTCGCTTGCAAAAAACTTAGCGCTCTCCTGACTTCGCTCAGGAAACAACCCTAAAAACGTCTCTCGGATCGCGAACGCGTTCACAAGCAGATAGTACGAGAGAATGATTGCCGTGACGCCGACGACGACCGCATTAATCAAGGATACGACCAGGATGCCGACGCTCGAGAGCGCCGTCTGTAAGAAGTCGGAAAGGCGGCTCACAGCGGTGTCTTCCAGGTTTTTGAGCTGCGGCGGTAACATGTGGCCGCCGAATTTCTTGTTAATGACGAGTTCTTGTCTATCGATAAATTGTTGCGCGCTGGTGAGATAATTGCCGCTATTATTGTAGAGCGTCTGCAGCTGATCTATGGCAGTCGGGACCACGACAAATGCGCCGATCAAAAGTAACGCGAGGAACGTCGTGTAGACGATAAGGATGACGATCGCGCGCGGCAACCGTCTTGCCATAACTCGAATGAGGGGATTAATTCCGTACGCGATGAGCGTCGCGACGATGAACACTTCGATGGTCAGCGGAATGCGACGCAGTACAGCGATAGCGACGACGACGAGAAGCACGAACATGAGCGGCCGCGCGAGCGTGCGCCACGATGCTGGAACCGCCGGTTGCGGTTCGTTCACGAGGCTTCCGCGCTGCCGATCGGACGGCACATGAGGATCCGATCGTGCATAAAGTGCTCGCTTTCGTAGAGCGCGCGAGCCGTCACGTTATTCGCACTCACCATGAGACTGATGTGCGGCAGGTTGCGCCGCCGCCCCTCCGCGATGGCTGCTTGAATGAGCGCACGTCCAACGCCGTGTCCGCGGTCCTCGCTGCGTACGGCAAGATAGGCGACAAACGCCTGGGGTATGTGCGTCACATCGTCGGGCACGTCCGTGAGCAAGATGAGGAAACCTGAACGCTGGCCGCCCGTTTCCGCGACCAAAAAAACCGTGCCTGCGCGATCGCGGCAAAATGCCAACAGCCGTCGCAGCGCTTGATCCGCGTCGTGTTTGCTGACGGCACGGGCCGGCGACACCGTTTCCAACGCGGTCTGAAGGCCCAGCGCCTCGATAAAGGCCTGATCCTCGCCGCGTGCCAGTCGCACGTTGACGGACATCGGAACCTTCGTTCGCCGGGTTTGGTTTTGGTCCCGCTCCTACATACCGGAGACGAGATGCTTCTCGCCGGAGACGGTCTTATTGCGACCCGTGCGCTTTGCGTCGAGCAAACGCCGATCGGCGACGCCGATGAGCTGCGCTGGTGTGTGGATTGTGCCATCCAACGCGGCGATGCCCCCGGAGAGCGTGATAGGAATGTAACCGTGTGTCATACTGGTGTAATCCATGACTTCGATCGCTCGTCGGATACGCTCCGCAACGACATACGCATCCCTTTCGCTGGCGCCCGGCAAGATGACGGCAAATTCCTCGCCGCCAAAGCGCGTGACAACGTCGATGTCGCGCACCGATGCGCCAATCGTGCGCGCGACGGCCTGCAGGAGCCGGTCACCCTCGAGGTGCCCATAGCGATCGTTTACTGATTTGAAGAGATCGAGGTCGACGATAAGGACGGCAAGCTGTCCGCCACCACGTTGTGCCCGCTTGACCTCGTCAGCCAATCGCCGGTCGAGATACCGCCGGTTCAGAACCCCGGTGAGCGAATCTGTCATCCCGAGTTCGACGCTTCTGCTGTACAGGGAAGCATTGGCCAAGCTTCGGCCCGCCAGTTCGGCGAGTTGCGTGAGCGTGCGCAGGTCGTCGCCCGTGAGGCCGCCCTCTTCCATCTCGGTTATGACAATGCAGCCGTACCCCCGCTCTGGCGAATGCGAACGCATCGGGATGATGACGCACGTGGCGGCGTCGCCCCCTGGTTCATTCTCGAGCGTTTCGGCGCGGGTGGCGACCACCTCACCGCGCTCGATGCACTGACGAAGCCGAGCGCGGTAGCGGAAGATGAACTGCTCGGCGTCGAGCGGCTCGATGCCATGACCCGCATGGTAGAGGAAGGCATCGCCGTCGGCGAGTGCAACAAAACAACGTCGGATCTTAAAACGCGACGCGTTCACGACAGCGCTCACCACAGTTTGTCCGAGCGTCGAGAGATCGATGGAACTTGCAAGCAGCAAGCTTGCCTCGTTGAGGAACGACAGCTCGAGATTTTTGCGCTGAAGCAGCGCGTTTGCGGCCTCGACGCTGGCAAGGCGCGCCCGAAGCGCGTGCACGCCGTCCCTATCGCTTGCTGCCGGCGTCTCGCCGGTCACAAGCTGAGCGCGTTCTGGCGAGACCGTTAGATCTTCGAGGTGCTCGTTAAAGAAATTGGTCAAGCGCTCAATGACGTCGAGGAACTGATCTGCGATTCGCGAGACGTACACGGGAGGTTGCGAACTGTCGGCGCTGCGCCGCTCGAGCACACCGATTACAACGAGACGATCCAAGACTTGCTGCGCAGCCGAAGCGGGCATGCCGAGGTCGGAGGCGATGCGTTCGGCGCGGCTGGATCGGAGCGGATCTGCCATGAAATAATGAACAACCGCTGCTGTCGCGCGGTCGGATGGAGAACCACCACCAGCTGGCCGGACTTCTTTCATATGCTATTGTCATTATAACCACTGCGGGCACAGACTCAACTGCCGACGGCGATGAGTGATACGGCGCACGGTCAGAAGCACGCGACTACGAAGAGCAATTCACAGGCTCTGAAAATCTAATGACTAAAACTGGACCGAACCGTAAGGTGCGATCTCTCAATCCCGAATAATTCGGCGCCTGCTAGGAGACGGTGACAGGTTCGCCTTTGTAGCCGAGGCGTGCAGATAACTTGTTGCCGCACTCGAGCACCTCGGGAATGACGCTTTGTACGCGCCGATCATCCAGCCGGGTGACTGGCCCAGAAACACTCAAGCTTGCTATTACTTGCCCGGACTCGTCGCGCACTGGAACGGCGATGCAGCGAACGCCTTCCTCCTGCTCTTCGTCGTCCACCGCGTAGCCGCGCTGCCGAATTCGTTCAAGCTCGCCGCGAAAAGCATCCATGTCAATGATCGTGCGCGGTGTCCGCACCTGCAGCCCGTGGCGGCGGACAATACCTTCCGTGACTTCCGGGGGCGAAAACGCAAGCATGACTTTGCCGCTTCCGGTTGAGTGGGCCGGCAGCCGGTTCCCGATTTGCGTGAACATCCGGAGAATGCGCGAAGATTGCGCCTGGTCGATGTACACGATTTCGCCGTCGTCGAGCACCGCAAGGTTGGCGCTTTCGCCGCTGCGCTGCATGAGCCGTTGCAAGAAAGGCCGAGCTTCAAGGCGCAGGCTGAAGCGTTGGCGCATGTCGCTTCCCATCTGCAAGGCGCGGAATCCCAACGCATACTTTCGGTTTTGACGATTCTGCTTTACGTATCCGCGCTGGATGAGCGTGCCAAGCAGGCGATGCACCGTTGCAAGCGGCAGCGAGACAGCCTGGCTGATCTCAACCAGACCAACTTCTGATCCAAGTTCGACAAGCGCTTCGAGAATGTCGAGCGTTCGCTCAACGGACTGGACGCCGCCGCCACGCTCGCGGCGCGGGCTTTCCCCGTTAGAATCGCCGCTCGTTTTGTCCATCGGACAGGGGCCTGACTTCCTAAAAAGCTTCTAGTATGTGGAAAATCCTAACACCTTGGTGGAAATACTGTCAAGCGCCGCGGTTCCCAGCTTTGTCCTTGCGTGCCGGGCAGCGGGTCAGTGTTAAGGTGCGACGCCTGCGGCTCGGGCGGCGTCCATGATTCGCTCATCGCTCGGCGGATGGGTGTAGAAATACCACACGACAAGCGGGCTTGGGTGCAGCGGCGAGAGATCCATGGATGCCAGCCGCGCCTGCGCCCTCACTCCGGCATCCCCTAGGTGGGTATGCTCGGCGGCGAAGACGTCTGCGGCGTGCTCGATATTGCGCGATAGCGCATTGGAAATAGGCGCTGTCACCACCTGGAAGACAACCAGTAAGGCCACCATAAATGGTATTGCGGCGGGGTCAGAAAGGTCTCGGGCGAGTGCCGGCCTCCGAGCGACGAGCCTGGCACCCACCGTTGCGATAAGCACGATCGCCAGCACGGACCCAATCCATGCCTCAAATGTTCCCAGCCACAGATGACCCAGTTTGTAATGGCCGATCTCGTGCGCCATGACGTACAGCACTTCATCGCGGCGCATGCCCCGCAACAGGTTGTCGCCGACCGCTATGCGCTCCGTCTTGCCTAGGCCTGCAACATACGCGTTTGCTTCGCGCGTTTGCAGGCTCATGTTGTACTCGTAGACGGCAGCTGCTTCGATGCCTTGCTGGGCTGCGAGCTTGAGAATAGCGCGGGTGAGAGGCGATGGCGGCAGCGGCGTAAACTTATTGAAGAGCGGCGCGATAAAGACTGGGTAAATCGCGCTGCCGAAAATGAGGAGCCCCGCTGCACCGGCTGCTGCGATTGCTGGCCACGCCCGAAAACGAGCGACAACGCGCAGGAAGAGTGCGCCGACGATAGCGGCGATCGCTCCGCTCAACGCAAGGCCAACGGACCAGTCGCGAAACCAGCGTCCAAAACTCTCCTCACTCAACCCAAATTCATGAGGCAGCACAAACCCGGCGTAGTACGTGAGCGGCAACAAGACAATCGATAGGCCGACAAAAACGATCGCAACGAAGGCCGCCGCTCGCCAGAACGGATTCGCTATTTTCGATTCCAGCCACGTGCGCAACCGAGCCGAGAGCCCACTGTAATAGAACCATAGCAAGAACGCCAGCTCAAACGCGATAAAAACAAAATACAGCGGTCGTTCGATACTCGCAAGCTCATTTGCAAGCATCTGCCGCGAGACGGGATAGACCGAATCTACGATCTGTTCAACATTTGGCGGAAAGGCTATCATAGTTGCTTCTCACGGAGCAGCCGCACGCGTGTGCCTTCGAAGTGCTTATCGAGTAGTATGTTATAATTGCGCGCCACAAAGTCGTCGAGCAGTTCGCAGTGGAAGTTTACCGGCGCACGGCGGCATCCATTCGACGTCACCAGCCACAGCTCAGTGTTCGCGTGCGGTATATATCCGAGGGCATTTGTCACTCCCGACTGAGCATGGAGCGCATTATCGTGCAGATCGTAGCGATCAAAGCGCATCGCATGGGGAAGCGGTACAATCGAGTTTTTACCTCGGTAATAATACGCGAGCGGCAAAGCCGACTGCGCATCAAACACCACAATGCGTTGATTATGCGATTCGCGTGCGGATATGAATGCTGACACTCGCGACCAATCTCCGTATTTCGCCAAAGTGCGGTAGTCGTTGGCGTTTGAAAACGCGCTCAGGACAACAAGCGCCGCCGCCGCTATTACGATACTACGTTGGCCCGCGCCGCCCCGCAACGAGGCGAGAGACTCAAACAGAACCATGAATGCGGGGAGATGAAACGCGTCAAGGTAGTGGCTCGATAGCGGCTGGTGCGCGATTGTTACGGCGGCGGTGAAAAGGATAACCGCGACCACTAAAATAGTTGCAGAGTTCGCCACGAGGCTTTTGAGTGATGCTTTGTCAGAGCGCCAAAGAACTATCGCAAGCAGCAAGAAAACAATCAAATACATGACGTGACGTGCCGTAGTCCCGGCCCAGTCGACCGGCAGCAGGTCAAGCACTAAAATTTGCACCACGTGGATTAGGTTACCAAAGAACCCGCTTGGGTTAGCGAAATTGATGGAGTTCGTGGCTATCTCTGAGCGAACGTAGAGTGCGACGGGGATGAAACTGATTCCGACGAGCACCATGGAGCCAACAAACACTGCGAAATCGCGCCAGCGCCTTTGGAAAACGAGTGCCGCCGCGAATCCGAGGAGTAAGAAGCCCGTATAATACTGCGTATACAATGCTAATGCAGCGACGATTGCAAACCCCACGCGCGGCGCAACTGCACGTCCTTCGCGCATGTATCCGAAGTAGAACAACCACATGAGCAGCGCCGACCACAGAAAAACGAGCCCGTAGACACGTGCCTCGATTGCGCTAGCGATCACAAAAGGATTGAACGCGACGACTGCCATTACCCAGAGCCTGCTGCGCTCCGACACATAACTGGCTGCCACGAGACCTGCGATGTAGACGCCCACTGCGACGGCGAAGACGGAGAACAAGCGCACAAAAAATATCCCATTGCCGAGGTGGCGCCAAAGGTTGATCAACACAAAGTAGAGTGGCGGCTGCACCTCCCACGTGAGCGCTTGACGTGCAGTGTCTCCGACACTCAGCGAAGTCGTGTGCAACGTGTACGCTTCGTCCACCCAGATGTTGAGAACGGCGCTAAGCCACACCGTTAGCGCCAAATGTGCGCCGAGAATCGCAAAAAGGAAAAAACGTTCGCGCGTACTCATTGTGGATTCAAAAGAAACGGCTCCGTGGACATTGTCACGCGGAGCCGTTTATGCAGTGGTGCAGTCTCGCCTTCAGGTTAGATCTTCACGGTTACCTCGAAGGCTGCTTGGAACGGGAGCTTGACCCCGACGAAGCCCGTGTTGTTGTTGTTGAGCCACATAGCATACGGGAACTTCAGCTGGGTCGGCCCCGCTGCGGCCTGCGCGAGCGTGCCACCGGTTGGCGGTAAGAACGACGATGGCAACGACGAGTACGAGCAGATGCCGGCATAGTCCCACGCATAGCCGCGCTGGTTGCACTGGTCAACAATGTTGCTCAAGAGCAGCGTTGACTTGATGTTCTTGGCGATCTCATACCCCAGCCCAA
>Ga0185299_10005732_pt1 | contig 13711 bp, 17 predicted proteins | sample PaiPotPPA55metaG_FD_128002 | JGI IMG/M metagenome (GOLD analysis project Ga0185299, IMG submission 128002) | Iron sulfur acid spring bacterial and archeal communities from Banff, Canada, to study Microbial Dark Matter (Phase II) - Paint Pots PPA... ...
TTCGGGTGACCGCAGCAGGAGAAGTACATGTCAAAACCACATATCAACATGGCTTTGGAGGTGCTGAAGGGCCGATCCACAAGCCCCGACACTGAGATCGCTTTCGAGCCGGTGCTCGATTCGCACGAGGCCGCCGCCTTGCTGGGAATTCATCCAAAGACCCTCCAGAGACTGGCTCGCTCTCGAAAGATTCCAGGGATTCGTATCGGTAAATCGTGGGCCTTTCGCGCGTCCGCACTCGACAACTGGTTGAGAACCCAACTCGCAAGCTGAGACGATAAATTGGCTGTGCAGAAGCTGGTCGTAAGACGGTAGTCGGTTGTCGACTGCCTGAGCGTCCTTACGGTAAACTATTGTCAGCCATTCGTACCGCCTCAACCGAATGGAGGAAATCGCAATGAGGCGGACGAGTTATCAACTTGGGAGTTTGAAGCGGGCTAAGCGCAAGAAAGGGGACGTCTGGGAATACCGATGGCGAGAGGTTCAAATCGACGGCTCGATTCGGCGAAAGAACATCGTCATAGGCACCCTGGGCGACTATCCGAGCGAATCTGCGGCGCAAGCCGCGGTCGATGCGCTTCGCCTAGAAATCAACAAACAGACACCTCAGCAACTCATCAGGAACATCACCCTGGGGACCCTGGCGAACCACTATCAGCAGCACGAGCTGCCCGATATCTTCGAAAAGAAGAAGCCTGGGACCGACGGCAGAGACGAGGATCGAAAGTCATACTCAACTCAATCGACTTACGATCTATACCTCAAGAATTGGATTCTTCCACGCTGGCAGACCTATCGTTTGACGGAGGTCAAGGCAGTAGAGGTGGAAAAGTGGCTGAAAGGCCTCTTCTTCCCCAAAACTGCTCTTCCGTTGGCGAGAGGCACGAAGGCGAAAATCCGCAACATCATGAGCGCGTTGTTTTCGCACGCGATCCGATGGGAATGGGCGGACAAGAATCCAATTCACAGTGTTCGTCAGAGCGCGAAGCGGCAAAGCGCACCCGATATCCTCAGCCCGGAAGAGATCACGGCAATTCTCGACAAGTTGCCCGAACCTCTTCGCACGGCAATGGAGTTGGATGCCTTTACCGGATTGCGCCGAGGAGAGCTAATTGGTCTGCAATGGCAGGACATCGACTTCACCAAATTGGTGATCCATGTCCGCCGTTCCGTCGTTCAAATGGTCGACGGATCCACCAAGACGGAGGCGTCCGCCAAAGACGTGCCGTTGGATGTGGAACTGGCCGACTCGCTACTTCGCTTCCGACAGATCAGTATCTACAACCGAGAGGCGGATTGGGTTTTCGCAAGCCACAGGATGAAAGGCAAGCAACCCCTCTGGCCGGACTCGTTGTGGAATCGACGCGGCAAACCGGCGGTGAAAGCGGCCGGGGTCACGAAGAGAGTTTCCTACCACACGTTCCGTCACACCTTTGGCACCCTTCTCAATGCCAACGGGGAGAATCCGAAGGTGGTCCAGGAGCTTCTTCGCCATGCCACGCTGAAGGTGACGACCGATACCTATCTGCAAGCACTCTCGCCCGACAAGCGGGAAGCGCAAACGAAGCTGGTGCGTTTGGTTCTGCGGCGGAAGGCTACAGCCTGAAGCTTCGTGGACCAAATTGGACCATAATTTCAAACCACCAAACCCACGTAAGTGTTTGAAAAATATGGCGGGGACGACGAGACTCGAACTCGCGACCTCTGCCGTGACAGGGCAGCGTTCTAACCAACTGAACTACGTCCCCGCTGGGTATTACGCACGGATGGTGGGCAGTATCCGATTTGAACGGATGACCTTTCGGGTGTAAACCGAACGCTCTAACCGCTGAGCTAACCGCCCTTCCAAAAGCAACTTGGAATCGTTACAACTGCTCCACTTGCCTGCAACTTATAAGCGTCATATGCAACTAAGCTTTTTGTGTACAACTCCACTTAGCTTCTCCACCATATCACGGAAAAATCATTTCGTGAAGTCTGCGTGCAAGCATTGTCTTAGCTCCATAATTCTGTCACCCCTTAACAGCAACGTGATTCTGTCACTCCATGAGTGTCTCCCATTCCTACCAGGCGACGGTTCGCAAATCCACGCGCTCACGATGTAATTGTCGGACGCACCGTTTGCGGCCGGTTTCCGATTTGCTCTCTTTCTTTAGAACTTCCGCGGTCCATTATTGGGCTTTCGACGTACAGCCAAGAGAGTCAGCTTAGCCCAACCGCACAGCAAAGCGCTGCAAGCGACATGATCCACGTGGGTTGGAAGAAGTGGAGGAAGCACAGGTAAACAAAGCCGTGAAACAAGTAGAGCGCATAACTGATCGTTCCAATGAAACGCAGTGTTCGTGATCGCAGAAAACTCAGATGGCTCGATCCAGATTTGGTCACCGCTAACCCAATGGCTGACGCTGCCATGAGCGAATAAGCAGGGAGACCGAACGCGAAAAAGATGTGATCATCGCGCACTTCCATATTGAGGACATTACCCATTGGGACGAGCACTGCTGCAAGCATTCCAGCGCCAAGCCATCCGGCAACTATAAGAAATGGCGTTCAGCGTTTTTTGCGGCAGGTTCGAAGAAATGAGCAGCGCTACGAACGAACCGAAAATGAGCGCATCAAATCGGTGGAAGATGGAAAAGTAGGAAGCCACACCGTTGAATCCAAGCCAACGGAATGTGAAAGCGCAAAAACAAACGGCCATTCCGGTAATCGTCAGCCATTTTCGATTCATCCACAGTACGGCTGGAGCCCACAGCAGGTAAAAATATTCTTCAATGGAAAGCGACCACAATACACCCGTCCCTGATGACACATCGCCGCTCAAGCCGTGCAGGGCATACGGCAATGAGGAATGAGAAAGCCGCCACGTTGGGCTCGATGCCAGTTGATGAATGGTACGAAAGATTCCATAGAATGATTGTAAGAAGAAAGCATTTGCTACCACCTCCCTGGTGCTGTAGAGCGAGTGGTCCCCTAGTACAGCTGATATCACGTAGATGAGCACCATAAAAACGATGTAGGACGGAAGAATACGGCGAAAGCGTCGACCGTAAAAAAGCGTGAAAGGGTTTTCCCTGCCGCGGAGATTGAGTAGGACAGAGGTTATCAAGAATCCCGACAGGACAAAGAATATATCCACTCCAACCCACCCGAATTTAGGTAGGCCCCAGATTTGACGTGCAAAAACCTCATAATGGCATCCGATGACTAAAATTATGGCGATGCCCCTGATTCCGTCTAGCTCCGGGATGCGTCGCGCGTTCAATCGCAGCGGTTCCACCGGCTGAAATTCTAGCATGGGATTTTTAGCATGACGCATAGGCAGAAGCCCGCAGCAATATGCGCGGCGCGATTTTTCCCGCATCGCCTCTGCTTTTCTTGCACTTTCTACACGCACCCAGTAAACTCAATTTCTCTCACGGTACACAAAGGATTCGATCAACGATGCTGCTTGCGCGGGATTATGTCGGTTACATCGCCACTGAAATTGTGAAACGCCTCGTCGAGGGTGGCCAGATCGAAACGGAAGCGATCAACGCCGTGGCCCTGCGCCTGCGCCAGCGCATGAATGAGGAATTGTCCGTCGAGGATCGCCTGAACGACGAAGTGCGCCAGATTCTGACCGAGCATCAGGACGAAATGCGCCGCACCGGGGTCTCGTATCAGGAAATGTACAAAAAGGTGAAGGGGCAATTGGCCCGCGACCGCAAGCTGGTCCTGCGGTAAATTTTGGCGTCACAACATTTACGAAGTGCCAATCAGCCTTCGGCATTTGAAGGCTTAACTCAACGCCGCGGCGATTGCGTCGGGCAACTTCAGCCCCGGCTCATCAGCCACACGCTGCAAAGCGAAGTAAAATATCTTGCTCTCGAATGGAGAAGTTTTTAGCTCATGCGCCTTACCCGGGAAAAAATAATTCGCATATCGCACCAGCTTACCGACGTTCTGGTAGCCAGCAATGAAGTCGAATTTATAGACGACCGCGACACCATCCGCCAGCAGGTAGTCAAGATTCTTACCGATACGTTGCGCGAAGAAGAAAAAGCCGATCTGGAAGTCCGCAAGAAAATCACTTCGCAGAAAAAAGAAATTCTCGAGGGCAGTGAAGAGTGGGACGTCCTCTACCGCAAATATTACGCCGATGAGCTGCGTCGTTTGGGAATTGCCGCGGTACCCGACGAACGCCGCCCGGAACGAAACTATTAATCGCCTTCACTCTCCTAGCTTAGCTAATTCGCAAAAAGGTTCCCGCGAAAATAAAAAGGGGCGGCATGAGCCGCCCCTTTTTGTGAAATCTCATCGCTCCAGTTTCACGGGTTCGTATCTGGGCGCCGCTTCAATGTCGGCCGATCATCATCAGGATTCGCGTTAGGATCCTGACCCTTCTTATCCGCCTGCTCGGTCTTAGTCCGCAACGTCGGCTTCCCAGGCGCCGCCTGCACTTTGCGCGAGAACACAATGTTGCGCAGCCGCGCCTTCACGGTGTCGAACTCCGAGGTCGTCACCACGTACTCCTGCTTGGCGGGCAATATCCGCGCAATTTCCTTCTGCGTATTGGCTATGCGCTCCGGCGTCGGCGGGTGAGTCGAAAATATCTTCGGGATCGTCCCCGGCTGCCGCTTTTCATCCGCCTGAATCCGCTCAAAAAATGTTACGTAGGCATTGGGGTCGTAGCCCGCTTTATACATGTATTGCAGCCCCAGGAAGTCCGCCTCGCGCTCCGCATCTCGAGAAAACTTCAGGTACGAGAAGGGAATTGCCAGCTGCGAAGCTTCATAAATCCCATATCCAGCCCAGCCGCCCGGTCCCAGCAAAATCAGCGGAATCGTCGCCAGTTGCATCAATTCGCCTTTGGTCGCCTGCTTCGTCCCATGTCGCGCGGTCACGTGCGAAATTTCATGCGCCATCACGCCCGCCAACTCCGATTCTTCCTGCGCGCGCAAAATCAATCCGCTATTCACATAGAAAAATCCGCCCGGCAACGCAAACGCATTCACCACATCCGAATCGATCACCTTGATCGTAAAAGGCACGCGCGCGTCCGAATTGCGCACCAGGTTTTGCCCCACGCGATTCACGTACTCGACCACGACAGGATCATCGATCAGTTTCGAAGAGCGTTCTACTTCCTGTGCCAAACCCTTGCCCAATGCGATTTCGCGTTCCAGCGAGTAAAAATTTACGCCCTTGCCGACTCCGCGATTCCCGATCGCATCCACATCTTCTTTAGAATTCTTCGGCGTGACTGTATCTTTCTGTTGTATCGGCTGATCGACTGCCGTTTTCTGCGGCGGCTGCGAAGTCTTTTGTGGCGCGGGAACTTGCGGCGGCGGAGGTGGCGGCGTCGGTTGCGGCCACTGGGTTGGCCATTGCGACGGGTCTTGCGTTGTCGTCTGCTGCGGCTGAGAGGTTTGACCAGCAGGTTGCTGCTGGCTAGGAGCTTGACTGGTTGGTTGCCCTTGCGCCGCCGCCAGCCCCGGCGAAAGCACAAACACGCCCGCGACCGTTACCGTCAGCACCTGTCGAAATGTCATTGGAATCATGTGGGATACCCCTTACGACTCAGCCCGAGTATACACCCCGTGCGAGCCACTGCTCGCCTGTTACGCCGTCTCAGTTACGATGTCAGCCGCCGGTATAAGGTTTCCTGCTTGAAAGTCCCTTAAATGTAAACTTTAAATCTAAGATTGATCAGCATCATGGCACCCGGCCCGGCGGGGTAGTTGACACCCCTCCTCTGGCACACTACATTCGAACTCTGCCTATGAGCGTCCCGAAAATCCAGATTGGCCAGCTTTGGAAAAAGGATGGCACCGGGGACACCTACCTAGTCACCCGCCTCTACACCGAGGCCCTGAGCACCATGGTGATCCTTCGCAAATCGGGTTCCGAAGAGGAAGCTTTGACTCGCGTCCGCGCCGAACGCACCCCCACCGGACAAAACATCCCGGGCTTTTCGCCCGCCCAGGAAAACGAATCTCGTTAGCTTTTCGCGAAAGTTGGCACCCTTAGACCGAGCGCACTTCCATCTTCACCACGTCGTCAACTTTCACCAGTTCCTTAATCAGAAACGGCTCCCCGTACTTCACGCCAATCATTTGTCCATAATGCCGCGCCAATTGGTTCATCTCATTTTCCAATTCGTCGAGCCCCAGATGCACCGCTCCTTTATCCGCCGGCACGTCCCCCGGAAACTGCGAGGAGTACGCCAGAATCGCGCGTTTGCGCTGCTCATATTGCGCGCTAATATCCACCACAAAAGTGGGACGGACGTTAGCGTAAGCCGTGGAATATAAAATCTTGAACGGCCGGTAAGCTTCACCCTTAATCGGCAGCTGTTTCAATCCCGCCAGGAAGCAACCCTCATAGCCCAGCGTCGACGCATGATAATGATCCGGATGGCGAGCTTCCCAATATGGAAGTATCACCGTCTTCGGCCGCAACTCCCGGATCTTCGCCGCCAGCAGCAGTTTGTTCGCTCTGCACGCCTGCACATCTGAATCTGGCACGCCGAGGATTTTCCGCCACGCCACCTGTAAAATTTTTCCAGCGGCGTCCGCTTCTTTCGCCCGCGTCTCGCGCGTCCCCCGCGTGCCCATTTCCCCGGCGGTAAGATCGAGTATCCCGGTCTTATATCCCTGTTGCGCCATGCGCAGCATCGTGCCCCCGCAGCTCAGCTCCACATCGTCCGGGTGCGCGGCTATCGCCAACAAATCAAGGTTCATTTCCCCTCCGCCGCCTTTGATTCTACCAGCACGCTTGTGAAATTCCGGCGAACCGCGCTGCGAAGCGATCGAGCCCCGCGCCACTGACCGCTAGTGTAGTGTCTCCAACGCTTCTTTACATTTGACGATTTTGCCCATAATTCGTTCTACAGATGCGCTCCAGACGAAAACCTTGGGATTCTGATTGTGGGTTTGGATGTATTGGTTGATAGCGGCGATCAAATCCGGGACGTTCTGGAAGGAGCCTCGACGGATGCGCTTGTCGGTAATCTCGCGGAACCAGCGCTCCACCATATTCAGCCAAGAGCTGGAAGTGGGAATGAAATGCAAGTGGAAGCGGGGGTGGCGTTTCAGCCAAGATTGGACGCGAGGATGTTTGTGCGTCCCGTAGTTGTCGACAATCAGATGCAAGTCCAGATCGAGTGGTGTCTTGACGCTGATCAGCTGCAGGAAGCGGATAAATTCTTGATGGCGATGCCGCGGCATGCAATCGCCAATGACCGTCCCATCCAGCATGTTCAGCGCAGCGAACAAATTCGTCGTGCCATTGCGTTTGTAATCGTGCGTTTGCCGGGCCGGAACTCCCGGCCTGAGGGGCAAGAGCGGCTGAGTGCGGTCGAGGGCCTGAATTTGACTTTTCTCGTCGACGCAGAGCACCAGGGCTTTGTCGGGCGGATTCAGATAAAGTCCCACCACGTCGTGGAGTTTCTCGACGAAACGCTTGTCGCGGCTGAGCTTGAAGGTCTCGATTAAGTGCGGTTTCAGATGGTGCTGCTTCCAGATTCGGTGAATGGTGTCTTTGCTCAGCCCCTGAGCCTGGGCCATACTTCGCGCGCTCCAGTGGGTGGCGTCGGGCGGCGTCGTGTGCAGGGTGGCGTGGACCACGGCTTGGACCTTGCGGTGAGAAATCCGGGGAATACGCCCCGGACGAGGCGCATCCTTTTCGAGCCCCGGCAGCCGAAGCGCCAGAAAGCGTTGACGCCAGAGTTGCACAGTAGGTCGCGAGATGTGCAGGGCACGTGCAATATCTTTGCTCAACAGCCCCTGGGCAGCTTTGCAAATAATCTGGGCGCGCTGAACCAATCGAAGCGGGACGCGTCGTCCCGCGGCCCATTTGTCCAGCACCGCTCGTTCCTCGGGGGACAAGAGGATGGCTTCGGCGATTCTCACTGGTAGACAGCATAAGAACGCGGCAGTTATAAGTCAAGCTATTTATGAGACACTACACTAGCGACCGCGAATCACCAGCACTAAGTACGAACTTTGAGGTACCCAAGTCCTGCCTCCCGTTGAAATAAAAAATCAACCTCAGAGATCTGTCCCGCGCAAGGGGGGACGACCTTACAATAACCGTCCCTCCCAAATTCACTTCGACTTCGAATGGCAATTCCGCTCATATACCCAAGTGGGCCTGTCCATCTAGGGAAGCCGGTACGTACGACAACGTCCGCCGCAACAAATCGCTGATACCGTCATAGCTGGGGTCCTCTAATCGCAATGCGCTGTCGATCCTTTGTATAACCGGCTGCGACACTAGCTCGTCCAATCTGTCACCACGCGCTGTCACACTTATGCAAGCACGCGAGGCGAGCCCAACCGCGTCGTTCGGCGGTTGCACGGTCCTCGGACCAAACCACGCCATACGCGCTGCGGCTTCCGCCGATGTCGAAGCATTTCTGCTTAGGAAGATCTTCGCGTCTGCGGCTGGGTCGTCGGCCGTGCCAAGCCTGAAGAAGCCATTTCTGATTGTTTCTAGAACCAGCTCTCGCATTTCGCCAAGTGGGTAGTCAAACCGATAGTGAAGAAAATCAGGAGCTACGAGGAATGATGTTCGCCCCTCCGGCTTCCCTTCGAGAACCTCCATTTGCATCGCAATGTTGAACCATCCCCCGTTCACATTGATCGCAGCCCCCGAAACCCGAATGCAGCGCCACAAGGAATAGAAAGGGGCGATGCTATCAACAAATTCGTTAAGCCATGCATTCTCCATAGATTGTTTCCACCTCGGCTGCCCCTTCTCCAGCCAATCTCTCATTCATCTTGAGCCTACGCTAGTCCATCTCAGTCCTCGATCCTCTCCCAGCGACCGATCGAACAGATCCGAATAGAACGAGTCATCCCACAGCTCGCCACCCGATTACTCATGATGAATTGAGCGACAGACGCATCCGGAGTAATCTCCCGAGAAGAAGTTACGAGACAACGCACCAACCCAATCCACCTGCGGCCGTCTTGGTGTCAATGAGGTGCTTGACCGCTTCGGCAAAAGCAGGTACTTTTATTACCACAGAGAGGTAATAACATTCCATGGGTTTGCCACACATACCCAGCCCGGAAAAAACTTTGGCCGACTTGAGCTGGCTGCATCCTGAGATTTATCGCGCCTTTGAACACGGGGTCTATAAAGGAAAGACGCACTTCGACGGCGAGAATTTGGAGTGGGATGCTTCCGCGTTCTCCACGATTGTGAGACTGCACGCCAAATCGTATCTCAAGACCAAGAACCTCGATGCGGTCGAAATCGAGCACGTCAATTTATCCGGACTTTCGCTTAGAGTGCCGAAATATCAGATCAAGATGTGGAAGTCAGAAGGATCGGACCTCCCGGTTCCCGGCGCGTCGGAGCCGAAACAGGAGTTTTATCAACAACCGCTCTTTCCCAACGGCACAGAGCAGCCAAACCCACTCCGTCTCGCCGTCCTTTGGAACATAGACTGGCAAAAGAATCTGGCTGCCGTCTGGCTCGTCTGTCCAAAGTACGGAGATGAGAAATCCGCTGAGGCACATTGGTGCGTGAAGATTCCCGATCCAGCCCTTGCTTCGGTTCCAGTGGTGGCGGCTCCGACTGTTCTAAGCGACCTCCCGATTAAACGGAAAGACGAAAAAGCGACGGGGACAACAGACAACTGATGTTTAGCGGCCGGCGAATCAGGCAAGCCCGTGAGCTGCGAAGGCTGACGCAAACCGAACTTGCAAAAAAAGTTGGCGTAGGGCAATCCGCCATCGCGCATGTGGAGAGCGAATTCAAGAATCCCTCCCGCTCCCTCATAACGAAAATCGCCATGCACACCCAACTTCCTGTCTCATTCTTTACAACCGATCCTCTTACAGAATTCCCGGTCCAGTCGCTGCTCTTTCGAGCCAAGGCAGCGATGACCAAGCGCGATGCGGCCGAGGCCTCTCGTTATGCGGAGTTGCTAAATGAGATGGCGGAAAAGATGGCCGCGCACTTAACGCAAATCCCGCTCACGATACCCACATCCATCAGTGACCCAAGCTCGGCAGCGAAACAAACGCGACTCGCCCTGCAAATTCCGCCAGACGAACCAGTTCCTCACCTCATGAATGCTGTCGAACGGGCGGGAGTGCTCATCTTAGCCCTTCCAGCAGCACTGGTTGGCCGAGACGCATTTACAGTATGGATTGAGAGAAAAACTGTGCCTCTCCCGGCCATCGCCATCTCCAGAAATCGGCCCGGAGACAGGCTCCGCCTTAGCCTTGCACATGAACTCGGACATGTGACCATGCGCCATTTGCCAAGACTCGACCCCGATCAGGAAAAACGCGCTTACACCTTTGCGGCGGAGTTGCTAATGCCGGAAGCGGCGATGCGCCGCGAAATAACGGGTCCCATCACACTATCCTCTCTCGCCGTCCTTAAGCCTCGATGGCGGGTTTCCATTCAGGCCCTAATCCGGCGCGCATACGACCTCCATCTACTCGGGGATCGCCAGTATCGCTATTTGTTCGAGCAGCTTTCTGCCAAAGATTGGCGCACAAAGGAGCCCTCTAATCTTGATATTCCCATTGAAAAACCCCGCGGACTCCGGCAGATGGCAGAATTGCTTTACGGACGCCAGATCGATTACGAACGCATGGCCGCCGATCTCCACCTGAGTAGTCCCTTCCTCCGCGACGCAATGCAGGAATACGCCGAGTCCCCAGTCGTCGAAGAAAACCGACCAAGCTCATCAGGCAACGTCATTTCATTCGCTAAACCGTGAGAGAGCAAGCATGCCCAGTTTTCGTTCACTTCCGATTTTAGACTCAATTCTGCCCCCGCCGTTTGGTTCGACGACTTGCTAGCGAGCTATTGTAGGCCCCCTGAACTAGAAAGGCTTGTTTCCAAAGAACAGTCCCGTTTTTGGTCCCGGCTGAAGTTTTGGCACACCGGTCGGACGAATTTAACGGAACAACCACGGCCCGTATGGACGTTTCTTCACGAGTTCTCGCGCCTCGGCCTCAATGCGCGCGTTCTCGCAGCCATAGCGGCCTCGCCTTCAAAGAGCGCGTGCGTGTGCTTATACGACAGGTACGGATATTTGTTGTAGGACCAGCGAGCGGCCAGATAGAATCCAGCAGCTGAACCAAGCAACACCACTAGTCCTGAGAAGCTCGGATGAAACGGAAAGCTCACGCCGCCGAGCGCCAAGATGCATGACAAACCGCTAAGGACCAAAGCAAGTTTGCGCTTTCGAAAAAAACCAAAACTGAGAAGTCCTGCTAAAATAAAGGGCAAAATGCCGCGCCGATAATCGTGCACATAAAAGCTAGTGCTAGTCGCAACCAGCAATAAGGCTATCGCAGCTCCGGTAAATGCGAGAAGAGTTTCGCGGCCCGTCAACTTCTCATTAGCCATTGGAGTGAGAATATCAGCGCGCGGAGTGTACTGAAAGCGGCCAGCGGGAGAATGTCGAAACGGTCACGAGACCGGGCGTGTGCGCAATAGTGACTTTATGCCCGGCGTTACTTAAGCCGAATGCTCTACCCAAACTTTGTAATTACTTGATGCCAAAAGTTTTGGCTCTCCAAAACAGATTCGGCATCCACTCCTGACCTCCGAATAACCGGATTCCTTGTCCGTTGGTGAAGTCGTTAGACAAGTGTTGGACAAGTGTTGGACAAGTGGACAATTTCCACCTATTGCCAAACATCACTCGATCGCAATGTAAGTCTATGAGAGAAAGGGAAATAGCGTAGTCGGAGCGATTCGATTTGAACCGCGGACCTCCTGGTCAGACACCAGGCGGTCGGCGAATATATTTGTGTCTGTAAATTATTGGTTCTAAAAGAAATGGTCGGGGCGAATGGATTTGAACCATCGACCTCCTGGTCCCGAACCAAGTACTTACATCCCATAAACGCTTTGTCTGGCGTCGCTTACGGGACGAGATGCGTTATTTCCCCCTCTTAGTTGTCCGTAACTTGTACCTAGAATTTTAGAAACTGCAGCTCCAAGCCCACAGGCGTACTATCCACGCAGGACGGACTTGTACCTGCGTTCGCGGACACAAGCGCGTTTGTCGGTACTAATCCGACGGACGAACCGATAACTGAGGACTATTGAACCTTCCCCGCTTTGTCTCTCGAAGGCGTGTGCTTCTTCCGCCTCCTCCTGAGCTTCGACAACGCGTCGTCGTTCTTGGCCGCCCACGCATAAAGCATCTCGATGGGCTCGATAAACAGCCGGCCCACGGGCGTCAGGGAGTATTCGACCCTCGGCGGCACAACCGGATAGACCTTTCGATCAATCAGCCTGTCCCGCTCCATCTCGCGTAGCGTCTGCGTGAGCATCTTCTTCGAGCACCCCGGTAAGCTTCGCGCCAGGGCCCCGGTGCGGCACGAGCCGCCGTTGAAGTGCAGTGAGTGGAGCACCATCGTGGTCCACGCAATTCTGGACAGATACTTAGTGCAATCGGGGACAGACACGCTACCTGATGTTTTGCGAATATCAGAGCGTGGCCAAAGTCAAAGCATGCGATAAGACAATTCTGGATTCGTTGACCGTTGAAATGGCAACGCCACTAATCACTCTGTCTGCCTTAAAGGCTCTACGGTCCCTAGCGAAATCAAGAGTTGTTGCGATTAACGTTGGTGCCAGTCGCACTCGAAAGTAACCAATGCCTCAGTGGACTTTGAACTGCCAGAATTGCAAGAAAATATTCAGCCACAGCAAAATCGAACCAAGTTCACCGACGATGCCATACGATACCCTGTGGCCGTCCAGACCCGAAACTCCCGTCGGCGGTCTGACCGTCGATTGTCCGCACTGTAAAACCGCTGCTCTGTACCAGCGATTTCAATTCACCTATTCCCCTGAATGAAAGCGAAACGAAAGAAGTCTGCCAAAACCCGAACTGATGTGCCGAAGGGCGAAATCGGACAGCATCGTGAATTAGTACTTATGGATTTATTTAATGGTTTCGAATGCAGCCGCTGTAAGTGTAGGTTTCCTGAAAGCGCAGTGCCTAAAGGGTCCTCGCTTAGTAGCAGCATCGCCATATTGCAGGTCCAACGGGAGTTTGCCGAACACGTTTGTCCGTGATCACCGTAGGCTATCCTACATAACACATATCCTTGACATCCAACATGCGACATCTGGTATAAAGCATCGCGCCCTGCGGCCGGAGGAAGCGTGTCAATCAAAGTGCTTTTGGCAGATGATAGCCAAGCTATTCGCTCTGCCATTCGAAAAACACTGGCAGAAGAACCACGGATAGAAGTAGTTGCCGAAGCGTCCACGTTCGCGGAAACAATTCAGAAGATTGCAGACTTTAAGCCTGCGGTGCTGTTGCTTGATTTGCACCTGCCCGAAAAACGGGAGTTCACTCCTGAATTGGTGAAAGCTCAACTTCAGAGCGTGTGTACGCTGGCCGTTTCTTTGTCAAACGATGAAGAGGCCAAAGCACTGGCTGAAAGTTACGGTGCGGTGTCGCTGCTAGATAAAATGAACCTGTACAGTGAAGTGATCCCTGCGATTATGGGGTGTTCGGACAACCAGCGCTTCCCCGTAGTGGCATAGCGCAGGCCGGGTTCACCTTAAGGCCAGCCGACTCAGAACCCAGCAGTTCTTCAACGTGTGTCACCATGTCATGCAGTCCATTCGGCTTGGCAAGAACCAAATCCACCTTGACCGCCGAAGCCAGCGCCTTGCCCATCACTCCGTCGTAGATGGTAAACAATACTATTGGAGTTTTTGGCATCCT
>Ga0185299_10005733_pt1 | contig 13708 bp, 11 predicted proteins | sample PaiPotPPA55metaG_FD_128002 | JGI IMG/M metagenome (GOLD analysis project Ga0185299, IMG submission 128002) | Iron sulfur acid spring bacterial and archeal communities from Banff, Canada, to study Microbial Dark Matter (Phase II) - Paint Pots PPA... ...
AACAGATCGAGTTCCCAAACCGCATCGAATCCCGCAATCGTGTTGATGTGTTGCAGGCCGGCACCATTGTCCGCGGATCGGAGCGTCGTATCGGCGCGCCCCTTGGTGAGGTCACTTCCCGTGCCACGCCCCGCTGCGGCGCTGGCCTCCACATCGGGCAATGCATATCCCAGCACTACCGCTTCGTAAGTGCGCGCTTCCTGCAATCTGTCGAGCGCGATTTCTAGATCCAAGTTCGACTTGACGGCGCGATCGACCAGTGAGTCCAGTTCCTCATCATTCAGCGCACGCCACCAGGTCGCCAAATCGAGAGGGGGGGCCGCCGGTTGAGCGCCCGAGGCCGCCGAATTCGGGCCAACGCTGGCTGCAAAGCTCGGGGGCTCGTCAGGTTTGGGGGTATGGTAACGGGGACCCGCCGCACAGGCTGTCAAACTGGCGACTAACCCGAGAACGATTAATCGTAACGCTTTCACGGGGTGACCTTTCAGCGCTTAGCGCCGAGGGGTTTGTTGGTGACGTCGGGCTCGTTGACGGCGACCGTTTGACCCGATGCAATTTGGCTGCTGATATTCAACACCAGTCGGTCACCCGGTTTTATACCCGAGGCCAACTCGACCAAACTCCCGTTGTCGCGAGCGATCACGACATTGGCAAATTGGATCTTGCCGTTTGCATCGACCTGCGCAACTTGGGTGCCGGACGCACGAAATATCAACGCCGCGGCGGGCACTTCGACCAACCCTCGCGGCGGCAACCTGAAAGCGATATTCACATACATGCCGGGTACCAGTGCATGATTCGCATTGGGCATATCGACTTCCACACGCATCGTGCGGGCCTGCGCATTGATGGACTCCGCGGACCGCGCTATTTTTCCGGAGAAAACACCGCCCACCGCACCGGTCGCGCGTATTTCGGCCGGTATTCCCGCGTTCATTAATTCCCCCGAAGCGCTCTGCGGCACGTCCACGAAGATGCGCAAGGGATCCGTCTGTGCCATGCGATACAGGGGTGTTGTCGTCGAGCCACTGCCGGCTGTCACCAGATTGCCGACGTCGATCTTGCGTTCCGTGACGGTTCCGTCAAAGGGAGCTTTCACCTGTTTAAATTCAGTCAATGCGCTGTATTGATCGACCTTGGATTTGTCGAGATTCACTTGCGCGTCGGCCGCATACAGTCGCGCCTCAGAACTTTCGTAGTCTGCCTTCTTGGACTCCCGTTCCTGCTCGGACACCACTCCTTTCGGTGAATCGCGCCAGCGCTCGTTGGTCGTTTTGCTGAATTCGGCTTCGGCCTTTCGTGCCACCACTTGTGCTTCCGAGGCCTTGAGCTGCGCTCGAGCCGCGTTCAACTCGGCATCGAGCTCGGGTGTCTCGATGGTCGCGAGCACCTGGCCCTTTTTGACGTGATCGCCGATGTCCACCAGCCAGTTCGCCACATAGCCGTTGACGCGAGCGTAAATCGTCGTCTCGTACCAGGCCGCAGTCTCCCCCGGAAGGACCAGATCCTGGCCCATGGTCGCCGGTCGGGCGATCACGACATCCACGGGCGGCGGCGTAGAGTAGGCAGTCTCCCCGGCTTTCGCCACGGCGTGTGCGTGGAAAACGCGAACCACGATCACCACCAGACAACACACCACCAAAAAAGCCGCCGCAATGCTGACTCCCCTCTTCGTGCGTCGGCCCGTCTCGGGATCGAAGTGTGTCGACACGCCATCGTGCTCGGCACGTGACACATCGTCGGGATACTTGCTGTGAGACGGACTCTCGCTCAACGGCGGTGAAGGGGCGGGATAGTCTGGGTCATGCGGTTGCATTGGCTCTACCTTTAACGTCGAAATCAGTGACAGCGGTCGGTTCGCGGCGCAGCAATTTATACATCGTGGGCACGAAGATCAGCGTTGCAAACGTCGCGAACAGCAAGCCGCCAATCACCGCCCTGCCCAACGGCGCGTTTTGTTCACCCCCCTCGCCAATCCCAAGGGCCATCGGCACCATGCCGAGAATCATCGCACCCGCGGTCATGAGCACCGGCCGCAGCCGCGTGTACCCCGCGGAAATTGCAGCGCGCAATGGATTGTCGCCGGCCGCCATCCGTTGATTCGCAAAACTGACCACCAAAATACTGTTCGCGGTGGTCAATCCAATGCACATCAGCGTGCCCATGAGTGCCGGCACACTCATGGGGGTTTGAGAGAGGAACAGCATCCACAGTACCCCGCCTAAGGCAAACGGCACTGCCATTAGCACAATGAGGGGATCGATCCAGCTCTGGAAATTCATGACCAGAAATAGGTACACCAGGATGATCGCGAGTGCGATGCCGGTGAAGAGACCCGTATAACTCTCGCGCATCGTCTCCACCTGACCGCTTAAAGTCACCGTCAAGGCTTTCGACGCATCTGGGCGGTGCGCCTTCAACACCTCATCGATGTCGTGGGCCGCGCCGTACAGGTCACGCCCCTGAACGTCGGCATGCACGTCGAATACCGGGCGAATATTCAACTGCGAGGTCACCATCGGCACCGCCTCGCGGCCAAAGGACGCGAGATTCAGCAGCAGCTGCCCCGATGTCGCGCCGGCTCCCGAGGTCACTGGCATCGTCTGCAGATCTTGCGAGGAGCGGATTCGGTAGGTAGGGACTTGAACCACCAGCGGATAGCTCACGCTGTTGCGCGGATCCACCCAGAAATTCGGGGCCGTTTGCGCACTCGAATTGGTGGCGACCAGCACGTTATTGGCTGCCTCCTGTTGCGTCACGCCCGTCTGGGTTGCCAGTGCGCGATCCATGTCCACGGTCAGCGCCGGCGCGTTCGGGACTTGAAATACATGCGAGTCGACGACGCCGGCGACGCGCGTCAGGGCGCGTGCGATTTGCGACGCGAGAGCAAATGCTGCGTCCTGATCCGGCCCCGAAACTCTGACATCAATTGGTGCCGGTTGGCCAAAATTAAGCACCTGGTCGACGATGTCGGCGGGTTGAAAGAAAAACTGAAGCTCCGCGAACCGTGCAGGCAGTTCCCGACGCAACATCGCGATGATTGCCGCTGTCGGGGAATGCTTTTCGTTCAACGAAATCAATATCTCGCCATCCATCGGACCCACCGTGGCCGAGTCGCTGAGTGCAATATTGATACCGCTATACGGTAATCCAATGTTATCGAGCATCACGTCGATTTGATCATTACCGATCAATTTGCGGATCTGCGCCTCGACTTCGGCAAAGTATTGCTGGGTCCTCTCGAGCCTGGTTCCCGCAGGCGCCCTGACGTGGAGGCGCATCTGTCCCGCATCCACTTGCGGAAAGAAGTCGCGTCCCAAGAAAGGAAAGAGAACCATCGACACCACCATCAATCCAACGAATGCCGTCACCGTCAGACGCGCCTCAGACAGCGCCCATGACAGTGTATTGCGGTAGCGGTCCCGAAATGCCTCGAATCCTCGCTCAAACGCCGCTTGAAATCTGACAAGGGAATTCTTGGTTTGGACTTGAGCCGGCCTGTGCGTGGGCTCCGCGCCAAATTCATGCACGGCGCGACGCATCAAATTATTAAACAGCACCGGCACCATCGTGAACGAGAGTGCGAGGCTCGCCAGCAGGGATCCGATAACGGAGAGCGACAGCGGAGAAAAAAGGTACTTTGCCGTACCTTGCAGCAAAAACACCGGTACGAAGACGATACAAATACAAAGCGTCGACAAAAACGTCGGTATCGCGACCTCGTTGGCTCCGACCACGATTGACTGATGCAGGGGTTCACGCATCGCGACGTGGCGTTCGATGTTTTCGATGACGACCGTGCCGTTGTCGACCAGAATGCCGATCGCCAACGCAAATCCACCCAAGGTCATGGTGTTCAGCGTTTGCCCGGTCAGATCGATGAACAGTACGGCCGTGATGATAGACAGCGGGATCGCGGCGAGAATAATGACGGAGAGCCGCACATTGCCGAGAAACAAGATGATGACCAGCGCGGTCAACCCGGCCGCCATGCACGCGCTCAGCAGCACGCTATTGAGCGCCGCTTTCACGAAGACGGATTGATCGAATAACGCCTTGACCGTCACGTCTTGCGGCAGCACTTTCTTGATGTCGAGCAGCGCCGCACGTACCCCGTCGATGACGGCGAGGGTCGACACGCCGCCGGTCTTTCGGATTGACATCAGCGCACCTGGAGTTCCGTTGACCGACACGGAATTCGTCTGGACCTGAAATCCATCATGCACATGCGCAACATCGCGCATGAATACTGTTCGCCCGTCCACTTGCTTGATTGGAAACGCGTTGATAGTTTCAATGACGTTCGGCGAGTTGTTCATGGCCAAGGTGTAATCCTTGTCCCCGATCTTCACGTCGCCGGCCGGAAGAATGACATTTTGATGCTGTAGGGCGCTGCTGACATCCGACGCGGAGAGGCCGCGCGCTTGCAACGCCTGTGAATCCAAATCCGCCATGATCACGCGCGGCTTGCCGCCATAGGGATAGGGAACCTCGGCTCCGTGCACCACTGCGAGAGCGGGTCGAATGATGTTCTGGCCCAAATCGTTGAGCTTGGTGTCGGGTAGGGATTTGCTGGAGAGGCTCAACTGAATGATCGGTACATCGGTGGCGCCATACCGCAACACCAGCGGTGGCGTGATGTTGGGCGGCATGTACTTGAGCACCACCAGCGCGCTGCTGGCGAGCTGCGAGACAGCGCGCGTCACATCAGCGCCTTCGTGAAGGTAGATCTTTTCCACCCCAACACCCTGGTAGCTGATGGCTTCGATGCGCGAGATATCGTCCACGAGGGACGCGAGCTGCCGCTGGTGCAGAGTTAAAATGCGATTCTGGATGTCCTGCGCGCTCATCCCGTTGTAGGTCCAGACTACGGCGACCACCGGGATGTCAATTTCCGGAAAGATGTCGATGGGCATGCGCAAGGCCGCTCCGATGCCCATTAAGGTAATCAGAATCAGCGAGGCCACAACCGTGTAAGGCCGTTTGAGTGCTATTTCGACGACGGACATGCAGGGTCCTCTATTGCAGTGCGGCCTAAACTAGACCAAGCGAGACCGGCCGTCAGGAGCCGAAAGTCATGACTCGAAGTGACTTTAGTCACTTTTTGATAGTGACTAAAGTCACTTTTTTCGAACCCAAGCAGGCGAATCGATTCCAGGTGACTCATTCGGGGCGCGACTGCCTCTTCGACAGGAGGGCCAGTTCCGTTCTCGTGTTGGCGTGTAATTTCTCCATGATTCGACTGACATAATTCTTCACGGTGCCTTCGGCAAGAAACATCGTGTTGGCAATCTGTCGATTGCTCATGCTCTCAGAGATGAGTTCCAAAATTTTCTCCTCCTTGTCGCTCAATGGCTCCGTGGCGAGTGCTCCTCCGTGCGCCGACAACCCCTTGTCAGATGAGGGGGTATTGGAAACGTCTTCCCGGACAGGTTCTGCGTTCGATGTTGGCGCAAGACGCCGGAATTGATCCATGACTTTGCGAGCGATCTGAGGGGTCAATCGAGACTCGCCGCGCCTCAAAGCGCGGATGGTTTCGAGCAATTCATCTTCTTGCGCATCTTTCAGCAGATACGCGTGGGCGCCCGCGCGCACCGCTTCGAACACCGTTTCATCGTCATGAAGCGTCGTTAAAACAAGGATTTGCGTACTCGGAAGAGCTTGTGTGATCTCACGAGTGGCGGCCACTCCTCCTTTGAGGGGCATGTGCAAATCCATCAAGATCACGTCTGGGTGCAGCAATTGCGCAAGCTCGACAGCTTCGATCCCATTGCGCGCCTGACCTACCACCTCCATGTCAGGTTCCATGGATAGCAACATGGCAGCGCCGCGACGGACGAGTGCCTGATCTTCCGCAATGACGATTCGGATCGCCGGATGATTAATCCGCTCCTCGAGTGTCATACGCTAGCCCTCATGTCGGCTCCTATGCAGTTGAGCAAATCCCGTGCGGGAAACTGACTCTCCATACCAACAGCCGCGATGAGACGGGTGGATACACGGGCGTCGAGCGACCTTGCTTGGCCCTCTTGCGCCGGCTCAGAAGCCTTTGCGCTATTCCGGTCTGGCATGAGTACTCCGAACGCCTCACTGTAGAATTCCTCAAGCCCGATCATGCGACGAGCGGTGCACGGTTTGGAAGTGACTTTAGTCACCTGTTAACGTGACACCATGGCGGGCCCACGTATTGCTGACAAACTACGATCGGTACTCTCGGACATCGATCCGAGACGTAGCCTGGTCGCCTCCGCGATGTGGCTGATTGTCGTTTTGGCGGCCACGTTCTCGATTGCGGCTGCGGTTTGGGTCGGCCGCATTGCCAGAGAGAACGTCTTGCAGCAGCACGTTCGGCGCCTTTCGCTTGAAACGGACCAATTAAGTTCCGACTTGGGTCAAGCGCTCTCTGCGCGCCTAGATGCGGTTCGCGCGACAGGATCGATTCTGCGAGCGACAAATGCTCTTGGCCGACCCAGCGGCTTGCGCGAAGTCTTTGACGAACTGGTGTCGGCGTACCCGCAACTTGATTGGATCGCTATCGCGGATTCCAAGGGCATCGTCGTCGGGTCAAATGGCGCGTTGCACCCAGGAGAGAGCGTCAATGCAAGTCCCTGGTTCTCCTTTGGATTGCACGAGCCTTGGCTTGGCGTCATTGGGGAGAGGTCCCATTGGCGGACGGCGCCGGCCGCAAATGCCACCGCACTCGGCGATGTGGCCGTTCCCGTGCGCGAGGAAACCGGTCGAATCGTGGGGGTGATCGCCGCGCACGTGAGTTGGCGACGGGCAGCTCATCACGCGGAGCGTCTTACCGACGAATCGGACCCCCGATCCACCACGGAGGCGTATGTCCTCGATCGCGACGGGATCGTTCTCATCGGACCAGATGCGATACGCGGTAGGGCGTGGAACGGGATCGCTAGCAACGAAACGCAGTTAGTGGCCCCTGTGGGATCTTTGATGGCAACCGAAGAGGTACCTCAATTCGAGCGTCTCCCCGATGGACGGCACGTTCTTGTGTCGCGAGCGGTGGTGAGCGCTGGTAACGAGATATCCGAGCTTGGATGGCGAGTCCAGCTCAGTGAGCCCAACGAACGGGTGTATCAGCGCGCCGATGCGTTGGCACTGAAGATTCTGTGGGTCTCGATGGGCCTTGGTGCCGCCACCGCGTTGTTGGGGACTCTGGGCGCACGGCATATGACCGCACGACTGAGGCGCCTGACCCTCTCGGTCGCCTCCATCGGCCAAGACGACACGGCGAGAATTGAAATCCCCCGCGGAGTCGATGAGGTAGCCCGGTTGGGGACCGCGTTTGCCAAGATTCTGGGGGAACTTCAGCAAGAACGCAGCGAGCTCGAGCGACGCGTTGCGGTGCGGACGCGTGAAGTCGAGCGGCTCGCGGAAGAATCGCGCTATGCCGCAATTGTACGAGAACGCTTGCAGATCGCCCGCGACCTGCACGATACGCTCGCGCATTCGATGATGGCGATCTTGAGCGAAATTCGATTTCTTCGACGACTTCAGACGCGCGACCCTGCTTCCGTGCCCGACGAGCTCGCACGTGCAGAGAAGGTTGCACATGAAGGACTACAGGAGGCGCGCACTGCCATCACGCAGATGCGCGTCAATGCGGTGCGCGAAACGGGCTTGGGTCCGGCACTTGCTAACGCGTTCGAGCGATTTATTAATCATACAGGATTGTCTGGGGATTTCAGCGCGGATGTCGAGGCCGCTCGATTTGGTGACGAGCGATCGGAAACAATTTTGCGCATGACGCAAGAGGCGCTGCGGAACGTGGAGCGACACGCGAGGGCAACTCGCGTGGTCGTTCGCCTGCGGATAACGAATGCCACTCATTTAGAATTGCGAGTGGAAGATAATGGCATTGGTTTTGATCCTCAAGTGCTTCGACCGGGACATTACGGTATTGTCGGGCTTCGTGAACAGGCAGAATTGATAGGCGCTGAGTTACACATTGACAGCAGGCCGAACGAGGGGACGACGCTTTGTGTGTTGTTGAGGTTATCGCCGATCGCGTTTGATCGCGCCGGCAGGACAATTCCGTCGTAGTCACTTGGTATCCCTCTACGTCGACGCGGGTTTGCGGGCCCGTTGCCACTTCCGTATTTCGCGCTCGTTAAGCGGGCGTCATCGATCGACCGCGGATCAAGTGTACGCGCTAAGGCCCGCCAAGATTTGAGAGACGCGGTCGGATGGAGACCGTGCGACCAATACGAATGAGTCACAGAGCCCAGAGTTTCGCCTAGACGTTTGCGATGCCGCAGATCTTGAACTGCCGCGTGGCAGCCTCGCTTCGCGCACGTACGAATGACAACCCGTTCAGCAAGTCATCGAAAGTTGCACGGCGGCGTCGAACCGTCACGGCACAGTGCCGGCCCAGCATCGCGCTCGACGGCCGCCGGGCTATCGTAATGCGGTATGGTACTGCCGGCAATGCAGCCAGTTATTAGGTACGCGGAGACAAGGACACTGGTTAGTAGCTTCACGGTCACTCCTTAAGCATGGGTTTGTACCACGCAGCAGGTCACATAAAGTACGGACCTCACTATTATGGACCCATCGGTTACCCTGGAGTATCCGCGCAACAAAAAGGCTCTCCTCGAATTTTAATATTATCTATGGCAGATTTTAATCTGATTTTCATATCCTCTAATTTAGATTGGACTGTACGGCTCCAATGGGAGGGTACTTCGTCTACGTGAGGTTCAAATGAATCGCCTGGTCGCGTGTTTGCTGGCGGCCGGCGCGACTTCAGGATGTGTGCACCTGCAGCCGTCGCCGTATTCTGCGCATGACTGCTATTTGGAATCCGGTTGGTTAGATTCATCCGATGGTTGTTCCGAGTACGAAAACTATCCAGATTGCTTTCTGGTCTGTCCACAATCAGGCTTGAGAGTACGGCTAGAGGACGTTCCGGACGTCATGCACTCGTTTACGCGGGCTCAAAATCTCCACTGATGGTTCGATTTTCCATGACGACCTGCCTATGTCACACCACCAGCATCAACAGCGTGTCCGTCGGAAAGCCGACTTACTTGGCGCGTCGTATCAAAGGTTGAGCACGGGCGCGGTTAGAGTGAGCCAGGAGTTCCGTCGTCCGGCAGCCAAAGCTGAAGTCAGCAAAAAGAGAAGCTATTCGCAACGACGGTTCATGTACGCCGGCACGATTATCCTTGTGATCATGTACGCTGGCGCAATTGCTTTGTTGGTCTGGTCTAGCGGCCGCTAAGCGATCCGCGCCGGATACAATGCTGGCTACATGTTTACAAGCTATCCAATACCTCCCCGCGACTGTGTGTCCCCGCTGTACACTCATTCACTGTGGCGGGACAATCACGCACTATGCCGCCGCCAAAACACTCTCGTCCTTCCGGCACCTCCGTAACAGACCTTTGTCCTTTTGCTGCTTCGCCGACACGGAAGGAAAGCTGTTACAAGTATTCGCAGTGCAATGCATTGCCATAACTCGCGAGAATGCGATTTCAAAACGGGACGGTAAAATCATGGTAATCGTAACGCGACGCAACTTCCTGCTATCCGCCGCTGCGCTATCGGTTGGTTGCGCCGAGCGCGCCCCTCTAGCGAGTGCGTCCCTTCCCGCCGACGCGAAAGTCCGCTTACCCGCGGTCGGTCAATCCTGGGCGTATGCCAAGCACGATTATTTCACTGGGGTAATGGTCGATACACTTATTGAACGTGTCTCTGCCATTGGTCAAACCATCGAGATAACGTCGCATTCTGAGACAGCTCCGGATTACCCCATGGCCTATCCATCTTGGGGTACCCGTTGGTTGCGCAAGTATATGGGTAGTGACAGGCTCGCCGACCGTCGCCCGAGTGAAATACAGGAGCCGTGGGGCATGGTGCTAGTCGACCCGCATTGGGTTCAGCTGCAGGCCTACGAAGAACCGATTCCACTATGGCCCACACAGCTTCGGCCAGGCTGGTCGACTACCGTGGGTACCTACTACAAGATACCAGACAGTAACGACGCACTCCCATGGCAGTTGACCATGAATGCCCACCAATGGGAATCAATTACGGTACCTGCCGGTCATTTCACGGCTCTGCGCTTCACCAATCTGATCAACTTCCGATACACCAATATTTCTGGTCGAAATGCTGCGCAGCGTAAGGAGGTGATTTGGTTTGCGCCGGAAATAGGCCGCTGGGTGGTGCGCGAGAGTTCCGGGACCTTCCGCCAAGATGTCACCGAGGAGTTTAACGAAAGCAGCTACCGTTGGGAGTTGCTCAGCTGGATGTAGACGTCGCCCGAATAATCCCGCGACGATCACCGATAACCCGACCTGAACGACGGCTTCCTTCGCGGCAGCGCTATTTGATTCTCGATCGGGATACCAAATACTCGGACGCATTCCGCAGCGCTCTCGTGCGCGAAGGCATTCAAGTCCTTCGACTGCCGCCACGATCGCCCAATTTGAACGCTTTCGTAGAGCGGTTCGTGCGTTCAATTAAAGAGGAGTGTTTGAACCGGATGATCTTGCTGCACCCGGCGGCAGGCCTTACACGTGTCGCGGGGTATCCGTCCGCTCATGAAGCACACGAATGATCGCGATACCGTAGTCCGTAACGCGAAAGTAAATCATATGCCGCTCGACATTACGGCGGCGGTACCCCTGACGTATATGATCGCAGGCCGGAGCCGACTTCGGCGATTCGGCCAACGCCTGGAATGCTGCCGTCAGCAGGTCCGTGTACCGATCGGCCCGTTCAAGTCCCCATTCCCGGCGCGTGTATTTCCAAATGCCTTCCAGCTCGCGCTCGGCGGCGGGGGAGAGCCGGTACTCAGCCATGCGCGCGGCGGAGCCTGCGCTTGAAGGCGTTTGCATCGAACCGCTTTGCCTTGCCGCTCTTTTCACCCTCGATCAATGCTGCGCGAACCGCCTCGAGCTCTGCACCGCGCTCTTGCTCTCGCCGAATGAGATCACGGATATATTCGCTATCGTTGGTGTAGTCGCCACCTTCGACCTGCGCCTTGATCCAATCATCTTGCTGGTCCGTCAACGTAATGGTCTTTCGGACAGTTGCCATGGCGAGCCTCCAGGTATGCACCAATAGTGTGACTAAATCATACCATTGGTGTAATCGAGGGACACGACTCTCCAGGGCCAGCGCGCTTAGATTTGTGCGTCGCAGGCACGCAAGATGCCACAGTTGCGCAGCTGTGACTCATTGATTTTGGTGGTGAGAGAGGGACTCGAACCCTCGACCTCGGCATTATGAGTGCCACGCTCTAACCAGCTGAGCTACCTCACCATCGACCTTAAACCATCCGTCTTTCGGCACTGGGCCCCGAAGAGCGGCGGATTCTCCGCAGCCCCACCCACCCTGTCAAGGCTGCCCGGCCCGGCCCCGCCGGCCGCTCATCCGCCCGCTGCGGGCGGGGTCACTTCCGTCCGCTTCCAGCACCCCTAAACATTGAACCTAAAGTGCATCACATCGCCCTCCTTGACAATGTATTCCTTGCCCTCCAGCCGCAGCTTCCCCGCCTCCTTCGCCCCGGCCTCCCCCTTGAAAGCGATGAAGTCGTCGTAAGCGATCACCTCGGCCCGGATAAACCCACGCTCGAAGTCCGTATGAATGACCCCGGCCGCCTGCGGCGCAGTAGAGCCCGCGTGCACCGTCCAGGCCCGCACCTCTTTCACCCCCGCGGTGAAATAAGTCTGCAGGCCGAGCAAGGAGTACCCGCCCCGGATGACCCGATTGAGCCCCGGTTCATCCAGCTTGAGCTCCGCCAAGAACTCCGCGCGATCCGCCTCCTCGAGCTGCGCGATCTCGGCCTCGATCGCCGCGCAAATCGGCACCACGATGGCGCCCTCCGACAAAGCGATCTCCCGCACGCGGTCCAGGCGCGGATTCCCCGTGAACCCACCCTCGTCGACATTGGCCACGTACATCACGGGCTTGTCCGTGAGCAGATGTAGATCGCGCAGCAGCGCATGATCGTGAATGTCCAGCTTGAGCAGGCGCACCGGCTTCGCGAGGTTCAATTGAGCGCGTACTTTCTCCAGCAGGTCCCGTAATTTGACGGCATCCTTGTCCGCTGCCTTCGCCGCCTTCAGCGCCTTCTGATAGGCCCGCTCCACGCTGTCGAGATCGGCCAGCGCGAGCTCGGTATTGATGACTTCGATGTCGCTGGCCGGATCGATCTTGCCGGCCACATGGATGATGTCGTCGTTCTCGAAGCAGCGCACCACGTGCGCGATGGCATCCACTTCGCGAATGTGCGCGAGAAATTTGTTGCCCAGCCCCTCGCCCTTCGACGCGCCCGCCACCAATCCCGCGATATCCACGAATTCAACCGTGGTCGGCAGAATCCTCTCCGGGTGCACGATGGCTGCCAGCTTCTCAAGGCGCGGATCCGGCACCGGCACCACCCCCACATTAGGGTCGATGGTGCAGAAGGGATAATTTTCCGCCGCGATTTGCGCACGCGTCAGCGCATTGAACAGCGTGGATTTTCCTACGTTCGGCAAACCGACGATTCCGCACCGAATAGGCATTAGGTCTTTCCCGCCCGGCTGTGCAGCCGGGTCATGGCGCGTTCCGCGCCTTGTTCAAGTAATAGCGGCATGCAATCCGCCGCCGTGCTCACCGCCTCCAGAATGAGATCCTCTTCCGCGCGCGGCGCGCGCGTCAGCACATAGTCGATGACTTCGGCCTTGTTGCCGGGATGGCCCACCCCTAAGCGCAGCCGCCAAAAGGTCTCGCCGATATGCGCGATGGTATCGCGCAGGCCGTTGTGGCCCCCGTGCCCTCCGCCCTGCTTCAAGCGAACGCTGCCCACCGGCAAATCGAGTTCATCGTGCGCCACCAGAATATTCTCGGGCGCAATCTTGTAGAAGTCGCTGAGCTGGCGCACCGATAGTCCGCTGCGATTCATGTATGTCGTGGGCTTCAACAAGACGATTTCCTGCTCGCTCAAGGTGACGCGCGCGGTCTCCCCCGAGTACTTGCGGTAGTCGCGAAACTCGCCCCCATGACGGCGCGCGAGCAAGTCCACAAACCAGAAACCCGCATTGTGGCGAGTGACCAGATGTTCGGGGCCGGGATTGCCCAGGCCGACCACAATGCGCAACGGTAAACCAGTCATCGCGAACGCACTCACCAGACAGTAAATAGAAAAAGCTAGGAGCCTGTCTGACTTAGGGCCATCGTCGCGAGACGGTGGGAGGCCGAGGCCAGATTGGCGCGAATGCGAGGCGCATAGTGGACACTATGTAACGAGCATTCGCGCCAATCTGGACCGGCGTCCCGCCGTCGTAGCAGATGGACCTAAGTCAGACAGGCTCCTAGGGGCCGCCATGCCGGCGGCCCCACTGATCCACAACGTCGAGAACGCTATTTCTTGGCGTCTTTCTTTGCCGGTTCCTTCTTGGCTTCCTCTTTCTTCGCAGGCGCAGCCGCCTTCGCCGCATCTCCGCCCGCTGCTGCCGCCGCTGCCGGCGCCGCTGCCGCTCCTTCCACGGGTGCACCAGCCGCCGCTGCCGCCGTCGGTTCGGGCTCTTCCGCGCGCGGGCTGTGAATCGCCACGACCGCCGCGTCATCCTTCGCCAGTTCCACCAGCGTGACGCCGTCCGGAATCTTCAGCTGCGACAGATGGATGCTCTCATTGAGAGACAATCCGGAAATATCGACCTCGATGAACTCCGGCAAATCCTTCGGCAGGCAG
>Ga0185299_10005734_pt1 | contig 13704 bp, 13 predicted proteins | sample PaiPotPPA55metaG_FD_128002 | JGI IMG/M metagenome (GOLD analysis project Ga0185299, IMG submission 128002) | Iron sulfur acid spring bacterial and archeal communities from Banff, Canada, to study Microbial Dark Matter (Phase II) - Paint Pots PPA... ...
CCCCGGGCATTGGGGTGACCGCGTCTCTACATCGGTGGTGCCGACGTCGGCTGCTCCCAGCCCAACCTGACCTCATCCTGGGTTTCCGCCGGGGCCCCCGCCGGCTGGCATTTCTTCACGCTCTACGTCGGTGCGCCAGGCCGACAAGGCGGCGGAGGACGCTGTCACGAACGCCGAGAACCTCGGCTTCGGCCCCGGCACCCCGATCCTCTACGACGTGGAGTCCTTCTCCTCGAGCGGTGAATCCACAGCCTTGAGCTTCCTGTCCGAGTGGACCACGAAGCTGCACGCAGTCGGCTACGACTCAGGCGTCTACAGCAGCGAGTCCACCGGTATCACCGACCTGATCGACAACATCAACTCATACACCATGCCCGACGTCATCGACTTCGCGAACGGGAACGGGACGAACTCGACGAGCGATTCCGGGATCCCGAGCGGCGACTGGATCAATCACCAGCGCATCCACCAGTTCGCCGGCGACGTCAGCGAGACCTACGGCGGCGTGACCTTGAGCGTCGACCAGAACGTGATGGATGTGGCGACCTCAGTGAGTTCGTCGAGCGTCTATTCGGATGGCTCGGGCGGACGTGTCGCGGCCGGCGTTCACGAAGACGGGCGGGTCGAGGTCTTCACGGTCACTCCGTCCGGTGGCATCGAGAACAAGTACGAGACCTCTGCGGACGGCGCCTGGTCCGGCTGGAACAGCTACGCCGGTTCGTCTTGAGCAGACTCAGGTCCGCTGAGCCGCCGCGTCCAGGAGCTCGGGGAGTGTTCCTTCGAAGGAGCGGATCACCATACTGATCAGAATCCAGAGGCCGGGAACGGGTGGAACGGCCGCCATACGAGGCAGACGGTGGCCCAGCGCAGCGGAAGTGATGAGGTTCCGGTCGATCCGATACGGCTCGTTGAGGATGGCGCAGCCCTCATCTAGGTCTTGGGAGGTGAGCATCTCGCGGAGCCTGCGTAGCAGCGCGCCGGTTCCCGTGAGCCTGTCTTCGGCGCTCGTGAGATGTGGCTCGGGGTCGGGCTGCGCGCAGGCCTCGGCGATCTGGAGAGTCGCCTCGTCGAACTGCCGGTCAGTTGGCAGCGCGGCGAGCAACTCATGACATCGGACAGTAGCGCGCGGCGGTGGTGATCCAGTTGGTATACGTACGCTGCAGCCACTAGCGCCGGGCGCCGTCGCCGAAGGTCGCGCTCCACCTTGTACGCGAGATGGGGATTGTTCGCGAGGGCGGAGTCGATTTCGAGGTCGTCGAGGGCCAAGAGTCTGCGCTGCGCTTGCACGTCACGGACGTCGCGGGCCAGTGCTCGGCGGACGGGCGTGTTCCATCGGCGCCGGCGCTCTCGGTGACCACTCGGGCGTGGTGTTGAAGCGTCTGGCCATTTCCTCGACAGAATCTGCATGTTGAGAATCATCGGCCATGACGCCACTCCCTTCAGCTTCCAGCATAATGAATAATGGCCGCTGTGGATCGTGCTGCGAACGCCTATCGCGACTTGCGCGACCTGCTCCGGAGCGTCGGTGCTACGGCCACTGCCCGCGTTCTGCTCGCGACGGCCCTGTTCGCAGACGCGATCGCCGAATTCGTCCACGCTCGCGATTCGCTCTCCAGAGCGGCCACCATCGGGCCCGGTGCCCAGGTCGCCGACGTGGCACCACTCGACTATCGCGTAGTCCTCATCATCGTGGCGCTCGCCCTCCTGATCGCGCTGCCGCCGCTCTTCATCCCGCGTCCGCTGACGGCCGCAATCGCCACCACGCTCGCCAACCTCGCCGGCCTCGCGTTCTTCCACACCGTGCCCGTCGCCGGCATCGCGGCCCAGCTCCTGGTGCACTACCGGCTCGGCCGGGCCGGAAGACCGTTGCCGGGGTTGCTGTTGGCAGTGCCCTGGCTCCCGCTTGCCTTCGTGGACACCTCCGACGTCGGCTTCCGCGTGCACGCCGTACTGCTGGCCGGCCTCGCGCCTGCCGTGGCGCTGGCCGGGCACGCGCGGTGGGCCGATGCGCTCGCCCGAGAGCGGCTGAGCACCGAGCAGGCCTTCGCCGGATCACAGTTGGAGAACCTGGCCCGCGGTGAGCGTGCCCGGATCGCCCGCGAACTGCACGATGTGGTGGCCCATCACATCTCGATGATCTCCGTGCAGGCCGAGACGGCTCGGCTGACCACCCCGGGCCTGCCCGAGGAGGGCGCCAAGCGGTTCCTCGCCCTCGGCGACGCCGCTCGGGCCGCGCTCACCGAGATGCGCCGCCTGCTCGGGGTGCTGCGCGAGGACGCCGAGCCGGCCGACGGGGCCGGTCAAGCGCGCGTGGAGCGGCGGCCGCAGCCGGACCTGAGCCTGGACCACCTCGTCGAGCTGCTCGACCAGGCCCGCGAAGCCGGCGGCGGCATGGTGCGGCTGATCGTGCGCGGCGCCCCGGCCGGTCTCGATCCGAGCCGGGAGCTGGCCGCGTACCGGATCATCCAGGAGTCGCTCACCAACGCCCGCCGCCACGCGCCCGGCGCCGCCGTCGACGTAGAACTCTGCCGCACCGACCGCGAGCTGGTCGTCCGGGTGCGGGACAACGGCCCGGGCTCGGCGGACGTCGCCACCGGCGGCCACGGCCTGCTCGGAATGCGCGAGCGGGCCGCCGCGGCCGGCGCGCGCCTGAGCATCGGGTCCCCGGCGAGCGGCGGGTTCGTCATCGAGGCCGCATTCCCGTTCAGTGAGGAAGAACCCTGATGGACATGGCTTCGCCCGCGCCACTCTTGCCGCCCGTGCGCATCGTCATCGCCGACGACCACCTGGTGGTGCGCACCGGTTTCGCCGCGCTGCTCGAGTCCCAGCCTGACTTCACCGTCGTCGCCACGGCCGTCGACGGCGCGGAGGCGGTCCGGGTTTGCCGCGAACAGACTCCTGACGTGGTGCTCATGGACGTGCGGATGCCGGTGCTCGACGGAATCGAGGCCACCCGTCGGCTACTGCAGGAAGAGCCGGTCCCGGTCCCGCCGCCACGGGTCGTCATCCTGACCACGTTCGATCTCGACGAGCACGTCTACGACGCGCTGTGTGCCGGGGCCAGCGGCTTCCTGCTCAAGGACGTGACCGCGGAGCGGCTGTTCGACGCGGTGCGCATCGTCGCGGCCGGAGACGCGCTGCTCGCCCCCGGCATCACCCGCCGGCTTATCGGCGAATTCGCCCGCGCCAGGGCCACGGCCAAGACGCCGGCGCCGCAGCCGGTCGGCGACCGTCTCGGTTCCCTCACACCCAGGGAAACCGAGGTACTGCGACTCGTCGCCGAAGGTTTGTCCAACCGGGAGATCGCCGACCGGGCTTCGGCAAGCGAGGAGACCGTCAAGACCCACGTGAGCCGGATCCTCGCGAAGCTCTCCCTGCGCGACCGCACCCAGGCCGTCATCGCAGCCTACGAGTACGGGCTGATCGTGCCCGGCTCGCGCGGCGCCCCCTAGCATCCCCCAAATGAGGGACACCGGGGCCCGCTGGGTAACTCGGTTGCGCTACATGGGAATTCGCTCAGATCGGTGACGACTCGACCCATGTCCGCTACCTACTCTCAGAGCATGAAAATGGCGATCGGCACCAGCACGGCGACCGTCGAAGTCGTCGATGTGTACAAGCGCTTCGGGCAAACTCAAGCCCTGGACGGCATGAACTTCACCGTCGCCGCGGGGAAGGTCACCGGCTTCGTCGGCCCCAACGGGGCGGGTAAGACCACGACGATGCGCGTCATTCTCGGCCTCGACCGGCCGGACCGCGGCAACGCGCTCGTCGGCGGGCAGCCGTACCGCTCGCTGCACCGGCCGCTGAGCCACCTCGGCGCCCTCATCGACGCCGCGGCGATCCAACCTTCCCGCACCGCCCGCAACCACCTGCTCTGGCTCGCCCACTCCCAGGGTTATCCGGCCTCCCGGGTCGACGAGGTGATCCGCCAGGTCGGCATCGAGAGCGCGGTGAAGCGCAAGGCCGGCGGCTTCTCCATGGGCATGCGCCAGCGCCTCGGCATCGCGGCAGCCCTGCTCGGCGATCCGCCGGTGCTGATGCTCGACGAGCCGCTCAACGGCCTCGACCCCGAGGGCATCATCTGGATGCGCGGGTTCCTCGCCACGCTCGCCAGCGAGGGCCGGGCGGTCCTGGTCTCCAGCCATCTGATGAGCGAACTGCAGGACACTGCGGATCACCTCATCGTCGTCGGCCGGGGCAAGGTGGTCGCCGACACGAGCGTGCAGGCGCTGCTCGCCTCCGCGTCCCGAGGCCGGGTCACTCTGCGCACCTCGGCTCGCGAGCAGGCCACGAACCTGCTCGCCGGGACAGGCGCCACCGTCGCGGTGACCGGCGCCGACTCGCTCACCGTGGACGGGCTGCCGTCGGAACAGCTCGTGTCCCTGCTCACCCGCGACAACATCCCGTTCTCCGAGGTGTCTGCCCACCGGGCGTCCCTCGAGGAGGCGTATATGGAGCTCACCCGCGACGCCGTGCAGTACCACGGCGCGATGCCGACGGAGGTGGCACGATGACCCTCACCGAGAATCAAACGCCCCGCACTTCTCCGCCCCTGTCGGACGGCGGCCGGGCCGGCTTCGGACGTCTGCTGCACGCGGAGTGGACCAAGTTCCGCACCGTCCGCGGTTGGGCGTTCGGCATGATCGGCGCCCTCGTCGTCATCGTGGTGGTCGGGCTCGTCGGCACCGCGGCGTCGAACCAGAACGGCGGCGGCGGGGCGCTTCCCGTGGGACCCGGCGGCGAGGCGGTCAACGACAGCTTCTCCCTCGTCTACCAGCCCCTTTCCGGCGACGGCAGCATCGTCGCCGAGGTCACCTCGCTCACCGGGGTGGTCGCGGCCGGAGGTCCCAATTCCGGAACCACCGCGGGACTCGCCCCGTGGGCCAAGGCCGGCATCATCGTGAAGTCGAGTCTTGATCAGGGTTCTGCCTACGCTGCGATCATGGCCACCGCCGCGCACGGCGTGCGGATGCAGTCGGACTTTACCCAGGACACCGCTGGCCTCTCCGGGACCGTCTCCTCCGCCTCGCCGCGCTGGATCAAGCTGGTGCGCTCCGGCGACATCCTCACTGGCTACGACTCCACCGACGGCAGTTCGTGGACCGAGGTCGGCACGGCGAACCTCAGCAGGCTGCCGTCCACCGTCTACGTCGGTCTGTTCACCACGACGCCCGAGGCCGCGACGCAGACGGGCACCGGCGTCGGCATGGTGCCCAACGTCGCCACCGGGACCTTCGACCAGGTGACGGTCGGCAGCGGCTGGAATCAGGGCTCGTGGACCGGGAAGCAGATCGGCCGGGACGCCGGGACCTCCGGCAGCTACCTGCCCAACACCTCGGCCTCCTACCACCAGGACGGCAACAGCGGCGCAATCACCGTCACCGGGGCCGGGGACATCGCCCCCGTCGTCGGCGGCTCCGCCTTCGCCAGCGGCCGACCCATTGAGAACTTCCTCGTCGGCGGTTTCGCCGGCCTGATCGTGGTCATCGTCATCGGCGCCGGCTTCATGACGGCCGAATACCGGCGCGGCCTGCTCGGCGTCACCCTGGCGGCCAGCCCCCGACGTGGCAGGGTCCTCGCGGCCAAGGGGCTCGTGCTGACCACGACCTCTTTCGTAACCGGCGTGCTCGCCGCCGTAATCGCGCTCCCGATCGGCGAGGCACAATCGAACTCCAACGGCTTCTACGTCGCTACCGTCCCCTTCGGCACCGAACTGCGGGTGATGCTCGGGATGGGCATGCTGCTGGCGGCCGCGAGCGTGCTCGCCCTCGGCATTGGCACCATCGTGCAACGTGGCGCCATCGCCATTGCCATCCCAGTGGTTGCCATGGTCCTGCCGTACATCCTGGCCACCTCCGGAGCCTTGCCTGACGGCGCGTCGAACTGGCTGCTGAAGGTCACCCCCGCCGCCGGATTCGCGATCCAGCAGAGTCTGAAGGTCTATGCCCAGGTGTATACGACCTACAACCCATCCTCGGGTTACTTCCCGCTGGCACCCTGGGCCGGGTTCGCCGTGCTGTGCGCCTACGCTGCGGCCGCCTACGCGATCGGCGCCGTGCTGCTGCGTCGGAGGGACGTGTGATGGCCGCCGTCGACACGAACGCGGGCTTCCGTCGCGCGCTGAGCGCCGAGTGGACGAAGCTACGTACCGATACCGGAAACCTTTGGATGCTGCTCGGCACGGTCCTGCTCACCGTGGGCATCGGTGCCGGCGTCGCCGGCACCACCAAGTGCCCCTCGGTCGGCTGCGGCCAGGACGCCGGCAAACTCAGCCTCACCGGCGTCATGGCCGGGCAGGTCGTGGTCGCGATCGTGGCCGTGCTGATGGTCGGCAACGAATACAGCACCGGGATGATCCGCACCACCTTCATCGCGATGCCGCGCCGCACCGAGGTGCTCGCGGCCAAGGCGGCCGTGCTCTCGGCGGTCACCGCGGCGGCCGGACTGCTGTCCGTGCTCGGCGCGATCCTCGTCGGGAAACTGGTGCTGCCCGGCAACGGCTTCACCGCCCGCAACGGGTACGCCGCCCTCCTCGGCGACGGCGGCACGCTGCTGCGCGTGGTGGTCGGATCAGTGCTCTACCTCGTCCTGGTCGCCCTGCTCGGCCTCGGCATCGTCACCGCCGTTCGCAGCTCCGCCGGTGCCATCGGCATCGTCCTGGCGCTGCTGTTCGTCTTCCCGATCCTGATCCACGTGGTCTCCAACCCCACCTGGCAGCGGCACCTGAACCAGATCGCGCCCATGTCTGCGGGCCTCGGGGTGCAGACCACACTCGACGTCGCCAAACTGCCCATCGGGCCCTGGCAGGGCCTAGGCGTCGTCGCTCTGTGGGCAGTCGCTGCGCTCGTCATCGGCGGAACGCTGCTCCGCACCCGCGACGCGTGAGGCCTCAGCGTTCTGTCCAGCTGCTGCTATACCTTGATGCCGTGGGCGATGACATCTGGGCTGGCTTGGCTGACCAATTCGTGGATGGAGCCTATGCGTCGGTGAAAGGACGCGTGCGCACCTATGTGATGCACCAGCAGCTGCTGGAGCAACTGCCGCCGCCGCCAGGGCCGGTGCTCGACGTCGGCGGCGGCGCGGGCCATCAGTCGTTTCCGCTGGCCCAGGCCGGTTACGACGTGACGTTGCTTGACCCGTCGCCGGGCGATGCTGGACAAAGCCCGAGGGCGGCTTCAGCGGCTGCCCGCCGAGGTTCAACAGCGGGTGACGTTCTTGCAGGCCGACGGATTGAACGCAGTCAAAGCGCTGAATGGTCGACGCTTCGCCGCCGTATTGTGCCATGGCGTGCTCGGGTACCTGGATGAGCCGGAGCCGCTGGTCGACCAGCTGTGCCGGTGCGCGGCTGCCGGCGGCGTGGTCTCGATCATGACGGCCAATGCCAATGCGATGGCGGTGCGCCCAGCCTTGGAGCGGCGGTGGGACGACGCGCTGGCCTCGTTCGACGCCAGAACCGAGATCGGAGTGCTGGGTGTACAGGGTCGAGCCGACACCGTGGATGAGCTCAGCGAGCTCATCCGGAGCCGGGGCGTGGAACCAGTGCGCTGGTATGGGGTGTGGCTGTTCGTCGACTGGCTCGAGTTCAGCGGAGCCGAGCTTGACCCCAGCGACGAAAAGCAGGTCGCGGCGACGGCCGCGGTCGAACTCGAAGCCAGCCGACGAGATCCCTACCGCCAGCTCAGTCGCGTCTTTCATCTTGTAGGACGCAAAAGCCCGAACTGACGGAGCAACAGCAGCCGCGGTCCAGCCAACGCTATTGAGCGTGGCGCGGCAAGCGCCTACTCCAGTCTCTTCGCGAGCAGGCGGCGCTCCGGTTCGGTGGGGGCGAGATCGAGCGCCGTGCGCAGGCAGTCCGCGGCCTCCGCGGCGCGACCGCAGCGCCGGAGTAGGTCGGCGCGCGTGGCGTGTAGGAGATAGTACGAGCTCAGCCGGCCGTCCTCGGCGATCGCGTCAACCAGTGCCAGCGCCGCCTCGGGGCCGCGAGCCATCCCGACGGCGACGGCGTGGTTCAGGTCCACGACCGGGCTCGGGGCGACGAGCGCGAGCTGCTCGTACAGTCCGATGATCTGCGGCCAGTCGGTCGCCGCGGTGGACGGCGCGGTCGCGTGGCACGCCGCGATGGCGGCCTGGATCTGGAACGGTCCGGCCCGGCGGCGCCGCAGCTCGCGCTCGAGGATGGTGGTGCCCTCGGCGATCTCCTCCGGATTCCACTGAGAACGGTCCTGCTCCTCCAGCGTGACCAGATCACCGTTCGCGTCGACGCGGGACGGGCGCCGCGCGTCGTGCAGCAGCATCAGCGCGAGCATGCCGTGTGCCTCGGGCTCGTCGGGCATCAGCGTCGACAGGACACGGGCGAGTCGGATGGCCTCCCGGCTCAGCCGTGTCTTGTCCTGGTCGCCGTACCCCTCGTTGAACAGCAGGTAGAGCACGTGCAGGATGGCCGGCAGGCGGTCCGGCAACAGATGCGCGGGCGGGACGCGGAACGGGATGGCCGCGTGCGCGATCTTCTGCTTGGCACGGAAGATGCGCTGGCCCATCGTGCGCTCCGGCACCAGGAACGCGCGCCCGATCTCGGCGGTGCTCAGCCCGGCGAGGGCGCGCAGGGTGAGCGCCACCTGAGCGTCGAGATTCAATGCGGGATGGCAGCAGGTGAACATGAGCTCGAGCCGCTCGTCCGGGATCTCGCTGTCGCTCGGGTAGGAAGGTGCCTCTTCCTGCTCCATCGCCTCTGCCCACTCCCGAATCTTCGCCGCCTCGGTCGACGCGCGGCGCATCCGGTCGACGGCGCGGTTGCGCGCGGCGGTGGTGAGCCAGGCCAGCGGCTGGCGAGGCACACCCGACTCCGGCCATGTGCGCAGCGCCTGGGCGAACGCGTCCTGCGCGCACTCCTCGGCCAGGGTCCAGTCGCCGCCGGTGAACCGGATCATGGTGGCCACGATCCGGCTCCATCCGTCGGCGTAGATCCCGGCGATGAACTCCTTCGTCTCGGCCGTCATCGACTACTCGCCACCCGCCGGCCGCACCGCCGCGCCGGGGTCACGCGTCCTGATCGTCGATCCAGAACGGGCGCAGTTCGATCACTCCGGCCCACGCCATCGGGTGCCGGGAGGCGACCTCGACGGCCTCGTCGAGGTCGGCGCACTCGAGGACGTCGAAACCGGCGATCAGGTCCTTGGTCTCCGCGTACGGGCCGTCTGACAGCAGTACCTCGCGGTTGCGCACGCGCACCGTGGTGGCGTCGCTGCCCGGCCGGACGCGGTCGCCCAGCAGCCGGATCCCCTTGCCGTCCATCTCGGTGACCCAGTCGTCGATCTCCGGGGCCCCTTCGGCCTGACCGGGAGCGAGGTCGGGGTCCACGCATACCAGCATCAGATACTTCATCGGTCTGCTCCGTTCGTGTCGGTGGGGACGGTTCGGTGGCGCGTCGCGCCCTTTCCATCCCTGGTTCTATCTCTTTGACGAACGGGATAGCCGCTCTACTACAGACTCACGCGATAAATATTCGCGCGCCACCGGCGTCACCACCAGTAGCCACGCGTGTGGCGTTCTCCTCCTGCTGCTTCTCGCGGAGGCCCTCGCCCTCGATGTCGAGGTTGGGCAGGCGGCGGTCCAGCCAACCGGGGAGCCACCACGCGGCGCGGCCGGTGAGGGCGAGGACCGCGGGCACGAGCGTCATCCGGACCACGAACGCGTCCAGCAGCACGCCCACGGCGAGGGCGAAGGCTATCTGCTTGAGGATCATGCCGTCGCTGGTGACGAAGGACGCGAACACCGAGAACATGATCAGCGCGGCGGCGGTCACGACGCGCCCGGCGTTGCGGGCTCCGGTGTGCACGGCGGCAACCGGGTCGCGGTGGTGCACGTAGTCCTCGCGCATCCGGGAGACGAGGAAGACCTCGTAGTCCATGGCCAGCCCGAAAAGCACCGCCATCAAGATGATCGGCAGGAAGCTGACCACCGGTCCGGTCGTGTCCACGCCTATCAGCCCGTCGAGGTGGCCATGCTGGAACAGCCCGACGACCAGGCCGAAGGACGCGCCGACCGAGAGCAGGAAGCCCGCGGCGGCCTTGATCGGCACGATCACGGATCTGAACACGAGCAGGAGCAGGATCAGCGAAAGCCCGACCACGATGAGGGCGAACGGCAGCATCGCGGAGCCGAGCTTGCTCGACACGTCGATGCTCACCGCCGTCGTGCCGGTCACGGCGATGCTCGCGCCGGTGGCGGACTGGAGCCGAGTGGCGTCGCCGCGGATGGTGGTGACAAGGTCCTTGGTCGCCTGAGCACTCGGGGAGCTGTTCGGGATCAGCTCGATGAGGGCGGCCTTGCCGTTCTGGCTGAGCTGCGGCCGGGTTACGGCGACGACGTCCGGCAGGGCGCGCAGCGAAGCGGCGACGTGGTCGGCGGCGGTGGTCGGATCCGAGGTGTGCGAGGTGTCGGCGAGAATCAGCAGCGGGCCGTTGAATCCGGGGCCGAAGTCGGCCGAGACCGTGTCGTAGGCGACGCGTTGCGAGCTGCTGCTCGGGGCTGTTCCGTTGTCGGGCAGCGCGAGGTTCATGCTCCGCGCGGGCCACGCGAGGACGGCGAGCCCGGCGACGACGATCAGGATGGTGACCAGCGGCCGGCGCGTGGTGAGCCGGGACCAGCGCTCCGCGCCGTTGGCGGCGCGGGTGGGCTCGGCGGTCGCCGCACTGGTCGCGGCCGCGACGACGGCGGCTTCGCGACGAGCGGTACGGGAGTCTGGCTTGGGTATCAGCCTGCCGCCCGCGAAGCCGAGGATCGCCGGGAGCAGCGTGAGGGCGACGGCCACGGCGACGAAGACCGCTGCCGCCGCGCACAGGCCCATGACCGTCAGGAAGGGGATGCCGACGACACTCAGGCCCGCCATCGCGATCACCACCGTGAGGCCGGCGAAGAGCACCGCGCTTCCGGCCGTGCCGAGCGCAAGGCCCGCCGACTCGTCCGGCTCGATGCCCTGCGCCAACTGGGAGCGGTGCCGCGTCACGATGAAGAGCGCGTAGTCGATGCCCACCGCTAGGCCGATCATCAGCGCGAGGGTCAACGCGGTGCTCGATATGTTCACGATGCTGGTGAACGCCAGCACTCCGGCCACCGCGATGACGACGCCGAACAGGGCGGTCAGCAGCGGCATTCCGGCGGCGAGCAGCGAACCGAAGGTGATCGCCAGGACGAGGACCGCGACGAGCACGCCGATCAGGTCCTCGGCGCCCGGGTTCACCGGGCTGTTGTCGAACGCCGCGCCGCCGACCTCGACCGTGACGCCCGTATGCGGTGCGTCTTCGACCGCTGACTTGAGCGCGTCGAGGGTGCTGGTCTTCAGGTCCGAGCCGGTGACCGTGTATTCGACCTGCGCGATGGCGGCCGTGCGCTGCTCGGACACCGCGCCGGACTGCGAGGGGGAGACCACCGCGGCGACCTCGGGCGCCTTCGCGGCCGCGGTGAGGACCGAGGCGATGGCCTTTTCCGCGACCGGATCCGTCACATGCTGCCCGGCCGGCACGGTGAACACGATCTGCGCGCTGGTGCCGGACGCGGCGGGGAACTCCTGCTTCATCCGGTCGAGCGCCTGCTGGGACTGGGAGCCCGGCACGGTGAAGGTCTGGTTGATCTTCCCTGCGCCGCCGAACGCGGCCATGCACGCGATGGTGGCGGCCGCGGCGACGAGCCAGAGCGTCAACACCAGTCGGCGTCTGCGGAACGCGGCCCGGGCGATCCGGTAGAGCAGCGAGGCCATGCGGGGGACTCCTTGGCATGAACGGCGGATTGGAACGAACGGCGGATCGAACACCGCCGAAAACTGGCAGCACTGCCACTTTAGCAGAAACTGGCAGTGCTGCCAGTTTTTCCGGCGCGGGCGGAATCGGGGGCCAATCCGCGTCGCCGGGAGCCGCGTCGGCCATTTGAGATACTGCGTCGGTGGACGTCAGCAGCCCCGGCCGCCGGGAAGAGAACAAGCAGCGCACTCGGTCCGCGCTGGAGCAGGCCGCCGCGCGTCTGTTCGAGCAGCGGGGCTTCGAGGCGACGACCGTGCGGGACATCGCGGCGGCGGCGGGAGTGGGCGAGCGGACCTTCTTCCGCTACTTCCCGTCCAAGGAGGATCTCGTCCTCCAGCAGGTCAGGGATCTGCTTCCGGGGGTGATGCTGCGGGTGCGCGAGCGTCCGGCGGCGGAAGGGCTGCTCACCGCGTTGTGCGAGGCCATCGTGGACTGGTTCGGCGAGACCGGCGCGGCGCCCTCGATCCTGGTCAGCGGACCGCCCAAGTCCGGCCACGAGGAGGCCGCCGAAGCGCACGCGCTCATGAACGACCTGGAGCACGCGATCACCGACGCCTTCCTGGACCGGCTCGAGGCGGCGGGCGCCGACCGGCGGGCACGGTCGACGGTGCTGCGGGCGGCCGTGCAGGCACGCGCCGGGGTATCGGCGCTGCGCGGCATGATCATCGTGTATCCGGCCGGGAGCGGGCTCGGGGACGAGTGCGGCCCGGGCCAGTTGACCCGGGCCGAACCGGTGCGGACGCTGTCGATAGAGGAGATCTCGGATCTGGTCCGTGAGGCGTTCGCGGCTCTGCAGCCGTAGGCCTCAGCTGCCTAAGCTGCTGTGTTCCGAGTGCTCCGAGTGTTCGTAGCTCGGGTTCTCGGTGCCCGCGACCAGCTCGTCACCCTGTCCTGTCTCGTCCCCTTCGCTCAGCCTGAACCGGTTGTAGAAGCCGTTCAGGAAGCCGGGGCGCCACCAGTTCGCGTCTCCGGCCAGGCGCATCAGCGAGGGTGCCAGGACCGTGCGGATGACGGTGGCGTCCAAGATCAGCGCGAGTGCGAGGCCGGCGCCGAACATCTTGACGTTCTGCACGTGGGCGGTCGCGCCGATCGTGGCGAACACGATCGAGGTGATCACGGCGGCCGCGGTGACCACGCTGCCGGTCTTCTGCACGCCGAATGCGATCGCGGTGCGGTTGTCGCCGGTGCGCTTGTATTCCTCCTTGATCCGCGACAGCAGGAAGACCTCGAAGTCCATGGACACACCGAAGGCGACGCAGAACAGCAGTACGAGCAGCGACACGTCGAGGTAGCCGGTCTCCGGGAAGTTCAGCAGGCTCGAGAAATGGTTGTCCTGGAACACCCAGGTCAGCGCGCCGAACGTGGCCGTAAGGGTCAGGATGTTCATCAGCAGCGCCTTGAAGGGGATCAGCACGCTGCCGGTGAAAAGGAAGATCACCAGCAGAGTGGTCGCCGCGATGATGCCGATCGCCCAAGGCAGCGCCGAGTTGATCGACCTGAGCGAGTCCACGAGGTCCGCGCTCGCTCCGCCGACCAGCACGGGGAACGGGGACGGTACCGCCCGAACGTCCGCCACCTGCGCCTTGGCCGCCGCAGAATCCTGGCTCTCAGACGAGGCCAATGTCAGGTAGGTGGCGTCTGACGTGCCGAACCCGGAAGTCGCCGGACCGGCGGCCGAGACCTGATGTCCGTTGACATAGATCCCGGTCACCGCCTCGACGCGGACGACGCCGGGAACCGTCGACAAACGCTCGGCATAGGCGGTGATCTGAGCGGTGTCTGCGGTCGTGTCGACGCCGTTGGCGACGATGTCCAGCTGGTTGGCGATCTGCCCGTCGTAGTCGGTGCGCAGGACCTGCTGCACCACGTGCGACTCGACGTTCGCCGGCAGGATGCGGTCGTCGGA
>Ga0185299_10005735_pt1 | contig 13703 bp, 11 predicted proteins | sample PaiPotPPA55metaG_FD_128002 | JGI IMG/M metagenome (GOLD analysis project Ga0185299, IMG submission 128002) | Iron sulfur acid spring bacterial and archeal communities from Banff, Canada, to study Microbial Dark Matter (Phase II) - Paint Pots PPA... ...
CAGCCATTCGACCTAAATAGCGAGCAATTCTCGATGATGCTCTCCGCATACGAACGGAATCGAGAGTCTGCCATCGAGGCTCCAAATGCTTACCGTTTCTTTCGACATCTTGCTAAACTCCTTGGCCTCAGTCATCTGTGGAATCTGTGAAATCTGCGGTTACCTCTTATCTTTGGTTTTTAGGTTAAAAACTCACAAGAATCAAAATGAGCCAACGACAAATGTATCGAATTCTCTCTATCTCTCTGTTCTGTTTAGTGACTCTTTGCCTGAAGTGCCCATTCGTTCTTTCGGCTGACGCTCAAACTTGCGGCGGAGAGGGTGTTGCAGTTCAAGTGCTTGGATCCGGAGGGCCAGAGTTACAGGACAAGCGCGCTTCCAGCAGCTATCTGGTGTGACAAGACGGACAGGCGCGGGTGTTAGTAGATACTGGCGGTGGCAGCGCTCTTCGATTCGGAGAGAGTGGCGCGAATATGTCCCAGCTCGACGTGATCTTGTTCACCCACTTCCACGTTGACCATAGCGCCGATTTTCCCGCACTGATCTTCTCGTCCTGGTTTGAAGGGCGGGATCGCTCACTGCCCGTGTACGGCCCAGCGGGCAACAGCGAGTTTCCGTCGACGGTGGATTTCGTGCACGCCTTCTTCAATAGTCGGAACGGTATTTATCGTTATTTGAGTGTGCTATTGGTCCCGCAAGAGGAGGGCGGCTACGAGTTGCAGCCTCACAACGTGGTCGGGGACCCATCCTCGGTGGCATTTCGTGGCGAACATCTTTCGGCGTATGCCGCTCGGGTCATCCATGGGTCTGTACCGGCCTTAGCATGGCGTGTCGAGATCGGCGGCAAGTCCATCGTGTTTAGCGGAGACACGAATGGAGAGGGTGCCGACCTGGTGCGCCTAGCAAAAGATGCGGATTTATTTATAGCTCACAACGCTGTTCCGGAAGGAGCTACCGGGGTTGAGCGGCGGCTGCATATGCCTCCTTCCGTGATCGGACAGATCGCTCAGGAGGCGCACGTCAAGCGACTCGTGTTGTCTCACAGGATGCTCCGCACCTTGGGCAAGGAAGAACAGAGCCAATCGGAAATCAGTAAGAACTTTTCGGGCCCTGTTGCATTTGCAAACGATCTCGATTGCTTCCCCGTACCGTAAAGTTGTCGTTCTCTCATTGCCTGTGCGCGGCTCGGGAAGCGTGTCGGCGAATCGGCGTATTGGCGTATCGGCGTCTGAGAAGACTGCTTTTCGACACGGCTATAATGACCAGAAGGCCTCGACGAAGTTGATGACGCTTTACAAATGCCGACTCGCCGATACGCCGACACGCTTCCGAGCCGCCGGCCAATTTTCATCGCAACCAGCTCAAAGTGTTTTGTGCCCGAGAATCTTCACAGTTTGATTGAGCTGCTTAATCTTCAGTGGCTTCTTCAGAACCGTGACCGGACTGACTTGGAGAATCCGATCGAGGATCTCACTGTCCGGATAACCTGTGATCACGATAACGTTAAGGTCCGGATCAATCTGTTTGGCCGTTTTATACACCTCATCACCAGGAGCGTCAGGCAATTGCAAGTCCAAAAACATGAGATCGAATTTCTGCTTCCGGAGGCTTTTAATGGCCTCTTTGGCCGTACCGACCACCACTCGACTGAAGCCGATTTGCTTCAAAAATGTTCGAAAGAGATCCTGCAGGCCGAGATCGTCGTCGACTACTAACACCGTTGGCTGGCCTTGCTTGTCTTCGCGCAGAACATCGCGGTCCAGAGAGGATTTCTTGATCCGCCAGCGGCCGCCAATTTGAATACCCGGAATCTTTCCGCGTTGTACGAGGTAGTAGACGGTCGGGAGAGGAATCCGCAGGTACTCGGCCGTCTCTTTTACGGTAAGGAGATGGTGAATAGGACTTTCGGTCACAGCTTAAGGAGAAAATTCGGTTGCCATTGTTAGTGATTATAAGATCGGCTTCTATCCGGCCAACTTGAGGGCGTTTTAAAAATCTGTGCGGTTTCCCGCAAACGCATCCACCCTGCATGTTCGCGCTCGAGAAGACAACGCTTTGCCATTGATCCTTACCCATGGCTGGCCCATGTCGGTGATGCCACAAAAACATCGTCTCCTCGAATTTCTACGACCGAGGCAACCACTTTGCCACCCAAACAGCGCCCGACCTCATAATCAACGACATTCGGACCTTCTTTCAAAAGCTGCGTTCCAAGAAAGAAGCTCGGCCGTAAAGCGGGGACTGGGGACACTGCGGGAGCGCATCCGCCGGCGCCGGTAGGGATGCGCGCGTCCGGCGCTGCACGTCTCGATGCTTCTTTGTTGCTGCTTCTGCGAACGCGCTCTTGCGCTATCGGAGCTGAGACTCTTTCCCTGTCCTGTTTCTCCGTTTGCACCTTCTTTGGACGTGCGACGCCGGATCGCGCGGGAGCGCGTCCCTACCAGTCGCAACGGCGTCGGCTAATCAAATCGGCAAAAACCCGCTTCTTCACGGAGATGCAGTCTGTACGCCCGTGTAGCGGCTCCGATGGGGCAACTCCAATATTCATTTTCCGGAAGTCAAAAGCATGCCCACAGCCGCCAGCGCCATAATACCGGCCGCAAGCCATCCAAGTATTTTGAGATAGAAAGGCAAAGTTAATCTGCCCATTATCTTGGGATGACTGGCCAACAGCATCATAAAACACATCACGGGAGCCGCTGTAATTCCATTAATTATGGCCGCCCAAACAAGGGCCTTGATGGGATCAAGTTTCGTAAAATTTAGGGTAAGCCCGATCAATGTCGCAATGGCGAGCACCGAATAGAATGCTTTTGCTTCTTTCGCTTTGCGTTCAAGTCCTACAGGCCATTTCAAAGCCTCGCCGACTGCGTAAGCGGCTGATCCCCCCAGAACGGGCAATGCGAGTAAACCTGTGCCAACTATTCCGAGGCTGAAAAGAAATGCTGCGAACGGCCCCGCAATTGGCCGCAGCGCCTCGGCTGCCTCTGCGGCGGTATTAATATCGGTCTTTCCATGCGTATGAAGCGTTGCGGCTGCAGTCAGTATGATGAAATAGGCAATGACATTGGAAAATGCCATCCCAAAGTAAGTATCGATTTTGATGCGTTGAAGCTGTTCGGGCGCTTGATCGAGCGCTCTTCTGAGGGGTTTCTCCTTAGGCTCACTCTCCATTTGTTCGACTTCTTCTCCGGACTGCCAGAACAGGAGATATGGACTAATGGTGGTTCCCAAGACCGCAATCAGAGCAGCTAAATATTCTCCCTTTAAGGAAATAGTGGGTATAAAAGTTCCTCGCACCACTTCGGCCCAGTTGATCTGAACGACGAAGATTGTGCCGACGTAAGCAAACAAGGAAAAGGTCAACCATTTCAAGATCCGCGAATAGGTCTTGTACGGAATACGAACCTGCAGAACCACTGAAACGAGGGCGAATAGGGCACAATAGAGATGCACTGGACCTCCGATCAGGAGATTGAGGGCGGCACCCATCGCCCCAATGTCCGCCCCTATATTGATGACATTAGCAATGATGAGCAGGGCGACGATGACATACAGCATCCAAGCCGGGTAGAAGCGCCGCATGTTGCCGGCAATTCCGCGCCCTGTCACGCGTCCTAGTCGTGCACTAATTTCCTGAATTGCCGCCATGAACGGGTAAATCAAGGGCATCGTCCAGAGCATGCTTGAGCCGAACTTAGCGCCCACGCTGGAGTAGGTGGCAATCCCGCTGGGATCATCATCAGCAGCTCCGGTCACTAATCCTGGACCAAAGAGCTTAAGCGTTCTTTGCAACCAACCAACGGGTTCAGCAGAAGCGGCAGCTACCGCGGCGCTCGCCAACTGGATCGGAGGGCCACTTTCAGCTGCCGAAGGTTCGCTTCCGTGTGGCGGCAAATTCACTTTGATCGCTGGAGTAGCTCCGATTACAGGGGCATTTGTCCGCCGGTGACGCCGTAGACTTCGCCCGTCACGTAGGACGCAAGATGGCTCGCCAGGAAAACGAATACCGGCGCTAGCTCCGCCGGTTGTGCAGCTCTGCCGAACAGAGTATCAGATCCAAATTGTTTAACCTTTTCAGCCGAAAGCGTTGAAGGGATTAACGGTGTCCAGACGGGACCCGGCGCCACCGCATTAACGCGCACTCCCAATTTGATTGCATAACTCGCTAATGAGCGTGTCAGGCTGGCGATCGCTGCTTTGCTCGACGCGTATGCGACCAAATTCGGGCTCGGATCGTAAGATTGAATTGATGCAGAATTAATGATCGCCCCTCCAGCTTTCATCTGCGGCAATAGTTCTTTGGTTAGCCAAAATAAGGCAAAAACATTAACGCGAAACGTTTCTTCGAATTCATTGTCAGGAATGTTTGTGATCTGATCGTAACTACGCTGAAACGCTGAATTATTCACAAGAATATCGATTCCCCCGAGCTCAGTGACAGCTTTCTGAGCGATCGTCTCACAGATTTTCTTGTCCGCGAGATCGCCTGGAAGCAGTAGCGCTGTGCGGCCGGATTCCCTCACTATTCGCGCCGTTTCTTCAGCATCCTGGACTTCTGATAGAAACGAAATTGCGACATCGGCACCTTCTCGAGCAAAGGCAATTGCGACCGCTCTCCCGATGCCGCTGTCTGCCCCTGTGATGAGCGCGCGTTTCCCTTCCAACAGCCCGTGGCCCTCGTAAGTCTCTTCGCCATAGTCTGGCTGGGGCTGCATCAACCCTGTCACGCCAGGAGGATTCTGTTTATCGGCCGAGTAAGGCGGCTTCGGGTACAATTCTCTAGGATCAACATTTGCTTTGTTCATCGTCCACGTTCGTATGTCGTTCGTGGGATGGTTGCTCCGAATGCGAACCGGAGCCGAAAATGGTGAAGAAGGCGGGGTAGCCCCCGCTTTGAAATGCAACGCTGGTTGCCACGGCTTGGTCCGCAATAACTCGGGCGGAATAATAAATCCGTTTTGTTCTTATTGGACGAACTCAAAGTCTATGGAACTAAATACTCTAAAGGATCTTTATATCCACGAGCTGAAAGACCTCTTCAGCGCGGAGCAGCAACTCGTGAAGGCGCTACCCAAGATGGCGAAGGCGGCCAGCAACAAGGAACTTGCCTCGGGATTTCAAGAGCATCTTGAACAAACCAAAGGTCACGCTCAGCGATTGGAAAAAATTCTGTCAAGTCACAATGCAACTACCCGCGGATCCAAATGCAAAGGCATGGAAGGCATTGTTGCCGAAGGCGCCGAAATGATCGAAGAGGAAGCCGATCATGAAGTCAAAGATGCGGGATTGATTGCGGCAGCGCAACGCGTTGAGCACTATGAAATGGCCGGCTATGGGACTGCGCGAACTTATGCTAAACTGTTGGGTGATCGCGAAGGAGCCAAACTACTCCAAACGACGCTTGAGGAGGAAAAAGACACCGACCAAAAGCTATCGAAATTGGCAGATTCCGCCATAAACGTGGCTGCCGCCAAATAGATATCTGCTATTTCTGCTCTTGGAAAGGCGCGCAGCGTCTGTCCAAGAGCTTTCTAACCCGCAATGTTCTCGCCGATTTCTAATGCGTGTGACTTTTGCGGGTTAGGTCCGAAGCACAAAGAGCAATAGCGAGCGTGCGGTAACTCCGTACTTGTCCCCAGGATCAAACGTCCCCTTTTCGGACGAGTCAGCAATATTTGTATCGACCAGGAGCGACCATTGCATGGCGCCGTAACATTCTGGCAGCGTAAATTCTACCAGGTCGCTGTGACCGTTGATCACCATTAATAGAGTCGCATCCTTACTGCTTTTGCGTATTCCAGTAGCTTGAGCTCTGCCGTCCAATAACATGCCGAAACAATCCATGCCGCCATCCTGCCAGTGTTCCGAGGTCATCTCGTTACCGTTAGCGTTGATCCAGGTCACGTCTTTGACGCCGACTTCTTCGACATACTGACCGGTCAGGAATCGGTTGCGGCGGAGAATCGGGTATTTGTGTCTGAGGTTAGCCAGCTTCTTGACGAATTGGATGAGTGCGTTCCCTTTTTCGGTAATGTTCCAGTTCAGCCAACTGATCTCGGTGTCTTGACAGTAAGCATTGTTATTGCCGTTTTGGGTCCGGCCAAACTCGTCTCCGGCCAGCAACATTGGTGTACCCTGTGACAACAGCAACGTGGCTAAGAAATTGCGCAGCTGGCGTTCTCTAAACCGATTGATCTCAAGGTCGTCAGTCGGGCCCTCCACACCGCAGTTCCATGACCTGTTATCTGAACTGCCATCCCGGTTCTCTTCTCCATTTGCCTCATTATGCTTCTCATTGTAAGTGACGAGGTCATTGAGGGTAAAACCGTCATGGGCGGTTATGAAGTTAACAGAGGCAGAAGGTTTTCTTCCCAGTCGATCGAACAGGTCAGGCGAACCGACCAAGCGGGTCGACAGAACAGATGCTCCGACATCACCTTTCCAAAAAGCGCGCACATGATCACGGAACCTGTCATTCCATTCTGCCCATCCTGGGGGAAACGCGCCTACCTGATATCCGCCCGGCCCGCAGTCCCAAGGTTCCGCGATTAACTTGACGGTATTCAAGACGGGATCTTGAGTACAGGCCTTCAAGAATCCGCTCTGGTTATCAAACCCGTTGGGTTCTCGTGCCAAGATAGTCCCGAGGTCAAATCTGAATCCGTCCACCTTTGTTTGCTGCACCCAATACCGTAAACTATCCAGAACCATTTGGATGACACGACCATGGCTTAAATTCAGAGTGTTTCCGGTTCCCGTATCGTTAATGTAATAACGCGGGTTATCGAGTAGCAATCGGTAGTAACAACGGTTGTCGATTCCCTTAAAGGAAAGGGTGGGACCTAGCTCGTTACCTTCCGCAGTATGGTTATAAACGACATCCAGAATAACCTCCAAGCCGCCCTCGTGAAAGCGCGCCACCATCTCTTTGAACTCTCTCAGCGTCTGTTCGCGTTCGAAAGCATAGCGAGGGTCAGGTGCAAGAAAGGAGATGGTGTTATAACCCCAGTAGTTAGTAAGCCCCTTTTCCAGGAGATGACTGTCATTGACAAAGGCGTGAATCGGCAGTAATTCGACAGAGGTCACTCCGAGCGATCGAATATAATCGACGACTTCCTTCTGCCCCAATCCGGCAAAGGTGCCTCGCAACTTGTCTTTTATTTTCGGGAATTGTTTAGTGAACCCGCGAACGTGCATTTCGTAGATGATGGTGTCATCCCATGGAACCCGCTTTTGGCTGCACGCCTCTGACCACTCAAAACTCGGATCAACAACTACACACTTGGGCATAAAAGGCGCACTGTCCCTTTCGTCGAAAGTCAGATCGTCCATCGTTTCCATCTGGTATCCGAAGAGCGCGGGGTTCCAGGTTAATTCCCCGGTGTGACCACAGGCGTGGGGATCCAGCAAAAGCTTGTGGGGATTAAATCGGTGACCCGCCTCCGGCTCATAAGGACCGTGGACGCGGTATCCGTAAACAGTGGCAGGTCCAACGTCAGGCAAGTAACCGTGCCAAATCTGGTTGGTGTACTCAGGGAGTGCGATTCGCTCGAGTTCACGTTCGCCTCGCTCGTCGAACAGGCACAGCTCGACTTTGGTAGCGTTAGCCGAGAAGAGAGCGAAATTTGTACCCTTGCCGTCCCACGATGCGCCGCCAGGATGCGGCAGACCCTCTTGAACCGCGCTTTTTCTCGTTTCTTTCATGGAGGTATTTCTCTTTTGGAGTCATCCCTGGATTAAATTTTAAGCTTTCTCGGTAGCCACCTGGTCCGGCCCGGTACTTAGCCTTGCTCAAACTGGATGTCGGATACGATGTCGTTCCTGTGAAGATTTCAGGCAAGAAATTAAAAAGGGGCTCCCGCAACTTCTAACCGCCTTCTCATATTAGACTGCTTTAACGATAGGCCAGGGACCACAGCTAAATCGATCTCCTCCGTGATAACCCGAAAGAGTTCGAGCGATTGTTGCCCAAATGACATTGTGATCGGTACGTCAGCCGCGTCTCGCCCTAGACCGATCAACACCCGCCCAATTCGGCGACGGTTGTGCCGAGCATCAAAGGTGTACCATTGCCCCTGCAAATAAACCTCAAACCAGGCGCTGAAGTCCATCGGATCAGGAACGGGAGGCACTCCTATGTCCCCCAAATAACCGGTTGCGTACCTGGCTGGAATGTTGAGGCAGCGGCAGAGCGTGATTGCCAGGTGCGTGAAGTCGCGGCAAACCCCCGCTCGCTCCCGAAAAGCCTCGAGTGCAGTGCGATCGGAACGAGCTTGCTGATAATCGAATTGTAGATGCCCATGGACAAAGTCACAAATCGCTTGGACCCGTTCCCATCCAGGTCTTGTCTGTGAAAAGGTTCGCCAAGCAAAATCCATAAGCTCGCTGTCGACCTCACAATATCGGCTCGGCAATAGAAACGCCAACGCAGCGGCAGGAAGCTCACAGACATCCAACTGAGTCGCGCGAGGAGCGTACGCATCGGGCGCACCACTGTCACGAATAACTGCCTCGCTCAAAAATCGGACGCTGCCGGCAGGGGCACGGAGACGCCCTCGATGGTTACCGAAATTGTCATAATATTCTTCCACCGGAAGAGCTGGTTCGGTCCAAAAGCGCTCGGGTTCAACCAGATCAGACCGACGCGACGGATGTACATGAAGCAAATGAATCACCGCGGTCGGAATCGGGAATCTCAGCGCGATGTCGTAACCAATCTTGATAAGCATTTTGTCAGTTCAAGTAAACGTCTGCTTTTCCAACTGGATGCTTGAAGCGTCCAACTTCTAAAATCTAGAGCAACCGAATCGGCGTAAGCGCGACTGAATGTATGCAACATTCGAATCGAACGATATGAATGGACGTTATACACGGTCTTTTTCTTTCTTTGGATGGGCAATTGCCATTGGACGCCTTGCAGCATAGCTGCCAGAAACCGAATTCCAGTCTGGGTTGGTTTGAACAAAAAGGGCATCGGCATTCATGGCACCGACAGCCCGGATACGATCGGTCGTTCGGCCAGCCACGGGTGCATCCGCCTGGCAAACTGGGACGCGGCTCGAGTAGTTAATCAGGTTACCACGGCTATGATTGATTGGTGATTTATTGGCTAGTGCACCAAGTCTGAGGCTGGTATAGCAGCGTTGGGAGCGCCGCCGGATGACTCGCAAGGCGCTGGCGAGGCGAATAGCTGAGGTCCTATTTAACCTAATTCCGAATTAGAAACCGCAGATTTCGCAGATTTGAGGAGTAGGGCAGACGGTCTCTGCCATCCACAATTTTGTTCCGGATGAATCCTTGCAAACCCTAAACTCCTTGGCTTCATTCATCTGTGGAATCTGTGAAATCTGCGGTTACCTCTTATCTTCGGTGGATGTCGTTGAAGATAAGTTCGGACCTGAGCGGCCTGGAAACCGAGATGCAAAAGCTGGAGCTTTCGCTTACGCCATAACCGAATACCGGCTAACCGGGGACGCGCATCGCCCAGCCCAGCATCAAGAGGCCGATGGCTACGATCCAACTTCCAGCGACGCGCACGGCTACGCGCGCCCACGGGACGCGCACCGAGGCGGTCTGTCCGGCCAAGAGCGACACCGTGACAAAGAGCGCAGCCGCAACGCCAGCAGAGGAAATCTGACTGGACGATGACGTCTTCGGGAGTTCGGAGCCATTAAGTATACCGTGGAACAATCCGAGCAGGATCGCGAGACAGCCGACAAGGGCAAGCGGAAGCGGACGGTCAGTGGCCAACAGGACGCCGAGCGCGATGGTGACCATTGTCTCCGCCACAGGCAGCGTGATGGGCGGGGCGAACAATAATCCGGCAGCGCTGCCGACTAGCCAACCGACCGGCAGCGCAAAAAGGACGGCTCGGCCGAAGCGCGGACCGCGGAGCCCGGCCATCAGGGCGAGAGCGATCACCGGCAGCAGATCCTCAGGCGTCACAAAAAGCTGAGTCAATCCATCGCTGAACGGCCCGAGCCCAGTGTTCATGAGATGGGCGTGCGCTGAAGGCGCAGCAATCAGGGCGATTGCGAGGGTCAACCAGAACAAAATCAACCTTGGCCGGCGCATCCTCACACCGGTTCTCCCGAAATCACCTTCCAAAGAAAAAAGACGCCTCCCATCGCGACAACGGCTCCCGCAACCCGTAAGGCTATTCGTCCGGCCGGCCATCGATGGACGAGGCCGATTGCGATGCCGAGCGCGTGAAGGAGGCCGGTTGCTATCACGAAACCGATACTATAAAGCACTCCACTGGCACCTAGAGGCAGTTCCGTGCCGTGGGCATGGCCGTGGGCAATGGCAAAGAAGCCAACAATAATTGCCGCGATCCACAGCTTTGGACGCGCCTCGCGGCACACCGCGAACCCCAGCGCCAGGGCCGACAGCGCGATGCACAATTCAATGCCCGGGAGCTTGATGCCCATCAGTCCCATCATGCCGCCCAGAGCCATGACCATTGGGAAAACTACCGGCAGCACCCACATCGCCGGAGCACCGAGCTGCGCGCCCCACATCCCCACCGCCACCATAGCGAGGATGTGGTCGAGTCCAGAGATGGGATGCAAGAAGCCGCTGGCAAAGCCAATCGCCTCGCCGCCGCGCTTGTGGGCGAAAACCGTGAGCGGGTAGAGCAAAAGAAAGAGAGTTATGAACGAGCGGCGGGCCGCTCCTGCGTGTTGAATGAAGTTTTTCATGGTGCGGATGTTTTGAAACATTTCATGGTGCCGGTAATCGCCTTCACAGTATGATTCCCAAAAGCATCGCCGTCCGTTGGATCGTCCAGAACGCCCCGAGCGATCCCACGGTGTATCCTGGCAGGGCCTGGACCCAGCGAGGCCAGTGGATTTCCAATTGGCGAAATGAGCGTTCTAGGAGCAAGATCAACAGCACGAACGATACCTGGCCGATCTCGACGCCGACGTTGAACATCACGAGTGCCAAGGGAATGTCGGCGGCTGGCAGGCCGAGCGCGCTAAGCCCGCTAGCAAAGCCGAAGCCGTGCAACAGTCCAAAGGCGAATGCCACGATCCATGGATGCAGGATGGTGATGCCCGTCTTGCCACTCCGGGAACGGACGATCTCGATACCGAGAATCAGGATCGAGAATGCGATGGCCGCATTGAGCGGCGGCGCTGGAAGGTGCGCATAACCGAGCGTCGCCAGCGCAAGGGTGATGCTGTGGGCCACCGTGAACGCTGTGACGGTCTTCAAGAGCATCCAACGCGATTTGACGAGGAGCAGTAGACCGAACACGAACAGCAGGTGATCGATTCCGAGCCATATGTGCTCGACGCCGAGCTTCAGAAATCCAAAGAAAGAGTGACTCTTGTTCGAATCCGTGGTGGACTCCGTAAACTCGGGCAAGTCGATTTGAAGCGAGTTTTCTTCGGCTGAGAGCATTGCTTCCCCGAGGATCGCTCCACTCGTGGTTTGGACCGATAGAAACTCGCGGTGACCCAAAGGCAATCGTTCGAAAAAGCTCGACACCAAACGAATCTGTCTAGAGTTCGGCCTTTGGAAGCGAAGCGAAATTTCAATATTCTGGGTGTCCTTTCGTCGTGCCGTCGATTGACTAGGGATCGCCCGCTGCTTCCCCCAAAAAAGACTGAACTCCTTTGTGGCGACGGACTCGAGTTGAATCGCTGCAAAACCCTTTGATGTATTGGTGTCGGCAGAATCTTTACCGGCCGCAAGGACGGATTCGACGTCCCTTTGTGCGAAGCCGAGGAGCACGTCGATCTGCTGATTTCCAACCGTGACCTGCGCGCTGCTCAAGCCCGGATCGTGCGCCTGGGCATCTAATGTCAAAGAGATAAAAAAAAACAAACTAATATAAAATCGGAAATAGATTCCGGCGAACGGTGCGATTGAATTCATAGCCTTTTCTCGCCTTCATTGGCCGCGCGTCGCCGGACGCGCAGAAGCGCGTTACCGGCGGCCGGGGGAAACGTGTCGGCGTGTCGGCGTTTGCAAAGCGTCATCAGCTTCGTCGGGACCTCCTGGTCATTTTAGCGGTGTCGAAAAGCAGTCTTCCCAGACGCCGATACGCCCATACGCCGACCCGCCGATACGCTTCCTAGTCAGCCTATGGCTGAGTGTGATGTAAATTGTCACGCCCGTTATGCGGTGTCGGTGCGTACGGAAAGACTTCATTGTAAGTGATGTCGTTTTGTGTAACCCCGCCTACGTTGAATGTGATGGGATCAAATCCGGCAAAAATTAGCGGGTTACTCGGATTTCGCAGGTCGCTCAAGATCGCGATCACAGCTATGCCCAGCACATCATCACCGAACCGCCTCCCGTTTGGCCATCCGCCGGGCAATGTTCCGTTCCCAAAGAAACCTTGTTGAACCGTGCTCTTGAGGGTATCTCCTCCGAAAATACCGAGTCGATTGAACCCCGAATTGCCTGCCAAACGCGCCGCGTCGGTCGATAGATCCACTTTGATCAAGTCCGGAATGAATATTCCCGCTAGATCAGTTCTTTCAGTCTGCAAATTGGCGCCTAACAATTTTGCCAGCTCAGGAGCCAAGGCATATTTTGCGAAGATAGTCCGATCGACAGCCGGAGAAGTCTCCGTGAAGAGATCTTTATCTTTGCCGGCAACCAAAAGCTCGCAAAAGGCTGGATTCCCCTTACGATGGACTTGGACGTATTCGCCAAAGGTCGCAGGAGCCCTTGGATCACGCAAAACCGTAAGAGCTTTGCGGCTGGTTGTAGCATAAACACCGACAATCTGTTGATCACCACCCAACTCAGAGACCGGGATACTAATTACGATGGTGTGAACATTAAATCCAGCCTGGCTGTCCAGCGGCTTTTCCGGGCCGGAGAAACTCGTGTCCAGGTCGAAGATGCTTTGGATGTTAGCGTAGAAGCCGTCAGATCGTTGTCCAGCGAATACCATATACCCATGGTTGATCGGCCAGACGGTTTGGGAAGTGTAGAGATCCAATAGTGCAGGGTCATTAACGCCTTCCTTAGCTAACATATTTCCATCTTCATTTTTGTTGTAGTGTGGCGTTACCAACCCCTGGTTGTTAGGTGGAACAGTCAGATTCGTACCAAGTACGTCGACGTTTTCCCGCTCTCTCTCGTCGCCTTCGCCCTCGTGTTTTTCACGGTGGACGACTTTAGTGACGCTGTATCGTTGCGTCAGATTTTGATTCGCGTCGTCGACATTTTCGATAGGCCCGAGGAAGGATTGAGCAATCGTGTTGTTGTTCTTGATCGTTGTGTTGAACTTAAACAGATAGCTGATCGTTGGTTCGCCCTCTGCGAGATTCGCGCCGGTGGCGATGTGGATCGCGTAGAGGACATTATCATCGAAGTTGTATTTGTTTGGACCAATACTCGGCTCTTCAAACGGGTAAACTGCCAGCGCAGCAGTCAGGTATTTGACGTTACCGACCATTGAAACAAAGGCATACACATCCGTTATGTGTGCTGATGGATCCCGAGTTATGAGCGGTGCATCCATGTGACTGGATGCCATGGTTATAGATGGGGCAAGGAGCAGCGTTGATAACGCCGCACCGATTCGCATGAAAGCGAGCGCCCGTTTTTGGATTTTCATATTTCCTTCTCTTGTTAGTTGCTGACTACGGCAGGCCGGGATGTTTCCCGTCCCCTTAAAACAGCAAATTCCTTTTCCAGATCATCTCTTTCCGAAGGCATGAGCATTTGTTTGATCC
>Ga0185299_10005739_pt1 | contig 13696 bp, 13 predicted proteins | sample PaiPotPPA55metaG_FD_128002 | JGI IMG/M metagenome (GOLD analysis project Ga0185299, IMG submission 128002) | Iron sulfur acid spring bacterial and archeal communities from Banff, Canada, to study Microbial Dark Matter (Phase II) - Paint Pots PPA... ...
GTCGGGGTTGCGAATCTCTCCCGAAACCATGGAGAAACGGATTGTAACGAAGGTGGAGCCGGGTTATCCGGAAGCTGCGCGGAAGGCGGGCTTGCAAGGATTGGTGGTGCTGGATGCGGTGATTGCGCCGGATGGTGGCGTGAAACGCTTGCGGCCTGTGTCCGGACCCAATCTGCTGGCGCAGTCGGCGACGGAGGCCGTGAAGTCCTGGAAATTTGAGCCGTACCTATCCGGCGGCAAGCCGGTTGAGGTTGAAACCACGATTGCGGTCGAGTTCCGGCTGGATTGACGCGGCGCTACTCGAATTTTTCAGCCTGCTCGAAGAGCGCGCCCCGCTGGTCTTTTGCAGAGATGATCGCGGAGACGACTGGTTCGCCGTCGAGTTGCCAGTCGATGTTCAACCCAGGATCATTCCACGCCACGGTGCGCTCGTGCTCGGGCGCATAAAAGTCCGTGGTTTTATATAGGACATGGGCGGTCTGGGACACGACTCGAAAGCCGTGAGCAAATCCGCGCGGAATCCATAACATGTGTTTGTCCTCCCCGGAAAGTTTGACGGCTTCCCATTTTCCGAAGGTGGGAGAGCTGCGGCGGAGGTCGAGCGCAACGTCAAGAATCTCGCCGGTAATGGCGCGCACGAGTTTTCCCTGGGGCTGGCGAATCTGGTAGTGCAAGCCACGGACGACATTTTTTTCGGAATAGGAATGATTGTCCTGTACGAATGGCTCTGTGATGCCGAGTTCGGCAAACGTGCGCTGGTTGTAGCTTTCCAGAAAGAAGCCGCGATCGTCGCCGAACACACGCGGTTCGAGGATTAGAAGTCCGGGAAGGCTGGTGGCGATTGTTTTCATCGGACGGTCATAATCGGCAGAACATGGAAACTATAGCGAATCCAGAGTTGCTGTGACCACAGGCGGCTGCCGAGCTGCGCTCGGCTTGGACGGGGCAGCCCCGTCACACACGAGCACCCCAAATCAGAAAACCCGTTCACGCAGCAATTGCAGTAGATAGGCGCCATATCCATTGTTGCGCATCGGCTGCGCCAGCGCTTCCAGTTGCGCGGCTGTGATGTAGCCGGAGCGATAGGCGATTTCCTCGGGGCAGGCGACCATGAGGCCCTGGCGTTTCTCCAGAGTCTGAATAAATAACGAAGCTTCCATCAAGGCTTCGTGCGTGCCCGTGTCGAGCCATGCCATGCCTCGGCCCATCACGCAGACGTTAAGTTGATTGCGCTCGAGATACACGCGGTTAACGTCGGTGATTTCGAGTTCGCCGCGCTTAGAGGGTTTGAGGCCCGCGGCAATTTCGACGACCTGACGATCGTAAAAATAAAGTCCGGTGACGGCGTAGCGCGATTTTGGCTGCTTCGGCTTCTCTTCAATGCTGAGCGCCTTCGGCGTCTTTCCATGCGGATCGAACTCGACGACGCCGTAGCGCTCGGGGTCGTTAACGGGGTAAGCAAAAATGCGGGCTCCTTTGGGCTGAAGGGTAGCTGCGCGCAATTCCTTGACGAGGTCGTGTCCGTAGAAAATATTATCGCCGAGCACCAGCGCGCAACCGCTGGAGCCGATGAAATCCTTGCCGATCAGAAATGCCTGCGCTATGCCTTCGGGCTTCGGTTGCGGCGTGTACTGGAAATGGACGCCGTACCGGGAGCCATCGCCGAGCAAGTGCTGAAAGCGGGGGAGATCCTCGGGCGTCGAGATGAGCAGAATTTCGCGGATGCCGGCCAGCATCAGTGTTGAGAGCGGGTAATACACCATCGGTTTGTCGTATACCGGCAGCAGGCTCTTGGGAAGCACATGGGTGACGGGATAGAGGCGCGTGCCTGACCCGCCCGCGAGAATGATGCCTTTGTAATTCGGTGGCGCGTTTTTCGTCATGTGTTCTTCGTCATGTCGAGTTTCGAGTCTCAGCGCTTCGTCTCGGCTCTCCGTCTCAGCTTTCCGTCTCAACGCTAAGTGGCGTAATGTTTCGCCATCCATTGGCGATAGCTGCCGCTGGTGACATCACGGACCCAATCTTCGTGTTCAAGATACCAACGGACGGTTTTGCGGATGCCGCTCTCAAACGTCTCCAGCGGATGCCAGTTCAGTTCGCGCTCGATTTTGCGCGTGTCCATCGCGTAGCGGCGGTCGTGGCCCGGGCGGTCCTTGATGAAAGTGACGAGCTTGCTGTGCGGAATGGCGGGGTCGTTCGGGCGCAACTCGTCCAGCAAATCGCAAATGGCTCCGATAATCTCGAGGTTCCTTTTTTCGCTTCGCCCACCAATGTTGTAGGTTTCTCCGACGCGGCCGTGGGACAGTACGGTGCGAATGGCGCGGCAGTGATCCTCGACGTAGAGCCAGTCGCGAACGTTTTCGCCGTCGCCGTACACGGGAAGCGGCTTGCCGGCGCAAGCATTCAGGATCATGAGCGGAATAAGCTTTTCTGGAAACTGGTGGGGCCCGTAATTATTGGAGCCGTTGGTGGTCAGAACAGGAAGGCCGTAGGTATGGTGATAAGCGCGGACCAGATGATCGGAAGCCGCCTTGGACGCGGAGTACGGGCTGTTGGGATTGTAGGTAGTGGTCTCGCTGAAGGCCGGGTCGTTGGCGCCGAGCGATCCGTAGACTTCGTCGGTGGAGACATGCAGGAAACGGAACGAGGCGCGATCGGGCTCCGGAAGCGCCAACCAGTAGGCTCGCGCTTCCTCGAGCAGACTGAATGTGCCGTTGACGTTGGTCCGGACGAAATCATCGGGGCCGTGGATGGAGCGGTCGACATGGCTCTCGGCGGCGAAGTGAACGATGGCACGCGGTTGTTCGCGCCGCAGCAAGCTGCGCAAGAACTCGCGATCGACGATGTCGCCCTGCTCGAAGCGATAGCGCGGGTGGGCCTCGACGGCACGCAGGTTGTTGAGATTGCCGGCGTAGGTAAGCTTGTCGAGATTCAGGATACGCGCCGGTTCAGAGGCAATCCATTGGAGGATGAAGTTCGAGCCAATGAAGCCCGCGCCACCGGTGACGAGGATGAGGTCTTCCATGCTGGGTACGCCGCAATCGTGTAAAGACCCGGCATTCCGATTCTAATCATAATCACAGCCGGACGCGAAGTCGTTACCAGCTTAGGTAACGGATCCAGAGTAGGGTTAAGGTCGGGCTCGGGTCAGGCGGATAAGGCTCGACTAAACGGCCCTACCGAACTGCGGATCGGATCTGGATATGCTCACTCGGAGCATGCTCACTCGGGCTCCAGCCCAGTACGTTGTAATAGGCTTTTTCGATAGAGCGGGCGATTTCGGGCCAGAGATACTGGCCCTGAATCCGCTGGCGTTCCCGGGCTGCGGACTGACGGCGAAGTTCAGGATTGTGGATGAGCAAGTCGAGCATGCGCTCAAGATCTGCCTGGTCGCCGCGGTGGAAGGTGAAGCCGGCGCCATCGACCACTTCATTATTTTCCGGAATATCGCTGGTCAGCACGCAGACACCGGCCGCCATGGCATCGAGAAGAGCCAAAGACAGGCCCTCAAGCTCAGACGGAAGGACGAAAAGAGCGGTATTGGAGAGGAGCTCTTCGAGATCGCTTCCAGAGACCCAGGGAAGGAAACGGATCTTGTCGGATTCGTGCCGGCGCAAGCTCTTCACATAGGAATCGGAGTGACTCGATCCTGCGCTCGATCCTCCGGCGAGTACCAGTTTCATGCTGGTCTTGAGGTTTTCGAAAGCATCGATCAGGAGATGGCAGTTTTTTTCCGGCGAAAATCTGCCCAGGAAAAGGACGTAGTTGTCGGCGAGGAGATCCCACTCAATCAGTTTCCTCGGGAGGCGCCGGGGCGCTACCGTGGCTCCGTTGGGGACGTAGATGGTATCGCGCTTGTACTGTTGGCGGTAGTGCTGCTGCAGGGTGCGCGAGACCACCATGGTGGCGTCGGGCGAGGCGACCGCAGCCGCCTCTCCCCAGCGCAGTATGCGCGACGCGATCCGGCCCCACTTGCCGCGCTGCCAGTCGAGACCCTGCACGGTGACGACGGTCTTTTTACCGGCAAGCCGCGGAAGAAAAGAAAACAGCGCAGGCCCCAGGCAGTGGTAATGGACAACATCGTAATCCGACGTCATGGCATGCGCTGTGCTCAACAGAGTGTGGACAACCGTTTCCAGATGCTTAGAACGGATGGTCGGCAACCGCCGCACGCGCATGCCGTTGTGCGTGTCCATGGGAGGAGTGAAATAGCTGCGGCAATATACGGTGACTTCGTGTCCCAGGCGCGCCAGTTCGTGGCCAGCTTGCTCGTAATAAGATTCGATGCCGCTGTACTTCGAGACCACGCCGCGGCCGCCGATGAAGGCGACACGGACCCCGCGGCGTGGGCGGGGCTGCTCGGCGACGGCGGAGAAGGACAGGCCCCTCTTGGCGGATGTGAGCCGGTCGTAGAGTTCGAGAAGCTTCTCCATATGTTGATCGGGGTCGTGGTTTGTTTTCACGCGACTGCGAGCTGCAGCGCCCATCTTGTCGATCAGATCGGGACGGTCAAACAGAAATCCGATGGAATGAGCCAGCTGCTCGCGGTCCCCGTCGGAATAGAGGAGGCCGGTGACGCCGTGTTGGACGAGCTCCCGGCGCGAACCGAGATCGGAGGCAATGACGGGCCGTCCCCAGGCATAGGATTCCAGAATCGATTTGCCCAAGGTTTCGTAGGCGTGGGACGGAAACACGGAGAAGCTGCAACCGGCGACGAGTTTCTGGAGTTTCTCGCCATGGACCATCCCCTCGAACACTACATTGTTCAAGTTTAATTCTCGTGCCAGCGCTTCGAGTCGGGGACGCTCGGGACCGTCTCCCGCGATGATGAGAGGAGTGTGTGGCAGGCGCACCATGGCTCGTAAAAGCTCATAGACTCCTTTTTCTGGAGAGAGCCGGCCGAAGTAGAGGATGTATCCTTCATCGGCGGCGAGGTGTTCATCGTCGGGCAGTGCTTGAAAGTGCGGCAGAACTTCAATGCGTTGCGCAGGAAACCCGCTGGCGATCAACTTGTTGCGCACGAATTCGCTCGGGGCGAGGAACATGTCCACGCAGCGTTCGTAAGTTCGCAACCATTTGTGCAGGTATGCTTCAGCGGCAAGAACCACCGCGCTTGAACGCGGGCCGGTATAGCAACCCTTCGTGGCGGCGTTGTGGAAAGCGCCGTGGCTGCAGAGTTCGCAAGGACTCCCATTGGCGACAAAATTGTAGGTGGGGCACAAAATCTTGAAGTCGTTCAAGTGGTAGAGCACGGGGATCCCCTGGCGCTTCAGTTCCCAAAGGATCGAGGGCGATAAGTGGTGATAAATTCCGCGAACGTGGGCCAGATCGGGTGAAAAGTCAGTCAGGCACTTGCGCATAGCGCGCCGGGCCGAAGGTGAATAGAGGGCATGCGCCGCCATTTTAACCTTCTTCAGGAACCCGGCATTTGGATCATTGAAGTCAATATGCGGAATGCGGTAACTACGGCCCGCGAAAGCTGGAGTACGGCCGTGGTCCATGCTGAAAAGAGCGGTCTCCTGGCCGCGCTTATCCATCTGGTGGATGAGGTCGAAGAGGTACGCTTCAGTACCGCTAAACGGATAGTCGAATTTGTTGCAATACAGGATGCGCATGGTCAACCTCGGATTGGGAAATGCGGGCCAGGAATTGCTCCGCAAAGGTACGTAGATTTCGCTGGCGATTATAGGAAGCGGCGATGCTGGCCGCGGCCGCGTGCTGGATTCCGGCGAGGGAAGCTTTGTGGGCCTGAATCCAACTGACGGCGCTGACGAAATCGGGCAAAGAGCCTGGCTGGTAAAGAAATCCAGTGCGCTGGTGTTCGACCAGTTCGGGAATTCCGGTGATCGCTGGCGCCAGCACCAGTTTTTCGTGAGCCATGGCCTCCATCAGGACTACGGGGATTCCTTCGCTTTTGCTGGTCATTACGACCAGGTCGGCGTAGCGGTAGTAGCCGGCAAGGTCGGCGCGAGGCACTTGACCGATCAGGTAAATACGCCCTTGGAGCCCTGACGCCATAATCTGGCGTTCGAGAGCCGGGCGCTCTGGCCCCTCGCCGACGATCCAGCAGAGGAAGTCGAGACCTTGGTCGCGAAGCGCGGCGCAGCCTTCGATCAGGAAGCGATAGTCCTTCACCGGATGCAGGCGTCCGACGGAGAGGAGACAGAACCGCCGGTGGTCCGCTTCGGCGGGAAGGGCGGGTGTGGGCCAGGAAAGCACGCGATCGACCCCAAGATGTTGCACGATAATTTTCTCCGAGGGCGTCGAAGGGTCGAAGGGTAGTTGCGGAGAATGTGCTGGCGGTTGAAATCGGAGACCGTCACACAGAACTGGCAAGCGCGCAGCTTGGCCGAGATCAGATCCGCGCGCTGCAGCAGATCGGAGCCGTGCAGGGTGAAACTGAAGCCGATTCCGAGCAGACGTGCGGCGGCTAAGGCCATCCATGAAGCGAAGTATCCATGATGAGCATGGATGTGCTCGACCTTCAGTGGCGCCAGTTGTTCTGCTAGTGCGGCACCCATCACGGTGTGGGCCAGCGCACGAATGCGGCGAGACGGGGAAGGTCCGCGCTCCCATAGCAAAGGCCGCAACAGCTGCCAGAGGTTGCGGGGATCGGAAGCGAGACGGCGCACCGCTCGTACAAGCTCGTCGTCGGAGAGCGGCTGAAAAAACCGCGTCTCTTTCCAGAAAGCGCGTTCCGCCAAGCTGAGATCATTCGGCGAGACGCGTTTGCCGCTGCAGCAGATCACTTGCGCCCCGCGGCGGCGCAGTTCCACGATTTCGTCGATCACATAAGGTTCGAGCGGCGAAGGAAACTCGTTGGTGATGTAGGCGACGGTGGTCATGCGACGGACTCCTCAGACGCGCAGAGCATGCCGGCAACAGTGAACATGAGTCCAATGACAAACTGGTACGCCATGTCGACGAAGAAGGCGTTGAATAGGTAAACGCTGAGCAAGATAGGCCAGACCTTGCGCAGGGAAGCGACAGCGCCGGACTCAACTGGCGGACCATGCCCTGACAGGCGAAAGAGGTTGAAGAAAAGGATGCCGTATAGTGCCAACCCCGGCACACCGAACTCCACCAGCAATGCGAGGTAAGTGTTATGCACGTAGAAGGTGCGGAGGTGGAAGCCGTCCATGCGGCGGGCAAGCTCGGAGTACATACCACCGGCAGCCCAACCGGTGAATGGCCGTTCCCGGAACATTGCCCACCCGGCGTCGTACACGGACAAGCGTGCGTCCACCGGACCGCGTTCCCCGGTGCGGTCCCAAAGAGCAGTTTCCAGCGAATGGTTGCTGAGTCCGATTACAAGTCCAATGAGGAGACCTGCAACCGCCAACAGAGTGCACACCGCTTGCAGCCGGCGTTCGACCAGGCGGAATCCGAGAACGATGGTGGAGACGGCGAACGAGATCCATACAGCGCGCGTCATGGTCGCGAGCACGGCCAAGGGCAGAACCAGCCACAGCAACCTGACAAGGGCTTGGCGTTCTTGCGGAAGCGCAATGACGAGAATCCCAAGGATGTTCAACGAAACGCCGTTGGCCACCGCCTGGAGAAATGGGCCGCGAGCGCGGTCCGCGTGAAAACCAAGATTCTCGTCAAGAATGAAACGTGGATAGATGAGTGAGTGGGCATTCGCGAGGAAGGCGATGGCAATGAACACGAGGTAGGCGAGCGCGAAGATGGCGAAGACTTCGAAGTGTCTCCGTTGCGATGCGCCTCGGAAGACCAGCACGGCGAGGTGAAACAGCGCAAAGGGGACGATGAATTTGCTGGCGATGATGCTCCAGGTTTGTGCGTCAAACGGCTCCCGAAGCGCGCGGAACACGGCCAGCGCCGTGAGACCGAGCATGGGCAAACTGAGTGCGGCAACGAAGGGGATCTTGTCGCGGAGCGCCATAGTACGCAGAGCAACGAAGAAGACCAAGATGCCGAACGCGATTCGGTCGGCATAAAAAGAGAAAAGGTCGGGCGGCCGAAACAGGAAAACGGTCATCGCGGCCACATAAAGGATGGAGGGAAAAGCCAATCCCAGATGAAGAGGGCGAAGCAGCAAGCCGGCGACGTGCCAAAGCGGGTTATCGTCGCTGTCCCGGGTTAAAGCCAGGGCGCGGCTGGTCGTGGTTAGTGTGCCCATGGCGCGTCAGCCTCCTTCCGGCGCGAACAGTACCCGAACTGTGCTGGCGAGGATGCGCAGGTCCAGGCGTAGACTCCAGTTCTCGATGTAGGTGAGGTCAAGGTGCATGTTGAGCTCGAACGACGGGCACCCGCGCGCCGTAATCTGCCAGAGACCCGTGATGCCGGGTTTTACGTCCAGGCGCCGGAACTGGTGAAGTTCGTAATGGTTGACCTCGTCGATCGGATGAGGCCGCGGTCCAACCAGGCTCATCTCCCCGCGCAGCACGTTCCAGAGCTGGGGCAGTTCGTCGAGGCTGTAGCGGCGGATAATACGGCCGATGCGGGTGATCCTGGGGTCGTCGTCGATCTTGAAGATCGGGCCTTCTCGCTGGTTGCGGGCGCGCAAGTCTTCCTTGAGGTGTGCGGCGTCGGTCACCATGGAGCGAAACTTGTAGCAACGGAAGCGGCGGCCTTTAGCGCCGGTGCGCTCCGCGGAATAGACCACCGGACCGGGCGAGTCCAGACGGATCAGCAGAGCCACAATCGCCATTAGAGGACTGACCAATACAAGACCGACCATCGCGCCGGTGACGTCCAGTAAACGCTTCAGAAATAAGGCGGCGCTAGGTAATGGTTCGCGGTGAAGAGTGATCACCGGGACTTCTCCGATGCGATCGACGCCTGAGTCTGGCCAAGGCCCCGGGGGAAGATCGGGTACGGCACGGATGTCCAGGTGATTACGGAACGCGGCCTCGGCAGCCTCTCGCGCCTGGGCGGGCTGACCAGGAAGAGCGAGGATGACTTCATCGATGAATTCGGCGCGAGCGAGCCAGTCCAGGTCTGCGATTCTGCCCAATACTGCCGGGGAAAGAGGCAGGTCATCATCCACGAAGCCACAGACAGTGGCGCGATGGAGAGGATCGTTGCGTAGTGCCCGGGCAATGGAGCGAGCGACCGGGCCCCCGCCGATGATCAGGATCTTGCGCGATTCTGTGTCGCGGCGCCGCCGGTTCCACACAAGCTGCCTCAACCGTCGCAACAGGGCGAGGCCGGCCAGACTGCTGGCAAATATTCTAACGGCGGCGAGAGGATGCATTCCGTCCCACGCCGCGATGAACACCAGACCGATCGCGAACAGGGTTGACCTCGCCAGCGCGGGGACGATTCCGGCGGGAGACGGATCTCCGGCGCGTTTGTAAAGCCCCTCGGAGAAGCCGAAGAGAGTTACCAAGACAGCAAAAATCGGCAGATAAGCCCACGGGAGTCCCCAAGAGGGAGAGAAAAGCGACAACGTGCCGCACACGACCACAAGAATCATCAAATCCGCTGCCACCAACTGACAAAGCGTGAATCGATCAACCGTAGTTTGCGGTAGGAGTAGCTGAGTAAGCGTTCGCGCCGGCACGCGTCTCGTGGTGGTTTCGGGTTGTGTGGTGACGGGGCTCCGCTCCGTCCCGGCGGGGCGAAGCCCCGCCACCACGCAACCTTCGGGTGTGGCCGTAGCCCTGGGCGGCGGTGTGGCAGATGTCCCCAGAATCATGCGGGCATACTGCGAGGGGGAAATTTTAGGTCCGATGTCCCATAGTCGATTTGTGGTCAATTCACCCATAAAATTCACAGACTCCGATACAGCCCTCGTGGCACAGGGAAACGACGCTCCGCGAGGACGGTCCCCAGCAGAGGAACTTGCGCCTTACTCAGCTGGTCCTTGATTTGAGCGGCAACGAGGCGTCTTGTTTTGTTGGCGGCCAGCACGAGCACCAGGCCATCGCAAGTCTGGCCAATGCTTGCCATGCGCCAGGAGACCGGCGCACACCACAGAATGGAAAAATCGAACTCCGTCGTAAGTTCGCGAAGCCGCGATAAATTCTGGTCGGTAATCCGCTGCCCGCAATCTTCCGGCAGCCAACTCTGGCGAGGAACCATCCAGAGACGTGGTGCGATCAGCCAAGTGGCTTCGGCAGGGTTGGGAGACGGAATTTCCAGCTTGGTTTCGAGGGGGACCGAGTCCGGGTAGGCGTCGATCAGCCCGATGTCATACCTGCTTTCTTCAGCCAGAGCTGCGGCGACTTCGAGGCACAGCATCGCAGTCTCAGTCGACGCTTCGACCGTGGCAAATCCGACGTGGCGCACCGGTTTTGATTCATGGCGGAAGAAAAGTTGCTGAACCAGCGCATGGATCTGATCATCGTGAACCGAAGCTATCAGAGATACTCCTTGGCGCTGGGCCTGCTCGCGAGTTGGAGCATCGCCCGGCTGGTCAGCGGCGGCTGATCTTTTAGTAAGAAGCTCACCGAGAGTGTTCACTGGACCACCGCATTGCGCCGACCGGTTCGAGAACTGAAATGCAGAACCGGACGCTCAGTCGCCGGCAGCCAAGCCAGCACTGGGACTTCGAGCAGGCCGTGGGCTTCGTCCGGCGTGCGAATCGTTGGGTCAAAGTACTCTGTCGTAAAAGCCATGCCGACGCTGAACGCCATGGCCAGTCCGAAAGCGAGCAGGAGATAAAGGAACACGGAGTGGACGGGCAGAGCCGCGGCTACGGGCGGTTCAACAATGGCCACGTTGAGGATGCGACGCTCGTCGAGCGCGTCGCCGATGCGCGCTTCTTCGCGCTTATGTAGATAGAGCAGGTAGTTGTTTTCCTCCGCCTTGGCGGTGCGCATCAGATCCTGTTGGTCCACGGAGGCGGATTGCATCTGCTGGGCCAACGTGTGCAGGGACGCGACTTGGGCGGAAGCGTCGGATTGCCGCGCCTGCAGGCCGTCCCGCTGCACCTGGGCTTTTTCCATTTCCAGGCGGGCCCACTCGTAGTTGGGATCCTTGTCGGTCGTTTCGTCGCGTACCGGGGTTAGCGCCTCGGCAGCGATCGATGCGCGAGTTTCCGCGATTTGCTGTTCAACTTCCTGCACCAGCCGGTAAGACGGTTCAAAGCGGCTGAGAAGCTCGGTACGCTTGAGCTGGAGCTCCAGCAGGTGCGTTTTCATCTTTTCGAGAACCTCTGGATTGTCGGCCCACCGCTTGAGGGTGACCGAGCGCGAGGGAAACGACTTGAGCTGTTCGCGCAGGGACGCAATCCGGTGCTCAGTCTCGACGCGATCCTGATCGATCTGGCGGTACCCCGCGTCCGCTTCGCCTAACTTCTCCAGCGCGATGTCGCGTTCCAGCGCCGCCGAAGCCACGCCCCGAGCATGAGTAAAGTGCACGAGGTCGGCTTCGGACCGATGAAGTCTTTTTTCGTATTCGGCGGTTTGCTGGTCGAAGAACTGGATCTCCCCCGGAGGCCGCTGGAGATCGGTGTGCCGGCGCACGTAGATGGTAGAAAGTGCCGAGAGTATGCTGGCGGCTCGTTCCGGACTGGTGTCCTTGTAGCTGACCTGAATAAGGTCCGACTTCTTCACAGCTTCAACATCCAAACGCCGCGCCAGCTTGCGAACGGCATCTTCGATCTTCGCCGAGCGATCGGAGTCCGGGGTGTCTGCGGGAACAAGGCCCGCGGTTGTCACAACTTGCTTCAGGAGATCTTTGTCGCGCAGGAGTTCGACTTCGGAATTGAGTTCTTCTTCAGTAATGTCGGCCCGGGTGAAATCCATGGCGCTGGGGGGCTCGGAAGAGACGACGGGGTCAAAGCGGCCACGGCGCAGCAGTACCTTGAAATGCGATTCATATCGCGCCGAGAAGACGACGAAGAGCATCGTCGCCAGCACAACCAAACCAAAAGAAGCGGCTACCAGTCGCGGACGCCGGAAGAGCGTGGCCGCCAGATCGCGGAGCGTCAGGGAAAAAGGAGTGTGCGAGTTTCCGTTCAATTCCGCGGACATGGATCGTACAGCAAAGCCGATCACACCCGGCGGGCTTTATGGGAACTCGCCAGATTTTGAAGACGCAATCAGTGAATGCTGCCACTCCTTTCTGCTAAAACTGCAATGGGTTCATGTACCAGCTCATGGAGTTGGTCGGAACATACTTGCGTATCTTTGAAATCCGGCTCTGTGGCACAAGGATAAAGTCGCCGGGCTGAAGGTGCATGTCCTCGCGAAGATCGTGAGAATCCAGCATCTTCTTCAGGTCGATCACGTGTGATTCGGCTACGTATGCGGAAATCCTGCGAAAAACCACAACTTGCGAATGACGGGCCTGTTGCGTCAAGCCCCCGGCAATCGCCACCGCTTCGGCTACGGTCAGATCCCCTCGCAGCTCATACTTTCCTGGCTTCGCTACCTCACCCGAGGCGAGGAAGTAAGGCTTGTCAAAGTCCTTCAAGGTCACGGTAATCTCGGGCTCGTGCAGAAACGTCCGGTAAGCATCGGAAACCGCCTGCTGCATCTGGGGGATCGTGAGTCCTTGGACGAACAGAGTGCCCGCACCTTTTAATGCCACGAAGCCATCGGGCTGCACGGTCAAACTCTGATTGAAGTCGGGAGAAAAGGTGAAATTCAGGTCCACAGCGTCCAATTTCGAAAGCCGATAAAGCGGATGGCGTTCCCCTCCGAATGCAGGATCTCCCATGCCACCCGCTTTTCCGGGTTGTGTGATCGCTCCGTTGGTGGAGCCGCCCGCGCCCGACCGGTCCTGGCTCTGCGAGCTCTCCGCCGCCAGCTTGCCGGTTGGCGGAGCAGAGGATACAGGCGCCGAACCAGGCGACCGAACAGTCTCCTGAGCGGAAGCGACCACGGCTAGCTGCAGGATGAGCATACCCACAGCCTCCAAAACGACATGTCTGGTAAACACATTCATCTCCGGACTCTCACCGTTGCTCTGAGCGGCAAAGTAAGCAACTCGATCGTTTGAGCTGTTACCAGGAAGGTATCGCTGTGTGCCAAGCACAACAAGACTTGGAAAGTACTGTCCACCCAGGTACCGGGCACGTTCCTGCTATTGGAAAAGTGATGAAGTCAGCAGTCAGAGCCGCCATGGCTGTCTTTACGGCCGCCTGCACAAACCGGTTGGGTAAGTGCTGCCACGAAAGTTGTGCACAAGAGTGGCCCTGCGAAAGTAGGTATTGGGCGTCGAATTCATCACAAACGAGGTGTGATGAGGCATACATCCGGTCCGTCCCCTTTTGGGCATAATGGTGGTGTGAAAACCATTCGTTCCGCAAAGCCATCCACGGGAACCCGGCCGGCCGCAACCGAAGCAGTGCACGTTCTGGTCGCCGATTCGGGTCCCCTTCAATCTCAACTCTTAACGCGTGCCCTGAAAAGCCGGCGGGACTTTCAGGTTTCCGCGGTCGCTTTAGATACGACTGCTCTCCATAACTACCTGCAATCGAATCGCGCCGACGTGATTTTGATAGCGGGGAACCACCTGCCGGATTTGAGCCTGCTGCGCTGGCTGCGCGTTTCGTATCCCAAGATCGCTCCCGTGCTGCTGGCCGAGAACGATGACCGCGAATTGGTGGTGAACGCCTTTCGCGCCGGCGCGAAGGGAATTTTTCTTTTTACTCATACTCCTTTTCCGATGCTCTGCAAGTGCATCCACTGCGTTTTCCAGGGACAGGTTTGGATCAACCGCCAGCAAATGACTTACGTGCTGGATGCTCTATCGGAGGTGCCCACGCTGCGTGTGGTCA
>Ga0185299_10005744_pt1 | contig 13692 bp, 10 predicted proteins | sample PaiPotPPA55metaG_FD_128002 | JGI IMG/M metagenome (GOLD analysis project Ga0185299, IMG submission 128002) | Iron sulfur acid spring bacterial and archeal communities from Banff, Canada, to study Microbial Dark Matter (Phase II) - Paint Pots PPA... ...
TCTATTTCGCCCTCGCCGACATCCTCCCCCGCTTCCGCTTCCTGCACCAAGGCCTCGCCGCCATCATAATTTTCGTCGGCACAAAAATGGTTTCGAACGACCGTTTCCCGATCTCCGAAATCGCATCGCTGGCAGTCATAGCCGCAATCCTGGCCGCCACCATCGCCGCTTCCCTGCTTTTTCCCCGACGCCCCGCAACATCTACCTCAGCTTGAAGCCTCCGGTCGAACCCGTCTGGCCCCTCCAATAAATGATCGTTCCGCAGTCACAACCACCTAACTGTTTGGGCCATCGAACGTCTACAAGAGACATATGCTTTATGAATTACCGGCAAATATGATATTTCTGTCGTCTCAAGCCGCTCACTGAGGTGCACCATGCAAACGCTTTTGCAAGACTTGCGCTACGGTTTGCGAATGCTCGCGAAATCTCCCGGGTTCACTGCCATCGCCGTGCTCACACTAGCGCTTGGCATCGGCGCCAACACCGCCATCTTCAGCCTCATCGACGCAGTGATGTTGCGCTCGCTCCCGGTCGAGAATCAATCGCAACTAGTCGTCCTCCGCTGGAGCGCGCGAAAAGAACCGAAAATTCACGGCTACATGACCTCGGGTGATTGCGCAACCGACTTGCGTTTCGAGGCCCCGAATCCGTCGGGCTGCTCATTCTCTGAGCCTATGTTCCGCAAAATCGCTCAGCAAAATGTCTTTTCAGGAGTCGCGGCATTCTCCAATGCGGGCCGCCTCAACCTTACAGGCAACGGCCCGGCAAGCGTCATAAATGGCCAGCTCGCTAACGGAGATTTCTTCCGCGCTCTCGGCGTCAAAGCCTCCCTAGGCCGTGTATTCGAGCCGAGCGATGACTCTCCATCCGCAGCTCCAGTCGCTGTGCTTAATTATGGCTACTGGCAGAGCGCTTTCGGCGGCGCCCGCGACGTCATCGGCCGCTCGATTCAATTGAACGGCATATCCTTCACCATCGTCGGCGTGGCGGAAAAACGCTTCGCCGGGATTACGCCTGGAAACGACTTCGATATTTGGCTTCCGCTTTCCGACGGCCAGCGCATCAGCGATCCCCGGCGTTGGAGCAACCGGCAGGGTGATGTCACATTTTGGTGGCTCACCGTCGTCGGTCGGCTAAAACCAGAGATTCAGTTGCCGCAAGCGCAAGCAACTCTCAGCGGACTCTTCCGCAACGAAATGCTGCACGGGTCCGTCCCGCTATTCGCAGCAGGCGGCGGACCGCCCGCGTTTCACCGGCAAGTGCCCGGCGGCGCAAATCCCACGCCCGGCAATGCCCCCGGTGCTCCCAACATGGTTTTCAAGAACATGCCCGCGCCCGCGGGAGCTAAGCAGTTCGGAGGTATTCCTCCCTCCTCCGCCCCGCCAATGAAAGCTATGGTAGGCCCCCCGCCGGACGCAAGCCCGGCCGAAGCCGCCACGTTATCAACGCCCGCCGACGAACCTTCTCTGGCTCTCGTGCCCGCGCACGCCGGACTGAGCGGTTCCCGCACTCGCTACGCGCAGCCGTTATACGTTTTAATGCTCGCCGTCGGAATTATTTTGCTGATCGCCTGCGCCAACGTCGCAGGACTCATGTTGGCGCGCTCGGCCGCGCGAAAAAAGGAAATGGCCGTACGACTTGCGCTCGGCGCGGGACGCACGCGCATCGTGCGCCAACTCCTCACTGAAAGTTTGATGCTGTCGGCAGTTGGGGGCGCGTTGGGAATTTTCTTCGCTTACTGGTGCGCGCAAGTGATCGTGTCGTTTGTCTCCAGCAATCAGACGCGCGCGCTAGGGTTTTCCGCCGGTTTGGACATGCGCGTTCTCGCATTTACCGCAGTAATTTCACTCTTCACCGGCATTCTGTTTGGCTTGGCGCCCGCTTTTCGCAGCGCCCGCCTGGATTTAACCCCTGCGCTAAAGGAAGGCGCCGGTATCTCGTCCAGCATCGCGCATGATGGAGGCCGCTGGTTCAGCGTCGGCAACGCTCTGGTGGTTGCGCAAGTAGCGCTGGCGATTGTCGTTCTTGTCGGCGCCGGATTGCTCGTGCGCACTCTCGGAAATTTGCGCAACATTAACGTCGGATTCGACTCACGAAACATCGTAATGTTCGATATCGATCCGTCACTCGCAGGCTATAAAGATTCGCAGATCGATAGTTTCTATCGCGACCTGCAGGGCCGTTTGTCCCAAACCCCCGGCGTGAAGTCCGCCAGCTATTCCTCTCTGCCGCTGCTTAGCGGCGGCCTGATGATCACGGGTTTCCATTGGCCCGGCACTCCTCAGGATCGCATGTCGAAGGCTAACTTCTTGGCCGTCGGCCCGAATTTCTTCGATACCATGCAGATTTCGCTTTTCGCAGGCCGCGGCTTCAATGCGTCCGATTACGCGATAGCCGCATCGAACAGCGGCAAAGAATCGTCTGCGGTCCCTACACCCGTAATTGTGAACCAAGCTTTCGTCTCCGAATATCTCGGCAAAGAGAACCCTATAGGAAAACAGTTCGGGGAATCAGCCGGCGACGAGGACAGCCCCAAAAGTTCCGGTTACGAAATCGTCGGCGTGGTTCGCGACGCGAAGTACAACGATCTGCGCCAGGAAATCAGCGCCACTATGTACGCTCCCCAGAGCGGCACGGGTGCATCCTTCGAAGTGCGCACCGCTGCTGATCCCCAAGCTTTGCTCCCCGCGATTCGAAATGTCGTTGCGCAACTCAATCCCAATCTCCCGCTCTTTCACGTGAGCACCCAATCCGAACAAATCGATCGCCTGCTGTTTCAGGAGCGCCTCATTGCGCGCCTCTCAGCCTTCTTCGGCGTGTTAGCTCTGGTCCTTGCCTGCGTCGGTCTCTACGGCCTGCTGTCCTACGAAGTCTCGCGGCGAACGCGTGAAATCGGCATTCGCATGGCTCTCGGCGCGCAAGACGCCGACGTCCTGCGTCTCGTCGTGAAGCAGGGCTTTGCGCTCGCGCTGGTGGGAGCAGCCGTCGGCATCGGAGCCGCACTCGGCGTCACGCGCTATTTGACGTCCATGCTCTACGGCGTCCGCCCCAACGATCCGCTTACCATCGCCGTAGTCGCGGTGCTGCTGTGGCTCGTCGCGCTAGCCGCCTGCTACATCCCCGCGCGCCGCGCCACCCGCGTCGACCCCTTGGTCGCCCTCCGCTACGAGTAACGCAGACGCAGCTCGCAGCATCAAGCTTTTACAATGCGGAAAACGAAGCTCAATCAAAGACGCTCGAACGCGAATCGCCCCACGTCGAAACGTATCACCGCCGGCATTCCAATGGACGTCAACGAATCCGAGCTAACCGTCGAAGGCGGCCCGGTCAAGCTAACTAATCTGCAAAAAATCTTCTGGCCGCAACTGAAACTCACCAAGCGCGATCTCCTCCAATATTATCTCGACGTCTCACCCTGGCTCCTGCCTCACCTGAAAAATCGCGCCATGGTGATGAAGCGCTATCCCAACGGAATTACCGGCGAATTTTTCTTCATGAAACGCGCGCCCTCGCCGCGGCCTCCGTCAATTCCGGTCTGCTCGATAGAACATCATTCCGGCAACGTGATCGATTTCCCGGTCATCAATCATCTCTCCTCACTTCTCTGGGTCGTGAATCTCGGATGCATCGACTTAAATCCGTGGTACGCGCGCTGCGACGATCCGGACCGCCCCGACTACCTTCACTTTGACTTGGATCCTACCGAAGGCGCCACTTTCAGCCAGGTGTTGGAGGCAGCGCTCATCGTCCGCGACGCGCTCGCGTCGATGAAAATAAAAAGCTACGCAAAGACTACCGGCTCCCGCGGCGTTCACGTGTACGTTCCCATCGTTCGCGGCCCCGCGCAGAAACAAGTGTGGGCCTTTGCCAAAGAAGTCTCGAAAGAGCTCGCTCTTCGCAACCCAAAGATTATTACCGCCGAATATCGCATCGCGAAACGCCCGGTCAAGCGCGTTCTCGCCGACTACAACCAAAACGCCTGGAACAGAACGCTCGCCTCAGTCTATTCCGTGCGGCCCAAACCCGAAGCTACCGTTTCAACTCCGCTAACTTGGGAAGAGGTAGAGCGAGGCGTCCGCATGGCGGATTTCACCATACAAAACGTCCCGCAACGCATGCGCAAAATCGGCGACCTGTGGAAACCTCTGCTCGCCGAACGCGGCAGAGTGAACCTCGGAAAATTCTTGTGACCTTGCCGCTCACAAAAAAATACTCGCCGATGGAAGCGCTGCCCGCCGCCGAATTGCCCGCCGGCCCCGAGTGGCAGTACGAGCCCAAATGGGACGGCTTCCGATGTCTCGCCTTTCGCGACGCAGCGCGCATCGACCTGCAATCAAAATCCGGTAAGCCGCTCACCAGATATTTTCCCGACCTCGTCGCCGCGTTAAAAAAGCTAAAAGCCAATAAGTTCGTCCTCGATGGCGAAATCGTAATTCCCATCAACGGCAATCTTTCTTTTGACGACTTGCTGCAGCGCATCCATCCCGCCGCCAGCCGCGTTCTTAAACTGAGTCAGGAAACACCCTGCGTCTTCATCGTTTTCGATTTATTAGTTGACGAAAAAGGACGCTCGCTCGTGAAGTTGCCTCTCCACGACCGCCGCAAGGCCCTGGAAGCCTTCGCTAAAAAATATTTGGACGAAGACGGAACAGTCCGCTTGTCACCCACAACCGGGGACATCGCCCTCGCCCGCAAATGGTTTCACATGGGCGTCGGCCTCGACGGAATCATGGCCAAACGCGGCGACTTGCCCTACCAGCCCGGTGAGCGCACCGGCATGCAGAAAATCAAAACCCAAAGAACCGCCGACTGCGTCGTTGGAGGTTTCCGCTATCTCGAAAAGAAGCCGCTGGTCGGCTCGCTGCTGCTCGGCCTTTACAATGACGAAGGCAAACTCGACCACGTCGGTTTCTCTTCGTCAATCAGCGACGAGGATCGCCCCGCGCTGACCAAGAAACTCGAAAAATTGATCAAGCCTCCCGGCTTCACCGGCAAAGCCCCCGGCGGACTAAGCCGCTGGAGCACAAAACATTCCATGGAATGGCAGCCGCTCGACAACAAACTCGTCGCAGAGGTTCAGTTCGACCACTTCACAGGTGGCCGCTTCCGTCACGGCACCAGATTCCTTCGCTGGCGTCCCGAAAAATCCCCGCGCTCCTGCACCATGAAGCAGGTTCAGCGCGAAAACCGCTCCGCCCTCGGACTCCTGTGATGCCTTTTAAAATAACTGTGCTACATCGCAGTGTTTCTTGTAAAAGTATGGAATGGAGCGACAAATGATACTCGTTACTGGAGGAAGCGGAAATGTTGGAAAAGCTGTATTGCGAGAGCTGGCGCGCAAGGAGCCTAAGTTTCGCGGCATGTACCGTTCGCAGGAAGAAGCCGCAAAGGCGCCTGCAGGATGCGAGCCGGTGATCGCGGACTTTTCCGACAAGCCGAGTCTGCGCAAAGCTCTGGACGGCGTAACGGCGGTCTATGTCGTTTGCTCGCCGATTCCGCAACTCGTCGAACTGGAAAGCAATGTTGTCGATGCGTGCAAGGAATCTGGAGTGAAGCATGTCGTCCTCAATTCGGCGCTCGGCGCCGGTGATTACGGGAAATCGTTTCCGAGCTGGCACCGCAAAGTGGAAGACAAACTGAAATCTACTGGTATGAGTTACACGATTCTGCGGCCTAACGGTTTCATGCAAAACATCGCCGCGTTTTACGCGCCAGGCATCCGTAAGGAAAGCGCGTTTTACCAAGCGATGGGAGACGCAAAGGTCAGCCACATCGACATTGGCGACGTCGCCGTTGTCGCCGTCAAGTCCCTACACGCAGGCGCGCACGCTGGAAAAACTTATGAATTGTTCGGGCCCGAAGCCGTATCGAACGAAGAACTGGCCAAGCGAATTTCTAAAGTGGCCGGACGCACTGTCAAGTTCGTGGACATTCCCGAGGCCGCGCAGCGCGAAGCCATGCTCGGAATGGGCATGCCGGAATGGCAAATGACCGCCTTGCTGGAGCTTCAGCAATATTACAAGCAGGGCCACGGCGCAAAAACCGATGGCTTGCTGAAATCCCTGTTAGAGCGAGATCCGGTTACACTCGACCAATATCTTCAGTCCAACGCCAAGGAATTTCGAGACCAGGCTGCATCCGCCTGAACCGGAGCGACAACGTGAACGCCTCAGCGGAACGATCCGACATCAAGAATCCCAAGACCGGAATGACTCACGCGGAGATGAAACAATTTATCCGCAATCACTTTGAAGAATTTGTGAATCGCAAAAACCTGAAGATCGTCGAAGTGAACCTCGCGCCAGGTTTTGTGGACCACGGTGCGGACGTTCCGCCCGGAACGCCTCCGGGGCTTGCCGGCGCCATCCAATATGTCGGGAACGTACTCAAAAAAGTTCCCGACCTGCATGTAGAGATCGAAGACATGATCGCCGAGGACGACAAAGTAGTGGTGCGCAATCGCTGGACCGGCACCGACGCCGCATCAAAGCAGCCATTTGAGTTTTCAGGAATTGTGATTTGGAGGATCGCCAGCCGCCAGATCGTCGAGCGCTGGGCCTATCTCGAAAAACCTCATCCTATAAGAAGCTAAGCGTGGCGTGGCGCGGCGGTCAAAGATTCCGAAACGCTCATCAGCGCACCCTCCAGCACGTTCAATCCTTCGTCGAACTGTTCGTCCGTCGTCACCAGCGGCATCAGCAGACGCACCACGTTGCCGTAGGTTCCCGCGGAAATCAAAATCAAACCGTGTTCGAGGCAATACCGCAACACTTGCTCCGTTTCTTCTTTTGCCGGCTCGCGATTCGTTCCGGGACGAACGAGCTCCAGCGCGCGCATGGCGCCGAGCCCGCGCACGTCCCCGATCAGCGGCCAGCGCTTCTTCCATTCCCGGGCGCGCGCTTCGAACTTCGCTCCAATCTTTTCGGCGCGCGCTGGAAGATTTTCGCGCTCCATCGTTTCAATCACCGCGAGCGCCGCCGCGCAAGCAAGAGGGTTGCCGCCGTAAGTTCCGCCCAGCCCGCCCAAACCCGGCGCATCCATGATTTCCGCTCGGCCGGTCACTGCCGCCAGAGGCATCCCATCGGCAATCGATTTCGCGCTCACGAGGATGTCCGGCGTGATTCCATAGTGCTCGCACGCGAACATCGCGCCGGTGCGGCCGAATCCGGACTGCACTTCGTCGGCAATGAACAGAATCTCGTGGCGCTTGCAGATCTGCGCGATGATGCCGAGAAATTCAGCAGGCGGCGCCACGAACCCGCCTTCGCCGAGGACAGGTTCCACCACGACGGCCGCCACCGCCTCGGCAGCCACCATGCGCTTGAAGGTATCTTCCAGGTGATGAGCGCAGAAAACCCCGCACGAAGGATATTGCAACGAGTACGAACAGCGGTAGCAATAGGCGTAAGGAATACGATAAATGTCCGTTGCAAAAGGCTCAAACCCCGCTTTGTACGGATGAGTTTTGCTGGTGAGCGACATGGTAAGCATCGTGCGGCCGTGAAACGCGTCCTCGAAACAAATAATCGCTGGCCGGTGCGTATAAGCGCGCGCAATTTTCACCGCATTCTCGATCGCTTCCGCGCCGCTGTTCACCAGAATTGTTTTCTTGGAAAATTGTCCGGGAACCAGCGCATTCAATTTCTCCGCCAGCTCCACATATTTTCCGTAGGGCGCCACGCTGAAGCAGGTATGCACGAACGCGTCGAGCTGCTTTCGAATCGCATCGACAACACTAGGCGCGCGATGCCCTACATTTACTACCCCGATTCCGCCGGCAAAATCGAGGAATTTGTTCCCGTCCACGTCTTCCAGCACGCTGCCTTCAGCGCGCGCCGCAAATATCGGTGTGGCGTGTCCCACGCCGCGCGCGACCTCAGCTTGCCGCCGACGCATCCATTCCTGCGACTTAGGCCCGGGAATCGGTGTGCGTAATTGAATTGTCGGCATGTCAGTACCATCCGATAGGTTGTTCGTTCAGGTTTATGTGAACTTGTTTCGTTTCCAAATACTCTTCGATTCCCCACGGCCCGAGTTCGCGGCCGAATCCGGATTGCTTGTATCCGCCCCAGGGCGCTTCCACGTAAGTGGGCTGCATGTGATTCACCCAAACAATCCCGGCACGCAGCGCTTTCACCATGCGGAACGCCTTGAAAATGTCCCGCGACCAAACGGCCGCAGCCAAGCCGTAAGGCGTCGCGTTCGCAATGCGCAGCGCTTCCGCTTCGTCCGCAAACGGGATGACGGCCGCGACCGGACCGAAGATTTCTTCCTGCGCGATCCGCGCAGAATTATCTACATCATAAAAAATAGTCGGCTCGACATAATAGCCGCGCTTGAAAGACGCAGAGCGTCCCCCGCCCGAGGCGACCTTCCCTTCTTTCTTGCCTAGTTCTTGATACGAACGGACGCGGTCGAATTGATCTTTGCTCACCAGCGGTCCCATTTTTGTCTCGCGCTCAAGCGGTGGTCCCAGACGAATCGTCTTCGCTTTCGCGCTCATAGCTTCCACAAATTTCGGATAGATCGATCTTTCCACCAGAATCCGGCTCCCTGCCGAGCACACTTCCCCTTGGTTGATGAACACGCCGAAAAGCGCTCCATCAATTGCCGATTCGAAATCGGCATCGGCGAAAAATATGTTCGGCGATTTGCCGCCAAGCTCAAGCGTCACTCGTTTCACGGTGTCCGCCGCGGCTCGCATGATGGCTTTACCTACTTCAGCGCTGCCGGTGAAAGCGACTTTGTTCACATCGGGATGTTTCACCAGTGGCGCGCCGCAAGTTTCTCCGAAACCGGTAATGATGTTCACAACTCCAGGCGGCAATCCCGCGTCGGTAAGGTAGCCGGCGAATTCCAAGGCAGTGAGCGGCGTCTGCTCGGCGGGCTTCAACACGCAAGTGCAACCTGCCGCAATTGCCGGCGCGAGCTTCCAAGCCGCCATCAACAGCGGATAATTCCACGGAATAATTTGCGCCGCTACGCCGATGGGTTCGCGAAGCGAAAGGCTAAGCGCGTTGTCCGGCACCGGATTCACGTGGCCGAGAATTTTCGTGGCCATTCCACCGTAGTATTCGAAACAGGTTGCAGCGTCGTTGATGTCGTACTCGGCTTCGACTATGGGCTTGCCGGAATTGCGTGCTTCCAGCTCGGCCAGATGTGCGGCTTCTTTGCGAATCCGTTCGGCTAGCTTGAAAAGAATGCGTCCGCGGTCTTGCGCTGTAGTTTGGGGCCACGGTCCGGAATCGAAAGCCGCTTTTGCGGCGGCCACAGCGCGGTTTACATCTTTTTCATTCGCCTCCGGAACTTCCGCCATCACTTCTTCCGTGGACGGATCCACCACCGGAAAATATTTCTTGCTCGCGCTCTCGACGAATTCGCCATTGATATACAACTGATACTTACGAATGCTCGGTCTCGGTCTCGGTTTCGCTTTACTTGCCATAATCTTCTCCCGCGAAATTATTATTAAAGTCGGCCCGCTGCCTGTGCAGCGGTTTTCCTGCGCCCATATACAAAGAAAAAGAATACCGCGAGGCCGATGAAAAGGGCCGTGCCGCCAAACATCCACGCCTCGTACGACCAGACCGAACTGATCTGCTGCGCCGGTGAAAACGCGAAAATCATTCCGAGAATGGTCATCAACAACCCGCTCGAGCCCGACAACCAAAGCACCGTTTTGCTGTAGTGGCCTTTTTCCCACAGCGGATCGGCCGCAATTTTCAGCAGCGCCGCAAACATATACAGAAACGGAAGCAACTGCAGCACGACCGCGAGCGACAGCAGCCGTTGGAAAGTTTCCTGAACGCCGGAACCGAGGAAACTGATCAACACTAAAATCGTGGAAACAACAAAATGAACGATCAACGCAGCATATGGAGTGCCGTAGCGTGGATGAACTTTGCCGAGCCAACTCGGGAGATACGAATCGAGGCCGGCGACAAATGGAATGCGCGCCGAACCAGCCAGCCACGCAGAACCAATTCCTGCTATCGATATGCTCAGCATCAGCGCGAACGGCGCGACAATCCATATGACGCCCACTTTTTGCGCCATGTGGCTCACTGCCTGCACGATTCCCTGCAAAACGTTGATGTCGTTCTTGCTGACGGCGACCAGCAACGTCAGGGTCGTCGCGATATAGAGAATGCCGGATATTATCCCGCCCCACACAACTGCTCCGGGCAAAGTGCGCTCCGGATCCTTGATTTCATCGCCCATTACGGACGCAAGCTCAAGCCCCACCAGACCAAAACAAATCACACCAAAGGAATTCAGCAAAAATCGCGGGTTCGCCGGGATTCGAAAATCTTCAGCGCTCACAGTAGTGCCGTAGCGCAACCAAACAATCAGCCCCAATCCCACCAAAACCGCCGCCGCGATCACTGTGCCGATGCTGCCGAGGTTGTTAATCCACTTCCCCACCCCGAGTCCCACAATATTCAGCACAACCAGAATCGCCAGCAGTCCCAACGAAGCTGACACCGCGAAAACTTTGTTGTCAGCCAAATATTGATGGCTCGGAAAAATGAAGACAGACACGCCTACGAAATAAAGCATCACCGTCGGGACGTACATCATGTTGTTCGTCCAATAACACCAGCCCGACAAAAAGCCGTGGAACTCGCCGAAAACTTCCTTGGCCCAGAGGTACACGCCGCCTTCTCCGGGATAGCGATGCGCCAATTCGATCACGGCAATTCCTTGCGGCCAGAAAAACAGCACCAGCGAAATAATCCAGAGCCAAACAGTGACGCCGCCGTTTGCAGCAATGCTGGGCACCACATTCAGGTTAAAAACTGCTACAACAAACAGCGCGACAAGATCCCAGCGCCCGAGCGCTCGCTTCAGATGCGCGGTTTCAGTTTGCGCCGTGACTAATTCTGCCAAGGGCTCCTCGAGAGATGGAAGACCAGCTGTTCACGAAGCTTGCCCGCGGCGGCGCACACATGAAATCTTCATCACGCTTCAGTGCGCGCTGCTTGCTGCCGCGTGCGGTTCTTTTTGCGCTTGCGATAACGCCGGCGCTACTTCAGCGAATACCGCGAGATGTCGATCGACGTCCGCTTCCGTGTGCGCCACTGACACAGTCCACTGCTCGTCCCACCAATAAGGCTGCGCCATCACGCCGCGATTCACCATGGCGAACCAGTAGTGCCGCCACAGCTCGCTGTCAACCTTCAGCCAATCGCGATAATTTCGGATCGGTTTGGGAGCAAACATCAGCGAGCCGTTTGAGCCAGCGCCGACGACATACGCCTTCAAATCTGTCTTGGTTATTTCTTTGTTATAGCCATCGAGCAATTTCTTGTTCAAACGATTTACATGCTCGTAGGCTGCCGGCGTAAGCACTTCTCTAAACGTGGCGAGACCCGCGGCCATAGCCACTGGGTTCGTGTTATAGGTCCCGCCGTGAAAAACTTTGTGATCCGAGATAAGACCCATCACAGCGCGCGTTGACGCGAAAGCCGCAAGCGAAAATCCGCCTCCAATGGACTTCGCCAGGCAAACGATGTCCGGCTTGATCCCGAAATATTCGCAAGCGCCGCCGCGGGCGAGTTTCGCTCCGGTTTTCACCTCGTCGAAAATCAAAAGAGCGCCATTCTTCTTCGTAATTTCGCGCAAGGCTTGGTGGTACCCCTCGTCCGGCATCAGGATGCCTACGTTCATCATGATGGGCTCCACAATAACGGCGGCAATTTCTCCCGGATACTTTGCGAAAAGCCGTTCGATTCCCGCCACATCGTTGAACTGCGCGATCACGGTATTTTGCAACGTGCCCTTGGGTATCCCTGCGCCGCCGGGAACAGAATTGGGGAAATTCGCATCGCCCACTTCTTCAGCTTTCGGCTTCAGTGACACAAGCACGGAATCGTGCAAGCCGTGATACCCGCCTTCTATCTTTATTATTTTTTCGCGGCCCGTTGCAGCGCGCGCCAGACGCACCGCGTGCATAGTGCATTCCGTCCCGCTGTTGCTGAAGCGCACCATTTCGACAGGAAACCTCTTGCAGATTTCTTCCGCCAGTTCCCATTCCATATCGTGCGGCATGCCAAACATCGTTCCTGTGTCGAGTTTTTTCTGCACCGCACCCACGACAGCGGGATTGCAGTGGCCGGCCATCAACGCGCCGAAGCAGAGGTTGAAGTCGATGTACTCGTTGCCATCGATATCGTGAATGTGTCCGCCCTTGCCGTCGCGAACAAAAATCGGATAGGGATCGTAGGCGCGATAATTGCTGGCAACACCGAGTGGCAATCGCGATTCCGCTCGTTTGTGCGCTTCCTTCGAGCGCGGCGTGCGCTTTTCGTAAGTGGCGATTTCTTTTGCGAGACCTTCGTGCATGACTTTCTCCGTACAACGTCGGCCGGCTAACGGCCATGAGATTTGACGCTAAACGCTTCGAGGATTTAATTTCCACTGACGGAACGTGAATCCGCGTTTCTTGAGCTCGTTGAAAAATGGTTCCGGCGGCACCACGTTTTCCGGAGCCTGAACGCCGCTGCCGCGAATTTCGCCGCGCGCGAGCATGGCCGCGGCGATTGCGGCTGGAAAACCCGTGTCGCGAGCGACGGCGGAAAGCCGTGGCCGCGTGGAATGGTCGGCCCACATCTCCATGGCCGATGCGACGCGGCGATTCTTGCTGCGCCCGGTAACCACCACGCGCAGCGCCTCCACATCGCGCGCGGTTTTCTTCGGTGCACGTTGTTGCATCAGCGACAACAGAACCGCGCGCGGCGACACTCGCGTTGCATTCCCATTCACCGCGATCGGCTCGCGACTGGTAAAGCCGGCTTGATCCAGATCGCGAACAAGGCTCACCAGGCGCGGATCGTAGTTAATCTTGAAAAAAACTTCCTTCACACCTTTGCGCCGAAAACTTTCCGGAAGCGTTCCCAGCTCCGAGTGGATGGAATGTCGCAAAGTGATCGATCCTATCGGTGCGCGAAATTTCCCCGGCTCGGGCTCGGAGAGCATGGGCTTTTCCACGTAGCGGCCGCGTTCGAACATCACCGGCGGCATAGTCAGTTCATCAAGTATGGTAGCAATCGAAAAGGTGTATGCGATAGGGCTGTCGTAGTGCTGCTCGTCGGCGCCCGCGTTATACACGCGGATTGCGTGAACGCTTTCGAGCGGATCAGCCAGCGCCCGCGCCATCACATTTGTAATCCCCGGTGCGCCTCCCATCCCGGGGATGGCAAGGCGGCCGATTCGGCGGAAATCTTTGTCGAGCGCAAACTGCTTGCGCGTCATGTGATAGAGCCCGCCGAGATCCATATAATTTACGCGAGCAGCCAGCGCGGCGCGCATCACGTCGAGATTCCAATTGTACTGAGTGCAGTTCAACAGCACGTCGAATCCGCGCACCAATTTCGCAAGCTGCTCCGTGTTTCGCACGTCGGCAAAGTGTCCGCGAGCTTTGCCGCGGCCAAATGTGCGCGCAACTTCGCGAGCGCGCCCTCGATCGAAGTCCGCCACCGCGATATTTTTCACATCGCGTGCGCGGCCCAGATCGTAAACCACCGCCCGCCCGATCATCCCCGCACCCAAGACGAATATTTTCAAAGCATCTTCCTGTCTGCTGCTGAATTCGCTTAACTTGCCCCTACGCAACAAAGCGAGAGCGCCGCCCAGGCAACGCCCTCGCTCTGCCAAACCCCGCGGAACCTTCTCAGAACAAAACTTTCA
>Ga0185299_10005747_pt1 | contig 13684 bp, 12 predicted proteins | sample PaiPotPPA55metaG_FD_128002 | JGI IMG/M metagenome (GOLD analysis project Ga0185299, IMG submission 128002) | Iron sulfur acid spring bacterial and archeal communities from Banff, Canada, to study Microbial Dark Matter (Phase II) - Paint Pots PPA... ...
AGCGCGTGCTGGCGGCGCAGCGCCGCCTGGAGAAGACGGCGACAAAGTCGGCACTTATTTCCAGCATGCAAACCAACAAGGCGGCGGCGCGCACGTGGCCAATTGCGGTTACATGACCTCGGTTGCCGCCACCGGAAGAGGCGTGGCGCGCGCCATGTGCGGGCATTCGATCGAGCACGTTAAAACCCGGCCTTTCTTTCCGATGAAGTTGGTTAACCGGGAGAGTTTCTCAGAAGGTTTGGCTCCGCAGTCAGGACTCGAACTTACGCCCCATAGGTTAACAGCATCGTCGCGGGGCGCTGGAGGAAGACGGTGCTCCATGTCAAAGCCTTTGGGGCCGCCACCCTGTGACGTTCGCTGTGACGCAACCCTTTTGATTCAAGCTCGTTTTCAGAAATTCATTCGCGGCTTTTCACTAAATCGTTTCAGAATCAGAATCGAATCCGTACCGTCGTGAACCTTGGGCCGTAAAAACTGTGTTGCCCAATTCGGGACAAGTCGGTCGCGACCATCCCCTTGTCCGTGTACGAAACGTGTACGATAAACCCGGCAATGGTGACTTTTTGGAACTTCTGGATCATTGAAGAATCAGTAAGTTCCAGTTCCTGCAACACCAGGTGCGAGTCCGAATCCCACCCTCACCGCCAGAATAGATTTTTTGGCCCAAAGGGAACGCCGCCGAATGGCCCATACCCGCCAATCGGCGTTAAACCCATCCGGCATTCGCCTCATCGACCCAATCGCGACAGGATGCTACTTTGTCCGGATCGAAACCGAAGCGATGTGGTTCTCCCATTCCAGCTGGAGTTTCCCTGTGTTGCCGCTGGTGGTGATTGTATACTTCAGCTTTTCGATGGCTACTGGCGGTTTCTCCATTTTCATGTCGATGCGCCCCAGATCCATGCTCGGATCGTAGGAGTCGCCGTTCTGACCGGTCTGTTTATTGATGATGAGCTTCCATTTTTCGGGGTCCTTCACCAGGACGTAAAGCGTATAGGTGCCGGCCGGTACACTGTGTCCGGCGATGTCGAGATTGGCTCCGGTTTGGAGCATGGTGGCGTTCGCGCCGGCACGCCATACAGGATAGGTCGGGTCGAATCCCTCGACACCACGCCGCCATCTCCAAAGATCTGGCGGCCACGCACCGAAGGCGAGGAGTACTTAATAGTGATGGATTTGCCGGCTATCATGGCGGATGCCTGATCGGCCGGGCTCTGGGCTGAAAGAAGGCCGACAACCCCGATGAGCGCAATAAAGAATCTCTTGAGTGTTCTCATAAAAAGATTCTATAGCGGTTGAAGAGCCTAGATGTCCGGCGGTACACATTGCGTCATTCTCAATGAGGGTCGCGAATTTACGGTTGGGCCGGGAGGAAACACGGTTTCCTACTCAAGCCCTGCGGGGGCTCGGGCGATAGAATGGACAGTTAGTTGTGCGGGTTCACGCGATCCTTCTGCTGACTCTGACCGCTTTGCACCTGCAACACTACTTCTGAGTTATGTTGTACAACGTTTTCCTGAACCAGAAAGGCGGCGCAGGATTCATGAAAATTAATTCCACAACCTGGAAACTCTTCGCCGATGCCTGTTGCGCCGCACTGGGAGCGTTTGTGGTTGGTCTGTGCCTCGTACGCACGATCAAGCACTTCGATAGTCTGTACATCCCAGGCCTCGTCTTGTCCGGCGCTTTTCTTATGTTCGTTCTCTACACGACGCGCCGGGCAGCTCGGAGACTAGCGGCGAGTGAGACTGCAAGGAAGAGTGCATCTACATTCCTGTGGTCTTGCATTTGCTTCAGCATGATTGCCTTGAGTTTGGGTATGCAGGTGTCGGGCTTCGTTTGGTATGGCTCCGACTTCATTCGGAGATTCAGCGTGGTCTTCTGGAGCGGAATTATGGGTATTGCGATTTACCCGGTTTTCCGTGATGCGAAACGCCTTGGCGATGCAGCAGGCCTAAGCCAGATTACGTCTCGGTAGGGGGTCATCACGGTAACAAATAACGGAACACCCTTGGAGAGGTTCAAGGGCCTGGAATAGCAGCCGCTAATACGTGTTAACGTTTCCGTCGGAACTGCCCGTCCAACGCGGACGCGCGTCAAGTGGGGATAGAGGACCATATTCGGCGATGACCAGCGACATCCTAAAATGATAATCTTCATTCGTGAAGCCCTCAGATTGGAGGCGAGATGCCGATATCTGCAACTGCCTACCTTGACTTCGGTTATCCGTGGTGGCTCAGCTATGGCCATCTGCCCATCCTGGCCCTCACAGCTTCGATGTTGCTGCTTGGATATGCCCGCAAGTGGTCTAGGTGGCCGATGCTCTTGTTGAGCGCTGTAGCTCTCTGGTCCAGTTCCGCATTTCTAGTGGAACGCTTCGTCATCGACGTTAATGGGCAACCTGCATTGCCAACGCAAACCTTTCTCCATTCTGGGGCGGGGCGGGTACTTGATATCGGCGCAGGAACTGGTAGATCTTCCATTATGGTGCTCCAAGCTCGTCCTCAAGCCACGGTTGTTGCGCTGGATCTCTTCGGTGAGTCTTTCGAACAGCACTTCGGGCGTAAGGAGAGTCCGCAGCAGCGACTGCTCGCGAACTTGAAGGTGGCCGGGGTCGAGCAGCGCGCGACGATCACCACTGCTGACATGCGAAAGCTACCCTTCGAACCCGCTGCCTTCGACGCCATCGTCAGTGCCTATGCCATGGATCACCTCAATCGCCAGGGAAGCGATCAATCGCTCGCCGAGGCCGCCCGTGTGATCAAGCCACGCGGAGATTTTCTACTGATGGTAATCGCCAACGAGCCATGGGCAAAATTCACCTTCGGGCCGCTGATGGCGCATGGTGGTACTCGCGGGGCGGACTGGTGGAGCGGACACGTGCAACGAGCGGGGTTTGAAATTGTGGAGCAAGGAACGCGTCCGCTGACTCTTTACCTTCTCGCGCGGCGATTATGAGTTGGATCGAAAGACGACGCCGGTTTCTCTGACACCTTCTTTCAATGGTCTGTTCGGCATCTCTGCGGAGATGGGCGGCGGCCAGTACAAAGCGGGTCGCCGACCGAGGGGTTTGGGCTGTAATGTTGTAATTAGGAAATGCCCACAACTCAGCCAACTTGCGTCTTGATCTCGAAATCAGGAACCTACCATGGGAAGCAGGGCTTGGAGTACTTCAACGGAGTATCGTCCGAAACGGCGTGCGCACAGGCGCTGTGCTTACACGTTGTCACTATTCCCCCGGGCGGCCGGGCGAAACCACACCTGCATGAAAACCACGAAAGCGCTGTCTACGTAATCTCGGGCGAGGCCGGGATGTGGTATGGCGAAAGTCTGCGCCAGCACATGTGGATGCGTGCCGGCGATTTCGCGCACATTCCCCCCAATGTCCCCCACTTACCTTACAATGCCAGCGAGACGATTCCGTGCGTCGGCTTGGTCGCTCGAACCGACCCAAACGAACAGGAAAGCGTTACCCTGCTGAACATCGCAGATCCCGGCGTTGCGGAGAGATAGTCCGGCCGATAATGTGCGACAACGCGGTCCCTCAATCGTCACGCTGCTTTCATCTTTCCGCCAAACGCCGAATCTGGGCCATGAGCGGCACAAGTCCGAGAAGGCGACTCGACAACTTGAATCGCTTCGCAGCTACGAATGCAGAAACAATAGTATAGGCGCCTGGTTAAACCCGGTTCGAGTCGAAGATACCTTGGCCTTTCCAGATGAAGCGGAGGTTGCTGAACGAAACCCTGGACATCATCGTTTGGCGTCAAAATGTCGATAGGAGATCAGTGATCGGCCCTTCGCATCTGGCCGAGAGAGTGATTGGAGGGGAGAGAGCTTTACTGGAAGTCGCGCCCGCCGCTGGACTCCATAGAGTATCGGAATCCCCGAAGCCGCACGATGATCGCTGGCGCAATGCCCAAGTGGCAACAGTACAGTCACAGATCTCCCGTCGTACTAATTCTGTTTGGAGCTTTGATCTGGTGGGGATTCCATTCTAGTCCTTCGCATCAGCCGCAGGGGCGCAATTTTTGGGCGATCACTTGGATGATCGTTTTGAGTCTCGGTTTCATTGGAAATGGCTTCTGGTTTCGGAAAAGGCTCATCAAAGAATTCAGCTACGATGGAAGGACCTTCACGTTCAACACACTTGCAAGCTCGGAAACACAGGTACGCAACGTTTCTGCCATTGAAAAAGTGCGCGAGTGGACGGGACGGGGAGCCCCGCTGGGATATTGCATAAAGTTCCGCGGCGGAGCGAAGCTCTACCTGCAACACGGTGTGTCAAACGCGGCGGCATTGGCGGAGCGCCTACGTTACGATCTCGGATCCTCCGCTTCTGAAAGGAGCGCAACGGAAAAGCATCGTTCCGTTCATCTTGCGTTCATGTTGTTTATCGCTATCTGCGCGGGATTGCTGGCGTCGGTTGCCACCAACAAGTTGCTGCATCGCCTTCCGCCAGAAATCTCCCGGATAGAGTTTCTCTCCGAAGTGGAACAGCGGCACGTGGCTAAGGTTGTGATCAGTGATCGAGTGCTCATTAACGGGACGAGTTCCACGCGTGGGGCCTTCCGAGTGAGCATGCCCGTGGACGATGATATGGTAAACGAATTACGCTCACGAGGAATAGTAGTTGAGTTCGAAACTAGCTCCGACTTGATCCCATGACGGCGTAGCGCGGATTTTCCAATGATCCGTCTCTGCGGGCTTGCTCACTGAATGGCAGACCTTAGCACAAACATTGCCGCACTCCTGCGCGCCGATTTTATGGCGGAGGCCGAAGCTGGCTTCCCGACAGTCAGACGAGTTCCGAGCACGGACGCCGTCAAGTTTCTCGATCACTTCGCCACGTTGAAATCCGCCGAGGCCGCCACCCTGCTCGATGCTCTTGCCCGCGCCCACGCACTGCAATTTTTCCGCCCCCTGCGGTTTACCGCGAGGGTCTAGAGCTAAACGAAAACGTTTCTGCTCTCGTTCAGTTCCGCAATGCCACACGGACCGGTCAGTTCGCTTACGGATTGCGTTATCAGGATCTCCGCATGGCCAGAAGCGCTCTCAGGGACCCGGAGAGTATGCGGCACATGGCCGAGACGCGACCGAAGCTCGATTTCGTGCCTCGCGACGATCCGCCAAGCGAGTTGATGCGCGAGCCCGACCGCCTGAAGGTGCAGGCGGCTAAGGCGCCTCTCCTTCGTAAATTGATCGACAAAGCCTTCGCCCAGTTGTTCGCTCCACGGAAGACCAAGCAGCCCGACGGCACGCTCCAGTACGCGGGTTCGATCGGATCGACGGAACTCACGGTTTCGGTCATTTTTTCCAACATGTATGGCCAGCTTCATTGGTGGGTCAACATGCGAATGTTGAATCCGAATCTGAAAGCCGTCCGCGTCCAGGACTTTTGGGGGATGTACGGGTGGGATTATCTGACCGAGGAAAACGCGCCGCGTTCGATCGATCTGCTGTGTGAAAGAATTGTCTACCTGGCGAGGTTGCGGGAGCGGATCGACGCGCTGCCGGAATAAGCGCCTAGGTCCGCTGCGAACCGCTCTCTCTTTCTGAAACCTGCTGTGTTGTCCCTAAGTCCGTGCCTGGAGAATGGACTCCGCCCGTCGCTGGTGGATTTCTTAGCGTCAAGTTGACGGGAAACGACTCGTTGATGTGGCAACCAAGGAACGCGAAGTCCGATGCCGAGGAAATGGGGATTCAGCGGCCTCTCCGTCGATTCGCAGCTCCCGACTCTGCGGCTGCCCGTCATACCGGCCTCTTTTGGACAGCTTCATGCCGATAATGGCTCATATCAGTCTGATTTCCCCGACTTCGAGTTGACGCCACGTCGCCGCTGTCCGACAATCTAGTCTGGAAGCGGCCATGGTGAGGCAGACTGATCCGATCGAATCGACCGCACGCTGGGCGGGCTTTCTCTTAGCCCTGGCGGCAACGGCGGTTCTCGGTGTTGCGCGGGGCCAAGAGGACGCACGCGCGGACCTGGAAAGCCAGTTTACTAAAACCGTCCGACCTTTCCTTGAGACGTATTGTATAGGCTGTCATGGGCAGCAACGGCCTGCGGCGCAGATGAATCTAAGCGCATTCACGACGATGGCTGCCTTAATACAGGACGAACGCCGTTGGGTCCGAACGCTAGAGCGTCTCGAAGCGGAGGAGATGCCGCCCAAGGGCGCGCGGCATCCGACGCCGCAAGAGCGGCGCGTCGTGGTCGATTGGTTCCATGCCGTCCGCGAACGCGAGAGGCGCCGCAATGCCGGCGATCCAGGCGTCGTGCTGGCGCGGCGGCTCAGCAATGCCGAGTACAACTACACGATCCGCGATCTAACGGGCGTTGACATCCTCCCTGCCCGGGAGTTTCCTGTCGATCCGGCCAACACTGCGGGCTTTGACAACTCCGGCGAAACGCTAATGATGTCGCCCACTCTCCTCAACAAATATCTGGCCGCGGCGCGCGACGTAGCCGACCACATGTACTTGAAGGAGAAGGGATTTGGCTTTGCGCCGCATCCGATGCTGGTCGAAACCGATCGCGACAAGTTCGCCGTGCATCAGATCATCGATTTCTATCATGCGCAGAACATCGACTACGCCGATTATTTTCAAACCGCCTGGCGCTTCCGGCATCGGGCAGAACTTGGGCAGCCCAACGCCACCCTAGCCGATCTCGCGCGTCAATACCGCGTCAGCGCCAAGTATCTGGAGACCGTCTGGTCGACTCTGGAGTCCGCCGAAGAAGTCGGCCCGTTTGTGAAGCTGCAAAGTATGTGGCGAGCGTTGCCCGGGCCGCAGGCGGATCAGACGAACGTGGCGCGAGCCGGCTGTGAGGAGATGCGATCCTACATTGCCAGGGTGCGCAAGAAGGTAGAGCCCCGGTTTATCAACATTACGGCGGGTCCTATCGGCGCCGCTTGGCAGCCGTTACTGATTTGGAAAAATACCCAATACGCGACGCATCGCCGAAAGTTCGATCCCAGGCAGTTGCAGGTCGAGGGCGAGCCGCCGTTCAATCAGCGCGACGTAGTCGAACCTGAATGGGATAACCCGTTCGGTCCAGGCAAGACGATCCTGGTCGAGAATGCGGCCGGCGATCCGGACCTATTTGTTCCAGCCGGTCAACGCGCACGCTACGAAGCAGCGTGGGGCCGATTCTGCAGCGTCTTTCCCGACATGTTCTACAGAGAATCGCGCGGCCGAAACTATTTCCAGACGGGCGAAGATGAAGGCCGCTATCTGAGCGCGGGCTTCCACAATGTCATGGGCTACTTCCGCGACGATATGCCGCTGTATGAGTTGCTGCTGGACGAGAAGCAGCGGGCGACGTTGGATCGGATGTGGCGGGAGATGGATTTCGTCGCATCCATTAATATCCGCACCTATGTCGAATTCGCCAAGTTGGGGACCCGGGGAACGCGAGACGACTTCAAAGACGGCGAGCCGCAGGTTCAAGAGATCGAGGTGAAGGAGATCATCTCGGAAGCGAAAATCAGGAAACTCGAAGCCGATTACCTGGAAATGGCCAAGGCTGGCAGCACGGTGGCGATCCAAGCGATCAAAGATTTCTTTGACAGCGCCGATAAGAGCATCCGCTGGGTCGATCAAGCGCGCCGCGATGCTGAGCCGAGCCACTTGGAGTCAATGTTTGATTTCGCCGTCCGCGCGTATCGGCGGCCATTGTCGCCGGCGGATCGCGCTGATTTGCTGTCCTTCTATCGCGAGGCCCGCCAGCGCTATGGCCTGGACCATGAAACGGCGATCCGCGAGGTGATCGCTCTGGTCTTGACGTCGCCGAAGTTCTTGTACCGTGTCGAATCGCTCGAAGCCCGCGGCGGTATTCAGCCGCTAACGGATCTCGATCTGGCCAGCCGGCTGAGTTATTTCCTCTGGTCGAGCATGCCCGACGAGCAACTCTTCCAGCTTGCCGCGGCAGGCCACCTACACGAGCCGGAGGTCGTAAGAGCTCAGGCGCGACGGATGCTGCAGGACCCGCGCATCCGGGCGCTGGCGGTCGAATTTGGGGGCAACTGGCTGAACTTTCGTGATTTCGAGCAGATCGGGACCGTGGACCGCGAGCGCTTTGCATCATTCAACGACGAATTGAAAGAGGCGATGTTCGAGGAGCCGGTTCGCTTCCTTTTGGACGTGTTTCGTCACAACCGTCCGATCCTCGATTTCCTTTACGCTCCCGACTCGTTTGTGAATCCTATTCTGGCCCGTCACTACGGCATGCCGCCGGTAGGGGACGATGAAAACGTGTGGGTTCACGTCCCCGACGCCGGACGCTACGGCCGGGGCGGCCTGTTGCCCATGGCCGTGTTTCTGACAAAGAACGCGCCAGGCTTGCGAACCAGCCCGGTGAAGCGCGGCTACTGGGTGGCGAAGAACGTACTGGGCGAACAAATCCCGCCGCCGCCCCCGGTGGTACCCGAGTTGCCGGCTGATGAGGCAAAGATGGATCTGCCGTTGCGCCAAATGATGGAGCGGCACCGGGCCAACCCGAGTTGCGCCGCCTGCCACGCGCGATTCGACTCGTTCGGACTGGCGTTCGAAGGGTTCGATCCGGTCGGCAGGAGTCGAACTCAAGATCTTGGTGGGCGGACCGTCGATGCTCGGGCCAGCTTTCCGGGGGGCATCGAAGGAGAGGGAGTGCAGGGAATCCGGCAGTACATTCGCGGCCACCGCCAAGACGATTTCATGCGCAGCTTTATCGGAAAACTGTTGGCCTACGCCCTGGGACGGAGCGTGACGCTATCCGACGACCTTCTGATTCAGGAGATAGACAGCAAGCTTGGGGACGATGGCTGCTGTTTTGAGACCGTAATTGAAAGCATTGTTACGAGCCGTCAGTTTCTCAATAAGCGGGGCCTCGGGCAACTGACGGCCAAGGAGAGGTGAACCATGACGAGCACCCAGCATGAGGCGCGTCGAAAGCGCGAAAGGGCGTTATCCCGGAGGATCTTTCTCCGCGGCGCCGGCGTGACAATGGCGTTGCCATGGTTGGAGTCGCTCGCTGGTTTTGGCGTCAGTTCCGCCTCGGCGGCCACCACCTCCGAGCCGCCCCAACGCTTTGCCGTGCTGTTCATGGGCACGGGCATCAGTCCCGACCGCTGGTGGGCGAAAGGGGCCGGCGCCGGGATGGAACTGAGCGAATCACTGGCGCCGTTGGAACCCCTCAAGACGAAGATCAACGTCATTGACGGCCTGTTCAACAGGGCGGCCACAGGACAGGGGATTCATCCGGCGATGACCGGGAACATGTTGTCGGGAGTGCCGATTAGCAAAGGTTCGATCATCCACGGTGGCATCACGGTGGACCAGGTGCTGGCCAACCGGATCGGACAGGAGACGCCGCAGCCCAGCATGGTGTTGGCCTGTGAGCGCGCCATGACCGGGTTCCACGAAACGAACTTTTCGAACGCCTATAGCTCGCATATTTCGTGGCAGAGCAGCGACTCGCCAGTGCCCAACGAAATGTATCCCTCGTTAGCCTTCGACAGCCTGTTTGAGAATAGCAGCAGACTGCGCAACACGAGCGTGTTGGATCGGGTGAAGGAACATGCCTTGGCGCTGAGCGCCAAGGTCAGCTCCGCTGACAAACTCAAGCTGGACGAGTATCTCGCCAGTGTCCGCGAGGTCGAACGAGGCATCGACCGGATGCGAACGGATAAGGACAAGGCCGCGGAGCGGGCCCGCAACGCGGGGCGCCCACTGTTTGCGATGGAGCGTCCGCACGACGGCCTGCCTGTAGACATCCGCGATCACATTCGCCTGATGTGCGACATCATCGCCCTCGGGTTTCAGACCGACAAGACGCGCGTCGCCTCCCTGCTCCTGGCCCGGGACCTGTCCGCGCTCTACTATCCCTTCCTTGGCGTGAGCAAGCAGCATCACGGCGCCTCTCATTACGACACCGAGGAGGATTATCAAAGGATCGTACGCTTCCACGTGAGCCAGCTGGCCTATCTGGCCCAACGTCTGAACGCCATGCCGGAAGGCGAGAGCACCGTGTTGGACAATAGCTGTCTGCTATTCCTGTCGAACATGTGGTCCGGCACGAAGCACGACAACCAGAAGGTGCCGGTGGTCACCATCGGCGGCCTAGCTGGCAAGCTGAAAACTGGCAGGGCGCTCGACTATTTGGAGTTGGGCGATGACAACCGCAAGTTGTGCAGCCTATACCTGGGCATCATGGATCGGATGGGTGTGGAACTCACAAACTTCGGCGATGCCGAAACCCGATTAGCGGGTTTCTAAGAGTACAAGGTCGCGCAAGTTTCTGCTCAGCTTCGGCATTTCCTCAACTCTTGTCATCGGCAAAGTTCATGTTTTGTCGCGGCTCAAAATGACAATTTGGGATACCTACCGATACTGATAGATATCGTTCCACAATGAGCGGACAGTAGTGGGCCAACGAGAAATCGGTCACCGAGTGTGGTCGATTCTTTGAACTCGTGGTACGGATGAATCCGAACAGGCTAACCAGGCCACTGAATCGGCGCGCAGTGTCATCGAACCACCTGCGAGCAAAGACGTTGCCGAGGCCGTACCCCGCGGTCGAGTGGTCGCTTACTTCATTCCTATTCGCTGCCGCAGAGCCTGATTCGGTTTAGTTTCAATGGAACTCTCGCCGAAACATTTTCGTTAAACTACTGTAAGGGGTTCGGGCCAGCGGAGGCATGCCCGAAGGTGTCTGTGTATCCACGTCGAAGGAGAACTCGAATCATTGTCGCCGCAGTCTGTACGCTGGGAGTGCTTGGCGGTTGCAAATCTCAGCCCGTCGCACAGATGAAAGGCGGGGGAATGGCCGCCATGATTGTTCCGGTCACCATCGCCCTGGCTGAGAGCGAAAACGTTCCGGTCGAGATCCGAATCGTCGGCACCGTCGAGCCGTCATCCCGGGTGGAGATCAAGTCCATGGTGGCGGGCCAGATCACAAACGTTGGGTTTACCGAAGGAGCGGACGTCAAGCAGGACGATCTCCTCTTTGAGATCGATCAGCGTCCGTACCAAGAGGCTCTCAGGCAGGCGGAAGCCGCCGTGGAGCGTGATCGCGCTCAATTGAGGCAGTCCGAAGCGGCGCTCCAGAAGGATACCGTTCAATCGAAGAATGCCGATATCGATGCGCAACGATACGACGCCCTGCTGAAAGGTAAGCTGGTTTCCGAACAGCAGCGTTTGCAATACACGAGCGCTGCCGACGCCGCCCGCGAAGCTCTCGCGACCGACCATGCCGCCATCGACACCGCACGGGCGACCTTAAACGTCGAACAGGTTGCGATTGATAAGGCAAAGCTCGATCTGAGCTATTGCCAGATCAAAGCGCCGATCTCCGGCAGGACTGGAAACCTGCTGGTGCATGCCGGGAATCTGGTCAAGGCAAACGACGTGCCGCTCGTCGTCATTAATCGCGTCAACCCGGTGTTCGTCAGCTTCAACGCCCCGGAACGCCATCTCGATGAGATTCGCCGTCTCAGCGCGACCCACAGGCTGCCCGTACACGTTATCCCGCATGGGACCTCAGCCGATCATGAGACCTCAGCCGATAAGGAGCACGGAATGCTGACGCTGATCGATAACACGGTGGACGCACAGACCGGAACGATTCATCTGAAAGGAACATTTGACAATGCGCACCGGCTCTTGTGGCCTGGGCAGTTCGTCGATGTGGTGCTGCAGCTTGGTTCCACACAGAATGCGACCGTGATACCGGCTCAGGCGGTGCAGGCCGGCCAGAAGGGCCAGTTCGTGTACGTTGTGAAGAAGGACGAAACAGTGGAGCCCCGTGTGGTGTCGATCGCACGTACAATCGAGGACAAAGTGCTGATCGACACGGGTGTCAAGGCGGGAGAAACAGTCGTTACTGATGGGCAGATGATGCTCTTCCCGGGTGCCCATGTGAAAGTTGTTCCTGCCGCGAAGGGTCAGGGCACCGGGCTCTAATACGAGCCGGAGCAGACATCATGCATCTTTCCCGTATTTTCATCGAGCGTCCCATCATGACGACGCTTGTTACGTTCTCAGTTCTTCTGTTCGGCATCATCGGTTATCGCGCGCTACCGGTGGCTGCATTGCCGAGCGTCGATTACCCCACCATCCAGGTCAGCGCCGCTATGCCAGGCGCTGATCCCGAGGCCATCGCGTCATCCGTTGCGACTCCCCTCGAACGTGAGTTCTCGACCATAGCCGGCGTCAAGCAGATGAGCTCGTCGAGCTCGCAAGGCGCCACGTCGGTCACCATCCAATTCGATCTCAGCCGCAAGATCGACGAAGCCGCGCAAGACATACAGGCGGCAATTTCGAGAGCGGGAGGCCGTCTGCCGCCGACCATGCCGCGGCCGCCTTCGTACCAGAAGGTCAACCCGGCTGAACAACCCATCTTCTATCTGGCTCTGAGTTCCTCTGTTGCGCCCTTCTATGCAATCGACGAGTACGCCGAGACCTTGATCGCGCAACGCCTCTCGATGGTCGGCGGTGTCTCGCGCGTTCAGGTGTATGGCGCCCAGAAGTACGCAGTGCGTGTGCAGGTAGACCCCGAACAGCTCGCAGCGCGCGACATCGGCATTGACGATGTGCAGAAAGCGATCGGGCTCGCCAATACCAATCTCCCGACGGGCCGAATCAACGGACCGAACCAGGCATTCACGGTGATGTCTACCGGCCAGCTCACGACTGCCAACGCCTACCGGCCGTTAATCGTCGCCTATCGCAATGGTGCGCCGGTTCGCCTGGAACAGTTGGGTACCGTCATCGATGATGTCGAAAACAACAAGGACGCGAGTTGGTTCAACGGCACACGAGGAATCATTATTGCGATCGAGAAGCAGCCGGGCACGAACACGGTTGAAGTGGCGGACGGCATACGCTCGCTTCTGCCAGTGCTGCAGAAATCCATTCCGCCTGCGATCAAGCTCGAAACGGCATTTGACGCGTCCAGAGCGATTGAGGACTCGATTCAAGACGTGAAGTTCACGCTGGTGCTCACCATCTGCCTGGTCGTTCTGGTGATCTTCCTGTTCCTGCGCAACATCACTGCCACGCTGATCCCGGGCGTCGCTGTGCCGCTTTCGATTATGGGAACATTTGCCGCGATGTATCTGCTCGGTTATAGCCTCAACAATCTCTCACTGATGGCCCTGACTCTATCGGTTGGTTTCGTCGTAGACGATGCCATTGTCATGCTGGAGAACATCGTGCGGCACATGGAATTGGGGGAGACGAGAATGCGCGCCGCTATGCTCGGATCAAAGGAGATTGGCTTCACGATCATCTCCATGACTATCTCCCTTGTGGCCGTGTTCATTCCGGTTTTGTTCATGGGTGGCATCATCGGCCGGTTGCTGCATGAGTTCTCCGTCACCATCGCGCTTGCCATCCTAATCTCTGGCTTCATCTCGCTGACGTTTACGCCGATGCTCGGCAGCCGCCTGCTCCGCGTAGATCCCATCGCGCAACATGGCCGCATGTACCGCATTGTGGAAAGCGGCTTTGACGCGATGTCGCGAGTCTACGACCGCTCCCTGCGCGGAGTTCTCCAGTACCGGTTTGTCACTCTTCTGGTTGCGTTCGCTCTCCTGGGCGCCACTGTCTACATGTTCAATATCATGCCCAAGGGGTTCATTCCCAGCCAGGACAGCGGCTTCTTCTTCGCTTTCGTGATGGGACCGCAGGATACATCGTTCGA
>Ga0185299_10005748_pt1 | contig 13683 bp, 10 predicted proteins | sample PaiPotPPA55metaG_FD_128002 | JGI IMG/M metagenome (GOLD analysis project Ga0185299, IMG submission 128002) | Iron sulfur acid spring bacterial and archeal communities from Banff, Canada, to study Microbial Dark Matter (Phase II) - Paint Pots PPA... ...
ACCTTGACCAGGATGGCCGGGATTTCTCTTCGTGCCTCGATTGCTACCGAGCAGTCGCTGAGATGGTCGCGCAACGCTCCGACGATCGTGTCCCCAACCTCCCCGAGGGCCTTGGCTGCTTCTCCGCAGAGTTCGTGATGTGACAGCCGATCCAGCAAGTCCGGAACCAGCCGCCGCTTGCGCAGTTTTCCCACAGACCGGATCGCTTCCCGCGCGACTTCAGTGTCAGCATCGGCGAGCAGCGTCGAGAGTAGCGGGTCGAAAGAGTCCGGGAGCAAACCCAGTAGCCGGGCCGCTTCCAGCCTGGTCCGCTGGCATTCTGCACCTTGCTCGCAGACCATGCCAGCCAGAATCTGCTGCGCGGTCTCCAGGTTCTGGGCTGGGCCGGGTCGCGCCAGAAATGCCACGATAGCCGAACGCACGGAGAAGTCGGGAAAGTCGCCCACTCCCTCGATGAGCTCCAGAGGGTCCACATGGGTATGGTAGGTCAGGTAAAGCAGAGCCTCGGTACGAACGCTGAGGTCGGGGTCCCGCAGCAGCCGCTCCATGTCCGGCCGCACGGTCTTGTCGCCGGATGCCGAAAGAATAGTGATTGCTTTCCGCCGGATCTCGGCTGAGGGGTGGATCAGCAGGCTCCGGATCCCGGGGTGCACGGCTCTTTGCCGCTCCACCTCAAACAGGCTCAGCGCGTAGAGGATGTCCTTGGGGTCGGATGCCGAAAGGTTGATTGCTAACACGTCCGCGGTCGAACGGTCCAAGACCGCTGTGGAGGTTTGCTCTACGTCGACCCGATGTTGGCCGATACTCTCCTTCAGGGTAGCGACATATTGCCGCCGCACAACGGAGACTGCCACCAGCCAGCCGCCGACCAGCAGCAGCGCAATCCAGCTGATTTGACGGGCCGGCATATGCAGGGAGGTGGCAAAAATCAGAACGACCAGCCCCGCAAGACCGTCGCCCAGGCGCCAGACCACCGTATCGATAAACCATTTGACTTGCAACTTGATACGGGCAGAAAGCGGAAGATAGAGCAATTCGGTGGTGGACTTGTCGATGGAATAGCGCAGCACTTGGTCGCAACCTTTCAGCGCTAGTGCTGCGCCCAGCGTGCCAAGAACCAGCAGGCCGGCTGACCCCAGGAGCACGGTAACGGGCAGCACGAACAGCGACGTCCCGATACCAAAACGGCGCAGGAACCTTGTCGTCAACAGCAGCTGGAACAATAGCGAAAGCATTCCTGCATAAAAGTTGAAGTTTCCAAAAAAGATCGCTAGTGCGTCTTTGTTTTTCAAGACCTGCTGCGCGATGGCCAGGAATTGCCAGCCCGTCAAGGTGGTCACAAGAGAAGAAATACAGATTACAGCGGCGATCGCCCGTAAATATGACGAGGAGAACACCAACCGCATGCTCTGGTTCAAGTTCCGTGGGCCAGTTTTGCCAGTTTCCTGCGCGATTTCCTGCGCTTCGCCGACGGCGATTTGCCCGCTGCGCCAGATCAGGATCACCAGCCCGGCACAAATCAAAAGAAACAGAGCCATGCCCAGCAGCAAGCTTTCGGTGCCGAACGTTTTGACTATGGTTTTGGAGAAGAGACCGGCAAAGATCCAACCTGCAATGGCGCCCCCACCCACCATCCCAAACACGCGCTTCGCCTCGCGCGTCGTCAAGACATAGTTCGCCAGGGTCCAGATCTGCGTCGGTGCCAGCACTCCAAAAATCTTGACCCAGATGTAGAACGCCGGAGCGAGCCAAGTCAGACTGTAATGGTAGTGGGCAAACCCCCAGAACAGCGCACAATTGCTGGCGAAGAACAACATGCTGCAGACCAGCAGATTGAGAAAAGGAACCCGCCGCACAACCAGTACGTAGCCCGCTACGACAAGCGCCACCAGCACCGAACTGGAAATGTCCGCATAGGGAAGCTGTTTCGCCGGGAACCGCGCGAGGAATAGGGCAGCACCCGCCACCTTACCAATTACGTAGCTGCTGATGACCAGGAAAAGGCAGGTGCACAGAAGAGTGCCGCGCCCCAGATCCCCGGGATGGATATTCAGCGAGCGCTCTATCCACGTTTTCATCCGCGGAAGCCTCTTTCGTGATCCTGTTTTTATCCCCGCCGATCAGTTGGCAACGGCGACTCGTGGACCAGCAGACGTTCCGAAATGCTTGCAGGATCTCTGCAATCCCAGCAGCTTACTCCGGTGCTCCGCTTCGAAGCGAAGACCCAGCAGGTTCGACTAACACCATCTGCTGGTCCATGTACTCGGCCGTGAATTTAGCGTCGTCCTGTATTTCCAAGGCCGACGGCCTGCCCCCAGGGTAGTAACTGCTGAGCATGCCGGTATCGATTAGAAACACTCTGTTGCTAAAGCGGGGCCGCACGCGCCCGCCTTTCTGAACTGTGTGCCCTACAACAATTCGCTTCGCATTGTAAGATTCCAACACTTTGCCAATCTGCGCGGCACCCTCTTCTTCGCTCCACTGGTCGTAACCGCGAAACCACAGTGGACCATCAACCCGCACGCTCAGCCAGTCCCCATATCCCAGGAACCCTACGAGCCGGGCTTGCCTTTGCTGATCCGAGGGCACCAGCGACTTGCGCTCAGCCGTGAGTTCCGCTTGCACCGCGGCAGTAATTTCCTGAAGAGTAAAAAAAGGCAGAATCACTTTCTGGTCGAGCAAATCTCGTTTGGCCGAATCGAAGGCTTTGATTTCGTCGCGGATGTGGGAATTGATCGTGTCAAGTTTCAAGTGGGCCAGATTGGGATGGATTCCGCCGTGTAAGAAGATCTCGTCGCCAATTTTGGCCACAGCAGAGTGTTCGCGCAGCCACTTACCGTAGGATCCGTTCGGGCTGAAAGCTTCGCGCTGCTCGACGAAGCCAAGAGGGTGTCGTGCCATCCACTCCGCTTCAGTTAGTTCCATCGGCTGGGGAAGCTCGGCTAAGAGCTGCGCGTGACTATTGCGCCATTTCACGTACTCCTGGTAGGCAGATTTCTGGCGCTCCGCGGAATTGCTGTCCGCGTAAGCGGCATAGTTCTCCGCCGTGACATAGCGAAGATCTCCCATGATATTCATCATCTCGTGGTTGCCCAGCAAGCTGACCACTCGTCCCCCTGCTTTTGGCGCTTCCTTTTCTAGAGAAATTACAAGATCCATTACCTCGCGCGGCTTCGGGCCCCGATCCAAGAGGTCCCCGACTTGAACCAAGGTAGTCTGATCGCCAGTCCAGTGATGCTGGACGTCGATGAGTCCGGCCCGTTGAAGGATGGTCACGAAGTCATCAAAATCGCCATGAACGTCGCCGATGGCGACTACGTATTTCGCTTTATCCGCAGGGGTTTTGGCAGATCCCGCCCATGCCAGGCCAACCAACACCAAGAACAGGAGGGCGGAAATACCAGCACGGCGATGGTTAGAAGCAGAGAAGGGAGGGCGGAGCATTTTCCTGCCTCCTGTAGCCGAGGCTTGCGGATTTTGCAGGAAAGCCACTGAATTCCTCAAGGTATCTCTTATGGAGTGTGGATTTTAGGCTGCTGGCCTTTACAAGTCAACAAATTGAAATGAGCTCGAAAATGATTAGGCTCGCGGGACTCAGAACATCTGGCGGAGCAGGCAGTCTGGCGCTAACTCTTCTCCAAACCAAATTCCCTGCTAACAGGGAATTTAACAGGGAATTTCCGAAAATTTCGGCCTCCCAATCCGCACTGTTTCTCTCTAACCTCCACATTTCAGAGGGGAAACGCCTCTTCGGTCGAAAATCCGAGCAGGGAATTTTCAACGATGTATCAGGGAATTAAAAATGGATATCAGGGAATCACAGGACTTATCAGGGAATTTTGGATTCGCGGGTCTCGGAGGGTGGCAGGGGAAGGTCTCGCGGGGACAAAAAGCTCCGAAAAATCAGGGGTCTATTGAACCCAGGGATCCGCGTGGACGGTGTGTGTTTGCTGGAGGGAATCCCAACCGTTCACGCTGTTCGGACCAGCTCAAGGGAAGGTCCTGACACAATTTGTCAAAGTTCAAGTCGCGAGGCTGGCGACCCGCCAGGATGGCTTCGACGATATCTGGCGACAAGAAAGCACAGCGGAAAACCTTGCTGACATAACGGTCTGTCAGTCCGGCATCGCGTGCCAACGATCTCCTATCGAATACTTGTCCTTGAATCACCCTCTCCAACCAGCTGTGAGCCCGCGCTACGGCTTTGATCAGCGGGAGCTTCGGGTGCTCAGGCGAGACACCGGAGTTCGGTGGCACGATGAGATGAACTTCGCCGCCGCACCTTTTTCTCTTGGCCTCGACAGTTAAACTGATCCAGTCGCTCGGGGCGAACGTTTTTTTTGCGTCTGAGCGATCGGCAGGAATGATCTTGCTGCCATTTTGTAATTGTCTCCGTAGTTCCTTCCTGCTGATATTGATCTCGATCGTGTTCTCGTGCAGCAGGATGCGCCAGAGGAAGGAAGCAAGCTGTTCCCGAAGATCGTGGGAGGAGAACGAAGGCAGACGCGCGCCAAGTTGTTTCGCCGCCGTGACCAGTCGGCTCGCAATCGCAGGACTCTCGTCAGCAAGGTTCAGCGCATCGAAGATGTCGGCATCCGATTTCAGGAAAGCGAGAAGCTTCTCGATGACTCGGTTTTCCAGTTCCTGCGCTGGCACCCGCGTCGGGCCAACTCCTTCGCTCGCCATGTTCTTGATTGCAAGTTGCGAAACATAATAGCGATATCGTCGACCTCTCCTGACAGTAAACGACGGCGTATACCGGGTGCCGTGCTCGTCCTCAACAAGCCCCGTCAATAGACTGGACGCCCGTTCTCGAACCCGGTTCCGACGCTTCCTAAGATTGCTGTTCAGCTGAGCCTGGACCCGCTCCCAGAGCGCTCGCGGTACGATGCTCTCGTGTTCTCCGGGATACCACTGGTCGCGATGGCGGGTTTCGCCGAGATAGAGACGATTCCGCAGCAGATGGTACAAGGCGCCACGGGCGAAGGCCACTCCTCCCAGTCGGGCCCCAGTCCGTGTCATCCAAACCTTGGTTCTGATCTTTTCGCGAGCGAGTCGCTCGGCTAACTTCCTGACGCGGCCCAGTTCGAGATAAAGGGTGAAGATCTTCGAGACCAGTTCTGCCTCTTTTGGATTCGGAACCAGCTTGCGGCCCTCCAGGTCGTAGCCCAAGGGCACCAGTCCTCCCATCCACATTCCTTTCTTTTTTGAGGCCGCGATCTTGTCCCGAATCCTCTCGCCGGTGACTTCCCGTTCGAACTGTGCGAAGGAGAGCAGAATGTTCAGTGTAAGCCGCCCCATCGAGGTCGTGGTATTGAACTGCTGGGTCACCGAGACAAAGGAAACTCCCTTGGCATCGAGGGCTTCGACAATCTTGGCAAAATCGGCCAGGCTCCGGGTGAGTCGGTCGACCTTATAGACGACGATGACGTTGATCTTATTCGCCGCAACGTCGTCGAGCAGTCGCTTCAGGGCGGGCCGTTCCAAGCTCCCACCCGAATATCCTCCGTCGTCATAACGTGTCGGCATCGCTCGCCAACCCTCATGCCGCTGACTGGCGATAAATGCCTCGGAGGCCTCGCGCTGGGCGTCCAGTGAGTTGAACGACTGTTCGAGACCTTCTTCGGAAGACTTCCGTGTATAGATGGCACAGTGCATCGCGGTTTTTTGATCCCGACTCATTGGACCTCCTCGGATTGGGCATTTGCGGACTCGCGCTTGATTCCGAAAAACAGTGGCCCTGACCACCGCGTGCCGGTGATCAAGCGAGCAATCGCGGACAGACTCTGGTAGCGATGGCCTTGATACTCGTACCCGTTGGTTTCGACATTCACGAGATGAACCCGGTCGCCCCATTGGCGAACGAGTCGGGTTCCTGGCCTGATGCGTGGAGCGCGAGCGGCGGTGGGATCACTTCCTTTCTCGAATGCTTGACTGAGTTGGCGAAGTCGTTCCTGAGCACGGGCCCTGAGCGATCCGTATGCCTCCTCTTGCATGCGATAAGAAAGGATCGGAATCATCAGGTTCCGTCGCAGCCGGGACGACGGAGCGGAATGGAAGAACTGCTTCCAGAGATCGCACAGCGCCCCTTTGCTCAGCGTGGGCAAGCCAGCAAGACGCTTTTCAACCGGATCCGGCATCTAGAAACCTCCAGCCCGACATTGACGCTTCCTTTGCGCTAACAGTCAAGGGAGATTGAAAGGCAAGAACTCAGCCCTGTAAGGTGTCGACATATTTCTGCGATGTTACTAACGGAACTATCCGCAATCGGACAACTGCTTCATAATAAGGGAGGCAAGGCACATTTATCTTCGGCCCGGTGCCTGTCATGAAGGAGGGTTGTTCTGATGCCACGCATCAAAAGAGACGACCTGGCTTATTGCGTCAAAGATAAGCAGTGCTGGGATTGCTATGCAGAGGGCAAGGCTACAGAAGCTGTACGCCGCCAGCAGCGTGGAAAGCTACGAGTTCCATGCTGCCGAAAGCATTTTGACAATCACGAAAGAAAAATGAGGGAGGTCAACCCCTCAAAGTATGCGCGCCGCGCTGCAAAAAGACAAAAGACTGGACTCTGTGTCTATCATGGTTGTCGCCGCAAGCTAATCCCTCGGGAGATACTGCCAACCCGATTGCGTAGTGAGCGTTGCTGTGGCCTGCACGGCACATTCAAGGCGTTCCGCGTAAACCGCATCGCAATGAGTAAATTCTTTATTGATCACTGCCTGACCGCGGAACAGCGCAAGGGAATGAAGCTGCGGAACATCATCTACAAACCTGGTGAGCCGTTTGCTTTTATCGGACTGCAGTACCCTAACTCCTATCAGACACAAGTATGGGCAGCGAGTGAACTGCAGCGCCTATACGCGGAAATCCAGCCCAAGTAGAGTCTCACCAAACCGGGGTTAGGACTCCTTGAATATAAAGGAGTTTGCCGTTTCACCCCACAAGCTCTTTTCAGCTGCTTCCCAGACGCGCAAAATTGTCATGTATCAAAGCACGTCCAACGGCGACCAGTCGTGCTTTTTACAGGAAGGAGTATTTAGAAATGTCGGTAAGTCAGTTGACGGTTGCCTACGAGGAAATTCAGAATCTTGTCCCTTACACGAGGAACGCGCGAACCCATTCCAAACACCAAATTCGTCAGATCGCAGACAGCATCCACACATTCGGCTTCACCAATCCTGTTCTGGTAAATCGCTCGCGAATGATCATCGCCGGCCACGGTCGCGTCGAAGCCGCAAAGCTGCTGGGAATGGGCAGAGTGCCAACCCTATGCTTGGAAAATCTGACGGAGGATCAGATCCGGGCCTACATTCTGGCGGATAACAGACTGGCTGAGAAAGCTGGCTGGGACAATTCGATTCTCGCGATTGAGCTGCAGCATTTGACCTCGGTCGACCTTGGGTTTGATGTATCAATCACTGGCTTTGAGGTCGGAGAAATCGATCTGATTCTGCAAGAAGCCGCAGGGAAAAAAGAGGAGGAAGAACCGGTAGAGATCAGCTCGGGTCCAGCGGTTACGAAGCGGGGAGACATTTGGTTGTTGGGTGATCATCGTCTAATATGCGGCGACGCTCTCGAGGAATCGACCTACTCCGCACTCATGAATACCCAGAAGGCTGACGTTGTTTTCGTGGACCCCCCCTACAACGTGAAGATTGACGGAAATGTCTGCGGCAAGGGAGCGATCCATCATCGCGAATTTGCCATGGCTTCTGGTGAGATGAGTGAGTCAGAGTTTTTCGATTTCCTGTGTCGTGCACTTTCTCTTTTGGAATGCCACAGCCGGAACGGCTCCGTTCACTTCATCTGCATGGATTGGCGCCATGCAGCAGAAGTCTTGCTGGCTGGCAAGAAAGCGTACGATACGCTCCTCAATCTATGCGTGTGGACGAAAGACAATGGCGGAATGGGTTCGTTTTATCGATCGCAGCATGAGCTGATTTTCGCATTCAGAAAGGGAAAGGAGCCGCATCGGAACAACATTCAGCTTGGAAGGTTTGGGCGCAATCGCACCAATGTTTGGTGCTATCCCGGTGTGAATACGTTGTCGAAATCAGCGGGCGAAGGCAATCTGTTGGCCCTCCACCCGACGGTTAAGCCGGTGGCGATGATTGCCGACGCAATTTTGGATTGTTCCGCCCGTGGCGACATCGTTCTCGACAGCTTTTCTGGTGTCGGTTCGACGATTCTTGCCGCCGAAAGGGTGGGCCGAGTTTGCTACGCGATCGAGATCGATCCCTTGTACGTCGATGCCGCGGTCAAAAGATGGGAAAAGCGCACCGGCGAAAAGGCAGTTTGCGCAGAAACTGGCGAGCGCTTCGATCAGGTGGAGGTGGCCAATGGCAAAGGATACTGAGAATCAGGTTGGCTATAAAACACCACCGAAAGAATCTCGATTCAAAAAAGGGCGTTCTGGCAATCCCAGTGGACGCCCTCGGAAGGTCCCCGGCATTCCAGAGTTGCTCACGAAGGTTTCGAAACAAAAAGTCCTGACCAATGGGAAAAATGGCCCGAAGTATATGACTAAGCTCGAAGCCAGCCTCACCCAATTGGTGAACAAGGCAGCCAGTGGTGATTTGAAAGCAGAGCAGCTTTTGTTGGAGATGATGAACCGCTTCCCAGAGATCGTAGAGCAAGGAAACATGAAAGTTGCGGAAACAAGCGTCAGAGAAAAGCTCCTTGCCGCAGTGGAACGCTATGAACATTGAACGGTTCAAAGCTCTTTCGCCGGCAGCGCGGCGCAAGGTGATCGAAGAACTTTCCGATGAGGAAGCAAACGTCATTTTGCACGACTGGGAATTCTGGGCGCGACCAGCCCAGCTCGCTCCGCCGGGCGATTGGGTCAACTGGCTCATCCTCGCCGGTCGCGGATTTGGAAAGACGCGCGTGGGCGCCGAGCAGGTCCGGCGTTGGACGAAGGAGTTCCCGATCGTGAATCTAATCGGTCCCACAGCTGCCGACGTCCGCGACGTCATGGTGCAAGGCATTGGCGCCGGCTCCGCGATCCTGGAGGTCTGCCGCAAAGATGAAGTCCCGGTGTATGAGAAATCGAACCGTCGGCTGGTTTGGCCGAACGGCGCCGTCTCGCTTCTGTTCTCGGCCGAGGAACCTGAGCGCTTACGTGGTCCGCAACACATGAAGCTCTGGTGCGACGAGATCGCCGCCTGGAAGTATCCCGATGCTTGTTGGGAGCAAGCAGAGTTCGGATTGCGCCTCGGTTCGAAGCCGCAGACGGTGATCACGACGACGCCGAAGCCGACGAAGCTCATCAATCTGCTCGCGTACAGTAAATCGACCTACCTCACCCAGGGCACGACCTACGACAATCGCTCCAACCTGGCGCCGACCTTCTTCAAAACGATCATCGCGAAGTACGAAGGTACCCGGCTCGGGCGCCAGGAGTTGAATGCCGAGATTCTAGAGGACCGGCAAGGTGCGCTATGGACGCTGAAAGCGATCGACGCCGATCGCTGGTCTCAGCTGCCAGTGCTTCGCCGCATTGTCGTGGGTGTTGATCCTGCTGTCACGAGCGGCGAGGAATCAGCGGAGTGGGGCATTGTCTGCGTCGCGGAAGGTACCTCCCCTTCGGGTCAGGAGTGGCCGCCCCACTACTATGTGTTCGACGATCTCAGCGGTCGCTACACGCCGAACGATGCTGCGAAATTGGTGGTCAACGCTTACGAAGCCCACAAAGCCGATCGCATCGTTGCTGAGGTCAATAACGGCGGCGACCTGGTCGAAGCGATTCTCCGTAACGTCGATCACGCCTTTGCTTACAAGGCGGTACACGCCTCGCGCGGCAAACTGACGCGCGCGGAACCGATTGCTGCGCTCTACGAGCAGCACCGTGTTCATCACGTTGGCACCTTCGGCGTGCTCGAAGACCAGATGTGCGATTACGTGCCGATCGCCTCGAAGTCGCCCGACCGTATGGACGCGCTCGTTTGGGCGCTCACGGAGTTGACCGGCGACGGCGAACAGGAAGTGATCTACGAATATTCCGAGATCCAGTCGATTTCGCCGGATCTCGATGAGTTTCCCGATTTCAGGGCCTTTTAATGGGACTCTTCGACCGATTCCGCAAGTCGTAACCGATCAAGGAAGTGACTTACTCTTCGCGCGAGATGGCGGACTTTCTCGTCGAGAGCGTGCCTGAGATTCGCGAAGCGTCACGCTACAGATATGTCGAGGCTTAACCTGGCAAAACCGTACCGAGGGTTCGAATCCACTTCCCTCCGCCACACAGTCTGAAGTGCAGAGAAATCCGCCTGGATTGCTCTGGAAATTGCAGAAAATAGGCGCAATTCCTCAACTTTTGCTCTCAAAGCGGACCGGAGAAAGTGTCCTGCTCATTGCTACCGGCAAGCTTGGCAGCCTTTTTCTCCGGAGGGCAGACGAGCAGTCCGGTTTCAAAGACTCCATCAGGCGAATGCAATGCGATCACAAATCGATGACGTGGCGAAAGGGGCTTCACGGGTGACTCCATGCTGCTCAACAGCACGCAGGTTGTCCCTAGGTCGCAACATGAAGAAGAGTCCGCCTTGTTGCGATGCAAGATTGTGGAACTGAACTGGAATACCATTCGTTTGATCGCTGAAGCTGAGAAATTAATCCAAGAATCGAAACAGCTGTCGGTACGGATCAAGTCTTTCGAAAACGCCAGCACGAAGCCAAAGTGGCCCCATCCCCCTCAATAGTTCAACTAGCAGGTGGAAGTTATGGAGGAGCCGTGACAGGGCCGTACTGCGCCACTATTTGGATTCATGCAACTGTGGACGGATTAGCTCTAGCTCCTCCCAGATCGGGCCTGGCCAGCGAAGATGTTCCGGCATCAGGTGCAACATTCGCTGGTGCGCTGGGCAAACCTTCTCCCCTTCTGGCCAAGGAATCAGTTCCTGCAGACGGTCTTGAGTGTGGGCCGCCCGCCAACTCCCGCTCTTGTGGCTCTGTCAGTAGTCTGTTTGCTCTTGACGGCTGCAGCCTACGTTCTCGTCTTCTATTTGAAGTGACCCGCGCCCCGCCGTCCGCAGTTTTAACGCAGGTCCCTGAATGCGGGGCTGGTCTTAAACCGCTGGGGAAATTTCTCTTCATAGGAAGACAGGCCGGGGCAAATCAGACGTCTGTGGGTGAAGGAAAAGCCAAACTTCTCCATTTCCTTTTCCGCTTTCTCCGCAGACCAGCCCTCTTGGGCCATACGGTAGGATGCAATCATCATTCCCGTGCGGTCGTCACCCAAACGGCAGTGCACGAAAATCTTCTTGTTTGGATTTTCCCGCAGCAATGTGAGGAATTGCGCGAATGTTTTATCTTTTGGAAACGAGCAATGCCAGGGTAGTGCCACGTACTGCATCCCGAGATGTGTCACGATCTTGCGCTCACTATCGCGCGACCCACGCAGGTCTACCACGATGTTGACCCCCATCTCTGCCAGGATGCGAAATCCCCTTTTCGAGGGCTGACCGCCGCGGTATAGGGTCGTAGTCGCTTCGCCGAAGTTTGGCAGGTTCTTGCGCATCGACTTGTTTCTTGAGTGCAGGGCGGGCGAAGAAGAATTTGGCCTCGGACACGCATCCGCCGTTGCGGGTAACGCGGCGGCAAGGAGAGCGAGGATTGCAAGACAAGTAGACGAGCGCTTGGCGCATGACCTCACTTGGGATCTTCGAGGGCGCTTGGACAAGGTTCTGAAGGAACTGGAGTTCGTGGAGGACACACTTTCCTCAAAGAGAGCATTACTAAACCAGCCGTGGATGCCTCAGTAGGGTGGCACACCATAGCCGAGGTGTTTATCACTAGGCGAGAACGACTCTAACGACGTAATACCCAGCAAACCGTCCAATCCTCTCACTCGTCGTGACCTATTCATCATCCCGAACAATTCAACCGCAGTTTAGCCCGTTTCCCAAACCATGCGTTAAACGAGAGAGAGATAACATTCGCTCCCGTGCAATCGTGCGATCACGGGCAACAACTCGCTCGCTAGACAATCCTTGGCTATAAAAGCGTCCACCAGCTTCAATGCCTGCTTAGGAACATCCACTGCTCCCGAAAGCATGATGATTGGCGCTTGCGGGCTAAGCCGTCTCATTTCGACTGCAAACTCGTGGCCGTTCATTTCGGGCGTTAAGTAATCCACGATTGCAACGTCAATCGCATGGGTAGAAGCAAGTTCCAGTCCTTGGCTGCCACTGGGTGCGGTTAAAACCGTATACCCAAAGGTTTCGAGGAATGCCTTTTCGCATTCCAGCAGGTCAGGGCTGTCGTCGATACAAAGAAGAACTGCGGTCTGCTGCGTCTTACCAACCGAGGCGTGCATAAAGTCACCTTCAAGAATCCATTGTCAACGCCGTAGGGTTCAGTAAACTGTTCAAAATTGCTCAACCCATTTTTGTCTCTTAACGCTTCCAGTGCTTCTTGCGCGTGCCGGCTTCCGACATCCGGATCTCTTCCTGCGTCATCGCATCCTTCGTCAAGTCGGTGTGAGTACGAGCAGGCTCTCTGCTGGATTGGGCATGGCGGGCCGTGCGCATCCACTCACAGAGCGTGTTGAATTCAACTTATATTTTTGGATTCACTTCCGTGCCGGGAAGAATACTCAGAAGGGCAACCTCTACGTCGCTGGGCATCAGGATAGGTATCACCGGCTTGCAAGTGAACGACTACCAAGGACTGGCGGAGAGGGAGGGATTCGAACCCCCGATACCCTTTCAGGTATGCCGGTTTTCAAGACCGGTGCCATCAACCACTCGGCCACCTCTCCGTCTATTACAGTTTTACTATAAGGCACAATTTTAGCTGAGAACCGGGCGTCCGGCAGCGAGGTGGCCGGGCGGGGACGTGCGGCTCTCCACCGAAGCGATCGATCATTAGCGATCGATCATTTTGTCCCATTTGGATACACCAGTATCTTGCTGGCTTCGCCGGTTTTTAGGCGGGCCATGGCTTTGGAAAAATCTTTCATCGGGATGCGGTCGGTGATTACGGGGTGGAGATCGAGGCGTCCGCTCTTGAGCAGCGCTGTCATCTGGTACCAGGTCTGGTACATTCGGCGGCCGTTGATGCCCTGAATAGTGAGACCTTTAAAGATGATGTCTTCGGAGAAGTTGAGCGGGATGGGTTTCGAGGTGAGGCCGAGGAGAGAGATGCGTCCGCCGCGGCGGACGATGTCGAAAGCGGTGCGAATCGCGTCGGGATGGCCGGCCATTTCGAGGACGACATCCACGCCGAGGCCTCCAGTTTTTTCGACGACGATAGCGCGGACGTCTTCTTTGGACGGATCGAGCACGTAGTCGGCTTTCATTTTGGTCGCGAGCTTGCGGCGATGTTCGTTGACTTCGATCGCGAAGATGGTGGTTGCGCCCACGGCTCGCGCTACAGCGATCGAGAACAGTCCGATGGGGCCGCAGCCGGTGATGGCTACAGTCTTCGCGGCAATTTCTCCGGCCAGCACAGAGTGCACGGCGTTGCCCAGCGGATCGAGGATGGAAGCGTACTCCTGCGGGATGGCCGGATCGAGTTTCCAGATATTCGACTCGGGGATGACGACGTACTCGGCGAAAGCTCCGTCTGAGTCGACGCCGATAATTTTCACGTTCTGGCAGATGTGGGCTTCGCCAGTACGGCATTGCAGGCACTTGCCGCAAGCCACGTGCATTTCGGCGGATACGAAATCGCCTTCCTTGA
>Ga0185299_10005749_pt1 | contig 13682 bp, 12 predicted proteins | sample PaiPotPPA55metaG_FD_128002 | JGI IMG/M metagenome (GOLD analysis project Ga0185299, IMG submission 128002) | Iron sulfur acid spring bacterial and archeal communities from Banff, Canada, to study Microbial Dark Matter (Phase II) - Paint Pots PPA... ...
GACGAGGCGATCGGTCTGCGACTGGGCGCGTTTCGTCACGTTCGATGTCATCCCACTACGCCATCGACTATCGTTTCAAGCCGGACGCAACGCGCACCCGATTTTATTGGAGTCAGGGAACTGTGGTGGCCGACAGTGACCGCATTCCAAAAAGCCGTGGAGGCGGACCAGACAGCCTGGCGCGACCTGGTCGCCCGAAATCACGTACACACGCTGCTCGCGCAAGCCGAGCGCTGGAGGTAATGGTGAATCCGACGACAACGTCTCAAGCGCCCGCTCTGTTCTCCTCCCTTCGTTTGCGCGACCTTGTGTTGCCAAACAGGATCGTCATCTCACCAATGTGCACATACTCAGCGTCCGACGGCCTGGCGAACGACTGGCATTTCGCTCATCTGGCTAAGTTTGCTCTTGGCGGAGCGGGCACCGTCTTCGTCGAAGCAACAGCAATCGAAGCGGACGGCGGACTGAGCCGAGGGGACATCGGCTTATGGGAAGACCGCCAGGTCCCTCCGCTGCAACGCATCGCTGAATTCTGCAAGGAATGTGGGGTTGTGCCTGCAATCCAGCTGGGGCACGCCGGGCGCAAGGCAAGCTCTCAACGGCCATGGATCGGCAATGGCCCGTTGACCGCTGCCGACGAGAAATATGGAGACAGTCCTTGGCAGACGGTGTCGGCAGGAAGTGTCCCGGTAGATGATCGCTGGCCGGCGCCAGAGCAGTTGTCCGTGGCAAGAATGGACTCGATGGCGGCATCCTGGCGCGAGGCCACCTTGCGCGCGCTTCGAGCGGGTTTCGAGATTCTCGAAGTTCACATGGCCCATGGCTATCTGCTCCATCAGTTTCTGTCGACAGTCACAAACACGAGGACCGATTCCTATGGCGGATCGCTCGCCAACCGCATGCGCTATCCGCTTGAGATCGCACGGGTCGTCCGGGAAACGTGGCCACAAGAACGACCGGTATTCGTTCGGATTTCGGCAGTGGACGACGGCTGGTCGATCGACGACTCGATCACGCTAGCACGCGAACTCAAGGCCATCGGGATCGACATCGTCGATTGTTCGACGGGCGGCCTGGGGCGCTCGTCCGGGGCGTTAAGAATATCTCGCGGCTACGGATTTCAAGTTCCTTTTGCCGAGACGATCAAGAACAGTGCGGACATCAGAACCATGGCAGTCGGCTTGATTCTTGATCCAGCTTTGGCCAATGAAATCGTCACATTGAATCGTGCCGATCTCGTGGCCATAGGACGCGTCGCTCTCGTTGATCCCAATTGGCCGCTTCACGCTCGCCGTGCCTTGCATGCTGATAGCCATCCTTTTGAAGGCTGGCCTCGACAATACGCAGTCTGGCTGGGACAGAGAGAGCGCGTATTGGAAAAGATCCGGTCTGAGTCGAAAATCTCGTAGCTGTAGCAAATCAATGAATGCGTTCAAGGGAGCCGCTACGGTCGGGCGGCATTCTTGGCCTGCGCCGTTAGTGCTTTCCCTGATCTGCGCGATGCAAGCACCTTCGCACGTTGACAACCAAAGTTATTTGATTAAATATACCGACGTGTCGGACGCTTTATTTATTAGATGCAGAAACATATAACTGACTAAAGGTGGGAGACGCCGTGAAGTGTTATTGGAGCAAAGCTGCGCTTGTCGGTTCCGTTGCTAACTTGATCGGCAGCCTGAGCCTCGGATTAGTCGTAGGAACGGCATGCGCGCAGGTGCCGGCGACCCCAACTGGTGAGCCAATCAAAATTGGAGTCATTTCAGCGCTGTCAGGCCCACTTGTCGGGTATGGTCAGCCCTTGCTTGACGGCGTAAAGATGGCCGCCGAACAGGCTAACGCCGAAGGCGGCGTAACGATTAAAGGAGTTCGTCACCTGGTGCAGGTCGTTGAGCGCGACAACCGGTCAGACGTCAATAATTCCGTAGCCGCGGCCATGTCATTGGTCCGCGATAACGGCATTAAGTTTATTGTCGGACCAGCCACGGGTTCCGAAGTCGCTTCCGTAGTGGAAATCACGCAGCGCGCGAAGGTTATACAGCTGTCGTCAGCCGCGATATTGCAGTCGATGCTGACCAAAGAAAACGTCGCGCCGTCCATGGGTAATCGTCGCCATCTTTTCATGATGCAGACGCCATCGCCCCTGCGAGAGATCCTGACGATCAAAATGTCGATGAAATACCTGGGTAGTCCCATGCGGCAGGCTGTGATTGTCAGCAATGATTCCAATGGCGACTACATCGGCAAGAACGTCGAAGATGCGATTGTTCAGAGCCACGCCACCTTGGTCCTTCCGAAAGTTCAGTACGAACCGGGAACGACCGACTATTCCTCTTACCTCACCAAGATTCGCGATGCGAAGCCTGATTTGCTGAACGTTTGGTGGCTTCCCACCGACAGCATCAACATTCTTCAGCAAGCCATGCAACTCAACGTCGCAAAAAGCTATTTCACCTTCGGCGCGGAGCCGGCGGATGTTATCCAGCGAATTCCCAACGTCGATAATGTACTGGTCGCTTGCGGACCGCTCTGCCGGAACAGCTCGAGCACGCCTGCCATTGCCGCGTTTTGGCAACGATATGCCAAGTACCTCGGACCCAACACCAAGTTCGCAGCGTCCGCAGGCGGAGCCGCTTGGTACTACGACGGAACTCGGATGCTGCTGAACGCCATGCAAATCGCCGGAACTGTCGATAACACTGATGACATCGCCGCCGTCATGGCCAAGACGCCCTTCTCCGGCACGCTTGGATTAATCAAGTTCGATGACCGGCACCGAGCACAGAGCGGCTTCGACTTCTGCCTGCTAAGCAAGGGCAAGGCGACCTGCGAGTTTGCGTCTCCTTGAACGAAGGAACGGTGTGGCTGAGAGACACCTCGGGACTACCGCGCTCCTGCTCATTTAATCGAGGATACGTATATGGAAACACTACTGCAACAAGTGGTCAACGGGCTCTCGATCGCGAGTGTTTTCGGACTGCTGGCGGTTGGCATTACTTTGGTGTTTGGACTTACGGGAATCGTGAATTTCGCCCACGGCGAGTTCCTGGTGCAAGGTGGACTGGTCGCCACCTCCGCGATTGCTTTGGGACTTCCCTTTCCAATAGCATGCCTCGTCGCGTTTATTGTCGAGGGAGCGATCGGATGGTGTGTCGAGCGAGCAGTCTTTCGGCCACTGGCGGCGCAGCCAGTACTTGGTTTTATTGCGAGCCTGGGACTGATCATCGCAATGCAACACATCGCGTTAAAGATTTGGGGCAGCAATCAGATAGCCATCGACGCGCCGCTAAAGCAGGTCCTCGCAATAGGCGACGTGCGAATCTCCGCAATGAGAATCGCGGTCACGGTAATAACGATCATCGTGATGACGGTTCTTCTCGTTCTCCTTTCACGCTCGCGCTGGGGGCGAGCACTGCGCGCGATCGCCATAGACCGTGAGACGGCTGCGGCCATGGGTGTGCCCGTGCAGGCGTATGTAAGCGCCACCTTCGTGATCGGCTCTGCGTTGGCGGGGCTGGGGGGGGCGTTGCTGCTCTCGCTGTTCCCAATGAGTCCATTCTCTGGCGGTGTCTACACGATCAACGGATTCGCAGTAGCCATTGTCGGTGGCCTGGGCAGCGTGAGCGGTGCATTAATCGCGGCTGTCATCTTGGGCATGGTGGAGGCGATCGCGTCGGGCTATGTCTCACCGGTCTGGTCCAGTGCCTATGCATTCGGTGCGATGATCATCGTTCTGCTGTTGCGCCCGAGCGGTCTGAAGGGTGGAGGTATTGCATGATTGAGAAGACACTAGAGCCCTCAGTAACCTCGACGGCTTCGACATTCCGTGCGCAAATCTTGTCACTGGTGGCGTTGGCCATAGTGTTGGGCGTGCTGCCGTTTCTCGGCATCAACAGTCAGTTCATGCAAATCTGCACGCTGGCATTTCTATGGTCAATAGCCGCGATCGGCCTCGGCCTGTTATTCGGAGAAGCGGGACAGATGTCGGTCGCAAATGGCGCGCTATTCGGCGTCGGAGCGTACGTAGCCGCAATCGGCGCTCGCGAGCAAGTGCTGTCAATGTGGACTGCGTTGCCAGTAGCGGCCGTCACGGCCGCGTTCGCCGCGACAATCATCGGCGCTGTCGCTTTGCGAGTGCGTGGTCATTATTTTCTCATCATCACCTTCGCTTTCGCCGAACTGTGGCGAATCTCGACCGTGAATCTACGCGAGCTCACCGGTGGCAACCAAGGCATTATGGTGCTCGATCCAGTGGTCTTGCCCGGTGTCGGCGAGATCGATTCGTTACGGCAACTTTTTTATCTTGCGTTGGTCGCCGTCATCGCCGCGTCGCTCATCGTCGCATGGCTACGCAGCTCGCCGTTCGGCCGCAACCTTCGCGTCGTACGCGAAAACGAACGCTTGGCAATCTCGCTGGGGCTAAACGCGGCGCGTATGCGGCTCACCGCATTCGCGATCAGCGGAGCGCTAGCGGGCGGTGCGGGGGTTCTCTACGCCTACAACCTGAAGCACGTGGGCCCGGAGCAGTTCGGTGCATCCGCTGGCATTCAGATCGTGCTGATCCTGCTGATCGGCGGCGCACGAAGCGCTGCAGGACCAGTGATCGGGGCGCTGGTGTTCTTTCTGCTTCCGCTTGTCAGCCGCCTTGACCCGATTACCACAGAGATCCTCTACGGATTGGGCCTGTTGGCAATCGTCTTGTTGTCTCCGCAAGGCTTGGTGCCATTGTTTGCAAGCTTGGTCAAGCGTGCCTGGCGAAAGAAAAAGCCCTCCATTTTGTCGACTACATCATGAACGAGCAAATTCTCTCCTGCCGCAACGTCACGATGCGATTCGGCGGTGTCACGGCGCTCAACAACGTGAGCCTCGACTTCCCCGCGAATCAGGTGGTCGGCGTGATCGGACCCAACGGCAGCGGCAAAAGCACCTTGTTCAACGTGCTGTCCGCCGAGCGGCGACCGACCCAGGGCGAGATTACCTGGGCCGGGCAACGCATTGACGGCCTGCCGCCGTATCGCGTGGCGTCATTAGGCATCGTTAGGACTTACCAGAGCGCATCAGTTTTTCCCGAACTGACGGTGCGCGAGAGTATGGAATTCGCCCATTGGACGGCAAGAAAGCGAGGCGGTAGAAGCATCGCAGAGGTCGCTGAAATTACCGGCCTCACCAAGTTCACGAACGAATCGTGCCGCTCACTCCCGTATGGCCACCAGAAAATTCTCGGCGTCGCGCTGGGACTGCTCACCAAGCCGGCGCTGTTGCTGCTGGATGAGCCCGCCGCAGGGCTGAATCAAGCAGAAGTTAGCCGCTTTCTGCGACTTATCAAGGACATCCGGGCAACCCACGAGATCGGCATCGGCATCATCGATCACGACATGAACCTAATCATGCCGGCCTGCGATCGTATCGCGGTGCTCAACTTCGGCAACCTGATCGCGATAGGTACGCCCGCCGAGATTCGGAGCAATCAGTCGGTACTCGATATATACCTTACCGGAGACATGCGCAGCGATGCTGATCATTAACGGAATGCATACCCGGATCGGGTCGACGCCAGTCCATCACGATGTGTCTATTGAAATTGCGGACGCGGAGATCGTGGTGATCCTTGGCTCTAACGGCGCCGGCAAGACCAGCTTGCTCAGGGCCACGATGGGTTTGTTGCCCCTGCTTTCGGGGAAGGTGATTCTCGACGGGGAGGACATTACCACGCTGCCGCCTCACGCTCGCAATCGCCGTGGGCTCGGCTACGTGCCTGAGGGACGGCGGATCTTTGGTCCGATGACGGTGCGCGAGAACCTCGAGATTGGCGCGTACGCCGTCAACCCACCCGCGGCAGAACTAGAGGCGGAGGTTGAAGCGAACTTCAATCGTTTCCCGATCCTTAGAGAGAAGGCTGCGGATCCCGGGAGCACACTGAGCGGAGGGCAGCAACAAATGCTGGCGATGGGGCGTGCGCTCATGAGCAAGCCCAAGCTTCTCTTGCTCGACGAGCCCTCGCTCGGCCTCGCCCCGCAAATGGTTCGCACCGTGCACGACACCATCAAAATGGTGCAACAGACGCAGCGGATGGCCGTTTTGCTTGTCGAGCAAAACGCCGGGCTCGCACTTGCGGTGGCAGATCGCGTCTACCTGATGGCGCGGGGCACGATCGTCGCGCAAGGTACCCCCTCGGAACTTGCAGGCAGCGATGTTCTGCGATCGGTATATCTCGGTCAGGCCGAATCAGCCTCATAGCCGGCCTTTCAAAGTGCCGGTCCGGTGAAGTCCATCTGACAAGGCGGTGGGATGCATTAGTTGCGGACGTCGGCGGATAAATATCGAGAATCAACCAAGGTGAATTGATGACATTAGATCTGGATCTTCATGTAGATGACCGTAGTTTTCTCGGCTCGCTTACGCGCGCTGCGGCTTTGCGCGGTGATCAATGCGCAGTGCGCTTTACAGACGGAGGAGACTACACTGCGAAGGATTTGCTATTGCAGACAGGGCGGCTTGCCAGTGTGTTCGATAGCATGGGAGTGCAGAAAGGCGATCGCGTGGCAATCCTGTGTGACAATCGTGTCGAGTTCCTTTGGGCGTTCTTCGCCGCTGCGTGGCTCGGAGCCGTTCCTGCACCGCTGAACATCAGCCTGCGTGGCGGGACGCTGCGACACCCTATCACCGAGTTGGAACCGAAGGTCATTGTTTGCGATAACGTCACGGCAATCGCCCTTGCCGATTGTCTGAGCACCGATGACCCGAGGGTCATGAACGTCGACAGCCACTCCGATTTCTCGAGTCTGCGCGCCGGCGGCACTTCAATGCCGTTTGTATCCCCACGGCCAAGCGGGCCCACTGAGCTCGCTATGATAAGTTACACCTCGGGCACCACAGGGCCGTCGAAGGGAATCATGTACAGCAACGACATGACAATCGCCTTTGCCGAGTCCAACGATTGGCTTTTCGGCTACACGGCAAATGATGTGGCCTTCAATTGCCTCCCGCTTTTCCATGGCAATTCGGTGTTCTGCACGCTGATCCCTGCCCTTCGCGCGGGAGCCCTCGCGGTTTTTGCCCCGAGGTTCTCTGCTTCGGCCTTCTGGAAGACGGTCCGCGCTCAGGGCGCCACAGTTCTATCGCTGCTCGGCTCCATGGTGCCGATCCTGCTGAATCAGCAACCCGCCGAGACGGACTCGACAACGACAGCCAGGATCGCGTTGGCAGTACCGATGCCGGACGACCGGTTTCAAGAGTTTCAGGAACGCTTCGGCATCAAGCTCACCTCTCTCTACGGCCTGACGGACTTGGGAGTGGTGATCGGCGTACCACACGATATTCCGGGTCGCCCTGGAAAGTGCGGAATTGAAAATCCAATCTGGGAATGCGTGGTCGCAGACGATGACGGCAATCCCGTACCCGACGGAGTAATCGGGGAGTTACTGGTCCGGCCTCGTCGACCCAACGTCATGCAGATGGGCTATTGGCGTAACGCGGAGGCCACGCTCGTCGCTTGGCGTGACCTCTGGTTTCACACGGGTGACTACTTGCGGCGCGACTCGGACGGATGGTACGCGTTCATCGACCGGAAGAAGGACGCGATGCGCCGATTCGGCGAGAACATCTCTTCGTTTGAGGTCGAAAGCGCTTTGATGAGCCATCCCTCGGTGGCGGAGGTCGCGGTATACCCGGTACCTGCCGAACTCGCGGAAGACGAGGTCATGGCTTCTATTGTGCTGGATCCGGAACTGTCCGTAGATCCGGCGCAGTTGCTCAAGCATTGCGAGAGCCAGCTTCCCTACTACGCCGTCCCGCGCTACTACCGCATCGTTGCAGAACTACCGAAGACCGCGACGGCGAAGGTGCAGAAGAGCGCCTTGCGCGAGATCGGGATAGACGAATTAACTTGGGACGCTGGACCGCGCGGCCGCTCGAAGCGAGGATGAACGAAATCGCGCGTTGCCCGAAAATGTCTTCGGGTCACGCGTGTCGGCATCGTTTTAACTTCACGTATCTTCGGAAATTCCACGCGACAGGCTTCATCGATCTCTTTAAAAAACAAACCACCGAGATAACTCATATGGTGTCTGGACGAAACAAAGAAGATACGAAAAACGAGGGAGCACTTTCGGGTCTAAAAGTTATCGAAGTGGCAGCAATCGGTCCGGTGCCATTCGCTGGGATGGTGCTCGCAGATATGGGTGCACGCGTCACCCGGATCGATCGCATCCCACTTTCCGCCACGGATGACACCGCGACCGCCGGGTTTGAGAACCGGGGACGACTTTCGATCGCGATAGACCTCAAAAACCCGAAAGGTATCGAGACGGCGTTGCGTCTGATCGACGATGCTGACGTGTTGCTGGAGGGCTTTCGCCCCGGCGTTATGGAAAAGCTCGGGTTAGGACCGGCGATTTGTTGTGCCCGGAACCCAGGCCTGGTGTATGGACGGATGACAGGATGGGGGCAGAGCGGGCCGCTCTCGCGCGCCGCGGGGCATGATATCAACTACATAGCGCTCACGGGCGCACTGCACGCAATGGGACGCTCTGATTGCCCCCCGTCCCCTCCCCTCAACCTCGTTGGCGACTACGGCGGCGGTGCAATGATGCTATTGGTCGGTTTGCTTGCGGCGCTGCAGGCACGCCACCGCTCCGGCCAAGGTCAGGTAATCGACGCCGCCATGACGGACGGTGCGGCAATGCTAATGACGCCCTTCTACAGCATGTTGGCACAAGGCGCGTGGCGCGATTCGAGACACACCAATTTCCTGGACGGCAGCGCACACTTCTACGGGGCGTACGAATGTGCAGATGGACGCTTTATCGCAATCGGCTCGATCGAGCCTCAATTCTATAGATTGCTGCTAGACAAATGCGGCGTCCGCATGCCTGAATTCGACGATCAGCACAACAGCTCGGCCTGGCCTACTTTGCGAGAGCGCCTGGGAGAGATATTCAAGACCCGATCGCGGGCCGTGTGGTGCGAGCTCATGGAAGGAACCGACGTTTGCTTCTCGCCTGTACTGAGCCTGCGCGAGGCCCCTGAGCATCCCCACAACATCGCGCGCCAGACTTTCGTGAATATCAACGACAAAATGCAGCCGGCGCCCGCGCCGCGTTTTGATCGCACGCCATCTCGTGCCTCGGCGGACATTCCGAAAGTGGGCGCGCACACCGTAGCCCTGCTTGCAGGCCTAGGTATGGACCAGAAAAGTATCGATCAGTTAATCATGGAGCACGCAGTCTACGTCAGCGGCGCGGATTGAGATGGTTCGCACAAGCAGTGCAAAAGACACTAGCTGACAGTTATTCTCAATAATGTTTCGTTCCCCCGCGAGTGCTACGTCGCAGTGTTGAATGGGTCATTGCTGTTTCTTCGTGATCTGCGTTAGCAGATGTGCCGCTACGGGTGGCCACGGCATATGAAGCGTCCGGGCGTAACAATGATTTTGACCACCGTTGGACCTTTAAAAAAAAGCTGGATGAAAGACGCCCCGGGTGCATCACTGCCGAGCCTTTAATAAACGCGTCGTCTTCGCGTCGAACTCCACCTGGCACACAATCACTTCAAGCCCGCGACGCTGGCGGACTTTCGCGATGCAGCGCATCTCTTTCGCCTTCAATAGTGTGCCCGTTACTGTGATACGCGATTCGACCGAGTTTGTCGCGCAGCGCGTAACCGCAACCAATCGGCTCTGGTCACGCCCTCAGGGCAATCCGCGTTATCGCCCTTCCCCTTGGCTGTCATGCCGCGCACAGCTGGGCATGTCCCTCACCTTGCATGAGGCAACAGAATCACCGAAGAGTCACTGACCGAGCAACGCACGGTCGACGATAGCAACCTCGTCCGCGAGCTCTCGGTCCGGCCGCGTGCAACGCGCGGTGTCCGGTTTTATATTCAGCAGGTCACCCGATTTCTCACGCTTTAGTGTTTGTGCGCATCTGAGTGCAAAGTGCGCTGATCTGGTCGAACACAGCTGGATTTTCGACCGCGCTGAGGTCGCCTGGCGGCTCGCCGAGCCAAGCCTGTCTGGCGAGGCGCCGAACCAGCTTACCATTGCGCGTCTTAATCAACTGAGACAGCGTCAGCACCGCATGCGGCCGGTAGGACGCGCCCATTTTGTCGACAAGGGCCTGGCGGATATATCGCTCGACACTACCGTCTTGAGCGCCTTCAGCCTCCGGGCCGGGTACCGCAAAGATAATCATTGCTTCGCCGGTTTTTGGATCCGGCACACTGAAAGCAACTGCATCGATCACCATGCGTCCGTCGATCACGCTTCCCTCGATCTCCGATGGACCGACGCGCCTTCCGGAAATCTTCATGACATCGTCGGAGCGGCCGAGAAGCAGATATTGACCGTCGTCATCCTGAATGGCGAGGTCTCCATGCGTCCACATGCCGGGAATGCTTGACCAGTATGTTTCTACGTACCGCTCGGGATCGTTCCAGAAACCAGCCGTCATGCCGTTGAAAGGACCGCGGATTGCCAGCTCGCCAGCGCTGCCGATGAGCCGCTCGCCATCGCTATCGACCACGCAGCCATCCACGCCAGGGGCCGTACTATTGAACCGGCATGGCTCTATAGGGCGCAATAAGACATTGGTGAGAATCGCGCCGGAACATTCAGTGCCGCCCGTGTAATTGATCACCGGCAGCCTCGCCTCCCCGAAGCGGTGAAACAGCCAGGCGTGAGCGTCCTCGTCGATAGGTTCACCACCTGTCATGAGCACCCGTATGTCAGGCGCTGGACCAACGAGCACCTCGGATTCGGCGCCAGCCATACCGCGGATCGCTGTCGGCGCGGTACCGAAGTGCGTGACCCTCTGACGCACTGCCGTAGCCCGAAGGCGGCCCATATCCGGCCAGTCCGGCGCGCCGCTGTACAAGACCAGGGCTCCCTTGAGAAGCAGCGCCGCAAACGTGGAATAAGGACCGACCATCCATCCCATGTCGCTCGGCCAAAAAAAACGATCGCCGCATTTGAAATCGAACACAAACGCTGTGTCCTGCGCCACACGAAGTGGAAATCCCGCGTGGCGGTGAACTGCACCCTTCGGTTTGCCCGACGTTCCGGACGTGTAGATGATCATGCAGGGATCATCGGCCTGGGTACGGACCGGGTCGATGTGCGCTGTCGATGCCGCAAGGTCCTGCCATCGGACGTGGGGGAATGCCGGCGGGTCAGTGACGTCATCGTATGCGAGGACGAGTTGACAAGACGGTATTCCCGATAAGGCTTCCGCAGCGACCTTGGCGAGCGGTACGTGCCGCCCTTTGCGCATGAAGCCGTCGGCGGCGATAAGCACCTTGGCGCCACTATCGACCATTCGGCGCGACACCGCGTCTGCCCCGAATCCGCTGTAGAGAGGAACAACGATGCCGCCAATGTAGCATACAGCAAGCAATGAAATCACCGCTTCTGCCGAACTTGGGAAGAGCAATCCGACGCGATCACCCTTTTTGATTCCAATTGAAGCTAGTCCGGCCGCTAATGCCTCAGTCCGTGAAGATAACTCACGGTAACTAACGGACGTGCATACTCCCTGCTCATCTTCGGCAAGTATCGCCGGCTGCTCCAGACCATCCTGCCCGGGCGGGGGACGTAGGCACGCCATAGCGACATTGAATCCCGCACCGGGGAAGAAGCGCGCCCACATGGGTCCCTCCTCTGTGTTCATGAACGCTGTGGGTGGCGGGTCGAAAGCGATGTTCATGTGTCTAAGCGTCTCGTTCCAATAGGCTTCGGGATTCTCAACCGATTCCTTTAAGAACGCGTCGTAGTCAGGCAGCCCCATTCGGCGGATCAGGTCCGTCAGATTGCAACTATCGCTGACCTGCGCCGACGGATACCAGACATCCTGTTCCCGAAATTTATTCATAAGTTCACACCTGTCACAGTTGAGTCATGGAGCGCTATCAGCTGCCAATGGTCGGTGCAGCTGTCAGGTTGTCGTTTCGTGCTTTTGACGCTACGCTCACCCGGCAGGGTTAGCTAACATTGGCTTTCCCATCCACGGCGATGGTTGTTCCCGACAAAAGCTGCTCACGAGAGGCACCATGCCAATAGAACCGTCTCGTGAGCCTTATGGGCGGCCGCCACAATACGCATCGACATGGCAGGCCGCCAGCCCATTTAAATGACCGTTTGGGCGGGAAATTCGGGCGGCCGCTTTTCGAGGAACGCACTCATGCCTTCGAGGCCCTCTCGCCCCGCAAAACCCATGAATTCGTAGGCGACGCTCGCGTCAAAAATCGGGCCGGCATTTTTGATCCAACTGTTGAGCGAATATTTAGTCCACCGAATGGCAGCAGGTGCACCGTTTGCAAGTGACACTGCAACTTGTTCGGCCTTTTCAGCGACCTCTTCATCAGGCACGGTAAGCGAAACCAGCCCGATGCGTTCGGCCTCCTTGCCTGTGAGGCGTTCGCAGCAGAGCAGATAGTATTTTGCCTTCGCCATGCTAACGAGGAGCGGCCAGATGATCATTGCGCAGTCGCCAGCTGCCACGCCGATTTTGGTATGGCCATCCATGAAGTTGGCGTCTTCAGCGGCAATCGATACATCCGCAAGTAGCCCGGCCGCAAGTCCCGCGCCGACCGCCCAACCCCGGATTGCACTCACAATCGGCTTGGAGCAATGGAGCATGTTGTACACGAGATCGCGTGTTTCTTTCATCGCCTGCATGCGCAGATCATAGTCAACCGCTACCTTCAACTCATGTTTCAGATCTCCGCCGGCTGAGAACGTCTTGCCTTGACCCGTGATAATGATCGCCGAGACCGTTTCGTCCGCGTCCACGTCTCTCCATACTTCGGAGAGCTCCCGGTGCATATCGGGATCCATTACGCCTAATTTCATCTGGGACGTCAGCGTGATGCGGATCACACGCGGATGGGGACGGTCAAATTTCAGGCTTTTATAGCGATCGTAATTGGGCTGCATGTCTACTCCAGATTGTCGGGGTTTTCAAACAAGATCCAATGTCTAAGAAGTCGCCTGGACATCATGATCTTGATTTTGTCGGTCATGTCGGTTGCGACCTTGGGCAACCGAAGTGATCAAAGCATCATTCATCATCCATGTATAACCGACATGTCGGTCTTTTTATTTTCATGTTAACGACCGGCGCTCATGGTGTCAATGCTTTGTCTCCTCATGGAAGCTCACTCGGCAAAATGCTTGGTTGAGTAGCGGGAACTGCCATGCGAACTCCGCAGATGTCCTCCGCCCAGCGTGCCCTGCAGAAATCGGGTCAGACCACATCGATCTTTAGATAAGGTCCGAGCGCATAAGTACCGCGGTTTGAGCGGATTGCCGCGCCTTCAGAGAACTGGACTTTGGAGGGTTTCTCCATGCCGCCTTCCGGGCGCCAGTGGTCGGCAACAAATACCCGTGAGAAGTGCGTCGGTATCGCGGTAAACATTAATAGACCGACGCGATGGTTTTTTAGTATTATTGGGCAATCAGATGATTTTCTCGCTGGTGCTGACGAGCTGCCGTGATCGGCAAGATGTCGTGCTTGCAACTGTCTGCAGCATGTTTGGCGTGTGGCGACACGAGTGGTCGCCACGTCACCACCGTTGGATGCCGGGAGGGCGAGGTGGTCGAACGCAATCAAATGCTGATCGAACTTCAACCTGTCACAGGAGAGGATTCTTGAGCGACTTACCAAAATTCGTCACCTTCCACGAGGAAGGTC
>Ga0185299_10005750_pt1 | contig 13678 bp, 12 predicted proteins | sample PaiPotPPA55metaG_FD_128002 | JGI IMG/M metagenome (GOLD analysis project Ga0185299, IMG submission 128002) | Iron sulfur acid spring bacterial and archeal communities from Banff, Canada, to study Microbial Dark Matter (Phase II) - Paint Pots PPA... ...
CCAAGGCGAGAAGGCCGCGTCCTCCCAGTCGCCCAGGTCCCGGCATCCATTGCTTGAGCTTCTCCTGCGCGCGCTTGAGGAATTCCTCGAATTCAGGTGGCGGCGCGCCCGGCTTTTGCCCCCAAGGTCCGGGGCTGCCGGGCTTCCAAGAGCCGCCATTTCCGCCTTCACTGCTCCACGGCATGAGATTCTCTTTTGAAAGGTGACGCCCAAGAAAGCGAGCGATAATCGCCACCGCCCCGGACCGGGCCGGTCCTGGTCCTTATACGAGAGCCCCGCGTGCACTACAATGATAAGCAGCGGCGCCGGTCAAAATCGACAAAAGCGAATGTCGCCTCGTCCTTGGCCGCCGGCCGTGGCCGAACCCGGCTTACTTCCAGCCAATTAGACCAGTCGATGGCGGGAAAACTCACCGCACCCCTTGGCGCAATATCGACGAAGGTTAGATGCATGCGCTCGGCGCGGCCAATCAAACTTTCGTAAAGATTCCCGCCGCCGGCCAAAATGACCTCTTCCGCCCCCATCGCTTGGGCCCGCGCCTGGGCGAGCGCGAGCGCCGCGTCGAGTTCATGCACGACATGGATGGCCTTGGCTTGCCCGCCGCCTCGTGACGGCTCGAAGGCACGGTCGCGGGTGACGACGATTGTCTCGCGCCCGGGCAGGGCGCGCCCGATCGATTCGAAGGTTTTGCGTCCCATGAGCACGGGCTTGCCCATGGTGATCCCGCGGAAATGTTTGAGATCGCTCGGCAAGTGCCACGGCAGGCCGAATCCGTCGCCAATCACGCCATTTTCGGCGATCGCGGCGACGATGGCGAGAGGCACGTTCATAATCGAGCCCCAAATCTCCGGATACGCGCTCGCGGCGCTTTCTTGCCCAAGCGGCACTTTGTCCATTGCTTCACCATCCGTGGATTCCGCCATCCCATTGTTTGACTACCAGCGGTATTCAATCCACCCCAATAAAAAGCAATAGCTAAGGGATCGGCGGGCGAGCCGGCCGCCGCCGGTATCGCGCTGGTCATGCAATGCTCAAAGCAACGATTTCGAAATCGGCGAGGCGACCGGTGTTGCCGACTGCGGGGCTTTTTCCAGGCCAAAACGGGTCCGAGGCGTCTCGCCCGGTTGCGGCCGCATTGGAGAAGTTTAAGAATATGAACGCCGGCGCGGTCCAGGCGCCTCTGCCAGGACCGCGCGCAACGTCAACCCTCGAGGCCTTGCGGCTCAAACACCCCGGGATCACGCCGGCGCGCGTGCGATTTCGCGACGGTGGTTGTCGCGCAAGGCACCTCGACGGAGCTTGATCAGCGACGCCAGATGGAGCAGTACCGAGACCGGCACCAGGAAAACCGGAACAAGCACCAGCGGAAGCCGGCTAATGAGCTCGTTCGACAGATCGAAGTCAAATAGCTGAAACGGCGAGGGGGAACTGAGCATTCCCGCCGTCACCGCGACGATGAGATCGGCAAGCCCAAATAGGTTCCACGCGGAGACGAGATCAGGGTTCTCACGCGGCCCGCGCTGATACGCAATCGCGACGACCGGTGCGAGAACGCCTACAAGGACGTCGCCGAGACCAGCCGGCCAGGCGAACAATCCCGGCAGTTTGCCCGCCGCATAAAGGATCAGGAAAATTACGCCTAACGCACGATAAAGCTGAACCCCGATTAGCCAATGCTGGGGCACCGCGTCAATGATTCGTGCGAGGCGGGGCGACCGCCAGATAAGTAGTCCGCCGAAGAGGATCGGAACGAGAATTCCGTATTGGATCGTGGGGATACGATCCGCGGCGGCACGAAAGGCATCGGCCGACGCGAGCGCGATGGCCAGTAAAAACCATCCAATGACAGTGATGGTCGCGGCGCGGATGGTCACGGTGCGGTCGTAAGGGGTCCAACCGGCATTGCCAAGCGCCCTGCGCAATCCAAACAGGATAGCCGCTATCGTGCCGATTGCGCATGTGAGCACGTAATAGGGAAGATAGGCAGGAACGATCATCACATACCTCCAAAAACAGGATTACACCCTTCATTTCGATCGTCAGCAAAGGTGACGGTTAGCTGCCCCTTCGAACGTCGGTGTCACGTTAGAAACCCGTGATCTGCCAAAGCGCTAGTCAGATTAAGATCCGCAACGCGCCACCTCAGGAAGAAGCCAACCCCACAGGCACTATATAATTTATAGTGACTTGTCAATAGATAGTTAGTTGAAAAATTTAAGCGAAGCGCGTATTTGTCATCCATGACCAGCGGATATGACCAAAATTGCCCGGTTGCCCAAGCCCTCGATATCGTCGGCGAAAAATGGTCGTTGCTCGTGCTCCGGGATCTGTTTCGCCAGGGTCCTTTGCGGTTTCGTGATTTGGAGGCGGGGCTCGCGGGCGTCGCGCCAAACACGCTGTCCGCGCGGCTCAAGACACTCGAAAAACAGGGGGTAATCGGGACGCGGCTTTATGAGCAACATCCGCCCCGATTCGAATATTTTCTTACCGACAAAGGCCAAGCGCTGGGTCCGGTATTAAAGGCGCTTTATAAGTGGGGGGAACGCTATGGCTGAAGGATCGGAAGGCTCGCATGTAGCGAGCGGCTGCGTGGCGATGCGAGGATCGTTTGCATGACGACGGACGGTCGCGGCGTCATGGCGATGCCGCGCGAGGCGGGGGGGGCCGACTCCCCTGGAGATGCTCAGCCAGCCGCGAGAGCCGCCAGAGCCGCATCGAGCATTCCGGCGGGAAGCCAAACGACGCGGGGCCCGGCAATCCAGATCAGCAGCATCCGCAAAGTTTTGTCTGGCCACAGCGGCGCCAGAACCGCGCGGTAGAGCGCCATTTGCGCGAGATAGGCGGAAGGTGTGCCGTCGAGTGGGCAAGGTGCGCCGGTCTTGTAATCGGCGACGAGAATTTCTCTCTGGTTTTCGCCGATCCGGTCCACCCGTCCGTCGACATCGATTGTCCGCTGCCCAAGCGTTATTCTGCCCGCGACGGAAACTTCAGCTTTCGAACCTGGCCCGAACAAACCGGCAAGCTCGGGCAGGCTGATCACCTTGTGCACCTCCGCGGCGAGATTTTGGCGCGCCGTATCGTCGAGAGAAGTCGCTCGGGCGGACAGGAAAGCCATTGCAGCCCCGTGTTGATCCCGCGCGGCAATGCCCGGCAAATATTGCAACAGCAGATGCATCAGGCGGCCGCGCCGCGAGGCTTCGCGCCTTGCTTGCGCAGTTCCCGTGCCGTCGAGGCGATGCGCCGGCGCGAGTGCGTGCGAAGGCCTGACGGGAGGCCTCGCATTTGTCTCCAATCCGGCGCCGCGCCAGAGCCAGTCCGGCAAGACCGCCGGCGCGGCGGCGGCCTGGCCGTCCAGCGCAGCGGCGGCGGCGGGCGCGCCGCTCCCCCCCGAGACAAGGCGCAGAATTTGATCCTCGCCATTCCAAAACGCCGGAACTGTCTCAATTGCGGCGTCGTTGGCGAGAGCGGCCTCAATCATCTTGGCCCAGCAGCCGGGAACTGGGCCTTTCGCACCATGAAACCCGGCGATATAGAGACGCTCTTCGGCGCGGGTCAAAGCTACATAGAAAAGCCGCCTATATTCGTCCCTCGCCGTGTCGCGTGCCTTCCTGCGCGCGGCGGCAATCGCCTCGCAATCGAGCTCCTTCCTTGGCGACCAACCGATGGTCTGTTCGCCTGGCACCTTTGTGTCGAGCGCAAAGACTGTTGGGTCGTGGCGTGGCGACGGCACGCGGCAGGTATCGGGGAGAAACACGATTTTAGCTTCGAGCCCCTTGGCCGCGTGGATTGTCATCACCCGCACCGCGTCCTCGGCCCCCTCCATGTCGCGCTTGATCGAGTACTCCAACCCCGCGAGATCGTTGAGAAAGGCCGCGAGCGAAGGCGCCCGCGCGTCTTCATGGGCGATGGCGAGACGCAAGAGTTCGTCGATCGCATCGCCGGCTTCCGGTCCAAGTCTCGCTTCGATGTCGCGGCGTCCGCCTTCCGCGCCGAGAAGGACCGCGTAGAAATCAAAAGGACCGGCGCCGGCTCGCTCCCGCCAGAGCGCGAGCTTGTTGATGGCCCCGGAATGCCTTGCGTCCGCGGAGGCTTGGAGCGCATCGAAAAGACTTGCCGCCCGGCCCGGCGCGAGCGCCATGAGATCGTCATCGTCGAGCCCGATGAGCGGCGATTTCAGCACGCAGGCAAGCGCGAGATCGTCTTGCGGAAGCAGGCTAGCGCGCCCGGCTGCCATGAGATCCATGACGGCGATATGATGGGTGAGCTCAAGGCGGTCGGCGCCAGCCGTGCGGATTCCGCGCTTCTTCAGGGCCCGGATCATCGCCTCAAAAAAAGGCCCGCGTGTGCGAACGAGGATCAGGATGTCACCAGGGCGCACCGGCCGCCGTCGCAAGGTTTGGCTATCGTGCACACATTCATTGGAACCAGGATAGATGAGTTGCGCGATCTTTTGAGCAACCCGCTCGGCGACAAGATTGGCCGGGTCTTTCGCATCGAGAAGATCGAGCGGAAGCGTCCACGCGCGGGGATCTTCACTGGACTGCGCCGCCGCCAGCGGCCAGAGTTCGACAAGACCAGGCAATTGACTCTTCAACGCTTGATGCGGCATCCAAACGTCATTCGCTGCGACAAGCCCGACTTTGTGATCCCCGTGCTCGAACACCTTGTCGATCGCGGAAAGAACCCCGGGCGCCGAGCGAAACGACAGGGTGAGCGGCACGTGCGCGAAAGGTTGAGCGCCCGCCGTAAATTGGGCTTCGAATTTTCGCCGCATCTTGTCGAACATGTGCGGCGCGGCGCCCTGGAAGGAAAAGATCGATTGCTTTTCGTCGCCGACCGCAAAGAAAGTGCGCGGGCCGGGGCTTTGCCCGCGTCCGGCCGCGAAATCGCAGGTGAGCTCTTCGAGAATTTTCCACTGGGCTTCGCTTGTGTCCTGTGCCTCATCGACCAGAACATGGTCGATTCCCGCATCCAGCTTATAGAGCACCCAACGCGCATCGGACCGTTCGAGCAAAGCCAAGGTCTTTTCGATGAGATCGTCGAAATCGAGGATCCCGCGCGCCGCTTTCTCCTCGCCATAGCGCTTGAAGATGGCACTCGCGACCTCGATCAGCGCGCGCGTGCGATCGAGCGTCGCGGCGGCCCTGCGCTCGGCGCGAAGCCCATCGAGACGCACCTGCTCGGCATAAAGCTCGGTTCCAACGTTCGAGTGCTTCTTCAAAAGCCCGTTCGTCAAAAGCCTTTGGGTCATGCTGCCTTTGCCTTTGTCGATAAAATAAATAGCGAGATAGCAATCGAGACATTCTGCGAGGCACCCGCTGGGGGCTGCCAATCGATAGGCCGCTAGGGCTTTTCGGAAATGGTTTGCACGGTCCTGGTCCTCCGGCGTGCCACTATCGAAAATCACCGCGAGGTCATTCCAGCGCGCGGGCGCGATGCCATCCTCGACCATCTCGCGCTCGACGTGCGCAATATCGCGGCCTTCGAGAAGTCCCAAGGAACGGCGCAAAATCTCTGTGGGCTCCTGTAAAAACGGCGCACGCAAAATCGCACCCTGCTTCATCGTTTCCTTGATGAGTTCTTCAAAAGCATCTGGGCCGCATTCATCGGTGATGCGTTGCACAGCGACGCCGAGCGAGCCTTTGCTGGAATTCGCATCGGCCAGAGCTTTGTGCTGGGAAATCTGCAACAATTCGGCGCGCCGCAAGTCGTCCGCCACCTCGAACCGCGCCGGCACATTGGCCTCGAAGGGAAACAAATGGAGAAGCCGCTCGCAAAAGGCATGGATTGTCTGGATCTTCAAGCCGCCCGGCGTTTCGACCGTCCGCGCGAAAAGCTTTCGTGCCGCGGTCAATTCCTGGCGGCCTGGCATTGGCGCCCCGGTTGCAACAATCTGCGCGCAAAGTTCGTCGCCGGAAAGCTGTGTCCACAGGGCTAGCGTATCGAACACGCGCGCGGCCATATTCGCCGTCGCCGCCTTGGTGAAGGTCACGCAAAGGATTCTCGAGGGCGCGACGCCTTGCAGGAGAAGCCTGGTGACACGGCTTGCGAGAACATGCGTCTTGCCCGATCCGGCATTGGCCGACACCCACACCGACTGGTTTGGATTTGAGGCCTGGTGCTGCTTGACCCGCGTGCCGGCCGGGATGTCGAACGATGCCATTATATACCGCCGCTTTCCGGCTCGCCGCCCAGCGACCATTCCTTGACACGGGCAAGGTGATCGTAGGCATTGTAACGCTTCGCGAATTTCGGAAACGGACGCGGCGGATAGGCTGTCGCCGGGTCCCGGAACTGATCGAGCAGCTCGACGAGACCGCGATAATGGTCCTCCGCGACATCCATGAAATTGGCTTTGGTTTTGGCGAAATCGACGGGCCTTTCCTCGCCGCCCCCGGCTCCGCCGAGCTTCAAATACAGTGCCTCGATTGTTTCGACGCTCCGCCCGAGGTTGAAGGCGCCCCGGGAGACCATCGCCGCTTCCAGCGTCAGTTGCGGCGCGAAGCCAACAAGAATTTCGTTCACTCCTGGCGGCGTTCCAGTCTTGTAATCGACGAGCGTTGCGGTTCCATCGGCGTTAAGCTCGATCCGATCCGCGCGGGCGGTGAGAGTGAAGATGGAACCATCATCAAGCGGAATCTCGAATTTGCCCTCGCACTCGGTTTTGATCGCCTTGATTTTATCGCGGCGTCTTGCTTCGAAGCCGAGATAGAAATCGATTGTCTTTTCAAGCCGCGACCACCGTAGCGCCACGAAATCGGCGTCTTGCAATTGCGCGGCGAGCTCTTCGCGCAGAAAAGCGCGAAGTTTTTCGCGCGCCTCTGGTGGCATGGGGCCAACCGGGTGGCCATCGACAAAGCGCTCAAGGGCCGCGTGGATCGCGCTGCCGAATTCGCCCGCGCCCAAAGCACCGCCGAGGGGATCGAGTTCCTTGAGACGCAGAATTTTCTCGGCATAAAGGGCGTAGGGGTCGCGCCGCAGCGTCTCGATCTGGGTCACGCTGAGGCGCTTCGGGCGCAGCTCGACCGGTGGTCTTGGCAGCGGTCTTTCGTTTAACGCCGGGACTGGCGGCGGGCGATCGATTGCCCGCGCAAGGCGGAGATAAAAGTCTCCGCGCTCACGGCACGCCTTCCATTTCTCGTCACCAAGCGCCGCCATGCGCTGAAGGAACCGCGATGCCACCACCGGCGCGCCGTCGCGTTTGCGGGCGCGGCTCAAAATCACTTTGCCTTTGCCCATGGCTTGCGCGAAATCATGCGCCGTCTGGCCGAGTTTGCGCTCCGGCGGCGTCAGACCCAACGCGGCGCGCATGGGCCGGTTGAGAAAAGCGTCGGCGCGTGCCTGAGGCGGCCAAACCGTCTCATCGAGCCCGCCAAGCAACATGACATCGGCGTCGATTAGCCGCGCCTCAAGAAGCCCGAGGATCTTGAGGCGCGGATGCGCCCGCATCGCCCCGCGCAGGATGATCTCGCGCGCGACCGCCGCAAAGAAAAGCCCGTAGGATTCGACGTCGAAGGTCATGCGGTCTGGGGCGTTTTGCATGAGTTCATCGAAGAGGTCGTCGAGCGCCTCCCGGTCCTCGCTTTCGAGGCCATCGCCCTCGGCGCCGGCGATCGCCTCTACCGTATCGCGATGCGCCGCAACCCACCGGTACAGGGTGAGTTTGCCGCGCAAGTTCAAAAGCGGCGCGAATTGGGCGCCGAGGCGGGACAGCAGATCCTCGAGGCTCGCCCATTCTTCGGCGGAAATGCGCTTCTTGGCCGGATGCGCGAAAGTGCTGTCCGCTTCGTCGCGCGCCGCGGCGATCAAGGCGGAAGGTTCCCCAACAATGCGTTCGGCAAGGCATCCAGCGGCGCTGGCCGAGCGCAGCAGCCCGATTTCGAGAAGCGCGGCACGCCGGGCAACGTCTTCGCGTGAAAGCCCCAGCCGCAGCAGCGGATGCGTCAGGAGCGCGGCAAGGTCTGCTACCTCTATCTTGCTCGCGGCGTAGGCGATCGCGAGCCGCGCCAGCGTGCCAATAGGGCTGGCGCTGAGGGGTTCGCCGGCGGAGTCCTCGGCGTCGACGCCCCAGCGCAGCAATTCCGCACGCACCCGCCGTGCGAGGTTGCGATCCGGAGTGACGAGCGCCGCCGTCTCGCAAGGCGTCTCCAAAACGTGTCGCAAGGCGATCGCAAGCGCCAGGGCTTCCTCGCGCTCGTCGGCCGCCTCGATCAAACTGACCGCTTGCATCGCGGCTGGCGCGTCCATTCCTGCGCGGAAGGCGATCCATTCGTCGGTCGATTCCGCCGGACGCAAGGCCTCGGACACAAACGTACCCCGTGCGGCGAGGCTTCGCGCGACTTCACCGAGACTGACAACAACTTCGCGCTTGACCTGGAGAAAGCCGAGGAGGCGGGAGAGTGCGGCTTGCGGATGCGTGAACGAGGCCTCGCTATTTTGGCCGGGATCGCCCGCGATCATCGCCCATGCGCGATCGTCGAGATCAAGATCGAGGCCAGGCAGCACGACCGCGCCCTTCGGCGCCCGGGCGATTGCCCCAAGAAGGCGCGCGGTCGCGCGATTGGTGCCCGTCGAGCCGACCGCGATGACCGGACCGCTTAGCGTGCCATCCTGCAGGCGGCGGATTTGCGCCTCGATCAGCGCAACCTGGCGCCGCGCTTTGTCCACCAAGTTGCGTTCGGCGAGAATCTTTGGCCATTGCGTGATTGCAATATTGAGAAAATCGAGCGTGATCCGCCAATAGGGGTCGAACTCGGGCAAAACGAGCGGATCGAGGGCTTTCCAGGCTACATCTTCGATGATTAATTCATCGATGAGGTTCGCGAGCTCGCCGGACAAATACCAGGCATCGGCGGGCGTCGTCGCGACAAGAAAAGACTCCTGCGTATCGAACTGATATTTGCCTTGCGCGTCGACCGCGACGATCGCATGGCTCAGGAATTGCGCCCATTCGAGGATGAGTCCGGCGAGCTCTATCCGCCGCGCGATCTCTCCTACCGCCTCGGGGAGACCCGGCTCATAGGTGCGATCAAGCGCCCCTACATCGAAGCGCAGGCTTGTCTCCGTTTCCTCGAGCGCGCCGAGCGGCAGAATTCGCGGCGACAGCACCGCCGGGCGGTTTATCGCGCGGCCGAGTTCATCGGCAAGCGCGCGGGCGGCGCGCCGCGTCGGAACATAGATCGTGGCTTCCGCCAATGCGAGAGGAGCGAGGCTCGCCGAGTATCCCTCGACCACGCGGCCTTCAAGGAGCGCGGCGGCAAAAGTTTTCAAAAAGGGCGCGCCAGGCGCGATGGTGAAAACGTTCGCTGCCTGCATGAAGCTTACGGCCTGAGCGTGCGGGATGAATCGCGGGCCGCATCCTACACGGCTTTACGTGCCTGCCCCAAGCTTGCCGCGCAGTTCGCACCAAAATGTTTCATGTGCAACGACGGCGGCCCGTGCTGGGCGTGCGCCGCGCCGCCTTGTCCGACCTTGTGGACGAAAAAGCGGCCCTGTCGCCGGAAATGGCTATGCGGGTTGAAAAGGCTTTCGGCGTCAGCATGGATACCCTGCTGCGCATGCAGGCATGGCATGACGGCTACACCATGCGGCAGCGGGCCGGGGAAATCGACGTGAAGAAATTCACGCCCCCGAGCGGGCCGCGATGACGTAATCGCGCCCGCCTTTCATCTCGGCCTAGGCCAGCGGAGTGATGCGGGCGTCATCCGGCCTTTCCAAAATGGGCAAAATGCGGGTTGGGCTTGTGAATGCTGCGCTGCGGCGTATAAATTGCCGCATGGCACACGCGATGGAGGTTGGCATGGCGCATCCGGCCCGCACGGCATTGGTCCTGCAAGGAGGCGGCGCTCTTGGCGCCTATGGGCTAGGGGCGGCGCGGCGACTGTACAAGGACGATGCTTTTGCACCCGACGTGATTGCCGGGGTCTCGATCGGCGCGATTACCGCGGTCCTCCTGGCGCGGCCGGCCACGGGTCTGAAGCCGCTCGAGGCGTTGGAGGCGTTCTGGCAAAAAATCACCGTGTCTGGACTGCTTCTCCCGCCGCCTTTCCGGCCCTACGCGTCCGTTCTGGGAAGCCCAATTTCTTCGTCCCGCGGCTTGACTACTACGCCCTGCCGGCCTGGACCAATATTTACGACACGGAGCCGCTCCGCCAGACGCTGTCCCAATTGGTCGACCTCAAGGCTCTTGCCGATCCGAAGGCCGCGCCGGGACTGCTGGTGAGTGCGACGGATGTGGAGGCAGGAGAGATCGCGTATTTCTACAGCCATGACAAGGGACTCTCCTTGGACCACATTGTCGCGAGCGGCAGCCTGCCGCCGTCGTTCCCCATGACAGTGATCGATGGCAAATCGTATTGGGATGGAGGATTATTCGACAATACGCCGCTCGGCGCCGTGCTCGACAGACTCGATGGCGGCGCGGACCGGACCATTTATGTCGTCAATTTGTTTCCAAATAAGGCGCCGGTCCCCCGCAACATGCAAGAGGTCACGGCGCGAACCCAAAATCTCCAGTTCGCCAACAAGACCTTGGAAGACGTGAAAATGCTGCGCCGGATCGACGAGGTCGCGAGACTGATGGAGGCGCTCGAAAATCTTCCCGAAGGCAATCCGCTCAAGGACGATCCGGCCTATCAAGCCGTGGCGAAGCGCCGCTACGTCCGGGTCCCCCGAATCGTCTCGATCACGCGTCCGGAAGAGGTTTCGGGCTTCGGCGGCAGCGATTTCTCGCCCGAGACAATCGAACTGCGTGCGAACGAAGGCTACAAACAGACCGAACAGGCGCTCCAAGCGTAGGGGACCGCGGGTTTGGGTTCTGAATTGGCTGGGGCTCATACCGTGCGAAATTTTGTAAGGGACTAAGTCACCGCAGCGCTTTTTCGATCTCGGGCAAAATCACACTCCGATAGCTTTCCTCGCTGATCGGTCCGGCGAACCGAAAGGCGATCTTGCCGTCGCCTTTGACGATAAAGGTTTCTGGCACGCCATAGACGCCCCAGTCGATCGCGGTTCGCCCCTTGCGGTCGGCGCCGATTTTCGCGAAGGGATCGCCTGCCTCGGCGAGAAATCGCCTTATGTTTTCTGGCTCGTCCTTGTAGGCAAGCCCGAACAACTGCACGCCCGCGAGCGTCAGAGCAGGGTCCGCGGAAAGCCGCACGATCAGCTCATGCTCCTCGTGGCAAGGCACGCACCAGGAGGCAAAGACATTAACGAGCGTCACCTTGCCTAGGCGGAGATCCGCATCCGAAAATCCCGGCTTGTCCGGCAGCCCTTCGACGGGCGGCAAGGCGAAGGCCGGGACTTGCCTGCCGATGAGTGCGGATGGCAGAAGCGAAGCATCGCCGGAATAGAGCCGAATCACGAACAGTGCCGCTAGCGCGGCGAAAAGTACCAAGGGTACAAAAATGAGAAGCGGCCGCCGCCTGGCAGGCGGTTCCACGTCTCGCCGTGGCACGCTTTCCGCCATCTATTCCAAGCTTTCCGGGTCCGGGTTTTGCAGATTCAAATCTGCACGACCAATATCCGGGTCTTGGCGGGTCCCGCGCGACAATGACCAAAGCGCCTGTTTCAGGCGCATGTAATCGGCCAAGATCGTCACGATCATTCCCGCCACGATCACGAAAGCAAGGGCATAGGCCGCGACGACGAAGCCAAAGTGCGGATCATGGCTCATAAGCGGCCTCCCAGGCAGAGGACGCGACCGCGCGGCCCGGCTCCTGCGCGCCCGCCGCCAGGATCGACAGGCGGCGCAGGCGCCTGCGGAGGATCTCATTGCGGATCGCCATGAAATAAAGCGTGACGAAAAGTAAGCTGAAGGCGAACGCCATCACCACGAGCGGCCACAACATGGACGTCGCGATCGCGGGACCGCCGAGGCGGAAGACCGAGGCCGGCTGATGCAGGGTGTTCCACCAATCGACGGAAAATTTGATGATCGGAATGTTGACCGCGCCAACTAGGGTGAGTATCGCGGCAGCGCGGGCGGCCTTGCCCGGATCCTCGATCGTGCGCCACAAGGCGACGAGTCCGAGATAGATCAGGAAAAGCACGAGAACCGAGGTAAGACGCGCATCCCAGACCCACCACGCGCCCCACATGGGCTTGCCCCAGAGCGAGCCGGTGCCAAGGCAGAGCAAGGTGAAACTGGCGCCAAGTGAAGCCGCCGCCTTTTGCGCCGCGTCGGCGAGTGGATGGCGCCAGACGAGCGTGCCGAGTGCCGCCGAGGTCATGACAGCATAGATCAACATGGCAAGCCAGGCCGCGGGCACATGCAGATACATGATCCGGACCGTCTCGCCTTGCTGATAATCGGGCGGCGCGACGAACCAGGCGAGATAAAGGCCAACGCCGAGCGAGAGCGTCGTGACGGCGGCCGACATAGGCACGAGCACTTTGGCAAGCCGCAGGAAATTGGCTGGGTTGGCGTAATTCGACATGCTTTCCATCTGGGTTCGAGCATAGGAAAACGGACGATGCAATGCAGGACAGCAAAGCGTTCCGGTTTTGGATGGTGGAGCTGAGGGGAATCGAACCCCTGACCTCTGCAGTGCGATTGCAGCGCTCTCCCATCTGAGCTACAGCCCCCAAAAACGCTGTTTACGCGAGCGGCAAAGCGCATGCAAGGTTGTTGCCGCCAACCGGAATTAGACATCGAATACATCGCGGCACTTGTCCCACTTGCCAGCGAGGCCCGGGCCGCGTAAACGAGCTTAGTCCAGGCAAGCGGTCCGGAGTTCCAATGCGCGCTATTCTCGACGTCCTTTTAGTGGTTCTACATCTTTATACCTATGTGATCATCGCTGCGGTGATTCTCTCCTGGCTCGTCGCCTTCCACGTCGTCAACCGTTATAATGACGTCGTGCGCTCGATTTGGAACCTCGTGACCGCATTGACGGAACCGCTGCTGCGCCCGATCCGGGGAACGGTGCCAAATCTCGGCGGAATAGATATCTCGCCTCTCATTTTGCTTTTGTTGATTTTTTTGCTCGAACGCATCATCGAGGAATATATTTATCCAAACGTGTTCTAAACTCGTCTTTGCCCACGTTCCCTGGTCGCTCACGCATTGCGCGGCTCATCGCTAAAATAACGAGATTACTTTTCGAATTGACGCGCAAAACTAGATCCAGTCGTATATGCTAGGTTTTGGATTTATTCAGCCGACAGGAAAACATTTGCGGAGATATGAACATGGTCGATATCGTGCTGATCAATCCGCGTTTCGAGATGAGCTATTGGGGTATGGAGCACGCCCTCCACCTATTTGCCAAGCTTGGCAAGCGCGCGAATATGCCGGTTTCAGCCCTGCCCTTGCTTGCGGCACTGACGCCCGCGGAGCACAAAATCACTGTGATCGATGAGAATGTCGAAGATATCGATTTTGCTCTTTGTGCCAAGGCCGACATCGTCGGCGTTACGGGAATGACGGTGCAGAGATTCCGTATGACCGAAATTCTCAAGGAATTGAAAGGGCGGGGCTGCTTCACGGTCATCGGCGGTCCGTGGGTCACCGTCCAGGAGGATTATTTCGGCGCGTTGGCCAATGTCATATTCGTGGGGGAAGCCGAAGAGACCTGGCCGCAATTTCTTGCCGATTGGGCCGAACGTAAACATGTCAGGCGCTACGAGCAGGCGGAGCGCACCGACATGAGCAAAGTGCCGCCGCCTCGCTACGATC